>Ga0207421_10000073_pt1 | contig 106186 bp, 91 predicted proteins | sample SodLakKL_010_SED_4_FD_187542 | JGI IMG/M metagenome (GOLD analysis project Ga0207421, IMG submission 187542) | Alkaline sediment microbial communities from Lake Tanatar, Kulunda Steppe, Russia - 8KL_010_SED (SPAdes) (version 2) | ecosystem: Environmental > Aquatic > Non-marine Saline and... | reverse complement strand
ACTAAAGAATTTGCTGATGAGATTGGAGCAGATGGCTGGGCACCAGATGCTGCTTCTGCAAAGGATCTTGCCTTTGAACTTCTAGAAGAATAAATAGGTCAGGGGGGTAAATCATGAAAAGCAGTTATAAAGTAAATTCTGGAACAGTATTAGAAGTTTTATCTGAAGATCAGATAAAAAAGATACTGGAAGCTTCAATGGAGATTTTGGAAAGTACCGGTGTAGTTTATCATGATGAAGAAGCTTTAGAGATAATGGAAAATGCCGGCTGCTTTGTTGAAGATAATAGAGTCAAAATACCAGCCCGTCTGGTTGATCAGGCTATATCTTCAGCTCCCAGTAAGGTAACCTTGAGTAACAGCCGAACACGAGAAAGAGTCATGGAATTGACCGGTAATAATGCTTACTTTGGAACTGGCTCAGATACTCCTAAATTCATAGATCCCTACAGTGGAGACAGGATAACTGCTAGCAAAGAAACTGTTTCCATGGCCACTAAAACCATTGATTCTCTAGAAAATCTAGACTTTGTAATGTCTTTGGGTATTGTGCAGGATGTCCCACAACCTGTTTATGATCGTCACCAATTCCAGGCTATGGTTTTGAATACTTCCAAGCCAATAGTCATAACAGCCAATGATGTAGAAGGATATGCTGATATCATTGAAATGTGTGAAGTTGTAGTAGGAGGAGAGGATGAGCTGAAAAATAATCCCTTTATGACTCTTTATGCTGAACCAATTTCACCGCTGCAACATGCCGAGGATGCAGCTCAAAAATTGGTGCTGGCCGGGAAAAAATCATTGCCAGTTGTCTATACGCCCTGTATAATGGCTGGTGGAACTGTGCCGGCTACTCTGGCTGGGGCAATGGCCACAGGTTTAGCAGAGAGTTTAAGTGGATTAGTATTAAATCAGCAGACTAATGCCGGTAATCCCTTTATTATGGGTGGAGTTTTCACCATCATGGACATGAATACTACTATCTTCTCCTATGGAGCACCGGAATTTCATCTGATGCAGGCTGGCCTGGCTGACGTCTCAAATTATTTAGATATACCGATGTTTGGTACCTGTGGATGTTCAGATTCCAAGGTTGTAGACGAGCAGGCTGCTATTGAAGATGCACTCTCTATTGTGATGACGGCTCAATCTGGAGCTAATCTAAATCATGATGTGGGTTATATTGAACATGGTAATGCTGCTTCTTTGGAAAATCTGGTAATTTCTGATGAACTTATCGGCTTTGCTCGCAGAATAGTCAGGGGAATTGAAGTCAACGATGACACCCTGGCAACGGATATAATTGATAAAGTAGGCCCCGGTGGTCACTTCCTGGGAGAAGAACACACCATGAAATATTTCAAAGAAGAAACCTGGTATCCAGAACTCTTCCAGCGAGTTTTCTATGACAACTGGGAGATGGAGGGAGAAAAGACTCTCTTCGAACGAGCCAATGAAAAAGTCAAAGATATTTTAGAGAACTATGAACCGGAACCACTGCCCGATGATGTCGTTAAGAAGCTCGATGATATAGTAAAAAAAGCTGAAAGCAAAATGTAACTTTTTTGCAGGAATTTAGGTGCTTTATCTTTAATAGTTCATATTAGTGGTTAAAGATTTTTACTAGCAAAAAATTCAGTTACTGGCTAATTTAGAATTTGTTGGTTCCGTGATTGAGGGAGGCGGGAAGATGGCAAAATTGGCTCTAGGCATAGATACTGGAGGAACCTTTACAGATGGAGTAGTAATTAATCTAACAAATGAGAAAATAATAGCAAGCACCAAAACGATAACCACTCGCAGTGATTTAACTGAGGCAATAGGCAATTGCCTGACAGATCTTCTCGCTGTAAAAAAAGTAAAGGCAGATGACATCAAATTAGTCTCGCTCTCTACCACCCTGGCCACCAATGCGATTGTTGAGGGTCAGGGTGCTGAGGTCGGGGCTATAATGTTAGGATTTGACCCCGAAGAAGATCTTCCTACCCGCCACCAGCAGGTGGTAAAGGGAGGCTGCACTATAAAGGGTGAAATCAAAGAACCTATAGAAGAAAAAGAAATCATTGAGGCAGCTCAGGCTTTAACCCCTAAGGTTGACGCCTTTGCAGTTTGTGGTTATCTAAGTGTGAGAAATCCAATTCAAGAAAAGAAAGCTGCTCAAATCATTGCTGAAAAAACAGGTTATCCAGTAGTAGCAGCTCATCAGTTGAGCTCTGATTTAGGATTTTATGAGAGAGTTACTACTGCAATTTTTAATGCCAGGCTGTTACCTCTTATTACAGACCTTATTGATAGTGTCAGCAAGATGTTGGCAGCAAAGGAGATTGAGGCTCCTCTAATGGTAGTAAGAGGTGATGGAAGTCTAATCAGCGAAAAAGAAGCTCGCATACGCCCGGTGGAGACCTCTCTATCCGGTCCAGCAGCTAGCGTAGTTGGAGCCCGCCAGTTAGCTGGTATTCAGGATGGAGTTATAGTCGATATGGGTGGTACTACTACTGATTTAGCGATTTTGCAGGAGGGTTCTCCCCGGATTAACCCCCAGGGTGCTAGAGTAGGTGGATGGCATACCAGAATTAAAGCAGCAGATATTAGGACTATAGGTTTAGGCGGAGACAGCTTAATAAAAGTTTCATCTGAAGGAGAACTCGACCTTGGTCCTCAGAGGGTATTTCCTATCTCCTGGGCCACCACTAAATACCCTCATTTATTGGAAGAGATAAAACAGATCGAAAGATTCCAACCTTTCCCCTTAACTTACCAACCAGTTAGTGCCCTGGTACATATCAGGGACCCAGAGAAATTTTCTCTCTCTAGAATCCAGAAAAAGGTCTTAGAGGTGATAAAAGAAAAGCCCCATACCATCTGGAAACTCGCTAAAATCTTAGAAATAGATAGTGAGCTATTGCCCTGGGAAAAATTAGTGGAGACTGGTTGTTTGCATCGGGCTTCTTTAACTCCTACAGACCTTTTGCACTGGCGCGGTGATTATACAGACTGGAGCCAGGAAGCAGCTACCCTGGCTTTGAAAATAATGGCTGAGAGACGCAAAAATGAGCCTGAAGAATTGGCCGAGGAAGTATTGTTTTTAATCTATTATCGTATCGCCCGTCTGGTTTTAGAAGCAGCCCTGGAACAGGAAGGTGCCCAGATAGATTTTTCAGCTAAGGAGACAGAATATCTCCTGGAAAGGTTACTGGTAAGTAATGAAGGAGATTTCTTGAATTTTAGCCTTGAACTTAAAAAACCTTTGGTAGGAGTAGGTGCTCCAGTTCGAGCTTATTTTCCTGATATAGCTCGGCTATTGAAGGCGGAGTTAAAACTTCCTCCAGCAGCAGAGGTAGCCAATGCTGTAGGTACAGTTATGGGTAAAATCATTGAGCGGGCGACTATTATTATCCGACCAGATGAAGTGGGGGCTGGTTATGTGGTCCATGCCCCGGAAGAGAGGTTGGGTTTTAAGGACCTGGAAGAGGCTATAGCCAAGGCTGAAAAACTGGGGAGAGAGTATATCCTTAAAAGAGGGCAAGAGGCTGGAGGCAAAGATTTAAAAATTGAGCTGGAGAGAGAAGATAAGTACGGAAAATTATCAACTTCAAGAGAAGATGATGAAATATTTATTGAAACTAAACTGGAATTTTCTGCTATTGGTAAGCCCTGGAGTGAATAAGGAGAGAAGGAAATGGACAAAATAATTGCCTGTTCCACCATAAAACCTGAAATAGAAGCTTTAGACCCGGCAATGGAATGCCAGTTTATGGAATATGGCCTCCATCGGACTCCAGATAAATTAAATAATACTCTTCAGGAAGCCATAGATGAAAGTGAAGAAGAGGGTTTTCGTACCATTAGACTGGGATACGGCTTATGTTCCCATGGAACCTCAGGACTTAATGCTGAAAAAGCGACTTTGATTATTCCCAGAGCCCATGACTGTATTTCAATACTTTTAGGCTCGGCTGAGGATTATATGAAAGAGTTTAAATCTTCTCCAGGGACGATATATTTATCCCGAGGCTGGATTGAATTTGAAGGTGACCCCTTAAGTGAATATAAAAATTATGTGGAAGTTGTAGGGGAAGAGATGGCCAGGGAAACAATTGAGATGGAATATAGAAATTATACCCGTTTGGTCTTCATTAACACCTGGCTTGCCGATGAAAAACTAGAAGAATACAGAGAAAGGGCCCGGAAGATAGCTGATTTTGTTAATTTAGAATATATGGAAGAAGAAGGGTCACCAAAATTGCTAAAAAAATTGTTAGCTGGTAAAGAAGACCCGGAGCTGGGTCATTTTCCACCAGGAAGAATAATTTTGCGCTCTAATCTGGTATAAAATAAAATTACAGGAGGTTGTTAATTATGTTAGTAATAGGAGAATTGATTAATTCTACTAGAGATGAAATCAAAGAAAAAATTGCCGAAAGAGACAAGGAATTTATTCAAGACGTGGCTTTGAAACAGGAAAAAGCAGGTGCTGACTTTATAGATGTCAATGCCGGGGCCTTTGTGGAAGAAGAAATTGATCACTTATTGTGGTTAGTTGAGGTAGTTCAGGATGTTGTTGAAAAACCACTAGCTTTAGATAGTCCCAGCGCCGAAGCGTTAAAAGCAGCAGCCGAAAAACATGAAGGCAAGCCTATGATCAATTCGATAACTTTGGAAGAAGAAAGATATGCTGACGTTCTTCCTATAGTTAAAGAATTTGATGCTAAGGTTGTAGCTCTTTGCATGAGTGACGATGGAATGCCTGACAATGCTGAAGATAGAATTAATTATGGCAAGAAGCTAGTTGACAAATTGATTGAAGATGGAGTTCCAGCTGAAAATATTTTCGTTGACCCCATCATCAATCCAATCAGTGTAGATGGTAGCGTTGGCCTGCAGATTTTAGAAGCTATCGAGACCCTGGCCAATTACAATGAGGATATTCATATAACCTGTGGTTTAAGCAATATATCCTTTGGACTTCCCCATCGTTCTCTTTTAAATCAGGCCTTTATAGTCATGGGCATCAGTCGGGGCATGGATTCAGCTATTATCGATCCCTTAGATGAACACATGATGAAGCTTGTTAAAGCAGCAGAGGTTCTAACTGACCAGGATCAACATGCTATGAATTATCTCAAAGCATCACGTGCAGGAGAATTGGATTAATCAATAAAGGGGCGAATAAAATGTCTAGAATAGCTGTTATAGGAGGTGGCATAGCGGGCTGTACAGCTGCAGCGGAATTAGCGGCAGCTGGGCAGCAGGTATTGCTTATTGAAAAAGAGGATAGCCTGGGTGGGAACATAAAAAACTATGGTTGTAAAGCAGATAGTTTATGTACCCGCTGCAATCTCTGTCTGGTGGACTCTGTTTTTAATCAAGTTCATCAGGAGGAGAATATTGAGGTTTTGTTTGACACGACTGTTATTGATTGTCTGAAAGAAGATGAGGGCTTTACTCTAATAACTTCTTCTGGGGAGCTTGAAGAACAGCAACCGGATATCTCTGAGGTAATATTAGCAACGGGACATACCCGCTGGTCTGAGCTGGAGACTGGTACCCCGGAGATCTTTCGGGATGAGCGAATAATTTGGGCCAGTGATTTTGAGGATATGCTGGAGGGCCGACAGGATCAGCTTACCGGTCAGAACCTGAAATTTGACCTTGGTTTTGAACCGGAATCAGCTGTATTTTTACAGTGTAATGGCTCTCGCAGTTTACAGGAAAAGGCCCGTTATTGTTCCAAAGTTTGCTGTGGCTATAATTATCGGATAGCTAGAGTCTTAAGAAATAATTTTCCCGAGATGGATCTAAGTATGTTCTTTATCGATATGCAGGAGGCAGGTTTTTTAGTTAACCTATCCCGGGAAGATCTAAAAGAAAGAGAGATTGACTATTATAACTGTAAGCCTTTAAGATTAGAAAAAGAAAAAGATTCTCTTATTTTACACTACGAGGACCAACAAAGGGGTAAGATGGCCACCCTGGAAACTGATCTGTTGGTTCTTTCTGAAGGTATTCATCCCGGTTCAAACCATGAACGCTGGGCTAGAATCTTTAACTTGCAGGAGAATGAAGATGGTTTCTTAAGAACAATCTGGTCTCCAGCAGAAAGTGGAATATATCTGGCCGGGACCATCACCAGCCCAGGTGATATAGCAACGACAATGGCAGAAAGCAAAACAGTTGCCTATAAATTACTGGAAAATAAACTCTCCAAAGCTAAAGTTTAGGGAAGTGGTAAAGTGTTATATAAAAAGGAGGTTTTTTAATGTCAGGGTCAATTGAACAATACGATGTTGCTTACATTGGCCAAGCTCTGCCAGATGATGAGCTTTCCCAGGTTACCATACCTGTCTCTGCCCTGACAGAATGCCGGGGTGAAATTGGCGATTTTACCCTGAGTTTTCAGGCAGAAGATGATCTTAAGCAAGTCAGGGCCAGCAATATTGTCATTAACTTAAAACATCAGGAGGAATTACCTGTTGACTGTTGTACTTCTCTGCTGGAGGCAGAGGCTAATTTAGCAGAGGAAGAAGAACCATTAATCATTGTGCAGGATTATCAAGATTTATCAGCTGCAGCACTGAGCAAGGAAGGGTTAGAACTAGCCCTTGAGGTAAAAGAGTCCAATCCAGCTAGAGAGGTTTACTATTTCTATCAGGCCATGAGATTTATGGATAACAATGATGAACTTTATGAGAAGGCCAGGGAAAAAGAGGTCATTTTTCTCAAGCATGATTTAGGTGACCTGGAAATAACGGATAAGGGCAAGGTAAGTTATCAACGAGAAGATATTAAACTAGAATTAACCGGAGAGCTCACTGTAGCTCCAGAGCTAAAGCCGGCAGCGAAACTGGATAAACTGGCCAGAATTTTCAATATTACCAGGGGACCAGAAGGTTATTTGCAGGTCGATAATATCTACCTGCAGCCGACTTTAAGTGGCAAGCGAGGTGTTTATCTCCTTGCTGGAGCACGAGGTCCTAACTCTTTAACCTATGAACAGGAGGAAATTCAATATACCCTGCAGGAAGTTAAACGGAACTTAACCGGGGTAGAGGAGATTGATGAAGAGGAAAGGACCGTTGATGATCAGAAATGTGTTGTTTGTTATACCTGTTATCGTCTCTGTCCTCATGGAGCAATTCAGCGTGATGAGGAATTGAATTCTATGAAGATTATGCCCTTAGCCTGTCAAGCCTGTAATCTTTGCATTAGCCGTTGTCCTATGGGGGCTATTTCCCGCAGTGGAGAAGATGAACAGCAACCTAAGGATGAGAGACAGGTAATTATCTGTGAAAATTCTGCAGCTCTTGCTCGAGAAAAAGCAGAAACTGATCCCTTTGCCGATACAGTAGTTACTGAAGTTCCCTGTGTAAGCACAGTAAAAAAAGAAGAGATCTATCAGAGGTTGGCAAACCATAAATCAGATTTATTAATCCTGGGCTGCATTTCTGAATCCTGTAAGCATCTCACAGGACATGATAGATGTGAACAGGTTGTTAATACTGCTAAAGAAGATCTGGAAAAGCTAGACCTCGATCCCGACAGGGTAAATTATCACAGGTTGTCTCCCCGGATGGCTACAGATTTATCCGCTTATCTAGCTGACTGGAAGGGGGAGGTTCTGCAATGATTGTAGGAAAACTAAAAGATGTGGCTGAAATAAAAGAAATGCTACCAGAGGACATTGAGAGTTTGCTTATCATTGGTTGCGGCACCTGTGTTTCGGTTAGCCTGGCCGGGGGAGAAAGAGAAGCTAACTCTCTCCGGGATTTACTTGAACTTTACTATAGTAGTCAAGGGCAAGATGTGAGAGTAAATGCTACCACCATAAAAAGGCAGTGTGATGATGAATTTATTGAGACTGAAGAACTATCAATAGAGGGACATGATGTTGTTCTTTCTCTGGCTTGTGGTGTGGGAGTTCAACATCTGGGAATCAAACATCCAGAAAAAATAATCTTACCGGGCGTAAACACAACTTTTTACGGGCGTAATGCCGACGTAGGTGAATGGGAAGAAATGTGCTTGGGTTGTGGAGATTGTATCCTGGATGATTTTGCCGGTGTTTGTCCGGTAGCCCGCTGCTCAAAAAGTTTGATTCATGGACCCTGTGGTGGTTCCCAGGATGGCAAGTGTGAAGTAGATGACGAAATTGATTGTGGTTGGGAACTGATCTACAATAGAGCTGAAGACACAGGGCAGCTGGACCGGTTGCTCGAATATGAGGGGCCAAAGGATTGGTCTACTTATAGAGATGGCGGCGTCCGGAGTCACAAAAATCCGGAGTTCTTCAGTGAGTGAAAGGAGAATAGGTAATGGCTGAATACACATCTAAGCTGGAACAGTTGCTGGAAGAAGGAGAATTTGTTGTTTGTAGTGAAATGGGTCCGCCTATTGGAGCTGACCCAGAATTTATTCGGGAAAAATGCGATGATTTGAAGGGCTATGTCGATGCAGTCAATATCACTGATAATCAAACGGCCATAATAAGAATGTCTAGTATTGCTGCAGCTAAGATAGCAATGGAAGAGGGCCTGGAGATGATAATCCAGGTTACCGGTAGAGATAGAAACAGAATTGGCATTCAAAGTGATTTATTAGGAGCCAGTGCTTTGGGTCTCCGCAATGTATTATGTCTAACAGGTGACCATCAATGCTTTGGTAACGATGAAGATGCCAAGAATGTATTTGATTTAGATTCTGTGAGCATTATCAAAGCCTGTCAACAGATGACAGAAGAGGGGAAATTGATTAATGGTAATGAGTTAAAAACCGAGCCTCCTGAGTTATATTATGGTGGTGCTCATAACCCCTTTGCTGACCCCTTTGAAATGCATATGATGAAACTTGAGAAGAAAATTGAAGCTGGCATGAAGTTTATTCAGACTCAATGTATTTACAATCTGGAGAAGTTTGACTATTGGATGGAAGAGGTTAGGAAGAGAGGGCTCCATGAAAAGTGCCATATCATGGCTGGAATACTTCCAACTCGTTCAGTAAAAGCATTAAAAATGATGAAAAAATTTGTTGCTGGTATGGATGTACCGGATTACACCATAGAACGCATGGAAGCTGCTGATGATAAGAAGGCTGAAGGGGTTCAGATGGCAGTAGATATTATTAATCACGTTAAGGAAATAGAAGGCGTTAGAGGAGTACACCTGATGCCAGTTGCCTGGGAAGAAATAACCCCGGTAGTTGTAGAAAAAGCCAATTTATATCCACGACCGGAGGTGTAAGAAGAAAATGAATAAGGATTTCAAACAGACTATCAAAAATAGACCAGGGGGAGAGAATTTAAGCCTCTGTTATAGTTGTGGCAGCTGTACGGCAACCTGTCCGGTCAGTGAACAGGTAGAAGATTTTAATCCCCGGCTAATAATTAAAAAGTCTTTGTTAGGTTTTTCTGAGGAGGTTCTGTCAGGAGAAGAGATCTGGCAGTGCATTCAATGCCGGAGATGTGTATCAGCTTGTCCACAGAATGTGAGATTTGCAGATATTGTTAGAGTATTACGGGAGCTTGCCGTTGAAGAGGGTCATTTTGCTGAAGACCTGGAAGAAAGACTTGATGATTATGATAAAGAGGTTCTGCGTTACAGGCTAGAAATATTAGAAGAGGTATTAGCAGGAGATAAAGATTTTGAAGATTTTAGTTTGAAAGCAGGAGGTGATTAAGATGCCTGATCCAGTAGTCGTTGTCGGCGGTGGAATTGCGGGCATCCAGGCAGCAACGGATTTAGCTGAAATGGGTATCCCGGTATATCTAATTGAGAAAAGTCCCAGCCTGGGAGGGCGGATGGCCCAACTGGACAAAACTTTTCCCACCAATGACTGTTCTACCTGTATACTTGCGCCTAAAATCACTTCTTGTTATAACCACGAAAATGTTACCACGTATACCATGACTGAACTGATAAATGTTGAAGGTGAGCCTGGGAATTTTAGGGTCCGCCTAAAAAAGAGACCGCGCTATGTAGATGAAGAAAAGTGTACTGGCTGTGGTGATTGTCTCGATAAATGTCCGGTTAGTATTTCCGATGAGTATAATATGGGTATGTCTGAATATGGGGCAATCCATAAATATCAACCCCAGGCTGTTCCCAATGTAGCGGCCATTGATGCCAGCGAATGCTTAAAAATCAATGAAGATAAGTGTGGGGTCTGTGAAAAAATCTGCAACTTTGATGCTATTGAATATAAACAAAAGGAGAAAAAATTTGTCGTTCAGGCTGCATCCATTATTTATGCAGCGGGCTATGAAGGTTTCTCCGGTGATTTAGTCAGTGATTATGGCTATAAAAAGCATCCCAATGTTGTGACCAGTTTGGAGTATGAACGTATTCTAAATGCAGCTGGACCTACTGATGGCCATGTAATCCGTCAGACTGATGGGGAAGAGGTTGAGAATATTGCCTTTATCCATTGCAGTGGCTCCAGGGATAGAAGGACGGATAAAAATTATTGTTCTTCAGTCTGCTGCACCTATTCTATCAAGCATGCTCTTATAACCAAAGAGCATATTAAAGACGTCAATGTCGACCTCTATTATATGGACATTAGAACCTTTGGTAAGGGGTTTGAGCGTTATTATAACCGGGCCCAGGAAACAGAGGGTGTGAACTTTATCCGTTCCCGCGTATCTGAGATAGAGCCTGGCTCTAATCCTGGTGATTTAAAGTTGAAGGCTACCGATGATGATAATGGCTATTGTGAACAAGAATATGACATGGTAGTTTTAGCCAGTGGTCTAGAGCCTACTCAGCAGGTAACTGACTCCTTACAAAAGTTAAAAGTCCGGACCAATAAATATGGCTTTGTTGATATGGATGAATTTAACCCCTTAAGTACAAGTCGGCCAGGCATCTTTGGCTGTGGAGTAGTTAATGGGCCTCGCGATATACCGGAATCGGTAATGGATGCCAGTGGAGCAGCAGCTCTGGCAGGTCAGCATGCCGTTCTGGATGTTAAAGATATGGGAGTAGAAGCAGCCGGTGACCAGGAATTTAGAGTAACCCAGAATGAAAGAACTCGAGTGGGTGTCTTTGTTTGCCATTGTGGCACAAATATTGCTGGTGTCATCGATGTGGAAGAAGTCAAGGAAAAAGCTGCTGGCATTCCCTTTGTAGAACATGCAGAAGACGTTAAATATTTATGTTCTTCCGATAGTCAGGATTTAATTGGAGAGCGGATTAAAGAGCATAACCTTAACAGAATAGTGGTTGCTTCCTGTACTCCCAGAACTCATGAACCGCTCTTTATGGATGCTATTGCTGAAGCTGGACTTAATCCCTATCTGCTGGAGATGACCAATATCCGCGACCAGGGTTCCTGGGTTCACAAGGAAGAGCCAGAGAAGGCTACCTGGAAAGCCTTTGAATTGATTAGAGCCGGGGTAGCCAGGGTCAAAAATGCACTTCCTCTAGAAAGAGGAGAAGTTGATAATATTGCTCGAGCTCTGGTTGTTGGTGGCGGTGCAGCTGGTTTAAATGCCGCCAGGGAACTTGCCAACTTAGGTTTCCCGGTTTCCTTAGTGGAGCGGGAAGAAGAGTTAGGGGGTCATGCTACCAGCCTGAAACACAGTCTTGAAGGCAGGCCAGTTAAGCCTCATCTAGACCGTTTGATAGCAGAGGTAAAGGGGCATGAGCTCATAGATATTTACGCCGGCCATGAAATAAAAGACATAACTGGTTTTGTTGGAAACTACAAATTAGAGCTAATACCTCCAGTGCCAAAAGAGGTAAGAAGTGATAAGGATTTAGTTGAAATTGAAGGCGGCGTCGTTATTGTCGCTACCGGGGGACAGGAATTTGAGCCCTTAGAATATAGTTATCAAGATTCAGAGCAGGTAATAACCCAGCTGGAATTGGAAGAGGAATTGAGCTCTGAAAATCAATCTCTTGTCAGGGATGATTGTGAAGAAATCTATATGATCCAATGTGTTGGTTCTAGAGAAGAGGACCGCCCCTATTGCAGTAGAATCTGCTGTAGCCAGGCTTTAAGAAATGCGGTCCATATAAAGGAAAATCACCCAGATAAAGATATTACCATACTTTATCGGGAAATGAGAAGCTATGGCTACTACGAAGACTTATACCGTAAAGCAAGAGATCTGGGTATCAACTTCAGCCGCTATGAAGTTGATAATAAGCCGGAAGTCTCTCGAAAGGGAGATGAGTTGACCTTAAAATATGAGGAACCGCTCAGTGGCAAGATGATTACTGCAAAGCCAGATTTACTGGTTCTGGCGGCTGCAATTTTACCGCGGGAGGATAATCTAACCTTAAGTCAGATGCTTAAAACGCCCTTAAATGAAGATCAATTCTTCTTAGAAGCTCATGTTAAATTGCGTCCCGTGGATTCAGCCACTGATGGTATCTTTCTAGCTGGCCTGGCTCATGGGCCCAAGAACCTTTCAGAAACTTTAGCTCAAAGCAGAGCAGCAGCTGGAAGAGCGGCCTCAATTTTATCCAAAGAGTATCTCCTTACTCAGGCTACAGTAGCTGAAGTTGATGAAGAGCTCTGTATCGCCTGTGGAGATTGTGAACGAGTATGTGCCTATAAAGCCATTGAAGTTAATGAAGAAGAGAATGTGGCAGAGGTTAATAGAGTTCTCTGTAAAGGCTGTGGGAATTGCACAGGTGTCTGTCGTCCCCATGCCGTAGATCTAAATGGATTTTTGAATCAACAAATAATTGATGAAATTGAGACCTTACTTGCTAAGGATGATAGCGAGTTTGCTAAGACAGGAGGGGTGTAAATGGCCACCGCCCAGCAAGAAGCGCAAAATAAAGAAGAGGAATTTGAACCAAAGATTATAGCCTTTCTTTGCAACTGGTGTAGTTATGCAGCTGCAGATCTGGCTGGTAGCAGTAGATTACAATATCCCTCTAATATTAGGACGATCAGAATCCCCTGTACAGGGCGACTTAATCCTCTGTTAGTCATCAAGGCGCTGGACAGAGGGGCAGATGGAATATTAGTATCTGGTTGCCATCCAGGAGACTGTCATTATATTGATGGAAATTATTATGCTCGCCGGAGATTCACTATGTTAAAAGAACTGTTAGAATTTTCCGGAGTAGAACCAGAGAGACTAAATTTCACCTGGTGTTCAGCAGCAGAGGGGAGACGTTTCGCTAAAATTGTAAAACAGGTAGTTGATAGAGTTGAATCAGTTGGACCCTGGCAGGGTTTTCTCACTGAACCAGGTTTTGCTGATGGTATGGAGGTAGGTGAAATTGAAGATGGAGAATTCTTATAAAGATTTATCTGCTGAAATAAAGGAAGTAGCGAAAAAAGTTTTAGCAGAAGAGGATGTTGACCAATTGCTTGGCTTTGCTCAGGGAGAATTTTCAGGCTTGACGGAGCCTGTTATTATAAAAAAAGCTGAACAAGCCCAGCGAATGGTTTTTACAGAGGATGCTACTCCTATGCTCTCCAAGTATCTGTTGGAGTATAAAGAGAAAAAGCAGGCTGTAGTGGCAAAACCCTGTGATACCAGAGCCATAGCTTATTATCTCTCTGAAGATATCATTGACCGAAAGAACTTAGTTATCATCGGTATCAATGGCTGTCCAGGGCTTAAAGATAATACAGCCTGTGATGAATGTGATACCAGAAATCCGGTGATTTCTGATTATCAGGTAGGGGAGGAAATATCTTCAGCAGAATTAGCCGCAGAGCTTAAAGGGGTTAAATACCTGCTGGAAGATATGACTCCTGCTGAAAGAAAAGAACATTATAGTCAGGAATTTGCCCGCTGTACGCAATGTTATGCCTGTCGTGATGCCTGTCCTGTATGTTACTGTGACCATTGCTATGTCGAAAGCAATCAGCCAGAATGGGTAGAAGAAGGCAGTTCTGCTGATAAAGATATGATATTTCATCTAATGAGAACGATGCATATGCCTGGACGTTGTGTGAACTGTGGAGCCTGTGAAATGGCCTGTCCAGAAGGGATTGATATGCGTTCCATGACCACTCATCTTTATCATAAAGCAGAAGAACTTTATGATTTTCGTCCGGGAATTTCACCGGAGCAGCCACCACTTTTATCGGACTTTAGTAAAGAAGATAGCGAACCTGGATTTCTGTAATGGGAGGTGAAGATTGCCAATGATTAAAAAACTAACGAACCAGGACTTGAAAGCATTGCTCAAGGAGCTCCGGCAGGAATTCCTGGTGATTGCCCCCTTCAAAGTTAAGCAGGGGAGATTGATGAAGGTATTATACCAACCTGTAAAAAATGATGAACAGCTCAGTTCTATATATCTTACTGACCAGCCCGATGCATCACCTAAAGAATATTTTCTTCCCCGCGATGATAAACTAGGAGAGGAAACTGCTGGAGCTGATTGCGAACCAGCGGACTGGCAGGATCAACCTAGAATTTTTCTCGGGGTAAGAAGTTGCGATATAGCAGGTATCGAGCTATTTGACGATGTTTTTATTGAAAATGATTATATTGACCCTTTTTATCAGCAAAGGCGGGAAAATAGCATCATTATCGGTTATTCCTGCTCCGAAAAAGCAGATAACTCCTTTTGTCAGGAGGTCGGGGTCAATCCTGTCGATAATGATAATGTACCTTTGATGCTTTATCAAAAAGAGGAGGGCTTCTTCCTTAAAATAAATGACGAAGATAAACTAAAAGAAATGGGCATATTGGAAAAAATAGAAAATTTAGCTGATGGTACTGATGAGGATTTAGAGGCTTTAATAAATGAAAGACAGGAAGCTTTTAAGGAAGATGACTTTACAATTAAATCTGAGCTTCCCTTTCCAGAAAAAGAAGCTTTTAGCTCGGTAAATTGGGAGGAAGTCACCGCCAGCTGCCTGGGTTGTGGAGTCTGTACCTTTTATTGCCCAACCTGTTTCTGTTTCAAATTCTTCTGGGAGGATGTGGAAAAAAATAGAGCCTGGGATTCCTGCATGTTTTCACTCTTTACAGAACATGCTTCAGGACATAATCCTCGCGAAAGCCAAGAACAACGCTGGCGTCAGCGTTTGATGCATAAATTTTCATATCACCCTAAAAATTATCAAGGTGAGCCTGGCTGTGTAGGCTGTGGGCGCTGTGTCAGCAAATGCCCGGTAAATCTTGATATTAGAAAGGTGATTGCTCATTTTGAAAACTCAATTGTAGGAGAAGGGGTGAAGGGTAATGAAGGTTGACAACTATCTGCCAAGGAAAGCAGAAATAACTAAAGTAGTACAGGAAACTGGAATTAACTTAAACATCAAGACCTTTCATCTCCGTTTTGCTGATGAAAAGCCAATGATGGACTTTAAACCTGGTCAATTTTTAATGCTGACTGTATATGGGGTTGGGGAAGCTCCCTTTGGGCTGGCCTGTGCACCAACCTCTGATTGCAATGAAATAATTGTATCAGTGAAAAAGACCGGAAAAGTTACTGCTGCTCTTCATGAGCATGAAGAGGGAGATATAGTTGGTATTAGAGGTCCTTATGGCAACAGTTTTCCAGTTGAAGAGACCAAAGGTAAGGATGTTGTTTTTATCAGTGGTGGTATTGGATTGGCTCCACTCCGTTCTTTAATAGATTATGTCCTTCATCCGGACTTGAGAGAGGAATTTGGTCGAGTACAGATGTTACAGGCTTTTAGATCACCTGATGACATGCTCTATGATTATGAGCAACAGAGATGGGAAGACTCTCCAGATACTACTATTAAATATACCATCGATCGTCCCTGTGAGGGCTGGGATCATTGTGTTGGATTTCCTCATGATTTAATTGCAGATGAACTGGAATGCCAGACAGAAAATACAGTATACTATACCTGTGGTCCTCCAATAATGATTAAAGCAGTCACCAACGAACTAGTTAATCTAGGCATTGACCCTGAAGATATCATAACTACCCTGGAGATGAGAATGTCCTGTGGTTTAGGCAAATGTGGCAAGTGCAATATTGGTCATCGTTATGTTTGCAAAGATGGTCCTGTTTATAGCTATCAGGAATTGTTGGAGATGCCAGATGAATTTTAGTTAAGAGATAATTTTAGGGGGGGACTACTGATGATAACCAGAAAAAAAGTTGGTGACGATGTTTTTACAGCTGAGGCCTTAGATGAAATTCATAAAGCTACTATGAGAATTTTACAGGAGACCGGGGTTGAAGTTTTATCGGAGGAGGCTAGAGAACACTTCCGTAAGGCGGGTGTAAGGGTGGAAGAGGGCCATGTTCATCTGACTGAAGAAGAGGTCTTTAAATATACCGAGATGGCCCCAGAGAAATTTGAGCTCAAAGCCCGCAACCCGGAAAACAATGTTGTAGTAGGTGGCAAAAACACGGTGCTCTCACCGGGATACGGCTCACCCTTTGTTATGGATTATAAAAAAGGAGAGAGACGCAATTCTAAATTTGCTGATTATGAGAGGTTCACTAAACTGGCCCAGTGGAGTGAAAATATCGATGTAGTGGGCGGGGTGCTGGTCGAACCCACTGATCTGGATGATAGAGTAAGACATGGGAAAATGCTCCATACAGCTGTAACTCTAAGCGACAAATGTCTCATGGGAAGTGCTATGGGAGCTAAAAAAGCCAGGGAATGTCTCGATATGGCAGCCATTGTTTTTGAAAGCGAGCAATTTGTAGAGGAAAATGTAGTGTTGATTTCTCTGATTAATACCAATAGTCCCCTGCAATTTGATGAGCGCATGAGTGATGCTCTAACGGTTTATGCTGAAAACCATCAGGCTGTAGTTATAGCTTCTTTAAGCATGACAGGTACCACCTCACCCACTACACTACCTGCTTCACTGGTACAGCAAAATGCCGAGATTTTAACTGGAATCTGCCTAACCCAGATCATTAACCCGGGAGCTCCTGTAGTTTATGGTTCAGCTTCCAGTGTGGTTGATTTAAAAACGGGAGATTTAGCCCTAGGAAGTCCTGAAACTGCTAAGATGTTCAATGGCACCGCCCAGATAGCCAGAAAATATGGAGTGCCCTCTCGAGGGGGAGGAGCTTTGACTGATTCTTTATTTCCAGATGCTCAAGCCGGTTATGAGGCAATGCTAAATATCTATTCTGCCATTAATAGTGGATTTAATTTCATGTTACATTCAGCTGGTCTATTGGAAAATTATATGTCTATGTCTTATGAGAAATTCATCATTGATGAAGAAATTTTGGGAGTAGTCAATAATGTCTTCTCAGGTTTAGAGGTAGATGAGGAACTGCTAGCAGAAGAAGTTATTAATGAAGTTGGCAGTGGTGGCAATTTCATAGCCAGTGAGCATACCTACCGACATATGAAAGATATGAGAATACCAACTTTAAGTGTTAGGGAAAGATATTTTAGTGACCGCGACCAGTATAATACTGCTGATAGAGCTCATGAAAAGTGTCAGCAGGTATTAGAAAACTTTACTCCCCCAGAATTATCAGCAGGAATTAAACAAGATTTAGAGAACTATATTGATGGACTTGCTTAAAACCCAGAAAAATAAATTTTCTCAGAGAATCATTAGCTTAAATCACCAAAATCTTTTAAAGGAGGAATTAATATGAGAAGTGATATTGAAATTGCCCAAGATGCAGACATGAAGTTGATTACGGAAATTGCCGAAGAGGCAGGACTGGAGTATGATGACATTGAACAATATGGAAAGTATAAGGCCAAGGTTAATCTAGATGTTCTGGATAAGATGGACCAGGACTCTGATCTGATTTTAGTTACCGCTATGACTCCTACTCCTGCTGGAGAAGGTAAAACAACCACTACAGTAGGTCTTGGTCAGGCTTTAAATCGCCTGGGAGAAAATGCTGCCATAGCCCTTAGAGAGCCCTCTTTAGGCCCCACCATGGGAGTTAAAGGTGGAGCAGCTGGTGGCGGTTATTCCCAGGTAGTACCTATGGAAGATATAAATCTTCATTTCACTGGTGACATTCATGCCATTGGAGTAGCTCATAATCTGCTTTCAGCAGCCGTTGATAATCATATCAAGCAAGGGAATGAGCTGGGCTTTGATACTACTCAGGTCAGCTGGCCTAGAGTTGTGGATATGAATGATAGAGCTTTAAGAAATATCGTAGTTGGTTTAGGTGGCAATGCCCATGGTGTACCTCGAGAAGATACCTTCATGATCACTGTAGCTTCTGAGATAATGGCTATTCTTTGCCTGGCCAATAGCATCAGTGAATTAAAAGAGATGATAGCTAATATAGTTGTAGGCTATACAAAAGATGACGAACCCATAAAGGCTGGCGACCTTGAAGTAGAGGGTGCTATGACAGCGCTCTTAAAGCAGGCTATCAAGCCTAATCTGGTCCAGACTCTAGAAAATACTCCGGCCTTTATCCATGGTGGCCCCTTTGCTAATATAGCCCATGGTTGTAATAGTGTAATGGCAACCAAGATGGCCATGTCTATTAGTGATATTACTGTTACCGAAGCTGGTTTTGGTGCCGACCTGGGAGCAGAGAAGTTCTTTAATATAAAATCACGCTATGCCGATCTTGATCCTAAAGCTGTTGTCTTAGTGGCTACAGTAAGAGCTCTAAAAATGCACGGTGGAAAAGACTTTGAAGATCTACAAGAAGAAGACCTAGAGGCCTTAGGTGATGGTATCGAAAATCTAGAGAAGCATATTGAAAATATCAAGAAATTTAACCTGCCTTTAGTAGTTGCTATAAATCGTTTCCCTGATGATACTGAAGCTGAGTTAGAACTGGTTAGAGAACGCTGCGAGGAAATGGGCGTTAATGTAGCCCTTTCTGAAGTCTTTGCTAAAGGAGGAGAAGGTGGCGAAGAATTAGCCGAGGAAGTTCTTGCTATCCTTGAAAAAGGAGAAGCAGACTTTGAATTCCTCTATGAATTAGAAGATAGCATTGAAGATAAGATAGAGACCATTGCCAAAGAAGTATATGGCGCCGATGGAGTAGAATTTAGTGATCAGGCTAAAAAACAGATAGAAAAGTACAAAGACTATGGTTATGACGAACTACCAATCTGCATGGCCAAAACCCAAAGCTCCATCTCTGATAACCCTGCACTTAAGGGTAGACCAAGTGGCTTTACTGTTACCGTAAGAGAGATCAATGTATCTGCTGGTGCTGGATTCCTGGTTGCTCTGACAGGACCGGTGCTCACCATGCCAGGACTGCCTAAGGTTCCTGCAGCAGAAGAAATTGATATTGATGCCGATGGAAAAATTAGTGGTTTATTTTAAAAGATAGTTAAAGCTAGCTAAACTTTTAGAACCACAAATAAGGCCAGTGAAATTATAAAGAACACTATTAACTACCGGGCAGCAATTAGCTGCCCGGTTTTAATAGTAATTTGCTCTTTCGTCAACTATTTGACAAAAATCTTCTGATTATTTTGTTAAAATATATAACAACAGCTAAAACAAAAAATTATTTATTAGCCCTAAAAAGGAAGGTGAAATAGTTGAGTTATCAGGTTTGTATTATTCAATCTGACAAAAAAGAAACCCATCAGGTTGAGGCCGGTGAAGAATTGATAAAAGTAATTAATGAAAGTGGTTTTTATCTACCAAATTATTGTGGCGGTCAGGGTCTTTGTGGTAAGTGCCGTGTTTTATTAAAGCCAGCTCCAGCTGCTAAAGAACAGGACCAGGAACTTTTAAGCTCTAAAGAGCTGGAAGAGGGAGTCCGTTTAGCCTGCCTCCATCAGGTGGAAGATAATATTGAGGTTAAAATTGAAGAAGGCGGGGATATAAATATCCTTACCGGTGAAGAGGAAGTTAGCTGCTCCTTAAATCCTGGCTGGCAGCAGATAAATCTGGATATTAATGAGCCAGAACTAAATGACCAGCGCAGTTATTTAACTAGAATACTGGCCAATGCCCCAGCTAATGATATTGAATATAAAGCTTTAGACCAACTGGAAAATCTGGTGGCCCAGAATAAAAATAGCTCGCAGAATAAGGAGTGGGGCTCCTTTGCTGGAATAATTAATGAGGATAGAATAGTCAAATTAACTTCTGCCACTAAACCGGCCAAGCTACTGGGAGCTGCTGTTGATATTGGGACCACTACCCTGGTATTTTACTTGCTGGATTTGGAGACAGGCAGGCAGCTTGCAGTAGATTCTGCCTATAATCCGCAAAAGAAGTTTGGGGCTGATGTAATAACTAGAGTCCAATATACTCAAGGAAATCCTGAAGGTATTGAGGAATTACAGGAAGTTTTAGTTGCAGGACTAAATGAAGGCCTGGCAGCTACAGCAGCCAGTATCGGGGCAGAGGTTGAAGATATTTATCGCCTTTCTCTAGCTGGTAATACCATTATGCTTCACACTTTACTGGGTAAAAATGCAGAGAAAATTGCCCGCTCTCCCTTTGTACCTCTATTTAGTGAACAATTAACCTTTAGACCACAGGATCTGGCTATTTCTATGAATAATCTAGGGGAAATAGAGCTTTTACCTTCAATATCAGGTTATGTAGGTGCTGATATTATAGCAGATATGCTGGCCACAGGAGTGGGATCTGCCTCTGAATACCAAATATTGATAGATATAGGCACTAATGGTGAGATAGCTTTAGGCAATGAAAAAGAGTTACATGCCTGTTCAGTAGCTGCCGGCCCCTCCTTTGAGGGAGGTAATATAAGTGCCGGTATGGCGGCTTTACCTGGGGCAGTCGATAGTTTTACCATTGCCGAAGATGACTTTGAGTTTTCCACCATTAAAGGCGAAAAACCCCGGGGGATTTGTGGTTCTGGTTTATTAGACTTAATTGGCGGCCTGTTGGAGGTAGGAGTAATCACAGATTCTGGCGCCCTGGCTAAACCTGCTGATATGCCTTCCTATTGGCAGGATAAATATCTGGAATTAGATGAAGTTAAGGCTTTAGAGCTGTTTTCCAGTGAGGAGGGGCAGGGAGGCAGAGAAATTTATCTCACCCAAAAAGACATTAGACAATTGCAGCTGGCTAAAGGTTCCATCAGGGCCGGTGTTGAAATTTTGCTGGATGAGGCAGAAATTTCCTATGATGAAGTTGGAAAAGTTTATCTGGTAGGGGGTTTTGCCAATTATCTAGACCCTGAGATGGCGGCCAAAATTGGCATGGTCCCTGGCGAGGTTAGTGATAGAATTAAACAGGCTGGTAATGGAGCTGGGGCTGGAGCGAGGATGATGCTTTTAAATAAAGCATTAACTGAAAAAGCAAAGAGTTTACAGGAGAAAACCAGCTATTTAGAGTTATCCAGTAATATTAAGTTTCAGGAAGAGTTCACCAAACAGATGTCATTCTAGCAATTTTTAATAAATTCTGCTTGAGAAAAGAGAAGGAAATTTTATTCAAATAAAGCTGGAAGCCAGTAAGATTGGCTTCCAGCTAGTTTATAGTAGAAGGAAGGTCTATTTTTTGGGCGGTTGATTTTGATAATCCTCTTCAGATTGAAAACTCTCCTCTTCACCGTGGCGAGGGTTTTTGGATATTATTCTAATAGCTCTTGTAACTACTGAAACGATATCCACATTTACTTGATGCTCAAATTCGATTAATTTGGCATGCAGACTACCCTGGGGGCTGGCTATATACTTGGCTGGAATACGATTTAAAGTATAAGAAGCAATATCCAACAGGCAATTATCGCAGGTACAAAAGTCATCAAAATCATCTTTATCTTTAAGAATCTCTTCCATCTTTTCCAACACAAAATCTTCAGTATAATTATGAAGATTATTCTGCAGCTTTTCCTTATTTAGGTTAAATTCGTTATTTTTTTTATTAGCCATAGCATTAATACCTCCTTCATTTATTTAATTCTCGCTCAACAGATAAATTCCTGCAGAGATAATTTTTTGCAGCTAAATTAAATTTATGGTAGAATGGTTGCGAAATATAGGTAAAGGGAAGGAGGAGCATAAAATGGCTGCAACTGACTTCAGGGAAGATTTTCTGACTGCTTTAAAAGAAAAAATTTCTTCTGAATCGGATTGGCTGAGCAATATGGCTAATTTTTCCGCTTTAATTTATCAAAAATTTCCTAAAATTAATTGGGTGGGTTTTTATCTCTTGCGGAAAGATAAAAATATTTTACAACTGGGTCCCTTCCAGGGGCTGCCTGCTGTTAGTAAAATTGAAGTAGGCGATGGAGTATGTGGAACGGCGGTGGCCGAGGAAGAGATTCAACGAGTCGATAATGTCCACGAATTTCCCGGGCATATTGTCTGTGATTGTGCTTCCGAATCAGAACTGGTGATACCTATCTGGCTGGATCAGAAAATAATTGGTGTATTAGATGTGGATAGTCCCATCAGGGCTCGCTTTTCCGAAGAGGATCAGCAACTTTTAGTTAAGGCCTTAAAGGAACTTGTGACTAATTCCGATTTTAAAGATTTTTTTATAAAATAAAAAAAGGATGATATAGCAATGAAAACAAATAAAGATTACACAGTTAAACAATCAGTACAGGGAGAAATTTCTCATCCCAAAGCTGGTAGACTGCCCTATCGCTTGGATAGAGAGGGTAAAGGAAGGAACCTACCAGGCACTGGTGGTATTACTTATAATGTCAGAGTTGGTGACTCAGCCATGGGCTGGGCCGGCGACCATATAGAACCTGCTGTTAGCATGAAAATCACTGATAAATCGAAGAATAATGAAAATTATGGCCTTGGGTTATTAGCCTGTATTGGAAATGAAGCCCAAGTTGTAAGTGGAGAAGCAGAAGGTGCTAAAGGCGTAGTAACCGGATTGCATGGTGGGATAAACCATGTTCTGGTTGATTTTTCTCCTGCAGATATGGAGAAGATGAAGATAGGAGATTCAATCCTGGTAAAGGCCTGGGGACAGGGCTTTGAACTTGAAGAATATCCTGAACTTAGAGTTTTTAACCTGGACCCGGATTTGTTTGATAAATTAGATATTGAAGAAGATAAGGAAGAAAACAAACTAAAGGTGCCAGTGGCAGCTATTGTGCCAGGTCATCTCATGGGCTCAGGTATAGGCTCTTCTACTGCTGCCATGGGTGATTATGATATTACCACCGGTGATAAGGAAGAACTTGCCAGGCATAACTTGACTGATCTGCGTTTAGGAGACTTTGTTTATCTGGCTGATTGTGATAATACCTATGGCCGGGAATATATCTCTGGAGCTGGTAGCATTGGAGTTATCTCTCATTCTGACTGCATAATCATGGGACATGGTCCAGGTGTGACAACTATAATGACCTCTAAAAAAGATACTATTAAACCTGAGCTGGTAGAGGAAGCAAATTTAGTTAATTATCTGGATCTCAGATAAATCTGTTAATATTTTTCAAATAAACTGGAGTTGATTTTTGTGAATAGTGCCGAGATAAAACCGGAAAAACAGTCTAACCAGAAAAGTAGTTTTCATTTTCCCACTGAGCCGCAAGAGATAGAAAAGACTGCCAGGGGTATTAAAATCATCTTTAAAAATCACATTTTGGAGTTGCTCTGGTATCGTTCTGGAGTGGTGAGAGTTATATTTGCTGATGAGAAGAATTTTACTAACGATACTTCTCCAGCGGTAAACCAGGAGCCCCTTACTCCCCTGCCCTTTGAGCTTAAATATCAAGTCGAGCAAAAACCTATTAGAGTAGCAGGGCAAAAAAGTCAGGTGGAGATCAACTTATCACCTTTGACCCTTTCTTTTTTTACTGATGAAGATGAGCCTGTTCAAGTTGATGTTCCAGGTAAAGCTGCTGGCTGGTCAAAAAATAAAGTCTGTTGTTACAAAAAACTGCGGACAGATGAGAGAATATATGGTTTAGGAGAAAAGACGGGATATTTAGATAAAAGAGGGCGAAGTTATACCATGTGGAATACAGATGCCTATGATCCTCATGTGCCTTCCACTGATCCTCTCTATATTTCCCTGCCTTTTTATATTGGCTTTACTCCAGAAGAAAGCTATGGCATATATTTTGATAATAGCTATAGATCACATTTTGATATTGGTCATAGTAACGAGGGTGAGCTTTTTTACCATTCTGAGGGAGGTAATTTAGATTACTACTGGTTAGCAGGACCGGATATGAAAGATGTAATAAAAACTTTTACCTGGCTCACCGGAAGAACTCCTCTGCCCCCGGGCTGGTCTTTAGGTTATCATCAGTCGCGTTATAGTTATTATCCTGAGGATGAGGTAAGAGAACTAGCCGATACCTTCCAGAAAAAGGATATTCCCTGTGCTGCCATCCATCTTGATATTCATTATATGGAGGGTTATCGAGTATTTACCTGGGATGAAGACCGCTTTCCTGCTCCGGAAAGATTATCAGCAGATTTACAGGAACAGGATATAAACTTAGTGACAATAGTCGATCCAGGCGTTAAGATTGATCCAGAATATGAGGTTTATCGTCAGGGTCAGAAGCAGGACTTTTTCTGTCGCTATTTAGATGGCCGGCCCTATCGAGAGGAAGTCTGGCCGGGAATGACGGCCTTTCCTGACTTCACCCGGGAAAAAGTACGCCGGTGGTGGAAGGAACTACACCGGCAATTCTTACAGCAGGGCATTAGAGGTTTTTGGAACGATATGAATGAGCCGGCAGCCTTCAATGAAAAAATGACCATTGATGAAGATGTTGAACATGAAAATGACGGTGACCCAGGTTCCCATAAAAGATTCCATAACCTTTATGCTTTAGAAGAAGCTAAGGCTACTAACTCTGCCATAAAGGATTACCAACAGGAAAGGCCCTTTGTCTTAACCAGAGCTGGCTTTGCTGGCATTCAGAGATATGCTGCCGCCTGGACAGGAGATAATAGAAGCTTTTGGCGGGATATGGAGACCAGTATGCCCATGATAGCTAATATGGGTTTAAGTGGCCTGGGCTTTGCTGGTGCTGATGTAGGGGGTTTTACTGGAGATACCAGTGCTGAACTACTAACTCGCTGGACTCAATTAGGTGTTTTTTACCCCTTTTTCCGCAATCATACCTCCCTGGATACCAGGCCCCAGGAGCCCTGGGCTTTTGGAGAACCCTATACCTCAATCATTAAAAGGTATATAAAACTCCGTTATCAGTTATTGCCAGAGATTTATAACTCTTTTTATCTGCAGTCCCAGCAGGGCTGGCCAGTTTTTAGACCTCTGGTGTTAAATTTTCCAGAAGATACAAAAACTCATAATCTATCAGATCAGGTTATGTTAGGTGATTCCCTGATGGTGGCGCCCATAGTAAGACCTGATTGTCAGGAAAGAAGGGTTTACTTGCCAGGAACGGGCTGGTATGATTTCTGGAGTGGCAAATATTATGAGGGACAGGAAAGTTATCTGGTCAAGGCTCCTCTGGAAAAATTACCGATTTTTGTAGCAGAAAATTCACTATATCTGAGTTCAGCAACTGAGAACTCTTCCAGTTTTCAGCAGGACAATTTAATTTTAAATATTTATCCCGGTCAAAGAGAGGCCGAAAAAGCAGGCCTGATATACCAGGATGATGGGATTTCCTATGACTATCAGGAGGGTAAATATAATTTAATAAATTATAAGCTGAAGCAAAAAAGTGATAGCCTGGAAATAATAATAAATTATGAGGAGCAGAATTATCAAAAAGCAGGTGATTATCTGACAGTTAAAATTAAAGCTTTACCAGCAGCGCCGGTTCAATTGGAGGTTAACAAAAATAAAATTCCTGCTGGCCAGTATCAATATCAGGCAGGAGAATTTGAGATCCAGTTACCGGCGTTTCAGAACCACAAAATTGAGCTTTTTTACTAGTAATAGTTATTGCTTGACAAAAAAATTGGCAGGTGGTATTATAATTTTAAAGTAAATTTTTTGTCTAAAGATAAAAATAATTCCAATTTGCCGTTAGTTCAGGCAGGTATAAAACAGATAGAGAGGAGATTAAAATATGGTAAAAAATGATATGACAGCCGAAAACCTACGTTATGCTTTTGGTGGCGAGAGCCAGGCCTTTCAGCGTTACCAGGTCTGGGGTGATGTAGCTGCTGAAGAGGGTTATGAAAAAGTAGCTCTTCTTTTTAAGGCGGTAGCTTTTGCCGAGCAGGTACATGCCGGTAATCACTTTAGAGCCCTGGAAAACGTAAAGGGAGATTTTTTAGTAGCAGCAGGAGCCGGTTTTGGCATTGGTAGTACTGCCGAAAATCTTGCTGGTGCTATTGCTGGTGAGAATCATGAGGTTGAACAGATGTATCCAGCTTTCTCTCAGGTAGCTAAAAATCAAAAGGAGAACGATGCCATTAAAAGCTTTCACTATGCTTTAGAGGCCGAAAAAGCTCATGCTAAAATTTTTGCCGAAGCAAAAGAAGCGGTGGAACAAGAGCAGGACTTTGCTGTGGAATCTATTCATGTCTGCCAGGAATGTGGTTTTACTGTTAAGGATGAGGTACCTGACTACTGTCCGATATGTGGAGAAGAAGAGGAAATATTCAAGGCTTTCGAGTAAGCTTTAGTTGGCGCCACAGGGTTTAACTGAACAGCTTAATTTATTATCTTAATCAAGGGGGATAAAAAAAATGGCTAAATATGAAGTTAAGAAGATTCAAGATCCTAATGATAAGACGACTCTGGAGAAAAAGCATGTGCCTTACTTTGTTGACCTTCCAGAAAAGGTAAAGAAGGGCGAATACTTTGATGTCACCTTAAGAATGGGAGAGGAAATTGAACATCCCATGGAGGAAGGGCACTTTATTCAGTATGTGGCTCTTTATGCTGACTATTTTCAGCTGGCTAGAGCAGATTTTAATCCCGAAGCAAAGGCTGAGGTAACCTTTAAGATTAAATTGGAAGAGTCCACTACTCTGCGGGCCTTTGAAAGCTGTAATCTGCATGGTCAATGGGAAGCCTGTCAGGAAATTACAGTAGAATAATATCAATCGAAAGATTTCAAGGTACTATATATAATCTCTGTAACAGATATTACCCCGGTCGGGCTTTAAAAAGTGATCGGGGTATTTTTATATGAGCTCTATCAAATATTTACTATTAAATAGAAAAAAATAATATTTAATTGCCGATGACTCATTTAAAAGGGAGGAGAACTTGATTATTGAGGAAAATAGTTATATTGTAGTTATTGGAGGAGCTAATTTAGATATCAAAGGTTATAGTGAAGGTGAATTGATCAGGGGCACCTCTAATCCTGGAAAAGTGATTAGCTCCCCTGGAGGAGTGGGCTGCAATTTAGCCTCAGTCTTAGCTGAGTTGAACAATAGGGTTTTTTTAATCTCGGCTGTGGGGAAAGACCCAGCGGGAAAGAAAATATTAAAAAAAACAGGAAAGAGAGCTGTCAATCTGGAATTTATTATCCAGAGCGATAAATATAAAACAGGAACTTATTTAGCAGTACTAGATGAAAAAGGGGAATTATTAGCTGGTATTGCTGATATGGAAATAATTAAAGAGATTACCGGTCAGAGATTACAGGAGCGGCGAGAATTATTGGCCAAAGCAGGGTTGATTTTTCTTGATACTAATCTAACCCTGGAGACATTATCCTGGCTTTTTAAAGCTGAATTAACAGCAAGGATAGTGGTTGACCCTGTTTCTTTAGAGAAAGCTGGTAAAATTAAAGAATTTTTACCTCAGATAGATTATTTAACACCTAATCTGGCTGAATTTTGCTTTCTCTATGATTTAAAAAAGCCTGGAGCAGAGGGAGATTATCAAAAATTATCTCAATTGATAGCAGCAAAAAGAGAAGATAAATCGCCCCGGACAACTTTAGTGGTTAGTTTAGGAAGCCAGGGGGTGATTTATTCCAGCCCGCTGAAGACTTTTTATCAGCCAGTTCCTATTAAAATTGTCGAGGAGATAACTGAGACTACCGGAGCAGGAGATGCTTTGACGGCAGGTTTTATCCATGGCATCTATCACAGCCTAAAACCAGAAAAAGCGGTGGAATACGGGCAATATGCTGCTCTTATGACCATTAAATCTTCGGATACAGTGGTGGAAAATTTAGCCAGTAAAATCAAAGCGGTTCAGCATGGGAGGTAAATTTAGTGAAATCCTTGATAATTTCCGATAAAGTTAAAGAAGCAAAATATGAAAACCGTCCCGTTGTGGCTCTGGAATCCACAGTTATAACCCACGGCATGCCCTATCCAGAAAATATTAAAACAGCTAAAGAACTAGAAGAAATTATTACCACTTTAGGTGCTGTGCCGGCAACTATAGCCATATTGGGGGGCAAAATAAAAGTTGGTATTAGTAAAGAAGAAATTGAGCTTTTAGCCCAAGAGGAAAAGGTGGAAAAGGTTAGCCGAAGAGACTTACCTCAGGTAGTGGCCCAGGGAAAATACGGTTCAACCACCGTTGCTGCAACTATGATAATAGCTCACAGGGCCGGAATTGAGTTTTTTGTCACCGGAGGAATTGGTGGAGTTCATCGAGGAGGAGAAAACAACTTTGATATCTCGGCTGATTTAACAGAGCTTGGCCGGACTCCAATTACAGTGATTTCCGCAGGAGCAAAAGCTATCCTTGATTTAGAGTTAACTTTGGAAAAATTAGAGACGGAGGGTGTACCAATCATAGGCTACCGCACTTCCGAGTTTCCAGCCTTCTACTCCAGCTCTAGTGGCATAAAATTAAAGACCAGAGTTGATACACCTCAAGATATAGCTAAAATAGTCAGAGCTCGCAATGAATTGAAGTTAAACAATGGGATACTGGTGGTTAATCCCATTCCCGAAGAATTTGAAATACCCTATTCTCAGATAGAACCAGAGATCAAAAAAGCCGTAGCTGAAGCCAGAGAGCAGGAGATTTCTGGATTTTCTTTAACTCCTTTTTTGTTGGATAGGATTAAAGAGATTTCTGCCGGGGAGAGTTTAAAAGTCAATATTGAACTGCTGAAAAATAATGCCAGGTTAGGAGCCCGGCTAGCTCTTTCTTATCAAAATATGGCTGTTTTATAATAATATTTGTTAGGTAAAAAATTTTTGGTGGTGATAATATGCAAAAAAAAGTTGAGCAAGCTCAAAATAAGACGGTAAGACAGGATATTACCCTTGATGTCAATAATATGTTTGCAGAAAGGTTAGGTCAGGAACAGGGAATGAAAAGAAACTGGATTGATGACCTGCAGGATGAAGCTCGTAAGGCGCATCATCGGATAAGGAGTAATAAACCTGGTTTTATGAAATTGCCCTTCGAGCAGGATGAGGTTGTGGCCGAAATAAAGAAACTGGCCAGTGAGAGAGCTAAAGACTATGATAACTATGTGGTCTTAGGAATCGGGGGTTCAGCTCTTGGCAATATAGCTGTCCAGACAGCTTTAAATGACCCCTATTATAATATGAATGAGAAAGCCCGCCAGGGTTACCCGCGCCTTTTTGTTCCTGATAATGTAGACCCGGAAAGATTTGTTAGCCTACTGGAAATATTAGACCTGGAAAAGACAATCTTTAATGTCACCTCTAAATCCGGCAGCACAGCAGAAACCATGAGTTTATATTTGCTGGCTAGAGAAGCCGTGGCTAAAGAGGTTGGCGAAGATAATCTTGCTGAGCATTTCATAGCTATAACTAGCAGTGATTCTGGCTATTTAAAGGAAATAGCTGAGCGGGAAGGCTATCCCTGCTTTCATATTCCTAAAGACGTTGGAGGGCGTTTTTCAGTGCTAACTCCGGTGGGGATGGTATCTGCTGCCTTTACCGGTGTGAATATTTCTGAGCTTTTAGCCGGAGCTGCCAGGATGGCCCATCGCTGTCAGAGCGAAGAAATCTGGGATAACCCGGCCTACTTACATGGGGCTTTGCAATATCTGGCCTATAATAAAGGGAAAAGGATGTCTGTTATGATGCCCTATAGCCACGCCTTAAAAGATGTAGCTGACTGGTATAGGCAGCTCTGGGCTGAATCCCTGGGGAAAAAAGTAAATCGGCAGGGCGAAACAGTAAATGTAGGTCCCACCCCAATTAAAGCCCTGGGAGCTACTGACCAACATTCTCAGGTTCAATTATATATGGAAGGCCCCTATGATAAAATAATCACCTTCATTGAGGTAGCAGAAATGTCTGTTGATATAGAAATACCAAAAATCTATCAGGATTTAGATGGATTGAATTATCTTGGAGGCCATTCTTTAGGTAAACTGTTGAATACAGAGAAAAAGGCCACCGAAAGGGCATTAACCAAAAGGGGTAGAGCCAATGCTACCATTAAATTACCGGAGATTTCTGCTTATACTTTAGGACAATTATTTTACCTGCTGGAAATGGAAACGGCCTTTGTGGGAGAACTCTTTAATATCGATACCTATAATCAGCCCGGTGTTGAATTGGGCAAGAAGTTTGCCTATGGCATCCTGGGTAGAGATGGTTATGAGGAAAAAAAGGAAGAATTTTTAGATTGGCCTGATCCAGATCAAGATATGATACTTTAATAACTATATTCTTTAATTGTTAAAAACAAGACTGGTATCGGGGCTCTTATGAAAGGAGGCCAAAATAATTGGAATGGTGGAAAGAGGGAATTTTATATCAGATATATCCAAAAAGCTTTAAAGATAGCACTGGAAATGGTGTCGGAGATCTCCCAGGCATAATATCACAGGTTGATTATTTAGATTATTTGGGTATAGATATGGTATGGCTTAGTCCGATTTTTGCCTCACCGGATTTTGATAATGGATATGATATTAGTAATTATCGCAAGATAAAGCCTGAGTTTGGAGATATGGCAGATTTTCATACTCTGATGGAAGAACTTCATCGCCGTGATATCCGATTAATCCTTGATATGGTAGTTAATCATACTTCATCACAACATAAGTGGTTTCAAAAATCACGAGAGAACTCCAGGGGACCCTTTGCTGATTTTTATCACTGGGAAACTGACAAACCAAATAACTGGGAATCATTTTTTGGGGGTCCCACCTGGAGTTTTGATGAAGCAAGAGAAGAATATTATCTTCATCTTTTCCATGAGGAACAACCAGATTTGAACTGGGAAAATCCAAGAGTCAGGCAGGAAGTTTATGAAATCATGAAATTCTGGCTTGATAAAGGTGTCGATGGTTTTAGACTTGATGTAATTAATTTATTATCAAAGGCAGAAGGGTATCCTGAAGGAGAAAAGAAATCCAGCGGTTACACCGATGGCAGCCCCTATTTTGTTAATGGGCCTAAGCTGACTGATTATCTTAAAGAAATGAATCAAGAGGTATTTAAAAATTATGATATGGTTAAAATTGGTGAAGTGATAGGAGGAGAACCCCAGTATTATAAAAGCCTGATTGCTGACACCGAGAAGGCTTTGGATCTGCTGATTCATTTTGACCATGTTTCCCTGGACCAAAGAAAGGATAAGTGGACTGGCAAGGAATTTTCCCTGGTCTCCTTTAAGCAGGTGATAGAGAAGTGGTTGAGAACCCTTGCCCCTGAGGGCTGGAATGCTTTTTACTTGGAAAATCATGACCAGCCTCGTTCAGTGGAGCGCTTTGCTAAAGGGGGTAAGTATAGGGAAAGATCGGCAAAAATGCTTGCTACTATGCTGCTCACCCTGCCTGTCACTCCCTTTATTTATCAAGGACAGGAGATAGGCATGACTAATTTAAACTTTACTGATATTTCAGAGGTCGTTGATGTTGAATCGCGCAATTTTTATAATAGTTTTATTGAAAATGGTGGTGATCCCCAGGAAGCTCTGGAGCTGATATCTACCCGGGGACGGGACAATGGGCGTTCTCCCATGCAATGGAATAGCTCTAGGGGAGCTGGCTTTACTTCTGGAACTCCCTGGCTTAAACTCAATGATAACTATCAAGAAGTTAATGTAGACCAGGAGAAAGAAAAGGAAAACTCTGTTTTACAATATTATCGAGACCTCATCAGTTTCAGAAAAAATAATCCTGCTTTGATAAGGGGTTATTTTATGCAGTCGGCAGCTGATGATGAAGATATATTTGCCTATTGGCGAAAAGGAAAGGATAGAACTTTTTTGGTAGTCTTAAACTTTTCTAACACTATACAGGTGTTTTTAGATGACCATTATAGTAAAAACCTGGAGTTTATAATGAGCAATGTAATGGTAAAAGAGGACCATGCTAGTGATAAAATTCCACCCCTGGCTCCCTACGAGGCCCGAATATATAGCCAGCATTGATATTAGAAGATAAAGACTGCTTAATAAACATAACTCAAAATGCCAGCAGAAGGAGTAACAGCTATGGGTAAACAAAGTTCTTTGCAAGAGTTTAACATTGAGCAGAAAAAATATTATGGACGAGATCTGTTTGCAGAAAGAAAACCACGTTCTCAAGTTATCAATGAAATAAGAAAAGAAGTAAATGACATAATTTCATGTTATCCCCGGGACCCCACTGCTACCTTTATTAAACCTGTTAAATTATATAAATCTGGCTCTGGTTATTATATTTTAACAGAGACAGCTGGCTGGGGTAAGCAATTCAGTGAGCTTGACTTTGTTCCTTCGCCTTCCAAGGTTCTTGACTGGTGGAGAGCCTTGCTTGTATCCTTACAAGAAATAGAGGCTGATGAGCTGGGCTGGGAAATGCTAACTCTGGATCAACTGAGGTTTTCAGCCCATAAAGATAGGGAAAACAATCCTGTAGAAATCAAGTTGATACCACCAGAACTGGCCGAGCTTTTTACTAAATATGCCGGCGATGAACAACACTTAAGTGAAGAATATTTTCGCGCTCCCGAGCTGATAACTGGAGAAACTATTAACCGAGAAAAATCCCTGGTATTTTCACTTGGGGTGATTATCTATTACTGGCTGGCAGAGAAACCACCCTATCATGGCCAGGATAAATCTGAAGTCGTTGATAGAGTTATCAGCGCCAGCAAGCTCGAGTTATGTGATTTGCGTCCCGATTTAGCTCCAGAATTAGGTGCCCTTGTTGACCTTTGTTTAGCCCACAATCCAGCAGAGCGACCTGATTTTGCTGAGCTGCAAAATAAACTAGCAGAACTTTCTACTCCAGAGCTCACATTAGCACCGGCAACCTATAAGCCCCTGAAGAGAAAAAAATCTCGTCGAGTTAAGCTTTTCAATTACAAACAGAAGTTAAAACTCACTGTAAAAAGGCGCTGGCATATGCTGTTAGTGGCAGCATTAGTACTTCTTTTAATACCACTGATGATTTTTACTACAGGTAGAGAGGAGCATATCACCGCTAACCATAGTTCAGAAGAGGTAGTCACTTATTTTTATCAGGCCATTGATGAGAAAAATGTCATGCTCTTAGATGACACTGCTGAAGTTGATTTAGGAAATTTAAGAAGAATGGTCTCTGAATCCCATGTAATGGAGACGATGCGCCAATTTTATGAAATGGAACCGGCTGAAGAAGCTGCCCCGGAGGATCTGGCAGAGGAGGATGAACTGGAAGAAGAATTGGCTGCCTTATTTGGGGTGGAAGATTTAAAATTAGAGCTTAAGGAAGAAAAGGCAGAAAAAAGATTATATAAAGCACAATATATTTTCTTTGCCAATACCGAAGAAGGGAGAACTGAATGGGAGGCAAGAGACAAAGTGCAGTTGAAGATCTCTGAAGAACGCTGGCAGATCAGCAAGGTAAGTGGTTTTATTGCCGATTTGATAACTGGTGAATTTGCAGAGACTGAAAATAACATTTAAGTACAGGGTAAAGGAGGAAAATAGAGTGGCAAAAGAGGAGTTAGATTGTGAAAAGACCGTTGCTTATCTTACAGACTGGCTGGCAGAGAGAATATCACAGGCCAATAAAGCTGGAGGAGTAGTGGGATTAAGTGGAGGAATTGATTCCTCGGTAACAGCGGCCTTGCTTAAAAGGGCATGTGGAGAGAATTCTCTGGGAATGATAATGCCCTGTGAAAGCAATCCAGAAGATAGGAATGATGCCATTTTAGCCGCTGAAGAAATAGGCATTGATTATGAAGAAGTTGAGCTTGATTCTGTCTATAACAAACTTTTGGAAAAATTATTAAAGGTATTTCCTCAGGAGGACAAAATTGCTGCTGCCAATATTAAACCCCGTCTCAGAATGACAGCTTTGTATTATATAGCAAATAAGAAAGATTACTTAGTGGTAGGAACTGACAACTGGAGTGAATTGACCACAGGATATTTCACTAAATTTGGTGATGGAGGAATCGATATAGCTCCCCTGGGTCGACTGGTGAAAACTGAAGTGCGGGAGGTAGCCAGATATTTAGGGATTCCTGAGAAAATAATTGAACGCAAACCCTCGGCCGGTTTATGGGAAGGGCAAACAGATGAAGCAGAGCTGGGGTTAAGTTATGATAAACTTGACCGTTATATATTAGGGCAAAATATTGACTCAGAGCTGGAAAAGAAAATCGAAGGTTTGCAGGAAAGGAATAGGCATAAAATAGAACCACCTCCAGTACCAGAGAGAGATGAATTTGCCTAAGCAAAGGAGTTTAATAAAATTTCCCCAAAAAATTGAACTTAAAAGAAGGACATTCACCACTTTTATAGAAACAATATAATAAGCCTAAGAGATTTATTTAAAATTATATATTGGTTTCTTTAAGTAAAAATACGTTTTCAGGTGCTCTCAGTTACGGCTGAGAGAGAATAGGGAATCAGGTGAAAATCCTGGACGGGCCCGCCACTGTTACTGGCTAAATCAGCTCCTTTAAGCCACTTGCTATAAGCAGGGAAGGTAGAGCTGTTAATGCCAGAAGTCAGGAGACCTGCCTGAGAATGTACCTACCATACCTTCGGCGGCAAGAGGGTAGGGTTATATTGTTCTAGCTTAAAAGTTAAGAAGAATAATCTATTTTTGGTGATAAGTTGTTTATCTTTCTAAATTAATCGCTGGAAATATTTGCATTATGCCTGGGCTTTTAAGCTAACTAACTTGCAATTAACCCCGTCTTGTGGCTATAGACGGGGTTTTTAATTTTTTCACCCTCCCACCGGCTACAGGCCTGGCCTCCTGTGGCCGGAAGATTTCTTTTTTTCCAGTTATTTTTAAAGGAATTGATAGAAAGAGCTAGAATTTAAAGTACTGGGGATTTTATTTAATATCTCTGCTCTTTAAACTAAGGGGAGGAGTAATAATGGATTTTTCTAATATACTCTTAATTTTAGCCGGTTTTGTCTTTATTGGAATAGCTCTTTACATTTACTGGAAAGGACGGAGTTAAAATAACTTTTAAATCTACCATTAGGAGGTAATTTGAATGATGACCAAAGAACATTCTTTGCTCAGAAAAAGTTTAGTAAGGAAAATTAAACGAGTTTCTTTTATCACCCTTGCTCTTACTCTCATGATATTTATCTTATCAGCAGGAATATTACAGGCTGATACTCCAGAGGCAGTAACCGATGATTTTGATACCGAGTTAAATTTTTCTGAAACTCCTGAAAGAATAGTTTCTCTAGCGCCAAGCATTACAGAGTTATTATTTGCCCTGGATTTAGGTGATAATATAGTAGGAGTCACGACCTATTGCGATTATCCACCTGAAGCGATGGAGGTAGAGACGATAGGCTCCATTACTGAGCCCAATATAGAGGCTATCGTGGAAAAGGATCCTGATCTAGTAGTGGCCACCGGAATCAATCCTATTGACGAAATTGAAACCCTTCAGGATCTGGGGTTAGAGGTGGCAGGCTTTGAAGATCCCACTAATTTAGATTTCACCTTTGAACTAATTGATAAAGTAGGCAGGCTAACAGGCAAGCAGACTGTTGCTGAAAATACTGCTGAGAAGATGGAAGATAGACTTAACCAGATTTTAGAACTTACTGAAACTAAAGATGATATAACTCCCCTGGTTTTCTATGAGATCTGGCATGATCCCTTAACCACAGCCGGCACAAATACTTATATAGAAGATCTTTTAAATATTATTGGAGCTGAAAATTTAGGAGGTCAGGCTGGAGAAGGCTGGCCCATGTTTGACCAGGAAACTCTAATATTAGAAGATCCAGATGTTTATATAACCAGCCCCCATGACCCTGGTATGGACGCTGAGGAACTCTTTGCTGAGATCGCAGAGAGAGAGAATTACGAGGCTCTGACTGCTGTGCAGGAAGAGCGGGTTTATCTAATTGACGAAGATAAAGTTAATAGACCTTCTCCGCGAATCATCGATGGTCTGATTGAACTGACCAAAGCTGTATACCCTGAACTGGCTGAGGAATTGGCGGAAATATAATGCTGGTATTATTGACTGGTGGTGCTAGAAGCGGCAAATCCAGCTGGGCTGAAAGGATTGCCCGGAAAAGAGAGGAAGAAGTCGGGTCCCAGGTCTGTTACCTGGCGACGGCCCGGGCCGGTGATAGTGAGATGGAAGAAAGAATAACCATCCATCAAGATAGACGACCTGATAACTGGCAGACTGTGGAAGAACCTTTACATCTCGCTGCAGCTATCAAAGATGCTGCCTTAAAACCAGCTTCAACTATTATTTTAGACTGTGTAACTCTGCTGGTGACTAACTGGCTTTTAGACTGGCAGGATAATGATAATCCAGAAAAGAAAGAAAAGCTAGCCCTTAATGAAATAAAAACTGAGATCATAGAGGAACTAGAAACCCTCTTAGAGATTGCAGCTGATAATGATTATCTGATAATTGCCGTCAGCAATGAGGTTGGTCAGGGAGTAGTGCCACCTAATTCCCTGGGGCGGCTTTTCCGCGATTTAAATGGCTGGATAAATCAGTGGCTGGCCGAAAAAGCTCAGCAGAAGTATCTTGTAGTGGCCGGTAATATGATAGATATTGATAAAATCAGCACTTCAAAAATCAATTTACCCTAACTCAAGCAAATTTATAAGGCCTTCTTTATATATTCAAAGCCCCCCTGCAATCTGGTCAGGGGGGCTTGCTAATAGAGTAGCAAATGAGAGTTTTTTCTGGCCGACAAATTTGTTAATTAACTTTATTAAGGTTATAATAAGAGTGATTTAATATAGCTTTAATATTAATAAATCTTTTGGAGGTAACTATGAAATTAGAATTAGCAAGAAGCAAAATAGTTAAATATGGCAAAAAGTTACTGGAAAGTGGTCTGACTAAAGGAACTGGCGGCAATCTCAGTATTTATAGGCCAGCTAAAAAGCTACTGGCTATCAGTCCCAGCGGTCTTGATTACCATGATATTGGATTAGAAGATATTGTGGTTATGGATTTGCAGGGTAATATAGTTGAAGGAAGGAGAAAGCCCTCCAGTGAATATGAGATGCATAGAATTTTTTATGAAAAGCGCCAGGATATAAAAGCTATAGTTCACTGTCATTCTGTTTATGCTACTACTATTTCTCTTTTAAGAGAGACCTTACCTGCAGCCCATTATATGATAGCCCTGGCAGGGAAAGATGTTAGATGTGCAGATTATGCCACTTTTGGTACAGAAGAATTAGCCCATAATGCCTATAAAGCAATGGAGGATCGTTATGGGGTGTTACTGGCCAATCATGGTCTTCTGACGGGAGGAGATTGTCTGGAGAATGCCTTTAACACCGCTGAAGAATTGGAATTTGTAGCCGAGACCTATTATCGGGCCAGATCAATTGGTGAGCCGGTAATACTTTCAGAAGAGGAAATGACAAAAATGAAGGAAGAATTTAAAACCTATGGTCAGGCCCGCTAAAGAATTTAACATAAAAGTTAAGCTAACCTTTTTTGGCAGGGATTAAAGCCTTTTCATGGTCACCAATGAGATCATCTCTGCCTGCCTTTTTTAAAGCTTTATAAACCCGGTGATAATTCTGAGGGAACTTATATTGCAAAAGAGCTCGCTGGTTTTTTCTTGCTTCTTTGCTTTTAGGCACATAAATCTGCTCCTGGGTTATGGGATTAAGCTCGGTGTAATACATGGTGGTGGATAAAGTGCCTGGAGTTGGATAAAAATCCTGCACCTGCTCAGGATGATGATTTATATCTCTGAGATATTCGGCCAATTCAATTGCTGCTTCTAAGGTGCTGCCCGGGTGGCTGGAGATCAAATAGGGGATTAGATACTGCTCTTTGTCTATTTTATCATTGTAGCGATAAAATTTCTTGCGGAAAGCTTCAAATACGGCAATATCAGGTTTTTTCATTAAAGAGAGCACCTTTTCGTTAGCATGTTCAGGAGCTACTTTTAATAATCCACTTACATGATGGCGACAGAGTTCTTTAAAGAAAGTATCGTCACTGTCGGCCATTATATAGTCATAGCGGAGCCCTGATCTGATAAAGACCTTTTTAACTTCAGGCAAATTACGTAAAGCTCGCAATATATCTAAATACTCCTGGTGGTCGACCTTTAAGTTATTACAGGGATTGGGATAGAGGCACTCTTTATCAGCGCAGGGTCCCTTTCTTTTTTGTTTGGAGCAGGCTGGCTGCCGGAAATTTGCCGTTGGTCCTCCTACATCATGGATATATCCCTTGAAATCATCATCAGCAATAATCTTTTGAGCTTCTTCAATAATAGATTTTTTACTGCGACTGACCACATTCTGGCCCTGGTGAAAGGTCAAAGCACAGAAGGAACATCCGCCATAACAGCCCCGGGAACTGGTGATACTAAATTTGATCTCTTTGATGGCTGGCACCCCACCTTGAGAGCGATAAATTGGGTGATAATCTCTTTGATAGGGCAGAGAGTAGATATGATCCATCATTTCCTGTTCTAGAGGTTTGGCCGGGGGATTTTGAATCAAATATCTATCCCGGTGTTTTTGAGCTAAAATTTTCCCCTGAAAGGGGTTTTGCTCCTTAAGCTGGGTCATAAAACTTCTCGCGTATTTCTTTTTATTCCTGGCTACCTCTTCATAGGAGTCAATTTCTTTATATCCATAGACATCATCGAGATTTTTAATGATATAGCAGGTTCCCGGGATATGTCTAATAAAATTAATGTCCAGGCCTGCAGCGAGATTTTCTGCTATGGCCAGTATCTGTCTTTCCCCCATGCCGTAGACCAATAAATCCGCCCTGCTATCGAACAAAATTGAACGTCTAACCCTATCATCCCAAAAATCATAATGAGCAAATCTTCGCAGGCTGGCTTCTATTCCCCCAATGATCAGTGGTTTATTATAGGCCTCTTTAAGTCTATTACAGTAAACAATTACAGCCCTATCAGGTCTTTGCCCAGGCTGGCCGTTAGGCGCATAGACATCCTTCTTCCTTTTGTTCTTATTAACACTATAGTGATTTACCATCGAATCTAAATTGCCCGAGGTCACTAAAAAACCATACCTGGGCTCCCCCAGTTTTTTAAAATCTCTAACACTGCGCCAGTCTGGCTGGGCAATGATTCCAACTTTGTAGCCTGCATTTTCTAAAACCCTGGCTATGATGGCAACCCCAAAGGAGGGATGGTCAATATAGGCATCACCTGAAACTATTATAAAGTCCAGCTGCTGCCAGCCTCTTGCTCTCATATCTTCTCTGTTTATAACCATAAATTGATCTCTTTCCATTATCTATCACCTAATAAAAGTTAATTCTCTTCTGGATTTCGCTTTAAAATATCTACTTAATGGGGCAGGGAAGTTTTTCTCTGATAAAGATAGTAACCTAAACCTGCCATTAAGGATATCAAACTACCCAGGAGATATAAATTGGTACCTCCTAAATAATCATAGACTATCCCCCCCAACAAACTTCCCGTAACACTGCTAATAGCTATAGTGGAGGCAAATAAATTTTGCCCGGTGGCCTGAAAATCAGCCCCAACTAGTCTGGAGATATAGTTGACTGCAGTTACATGGAAAAGGGCAAAGGAGAGGCTATGGAATAATTGGCTCAAGAGCAGGACAAGGATAACCGGGAAAAAACCTAAAAAAGCCCAGCGTACAGAAAAAGCCAGGGATGAGATTAATAATATGGTAGCCAGATTAAATTTGCGAAAAAAGAAGGTTGATTTTTGAAAGACAAAAAATTCACTGGAGGCAGCAATTAACATCGCTAAACCAAATAGAGTCTCTCCCCCACCCTGGGCTTTAAAGAAAATGGGGAAAAAGGTGAAATTAGCCATTAAAGGGGTTTGAATGAAAAAAGTAAAGATCAAAAATAATAGGAGCTCTTTATTTTTGAATATCACCTTGAAGTCAGCAATATTAGCTACCTTAATTTTATCACTATCTCCAGGCAGTTTAAAGGCTTTGTAAAAAGCTAACAGTAAAACCACTGCCGAGATATAAAATAAACTGCGAGCTGTAGTATGCTCAATAAATAAGCCAATAGGAGTAACGGCCAGCATATAACCTAAAGAGCCCCACATTCTAACTTTTCCATAGTGGTCACTTTCATCCCCCAGTTGGTTTAAAACAAGAGAATCTGATAAAGAAACAATGGGACCTTCAAAAATTATTAAAAAGACCAATAAAATAAAAATCAGGCCATAAAGTTCAGTGGTGAGAAAGGCAAGCAAAAAAACAATGGTGCCTGTTAAGGCTAATAATAGCACTTTTTTGGTGGCTCCAAAATAATCAGCGGCGATTCCCCAAAGAGGAAGTACTAAGATGGAGACTGCTCTGGCTGTGGAAGTCATATACCCTATTCTACTGGCGGATATTCCGATACTGGAAAAATAAATATTTATATAAGAGATGGCAGCAATGTATATATAATAAGTTAAATAAAAAGCTTTAAAAGAGAATGTGATATTAACTCCTCCCCAAAATCATGTTTCTGTCCCATTATATACTATAATATCAAGATAAACAAATTGAACTTAGCTTTAATAATAGTGGTTGAAGCAATAGAACAATATTAGAATCTAAAAACTGTTAACTGCTCCACATATTTTGTTCAATCTGGATGTTATAATTGGACTGACAAAGAGATTATTACAGATTGAATTATAAATTATAACAGGAGGTTAAAAGAATGAAGACGGAAAAGGAACTTTCTCAGTATAAAGTCAATTTAACTAAAGAGGCAGAAGATTATCTAAAGGATAGGAATGTTGAAGCCCTTACCATAATGCTGGAGCAAAGGGGTGGAGGATGAAGCGGGGTAACCTTTGCGCCCGTGGTACGGGTCAAAAGTCCCCAGGAAGATACCTTCGATATGTTTAAAAAAGAAGAGCTGGGAGAGATAGATGTTTATGTGCAGAAATTTTTCAGTGCTGAAGACCCTGAAGAGGGAATTACCATTAAATTGGTGAGCACGGGTAGTTCTCATAGATTTATTGTTAGAGGCCTGAAAAATTATTAAGAAGATTTTTTTCTAGCAATATTGTTATTCTTATTTTCAAATCTTCGATGAGGAAAAAGTAACTGACAAAAGATTAAAACAAGTAAGACTTATTTTTTCTCCCTTGCATCAATAGGTTATATGAGTTATAATAATGTCAGTTTTACTAATTTAACAAACTAAAACAAAGAAATCAGCTTAGAAAATCTATGAGCAGGAGTAGTAAGCAGTTAACTGGCTAAGCGAGCCGGGGTAGTTGAAAGCCTGGCCCAGTTTTCTGTGGAAACGCACCTGGGAGATACTTTTCTGAAAATGAAAGCCTAACTTTAGGAAAAGTCGTATGACCAGCGTTAATGGTAGAAAGTGAGCATTTTGCTAAAGAGAGTGGTACCGCGGAAATTTCCGTCTCTTACTATGGGGTATAGTGGGAGACGGTTTTTGCTTTTTAAAAGGAGAGGAGAGCAGATGTCACAATACATAATTCGAAGATTGCTCTGGGGAGTATTAACAATTATTACAGTTTCAGTGTTGATCTTTGCTATAGTTTATGCAATGCCGGGAGACCCGGTAAGAATGATTGCTGATCCCAGAATGCCAGCGGAGGAAGTTGAGGTTTTAAGAGAAAGGTGGGGGCTTGATCGGCCTCCCCATGAGCAGTTTTTCCACTGGTTTACTAACATTTTGCAGGGGGATCTGGGGTTTTCCATTCAGACTCGCCAGCCAGTGAGTCATTTAATTTTAACCCGCCTTCATTTCACCCTCTATTTAACTGTAACCGCCTTAATTTTTCGCTATTTTGTGGGGGTAATGATAGGCTTGCTGGTGGGTTTTAAAAGAGGAGGCTGGCTGGATAAAATTTTGGTAGTAACTACCGTAATATTGCGCTCTTTACCGGATTTTTGGCTGGGTATAATTTTAATACTATTGTTTGCCGTGCAGATCCCTATTTTCCCAGTATCAGGATATGACGGACCTTTCTCTGTAACTTTACCGATGTTAGCCCTGGCCCTTCCCTTAATAGCCACCACCATGAGGCTAACCCGCTCTGAAGTTTTAGAAATTGTAAAAGAGCAGTATGTTAGGACTGCCTATGCCAAGGGGTTAAGAAAAAGGACAGTCATGCTCAAGCATGTGCTTAGAAATGCTCTGATACCAGTAACAGTTGTTTTCTTTCTTTCCATTCCCTGGTTAATTGGAGGGGCAGTTGTGGTGGAAAGTGTTTTTGCCTGGCCTGGCATGGGGCGGTTACTCTGGCAGGCCATTAGTGCCCAGGACCTTCCTATTGTCCAGGGTATAGTATTTATAATTGCAATAATAACGGTGATCTCAAATACAATTGGCGATATAATATGTGCCATACTTGATCCTACAATCCGTTATAACTGAGTTTGAATTAAATTTTTGCAAGAATATTGCTCTTTTAGTCTGGAGGTTTAACTTTCCATGCTCAAAAACCTGAAGAATTTTTTGCCGAGAATTTATCGTAATAAATTTTTATTATTCGGCTTGATGATGATTTTGACAGTTATCTTTATTGCTGTTTTTGCTGATAGTATTGCCCTTCAATCCTATAGAGAGATGGATGTAGTCCATACTTTGGAGAGTCCAAGTTTAGACCACCCCTTTGGTACAGACCAGTATGGTAGATGTCTTTTTTCCCGGATTATTTATGGTTCTCGACTTGCCCTGCAGGTAGGATTGTTGATTGTTTCTATCTCAACCTTAATAGGAGTCTCCTTGGGATTGATAGCTGGCCTTAATGATGGCCTTATTGATAACTTCATATCTTACATATCTGATGTTACCTGGTCTTTACCACCAGTAGTCTTTGCTTTAGCCATTGTTATGTTATTAGGCCCCAGTTTGAATAATGTTATTATAGCTCTCTCTTTAATTTCCTGGCCTCAATTGGCTAGAGTTGTTCGCTCCAAGACTAAATCAACCAAAGAAAAATTATATATCGAGGCAGCTCAGGCATTGGGCATGAAAACTGGGAGATTAGTTTTAAAACACCTATTGCCAAATATATTATCGGCAATAATTGTTTTAGTAACCCTGCAGTTGCCACAGGCTATTATAGCTTCTACAGCTCTTGGTTTTTTGGGATTAGGCTCTCAGCCACCGGCTCCTGATTGGGGAGTTATGCTAAATGAAGGGATGGATTTTATCAGGGTAGCTCCCTGGCAGTCAATCTTTCCCGGTTTAGCTCTGGTCTGGACTGTCTTAGGTTTTAATCTTTTTGGGGTGGGTTTAAGGGATGTGTTAGACCCCAACCTCCCGGATTAAAATAAATGATTAAATCAATTTGAAAAATATCTCCAGACTATTTAGGGGGTGATTAAAGCAGTAACTCATTTTTCATTACTGGCTCTGTCTTTAATATTTTTAGATTAAGCTGACTGTAGTTTCTATGGACTATCAAATACTTAAAAGGAAGGTGGAAATATTGAGCTTTAAAAAACAGCAACCTAGCTACTTTTTGGTTATTGGTTTACTTATCTTAGTGATGTCTTTTTCGCTGCTCTTTGCTCAAAAAGCCCCAGCTAGTGAACAATTAGTTGTAGCCGTGCCAGGAGAACCAGGAAACCTTGACCCCCAGCAAACAGTAACGGTATATAGTTTTATCCATGACATGCTCTTTGCTCCTCCCATGAGCATGGGTTTAGAAAATGAAGAAGTTTTACCCCGCTTTGTAGAGGAGATAGAACCCAGTGATGATCTCTTAGAAATTAAACTGACATTTTCTGAAGATAGAACTTTTCACAATGATAGAGTTGTTACAGCAGAGGAGTATAAAAAATCTTTAGCCAGGCGGATTGAAATAAGCCCCTATGGCTTTGATTGGGATCCCCTGGAAGATAAGTATGTAGAAGATGATAAGTTAATTTTAGAGTTTGCCGAGCCCTTCCCGGGAATTTATGTTAATATGCAGACGGCCTATGATGCTCCTGTAGACACGGAGGTTGCTGAAGAGATGGGAGACTCTGACTTTGACAGAGAGCCTGTTGGCAGTGGGCCCTTTAAATTAGAGGAATGGGTAGAGGGCTCTCACATAGATATGGTTAGACACGATGATTATCAGGATAGCCTGCCCTTTGTGGACAATAATGAAGCCTTTCATTTTGCAGATTACAGAGTTAGATTTATACCAGAAGACTTTACCAGGGTTGAGGAACTGCAGGCTGGTGGTGTTGACTTAATTGCTGATGTACCAGCAGAAATGCTGCCAGTATTAGAAGAGGATCCAGAAGTTGAAGTCCATGAGTATTTAGAAGAGACAGTGGCCTATTTGGATATTAACTATACCGTAGAGCCTTTTGATGACGGCAATGTTAGAAGAGCCATCGCCTATGCTTTAAATAGAGAAGAATTACAGATGGGATTGAATGAAGTAATTAAGCCAGTCTTTAGTATAGTTGGTCCGGCTATGATGAGACATCACGAAGAAACTGAAGAACAGTTAAGCCAGGATTTCCAGCATAATCCGGAAAGAGCCCAGGAATTATTAGAAGAATCTGGCTGGGAGCTGGGTGAAGATGGAATATATATGCAGGATGGAGAACCCTTAGAATTTGAAATGATGGTCGATTCTGAACATCCCGTGGAAAGAAGATCAGGACCCATAATCCAGGCGCAATTAGAGGAAATCGGCATTGATGTTCAATTGAGAGAATACGAAAAATCTTATATTGATGATAGCCAGGAAGAGGGAGAGTTTGAAGTTATATTAAATAACTGGACCTGGCTGGACCCAGGTGGGATCTGGCCTCAAAATCTCACCGAAGGTGGTAATTATGCTCCCTGGACTCCTACCACTGTTGATGATTTAATAGCTGAAGCTGATAGTGAACCCGATGATGAACTTGCTTCCGAGCTCTGGGGAGAAGTATCAGAACAAGTCTGGGAAGATAATGGGATTATCCCCCTGTGGAGCAATTATCAGTATTTAGCCCATCGTGATAATGTAACGGGATTATATTTATCAGAACATGGTTTGCCCTATCTAAATGATGTTATAGTTGAGTAGTCGGATAGCTAAATTTAATTAGTTTTACCAAAATATTAAAATAATTAAGCGAGGGGTATGGTCCCCTCGCTTAATTATTTTAAAAAACTTTAAGCCGGTAAGGTGGCTAAAATTTCTTTTTCCTTGGGTTCAGAGAAGTCCTGATTTTGCAGAAAAAGATCCAGACTCTTCTCTTTCTTTTTTCCCAACCAGTAGTCACCAATAAAATCTATAATTTGACTACCCTTAAAAGTTGTTGAAGCAAAATACTGAAAGAAAATATTTTTTTCTTCAGGCCAGAGCATATTCGGGCCCTCTCCATAGACTAAATTGGTCAGTTCGAAGGGGATGATTAAATTAGCCGCTTTCCAGAATACTCTACTAGCTTTACCGGAGCCATTGAGTAAATTTTGCAGCATTTTAAAGTTATTATAAGAGTTAATTAAAGCCTTTTGGCCATTAAAAATTTCATAATTCTCTGCAATAAAATCAGTGAAAAAAGCAATAATATCTTCTGGAATCCCTGACTTAAAAGCTACCTGCTGCCAGGTGTCTACTTCTTTGGGATTTATCTTTAAATAATGCTCTATCAATAGGCTGTCTATTTCATTTTCTAGCCTTTTATGAATAGAAAAATTTGGCGAACGAGCTAAGACAAAGGGATGTAGCTCCTTATCTACCATAAAATGGGTGAGATAACCAAGCAGATAAGCCCTTAAAGTTTGTGAAGAGCAATTATTCCCATATTTGACTAATTGGGAAAATGTCTGGTTGGGCTTTCTTTTGTGCAGCTTTTTTGCTAAAATAGGCCCATGCCAGGGGTTTGAAAAATTGTAAAAGAGAAAATCAGGACCCTGGCAGCCAAAGTTAAAGGCAATCTTTTCCTGTTCAATATTAGTCTGCAAAAAATCATGTTTGGAATCTTTTATTATTTCTTGGCCGGCAAAAATATGAGTCCAAAAATCAGGCAAGGTTTATCCACCACTTTCTTAATTATTATTGTTTAATATAATACCTTAAATTATATCAGATAGCAAGTTAAATTATGGAAATAAGATCGTTATTAGCCTTTTTTAATAAAAATTTTTGTTTTTATGTTATAATGGTATTTAACAATTATAATTGGGGGAGTTGTTATGAGAAGAGTAATCAGGAACCTATTAGCGCCAAAATATAAACTTTTAACTTCACTGATGCTGATTTTATTAATCCTTAGTTTTATAGTAACTTTTTCATCGGCAGCAATAGAGGCAGATAATGAAATAGATGATAATAGGTATCGAGGTTGGTTAAACGACCTGGCCAGAGAGTTTTATGAACAGGGTAATACTGATGAAATTTTATTAGAATTAGAAGAATTGGAAAAAGAGTTGGCTGACTCCAGTGACTATGAAACTTACCTTCGTTTAGCTGAACTGGAAATTTTCCGAGGAGAGATTAAAGAGGTTATTGGTGATGATATTGCTGAGGATTATTTTGCTAATGGTTATGAACTGGCACAGAAGGCTATTGAATTAGAAAATACAGCCCAGGCCAATAGATTAGCAGCTGAAGGATTAAGCTATTTATTTAATTATCGAAGCACTTTTTTTATTATTAGAAATGCCAATAATGCTGAACAATATTTGAACAAGGCTGAAGAGTTGGCCCCGGAAAACTTAATGGTCAAACTCCTTAAAGCAAACTTCTATGTTAATGCACCGGGGATTGCTGGAGGAGATAAAGATAAAGGTTTAACCTTATTTGCTGAAATAAAGGAAAAAGATCGTCCTCTTTTCACCTTTGCTGTTTTAAACTCCCTGGCTCAGCTCCATGAATCTGCTGGCGAAGAAGAAAAAGTAGAGGAGAAGAGAGCTGCAGCGGGGGAGATATTTCCAGAAAGTCCCTGGATTGCTGATATGCCCCTGAGAAAATTTTGATAATTGGGAGGTAATTAACGATGAAAAAAATTACTGAACCAGAAAAATTAGCAAATCTGCTTGCTAAAGACGAGATAATTCACCTTAATATTAAGGGGACCATCGAGTTAATAGACGAATATGAACTTTTTGTTGATAACAGAGAAACTCCTCAGGGATATGTTCTGCAAAAAAGAGATTGGAATATCTTTTATGCCGATAATGAAGAGGCTGAAAAGATTTTGCTGGCTGACCTATTGGATAAACCGCAAAAGTTTGCTGGTGTAATGGAAGAAGCTTATGAGGCAATTGCTAGAAGAAGGGAGATAGATTGGCAGGAAAAGTGTTTTTTATATTTTTTAGATCCTGACGACTTTACCTATCAAGAACCCGAACATGAAGTTGATAACCTAAAACCTGCTGATGCTAAAATTGTGGACCAGCATTATACTTATAGAAATCCTGACTCCCTGGACTATATAAAAAAATGTATAGATAACTTCCCCACAGCTGTGGTAAGAGATGAAAAAGATCAGCCTTTATCCTGGGCTTTAGTGAGGGAAGATGGCTCTTTAGGGATTGCCTATACCAAAAAAGATTATCGCCGCCAGGGTTTAGCTCTCTCTGTAAATACAGAATTGACTAAAAGAGCGATAGAATTTGGCTTGAAACCCTATGTTCATATAGTGATAGACAATTTTCCCTCTCAGAGATTAGCAGAAAGTTTGGGTTTTAAGCGCTATTGTAAAGTTTTTTGGTTTGCTACCAAATAGCCAATAGTCTAAGTGAGTAAATTTAAAAAGACTGTAAAGAAATGAAAGATACTGCCGCCCAATACGAATATATGCCAGATAGCGTGGTTATATTTTAAGTCTTTTTTGATATAGAATAGAGTTCCAAAGGTGTAAAAAAACCCTCCGATAAATAGAAAAATTAAACTAGTAATTGAAAGACTAGCTATTAAATCTCTGATCACCAGAATACTGAGCCAACCCATAATTAAATAAAGCAAGAGAGATATTTTTTTCATCTTTTCAAACCAGAAGATATTCAATACAATGCCTAAAAGTGCGATAGCCCATACAGCAATGAAGATAACATCGGCCCAAAATCCCTCTAAGGAAACCAGGGAGATTGGGGTATAGGTCCCGGCAATCAAGAGGTAAATAGCAGAATGGTCTATTATTCTAAAAATATATTTTACTTTTCCCTGCCTGAAACTATGATAAAGGGTAGAGGAGAGGTAAAGAATTATTAAAGTTGAGCCATAAATACTATAGGAGATAACATGACCTGCATCGCCATAAAGATAAGCCATGACAATTAAAACTCCAGCAGCAGCTATAGCCAATCCTAAACCTATACCATGGAGAACTGCATTTACCAATTCTTCTTCATAGGAATCTGCCATTTAAGATCTACCTTTCCAGTAAATTTGCTGTCCTACTCTTGTTAGCGACAGCTTAAAGATGTTATAATAACTAGCGAAAATACATAAAAATGATTTAAAGGGGAGAAATAAAAATGATAACAGCTAGAATGAAAACCGCTACTTTACTTGGAGCAATCTTAGGCGTAATTTGTATTTTTGGAGCTGGCTTTCGCCTGGGTTTTGCTGGCAATTGGATTATGCTCATAGCTTTATGGTACAACAGATTATTGATGGGCATAGTAATTGGCCTGGCTAGCAATAACAAACGGAGGATTGCTCTTCTTAGAGGGGCGATATTGGGTCTGTTAGTTTCCCTGGCTTATTTTCTCACAACTGAATTTGGTGACCCGGTAAGTTTTGGAGCAGGAATTATATACGGCATTATAATTGATTATTTAGCCAGCAGGCATCAGTGGGTGGCAAAAAAGTTTACAGAAAAATTTGCTGCTAAATAAAGAGATTACAGGCCTTACTTTCTGATCTTATGGCCACTATAGGTAAAGGCCTCTTGTTTCATACTTACTGACTTTTCTTTAATTTCGCCAATGGTATTCTGGCAGTTACCACATTGCAAGAGATCATCTTTGGTTTCATAATCATATAATCTAGTAATGCGGTCTTTATAGCAGTTAATCACTTTACCCTGGCCTATCTTTTTGTATTTCATTATTTTAGTCTTACAACGAGCACATTTTATTGTTAACATTTTAATCACCATTATTATTTATTTTCTCTGCTAAAAGGTCAGAGAAAAATTTATTGACTAATGGAGCAGCTTCTTCGCCGCCAACACCGGCCTGTTCTAACATTATAGCAAAGGCTAGGTCCCTATCCTGAAAACCTCTCAGGTAACCAGCAAACCAGGCATGGGGATTCTGGCCTCCAACTTCTGCAGTGCCTGTCTTTCCGTATAACTTTATATCATTTTGAACCCTAGAAGTCAAATCCAAGGCTGCTCTATGGCCGGTGCCTTCTGTTATAACTTCCTTTAGCATTTTATCCATAGCATTAATAGTTGAATTCTGGAAAACAGCAGTTTTTTCCTGGGCTTCCTCCGAGGCGACAATATTTAATTCAGCCCCATAACCTCCGCTGGCAAAAACAGCAAATAAACGGGCCATTTGCAGGGGGGTTAAAAGCACTTCAGCCTGCCCAATAGCTGACCAGGCCAGATTAACCTGACTTTGTTCCAGGGCTCCCAGTTGCCCGGGGTGGGCAGAGAAACTTAAATCAGGCCTCTGGTCAAGCTTGAGTTTGCTGAAATATTCGTTCATATTATTAGGACCAATTTCCTGTCCCACCTGAGCCATGGTGGTATTTATCGACTTGCTCACAGCTTCTTTTAAAGTATGCTGACCAAATTCATCACCGGCAAAGTTCCTAATGCGATTGCCCTCAACTATAAATTCACCCTGATCCACAAAATTGCTTTCCGGCGTAAAATAACCTAACTCAATGGCAGTGGCAGCAGTAAAGGCTTTAAAAGTAGAGCCTGGTGGATATCTTCCCTGGGCAGCGCGGTTAAAAAGAGGGCGCTCTGGATCGTTATTTAGTTCAGCCCACCGCCTATGATCAATTCCGGCAATAAACTCATTAGGATCAAAACCTGGATTGGAAGCCAGAGTCAATATGTCACCACTGTCGGCATCTAATACCACCAATGAACCTGCTTTATCACCTAGAGTTTCATAAGCTAAAGTCTGCATAGCTAAATCCAAAGTGAGATTAAAATCCTTTCCGGCTACAGCACTTTCTTTTAATAACTCCTGCTTTTCCCCTCCACTGGTGTCTGTTCTGACAAATAATTGATAACCAGGTTTACCTCTAAGTTCCTTTTCTAAGCCTAATTCCAGACCACTTCGCCCTACCTTTTCTCCAGGTTGGTAATCTCTTTCTGGATAACTTTCTATCATTTCAGCAGTTATCTCTCCCAGATAGCCAGTAAGATGTCCAGTTACTTCGGCAGCGGGATAGGTCCGGCTATCTTCACGCTGAAAAAATATCCCTGGAATGGGGCGCAATAATGGATCTAATTCCTGATATCTTTCTTCACTGACGGAAGTTAAAGGGACAAACCAGTGCTCCTGAATACCTGGTGCTTGATATGTTGTTTTGATAAAATCTCTAGAGAGATCTAGCTCTTGCTCCAGAGTTTCAAAGAGCAATTCTGGTTCTGTGATCCGGCCTGGCTGCACTCCGATATGGACTATTGACCCTTTTCCAGCTAACATATTGCCCTGGCGGTCATAAATATAACCGCGAGCAGGCATTATTTTATTGCGTTCAAAGGTGGCGGTAAGGCCGTATTCTGGCCAGGGGAAAAAGTCCTGCCAGTGTATTTTCCAGTTCGAGAAGCCCTCTCTGCTAAACTGCCAATCTCTGGCAAGCTCTAAAGAATGGACAAAATTTAACGGGGAAAAAAACTCACTACTATATTTAAGCTCTAATTCAAAGGTGGCTTTCTGGGATAAGGCCGTTCCCCCTGAACCTTCTTTTTGCAATTCTAATGATTTGATTTCAATATTTTTTAAACCATAGGCTTCAGAAAAGTTATTCATAGCCTGAGCTATATCCTCAGAGGAGGGTTGTTTTGAATTAGAATGATGCAATTCTGCCATTTTGTTATAATTTTCGTTGAGTAAATTTTCCAGGTATTTTTCTGCTACTTCTTCGGGATAGGGATAAATATAGTCAGCTGCTAAATATACTATTCCCATTAATAAAGCAGCAACTATAATCATAATTAAAAATAAGCGCATAATAATTCCTCCCCAAAAAAATGGATAATCTGTGACGAATTTGCTGTTTAATAGTTAATTTCTCCTTCTATTACTTAAATCCTTTATTTAGGGCAAACTATATAATATTTAACCTCTTTTATTTTTTGCAGGTATAAAGGCAACATACCCTAGTTTTATTGTCCTACTTTACTTAAAAAACGAAGAGAAAAATTGGTAAGAATTCTTAAATTATTGATATCTGTTTGTTCTTGTGATATGATAAATACCAGATAGAATAAAAATCATAACTAATAACAGGAGGGATTCTTATGGTGATGGCCGGAGAACAAGCGCCTGATTTTGAGGCGATGGCTTATCAGGATGGAGACTTTAAAAAGGTTAAATTATCGGATTTTGATGGACAATGGAGAGTGATTTGCTTTTATCCAGGAGATTTCACCTTTGTCTGACCAACAGAACTAGCGTCAGTTGCCGCTATGTATGATAAGTTTCAGGAGATGGGCGTAGAATTTTTATCAGTGAGCACTAACAGTCATTTTACTCATAAAGTCTGGGAAGAGGAAGAGTTAAGCAAAATGGTTGACGGAGGAATACCTTTCCCAATGGTTGCCGACCCTGCTGGTAAAATCGGCAGATTATATGGTGTATATAATGAAGAAGAAGGCGTCGATATAAGAGGAAGATTTTTAATTGACCCCGATGGAGTAATACAGGCCATGGAGGTTTTAACCCCGCCGGTGGGAAGAAATGTATCTGAATTAATTCGCCAGATAGAGGCTTTCCAACATGTACGTGAAACAGGAGAAGCCACCCCATCAGGCTGGCAAAAGGGTGGAAAAACCTTAAAGCCAGGGCCTGAGTTGGTCGGTAAAGTGTGGAAAGAGTGGTCCACCAAAGAATCCTATGATAATTAAAAAATAACGACTAAAGGGCAGTATTATACTGCCCTTTTAAAATTTATTCAAGTAAAGCAATAAATTTATCCACAAGCTCGGGATCAAACTGAGTTCCGGCACAGGCTTTCAACTCTGCTATAGCTGCAGTTTTATTTATAGCTTTTTTGTAAGGTCGGTCATGAGTCATAACATCATAAGCATCGACAATGGTAATTATTCTAGCTAAAAGAGGAATTTCATTTTTCTGCAAGCCCCGGGGATAACCTTTGCCATCCCATTGTTCATGATGAGATAAAATTAAATCTGCCACCCGGGAAAATTCTTCAGTAGCCGAGGCGATACGATATCCCCTTTCAGGATGTTCTTTCATTATCTCCCATTCTTCATCGGTTAATTTACTCTCCTTGGTCAAAATTGATTCCGGGATGGTAGCCTTACCAATATCGTGAAGAGTAGCCAGCAGAGAAAGCTGATTGAGCTCATCAGGAGAAAGTTGTAATTCTTTCCCTATATCATAGGCAGTTTTTGTCATTCTCATGGCATGCTCTTCTGTTTCATCACTTTTTGCTCCAAGAGTATTTAGCACACTCTTTACCACACTGCTTTTCGTACTTCTACTTTCCATAATCTTATTTTGGTACATTTTATCATCAGCATCATTGAGAATTTCTTCAATATTTTGGCCTGGTTCAGTCTTGGTTGCTATCCCCATCCCCAGAGAAACAGTTAGGGTTTCTTGTTGTGTTTGCTGGCAATAGTCTTTAATTCTGTCATATATTTTCTTGGCATCATGGCGGGAGGTTTTGGGGAGCAGAATAACAAATTCATCGCCTCCCCAGCGGGCAACTATATCTTCTTCCCGACAGGATTTTTTGAGAATCTCAGCAGTTTTTTGCAGAAGTTCATCCCCTTTTTTATGACCAAAGCTATCATTAATGATTTTTAAACCATTTACATCGATCATGATTATACTTATCGGTAGCTGTCTCCTGGTATCAAGGCGTTTCATTTCCTCGGAAAAAAATCTGTGGTTATATAAATCCGTTAATCGGTCGTGGTACAAAAGGTAATTTATCTGTTTTTCCTGCTCTTTCTGTTCTGTAATGTCTCTGATTATACCTACGGCATGCCATTCATCTTTTATTTTTAATGAGTTTAAAGAAAGGGAGACTATAATTTCTTCGCCTTTCTTGGTGATGGCAGTTAATTCTAAATTTCTCCCGATTGCATAACCCTCACCGCTTTTAGCAAACCTCTCCAGCCCTCTGCGGGCTCTTTGTTTTTGTTCCTCTGGAACCAAAAAATCATGGAGTTTTTTTCCGATAACTTCTTCCTTTTTATAACCAAGAATATTTTCTGCTGCTGGATTCCAAAAGGTTATTTCATCAATGGAGTTTATCATGATAATAGCATCTAAGACTGAATCAGTGATGGCCTTTAATTTCATTTCCTTTTCTTGCAACTGTTGTTCTCTTCTTATCTGCTCAGTTATATCTCTAAAAACTGCATAAATTTTTAGCTCTTCAGAGGAGTCTTTGGATTCCTTTGGAGAAGCAGTTATATGTATCACTCTTTCTTCTCCATCAGCCCGGATAATATTGAGAAGATAACTATCTGATATCCCTTGAGTTCTTCTTTTAGTGGCTGATTTAATTTTATTTATACCTCTATCAGTGACAAATTCTACGGCATTTCTACCTACTAATTTATCCACCTGAAAAATTTCCCGGGCTGCTCGGTTAGCGAAAAGAAAATTTTCCTCTTCATCCTGTATGACAATCCCTTCATCTACAATTTCGAAAATTTCCCAGTGCCTTTCGTTATTGTCCTGATCTTTAAACATTGTTAACCCCTCATTTACTTAAAATTAAACTCGCTAAAGAGCAATTAATAATTAATTGTAATAAATGTATCATATTTTGCTAGGTTTTGCAATAAAATCAGACGACAATATATTTTAATTAACGACAATATTAATTATCTTGACTTTTAAAGCTTGCTTAGAGCAAATGAGAATTGAGTATTGTTTGTTTTTGTGATATTTTAAAGTTAACATAATTACTTAACTGGAAAAACAAACCTAAAACTACAAGAGGTTATGCAATGTTATTAAATAAATATTTACCAGTATGGGTTGAGGCTTTAAACCTGGCCTGGCCTGTTATATTAAATCACATTTTCACTACTTTAATGCGCACAACTGATATGCTGTTAATGGGCTATTTTGGCCCGGCAGCTGTTACTGCTGTTGGTTTAGGTGATGTCTGGGAGAGAGTAGTTTTAAGAATAGGTTTAGGTTTAGGGGCTGGAAGTATTTCTCTGATCTCTCAGGAGGCTGGCATCAAAGAAAGAACTGGAGAGCAGGGCTCTGATGAAATTTTAACACAAATAATAATTACCGGTATTATCATCGGTCTGCCCTTTATCTTTATAGGCCTCTTTTTCTCGGCAAATTTAATTGAAATCCTGGGGGCAGCACCGGAAGTAGTTCGCTTAGGTGCTCAATATTTGTTGATAATTCTGGCTGCTGCTCCCTTTAGAATATTGACCTTAATTTCTGCTAGAGCTCTACAGGGCACAGGCGACACCAGTACTCCAATGATGGTGGATATAATTAGCAATGTTATTAATATTACCCTATCGGTGGGATTATCTCTTGGCCTGGGCTTTTTTCCAGAATTAGGTGTGATAGGTATAGGCTGGGGGACTTTCTGGGCCAAACTTATAGCCGGTGTGTTATATATTATTATTTTTATCCTTCCAGGAGGCAACTTATCTTTAGAAAAACCTTCCCGGCACTGGAATTTGACCGTTGCTAAACAATTATTACTGATTAGTTTGCCCAGAAGTTTGCAGGGGGGATATCAAAGCCTGATAACTTTTCCCTTCAATTCATTGGTATTGACCTTTGGCACTGAAGCTGCTGCTGCCTATCATATTGCCAGAAGGATTCAACAGCAAATTATTGCCCCCCTACATAGAGCCTATGGTACGGTAACCACCATAATGGCAGGGAAAAAACTGGGTGAAGGAAAACCAGCTGAAAGCAAAAAAATAACCCTGGCTATGCTCTGGCTTACTGCCTTAACCATAGGTCTTTTATCTTTAATAGTGATATATTTTGCTCCTGATTTAGTTGCTTTCTTTACCGATGATCCTGTGACTAAAGATTTTGCCAGACAGTTTTTAAGAGTTCTGGGATTAGGCGCCCCGATATTGACCCTCTATAGTGTTATTTCAGGACTGCTGACAGGGGCAGGAGATACCAGGACTCCCTTTTATGGTCTGGTCTTCAGCCAGACTCTGTTTAAATTAGGGATGAGTTATATATTGAGTATTTTTATTCTGGGCAATCTCTGGGGAGTTTATATTGGCCTGTTGTTAGATTATTTGATGAGAATGAGTTGGGTGGGTAAGCGATTCCTCTCTAACCGCTGGAGTGCTGATGCTGACAAATTAATATCGGCCCGCCATGAGATAAATTAACTCTGGCTGAGCACAAATGAATTATAATCATAAAATTTTAAATTTATTGCAGGGATTAGCAATAAAATAATTAATTATGTACTATGAGCATCAGCGAAATGGAGGTGATTCAATGGTTGAAGATAATGAAGCTGTTGCTGGTTTTTTAGCAGAGATATACAATTGGCTAAACACAGAAATTTTAATATTTGCCAACCTTATATCTTTAGTTATTTTAATTCTGCTCTTTCTCATAGCTTATATTTTTAAAAATAGATTATTTGCAGCTGGAAAGAACCTGATCGACAATTTGCCAGTAAATCTGCCCTGGGACTGGGTTGAATTCTGGCAAGAAGTACATTTTCAGTTTTTATTGGCTCTGCTGGTATGGTTTTTTAATGCTATAGCCTTTGCTGTTTCCTGGCCAGCAGCTTTAACCATTATTGCCGGGTATTTATTAGTGGCCTGGCTTTTAATACAGCTTATTGCCTGGCTTTTACCCGATACGATCTGGGTGAAGTTTTTATCGCTAGTCATCTGGGTGGTAGCGGTCTTGAATATTATCGGCATTTATGATGCCGTTATTAATTTTCTAGATGGTATTGAATTTAACCTGGGGGAATTTCAACTCTCTTTGATGCTATTGGTGAGAGGCCTGATATTTTTTGTTATTCTCTTCTGGATTGCTGGCTGGGCAGAGACCTATTATCGCCGAAGGTTACAGCAGAGCAAAAATTTAACCCCCTCGGTGCGGGTTTTGCTGCAAAAAGTTGGCCGGATAGCTCTTTTCACCATAGCTTTTTTGGTTGCCTTGAGCAGTATCGGAATTGATTTAAGCGCCTTTGCCTTTATCGGTGGTGCAGTTGGTGTTGGTTTAGGTTTTGGTTTGCAAAAAATAGTTTCTAATTTTATCAGTGGAATAATAATAATATTGGATAGATCAATTAAACCAGGAGATATAGTAGAGATTGATGATATTTTTGGCAAGGTGCGCTCTTTAAATACTCGTTTTGTCTCGGTTATTACTCTGACAGGTAAAGAGTATTTAGTTCCCAATGAAAACTTTATTACCAATCAGGTAATTAACTGGTCTTATAGTGATGATTTAGTAAGACTGGATGTAATTGTTGGGGTGGGGTATGATAGTGATCTTAAACTGGTTGAGAAATTAATTTTACAGGCCATGAAAGACAAAGAACGAATCTTAGATAAACCTGCCCCTGTATGTCTGCTGAAAGATTTTGCTGATAATACAGTGGATTTTGAGTTGCGTTTCTGGATCAAGGACCCTGAAAGCGGGGTTGATAATATAAAAAGCAAAGTCTTATTAGATGTCTGGGATCTACTCCAGGAAAATGGTATTAATATTGCCTTTCCCCAGAGAGATTTACATTTAAAGACCATTACACCTGAAGTTGTGGAAAAAATGGAAGAGATTTTTTCTGGGAGACAACAGCAGAGGGAGGAAAGAAAATGAAAATCATGTTAACTCAGGACTGGCAGGATAAGCACAGTGAAGAACTCGCCAGTACTTTTCCTGATATTCAAATCCAAAAAGCTCTTACCAGAGAAAAACAAAGGGAGATAATCAAAGAGAGCGAAGTGGTATTGGGATTTCCCGGGAATATGGAAATTGATCTCCTGGCAAAGGCACCTGGATTAAAATGGATTCAAGCTTTGAGTGCCGGGGTGGATAAAATTACAAGATCAGATTATTTAGCTGAATTAAAGAAAAATGATGTTATCATAACCAATGTAAGTGGCTTACATAAAGAAGTCATTGCCGAGCATACAATGGCCTTTATACTAGCTTTTGTAAAACGCTTTTTGGATTTTTTCAACCACCAGAAGAAGCGGGTATGGAAAAGGAAAGATGTTGATAGTCTTATAAACAAGAAGATAGTAATAGTTGGTTTAGGAGCAATTGGCAGGGAGATTGCCCAAAAGGCTAAAACCTTTGATATGGAAGTTATTGGGGTGAAAAAAGATATAACTGAAAATATTTCAGGAGTAGACAGATTATATCCTGCTGATGAGTTGAAGGAGGCATTTGAAGATGCCGATTTTATAGTCTCAATTCTACCTCTAACAGCAGAGACAGAAGAAATCTTTGGCCCGGAAGAATTTGCGGCCATGCCTGCTAGGTCAATTTTTATAAATGTAGGTCGGGGGGAGCTTGTTCAGGAAGAAGTTTTAATAGAAACCCTTAAAGAGGGTGGGATAGCTGGAGCTGCTCTCGATGTATTTGCTGAAGAGCCCCTTGATGCCCTGTCGCCTTTATATGACATGGATAATGTGATTATTACTCCCCATGTGGCAGGCAGCTTTCTAAACTATTATTCTAAGGCTAATGAAATAGTCAAAGAAAATATAAGCCGCTATTTAAATAATGAAGCTTTATTAAATCGCGTTAATTATGAAAAGGGTTATTAATTGCTAAAGTCTAGATTTAAGGGCTCTAAATTTTCCCAGGGAAAGCTTGGGCCTAAAACTTCCTTCAGTTCCTGCTGGTTTTGAGGCTTCTCTAAAACTATTCTTCGGGCTCTACTCTCCCCTATTCCTGGAATATAGGTGAGCTCTTTAATATTGGCTTTATTGATAGCAAAGGGGTGAGGCAGGCCTGTTATCGAGCGATAGCCATGGTCAATGACCTGGACCTCCATTATCTCTTTATCGAGATGCTGGCCAGGAATGCCAATTAAAATAGGATAGGTACCTGGAGGTCGACCATAGGTTAACCCTCCTTTGATTTTGCTGGGCCAGATATTATCTAGAATAGTGCCCTGGGGAAAAACTTTTCTGAGCATAGGACGATTTATTTTTTCATTGACTTCTTTTTTTAGCTCCTTTAGGGAAGAGCGTTTTACCTCCAGCCCTGGATAACTACCTAAGGTATTTACCTGGCGGATATTGATTCTTCGCAATAATAACCCGGCATTTTTGATTTTTTCTAAGTATTTTAAGTTGAGTTTATAAGTAGCAGAGTTTTCGCCCTGTAAACCCACTAAAAAATTTAAACCTGGCAGTAATTTGGGGATGCCTTTTTCTCTTCTCCCTCCAATTTTGTTGATTAATTTTATAGCTTCAAAGGTTTCTTGTGGAGAAGTATCTATATTATTGGCCTTTAAAACCTCGGGATCAGCAGATTCTAACCCAAAAGCTGCCACATCACCGGGGGTATTATATCTAGAGATGATTTCAATTGATTTCTCTCCTAGTTTTTTATTTCGCCCTAAAAGACCAGGATTGATATTATCAAGGTGTAATACCTTTAACTCAGGATCAACAGCTCTTATTCCCTTATACAGGTATTCCAGGGCAGTACTATTTTTATTTAAGAGTGAATTTTGCCCGTTCATCTCAGTGTTTTGCAACTCAAGTTCTCCCGTATAGCTTAAAAGGTCGGTTTGACAGCCCAGGCGAAAATTATGGATATTTTTTTCAGCTATTGCTCTAACTTCTTTGATTATACTCTCGGGCTTACGCTGATATTTTATATTTTTCAGTTGTTCACTACAAAATTTACAGCCTTTAATTCTAGGACAACCGCGGCAAGTTTCTATTTCTGCTATTAATTTGGGGAACTTCGGATGTCTAGAAAAGATCTCTGCCCCGGTGAGAGCCCATTTGCTTAAGGCTGAAGCTATAACATTGCTCTGATTTTTTAGTTTTTCAAGAGAGAGATCACTTTGCTTTGCCTTAAATTTATAGGCTGCCCTCAGTCTATCTGCTGCAATCTCTCTCTTTTTTTTACCCTGCTGGCAGAGGCGTAAATAAAGTTCCACTGCTCCCACTTCAGAGGTTATGATATCGAGATTTTTAGAGATTTCTTTGCTATTAGGCAGGTTTTTCCAGACTAGAGTTATCGGGCCAGTGAGCACCAGAGTAGGATAAGTTATTTTTTCACTTATCTCCTTTATTTCAGTTAAACTCAAAGGTCTTCCTTCTAAATAATTTCCAGGCACAGTGGTGCCTGCCATTATAACCACTAAATCCTTTGCTGCTAAACTGGCAAGGTTCTGTTCTTTCTCTCTGCGGTAGTCATCGGCGGTCAAATATTCTATATTTGTTCTTTTAATGCCACCGTCTATTAAAGAGCCATAAATATATCTGATATGGGGGGAGACATAGGGAGGCACTCCTAAACAAGAGGGTTCATCTAAATAACCGTCAATTAAAACAGTCTTTATTTGGCCTGGATTCATGTTGGATACTCCTTATAGTTTATAATCCCTTTATAACAGAGGATTGTTTTATTTTAGAGACAATATAATTATATATTAATCGGTGAGGGGCTGTCTAGTTATTAAGCTGCTATAGTTTTGAGTAACGAGTTTTAGCTGATAATAAACGATAGTACCTGTCAAAAGGAGGGGAGAAAAGTGGAAAATGATTCTGGCTGTCTCTTCAATCTATTGATATTAACTTTGTTGCTATCTTTAGCTTATAGTATCACAGGATTTAGCATAATGTTAAACCTGATTTATCTTTTTGGAGTGATAATCATAATTTTAGCAGTTTTAGAATTTTTTAGGGGGCTTTGATAAATAGTTTTAGCCAGGTCTTAGTTATGAATGCTTCTTCTAGGCCTTCTAGGCCAACAAAAATATTTCTTCAGATAAAGGAATATTTTCATTTATATAGAATTATAACTGTGAGTTGCTATAAGAAAATAAAAGTAAAATAGGGGAGGATTTATCATGAAAAAATCTTTGCTGGCTGGAATTCTTATCTTGGCTATTATTTTTGTTCTGCCTGTAACTTTAAATGCTCAGGAGGTTAATGATTTTGACTTGAGTGATCTTAGTGCTGTGGCCGGTATTTCTTACACTACCTTTAATGAAGCTGATGATGGCCCTGGAATATATTTAGGGGCGGGCCTTGAAGCTACCCCAGAACTATTTGCTGTCGCTCAATATGAAAGATATTTTACTTCTAACCTAAGTTTGAATGGGATTGCCGGAACATTTTCCTATGATTATTCAGGGCTTTTAGACTTTGCTCCTGACCTTCCAGAACTTTTTATTTTAGGTGGTCTGGGCTATTATTTTGGTGAGTATGATGATAATAATGATTCAGAGGATGTTAGTGGCATGGGTGTTAGACTGGGCACCGGAGTAGCCCAGGAAATAGCTGAGGATCTTGATTTTAGAGCAAGCCTTGGTTATCGTCTTTTGGATGCCGATAGAGATCTATCAGGTTTTGAAGTAAGTGGAGGAATTTCTTATAGTTTTTAAGTTAATCTTAAATAATAACATTTTCTAACCCCCGTCTTTACGGGGGTTTTTTTAAAATTCAATATAAATTATTCGGGCACTCAAAATAAAAAGATCGAGAGGGAGGATAATAATTGTTTTTATAGAAATTGATATTACAGCGGAGATTAAAGAAGATTTTTCTTTTCACCTTAATAATCTCTTAAGGAGGGAAGTCAATGGCTAAAAAAATTAAGTTGCTCCTGGAAAATTTCACTGTGGAAGCCAGCCTTTATGATAATGAAATGGCTGAAAATATCTGGGCTAATCTACCCTTAAAAGGTGAAGCTAGAACCTGGGGAGAGGAATTATATTTTCCCGTGGATGTTAAGGAGGGAGAAGGTGAGAAAAAAGCAAAAGTAGAGATTGGAGAGCTTGGTTTTTGGGATCAGGGCTCGGCTTTTTGTGTCTTTTACGGTAGAACCCCAGCCAGTGAAGGAGAAAAACCTCAAGCCGCCAGTCCAGTAGTGGTTTTTGGTAAAGTGGAGCAGGGAGTAGAGAAATTAACAAATGTATCGGCAGGAGACGAGATAAAAGTGGAAAGAATATAACAACATTTTGTTCTTAACCTGGCAGGTATGGCAGCAAATTTTTTATGGGGATGTGATGGTATGGAAATTTATATAAATGGAGAGAAGCAACCATCAGCAAAATTTTCTGGTTTAGAGAGTGACGAAATTATTAGTAAAATACAGGAAGAATGGCCAGAGGATATAATTGAGGAGATTAAGCTCAATGGGGAGAATGTTTCTTTAGTTTACTTTCAGGATAAACTGGCTGAGAGCCAGGGAGAAGAGAAGGTAGAATTTTTTTTAAAGAGTACCGAGGATTTAGTTTCAGAGACAATAATGACAGCTTTAGATTATTTTCCAAGGTTAATGACCGGCATAGAAGAGATGGCCTTCATGTTTCGCAATCAAGAAGTTGAGACTGCCCAGGAGCTTTATCGGGAGGTGCTTGAAGGTATCGAGTGGACTCTGGATGTGGTGACCAGAATAGTAAGCCTTCAGGACGATGAAATTTTAAAACAAGAGTTTCATGTTGAGTTAAAAGAACAACAAAAGGCAGTTAATAGAGCTTTAACTGCCTATCAAAACGGAGATTATCAATATTTAGCTGATGTCTTTGAGCTTGAAATCTTAGATTATTTAAGTAGATTTCAGGAGATAATCAAAGATTTGCAGGAAGAAGAACTGGACTAAGCCTAAAGACTAATTTTCATTGAGAGAAATAAGATTTATATCCTTATTGCCATTAATTTTTTGCCAGTATTTTCTGAGCTTTAAAGCAGCGACCAGCCAGATTAGACTGATAAGGATAAAAGTGGCAACAGAGCCTCGAGTTATAGGATTGACAATAGCATCGCCTATCATGGTAAATAAAATCACTTTTGGCATAGCCCCCATCAGAGAGCCCAGCAGAAAATGCCAGAAATCATTACCGCTGGCACCCAAGATCAGGCTCACAGGTTCAATAGCAACTGGAGTTATCCGTAATAAAAAGGGGATATAGAGATCATTATCCATATTATAATCTAGTAATTTACGAAATTTTGGGTGTTTAGAAATAATCTTCTCCACAAAATCATTTCCTAAAAAATAACCATAAAAGTATGTAAGAGAAACTTCTAGAGCAAAGCCTAAGGCGCTCAAAATGATGGCAAAATACAGAGGCAAAACCATTCCTGAAGCAATGTGGAGCCCCAATAATGGAACTATAAAAAAAACTGATTTAGCGGCATAAAAACCTAATAAAATAAATAAAGCATAATAAATATTTTCAAGATTAGCTATAAACTCCTGGATATCAAGAGCTTGAATATCTTCCCAGTAATTATAAATGAGCAAAAAGATAACAAGAGTTAGAAAAATTTTTAATACAGTCTTTTTATACATTTTTAAATCACCTAAATAACAACCATAAATTTTGTCAATCCATATATTATTATATAATATTATTTATAAATTACAACTCACTCTGGCAGGAACAGAGCTCAGGCAGTAATTTTTTACTGGATAAAAACAAAGGAAAGGGTGTTGACTAATGCCTTATGCTATCCAGCTCTATCTCGACGAAGAGACCGATAAAAGAATTGAAGTTATTAAAGATCTCCTTCGTTCCGAAGAAATCCCCGTTGATGATGAAACCAGGTCTCATATATCCTTTGCCATCTACGACACTCTTTCTGTAGAGGAATTCACTAAGGAGCTCTGGAGTTACAGCACTACCCTGAAGCCAATTAAAGTCAAATTTGCCAGTTTAGGGATTTTCCTTAATCAAAAGCCGGTGTTCTTTTTAGGACCTAAGGTGAATCACAAACTATTAGACCGTCATCAGCAGTTTCATGAGTATTTTAGTGATTATGATGGGGAATTGTGGGAATACTACCATCCTGAAGAGTGGGTTCCCCATTGCACTTTAGCCCTGGGATTGGAATATGACGAACTAAATGAGGCCTGCCGGTTATTATCAGGAGTAGATTTCCCCTTCAGCGGATATTTGAACAGTATTGGCATTTTAGAGTTTAGCCCCAATCAACAATTAGTGGAGTATGAGTTTAAATTATAAGTTGTATGGACTTTTAAATATTTTAGGAGACTGATTATATGAGAAAAGCTCAATGTCGACTTTGTAAAACCGATAATCTAAAGAAGTTACAGCTTTCGGACTATTATTTTTGCTGCAATTGTCATTATATTATGTTATCAGCTAATTTATTACCAGATCCTCAAACCGAAAAGAAGCGTTACCAAAACCATGATAATACCAGAGAGAATCAGGGATATGTTGATATATTGCAAGAATTTATCAATTGGGGCCTTAAAGATAAATTGACTGAGATTGATGTTGCCCTGGATTATGGTTGTGGTCCAGGGCCGGTTTTAGCAGAATTATTGGAAGAGCTTGGTCTTAGAGTCAATATTTATGATCCCTTTTTCTATCCTGACCTGGACTTTAAGGGGCAAAAGTATGATTTAATCACCGCTACAGAAGTATTTGAACATTTTCATCATCCTCTGACAGAGATCAAAGAGCTTATCAGGTTACTGTCGCCAGGTGGTTTTTTGGCAATTACCACTAATTTTCATCCAGGCCCCAAAGATTTCCCGGACTGGTGGTATCATAGAGACCCCACCCATGTCGGCTTTTACAACAAAAAGACCATTCATTATATAACAGCTGAGTTTTCTTTGAATCTCATAAAGACTGGAGAAGAAAAGTTTGTTCTCTGGCAAAAATCCTGAGCTTTAAAAGAAATTCACAATTAAAGCCACCCTAAGCCTTATTGAAATATCTAATGGGATGAGCTATAATTAATCATAAAGTTTAAAGTAACGACTATTTAGAAGTCTTTTGGAGGAAAATTATTGTGGTTATAAAAAATAACTTAATTAAAACTTGCCGGCAAATTATTAAGATATTGCTCTTATGTTTTTTGCTGATATTTTTTTATTTTAGCCTGACAATGACCCTGGCTCAATACAATAATTTTACTGCTGACAGTGATGGATTGACGATTGTTAATAAATTATCCAACCACAGTTCAGTTAAAGCCTATAATAAAAACTTCTGGTTAGAAGAAGAGGAAAAAGCTCGAGAAGCGGTGGAAGAGGAGGGAGATTCTCTAGAGGCTAATTATTATCTGGCAGTAACAAAGGCTAATCTAGGAGAGATTAAAAAGACCGATGAAATGCTCAGTGAATTTAGCGATATAGATAGTGATGAATTCAACGAAAAAATTGAGCCTGTTATAGCAGATAATACTTTTGCTCTCGATGAATTAGTCATTTTAAATTTTAGGGCCTTTAACTATATAATTAAAGAAAAGTATGAGCAGGCGACCCAAATATTCACTGAAATAATTGAACTTGATGATGAAAATATCTGGCCGCGTAATTTTAAAGCGGCTTCCTATATAGAAGACAGTCAAATTGAAGAAGCTCAGGATGTTCTTTATAAAAATCTAGAAATTGCTGAAGATGATTATACTTATTTTTTACTGGGTTACACCTATTATGAAAAGGGCAGAAATTTACAGGCTATAAACTATATGCGCAGAGCAGGACAGGTTTTCTCCGACTTTATATTTTAACTTTTTGCCAAATAATTTTTTAAATTTTTTTAATATCAGGAGGGGATATCCTTGACTCTTGCCTCAATTAATTCAAAGGTAAAGCAAGCCCAAAAAATTAAACTTTCAGCTGAATTGCCAGCAGAAACTGAGTTCCGCAATGATATTCCGAGGGCTCCTAAAAGAGAGCTTAATTTAAGCAAAGAGGAGATGAAGCTAGCTTTAAAGAATGCTTTAAGATATATACCACCTTCTCTACATGAGCAACTGGCTCCAGAATTTATGGAAGAACTTTTAACTAGAGGACGGATTTATGGTTACCGCTATCGTCCTTCAGGGGAAATTAAAGCTAAGCCCATTGCAGACTATTCTGGAAAGACTTTAGAGGGCCGGGCTTTACAGCTTATGATTGATAATAATCTTGATTTTGAAGTGGCCCTTTACCCCTATGAATTAGTCACCTATGGTGAAACAGGTCAGGTCTGTCAAAACTGGATGCAGTACCGTCTTATAAAAAAATATCTCCAGGAGATTAATAGCGACCAGACTCTAGTTGTACATTCCGGTCATCCCTTAGGGCTCTTTCCCTCCAGACCTGAAGCTCCCAGAGTGATTTCTACCAATGCTTTATTAATTGGCATGTTTGATGACCTGGAACATTTTCAAAAGGCAGCCGCTTTGGGAGTGGCAAATTATGGTCAAATGACTGCCGGAGGCTGGATGTATATCGGTCCTCAGGGTATTGTTCATGGAACTTATATAACGCTATTAAATGCTGGCCGTAAATTTTTAGGCAATGATTTAACCGAGGATTTAACAGGTCAGCTTTATATCACCTCTGGCCTGGGAGGTATGAGCGGGGCCCAGGCTAAGGCCATTGAAATTGCAGGAGGCATTGGAGTAATAGCCGAAGTAGATGAATCAGCGATTAAAACTCGCAAAAAACAGAAATGGCTCAGCAAAGTATCAGATGATTTAGATCAGATATTTAGCTGGGTCCAGGAATATAAAAAAAGAGAAGAGGCTGTCTCCATTGCCTATCATGGTAATGTAGTGGATTTATTAGCTTATATAGTTAGCAAGGATATTAAAGTTGATCTACTGTCAGATCAGACATCCTGTCATGAAGCTTACAGCGGTGGCTATATCCCAGCCGGCTACTCCTATCAGGAAGCAAGGAGTTTATTAGCCAGGGAGCCAGAACTTTTTCGCCAGGCTGTTGATAAATCTTTAAGAAGACATTATAGTCATATTAAAGAGATCGTTGACAGAGGGGCATATTTCTTTGATTATGGCAATAGTTTTATGAAGGCTGTCTACGATGCCGGAGTATCTGAGATAGCAATTGATGAAAATAATCCTGATAAAGGATTCATCTTTCCCTCTTATGTAGAGGATATAATGGGGCCGCTTTGTTTTGATTATGGTTATGGTCCCTTCCGCTGGGTTTGTTTAAGTGGCAGAGAAGAAGATCTGCGGATTACCGATCAGGTGGCAGCAGATTGTATTGACCCGGATAGACGCCCCCAGGATTATGATAATTACCACTGGATTCTTGAGGCTGAAGAAAATAATCTGGTGGTGGGCTCCCAGGCCAGAATCCTTTATACCGATGGTCCAGGCAGAGTAGAGATAGCCCTGCGTTTTAATGAGCTCGTGCGTCAGGAAAAAGTTGGGCCTATTATGCTGGGAAGAGACCACCACGATACCAGTGGCACAGACTCTCCTTTCCGGGAAACAGCCAATATCAAAGATGGTAGTAATATCATGGGTGAAATGTCGATCCATTCCTTTGCCGGGAATGCTGCCCGGGGCATGACCTTAGTGGTGCAAAGCAATGGAGGCGGAGTCGGTATTGGCAAGGCCTTTAATAGTGGCTTTGGTCTGGTCTTAGATGGCAGTAAAAAAGTGGATAGCATTATAAAATCAGCTTTGGACTGGGATGTCCATGGTGGGGTTGCTCGTCGGGCCTGGGCCAGAAATGAAAAGGCCTTAGAAACCATGTTGCAGTGGCAAGAACAAAAGAAAGGTTTAGGGCATGTTACTCTGCCCTATCAGGCCGAGGAAGAGCTAATTGATGAAGTTGTAGATAATAATAAAAATTAAACTATAAAATATCATAGGAGTGGTTAGATGTCGGAAAAAGTTGCAGATACTAATTTTGTTTCTCGTCGTTCCCGGAAAATACCTTCTTTTATTGCCATGGATGTATTAGAAAAGGCAGAGAAGTTAGAGCGCAAGGGGGAAGATATTGTCCATTTAGAGCTGGGAGAACCTGATTTTGATACTCCTCTCCCGGTGGAAGAGGCCGGCATAAAGGCCTTAAAAGCCAAAAAGACTCATTATACCAATAGTCTGGGAATATATAAACTGCGAGAAGCAATAGCTAATAGATATCAGGAGAGATACGGGGTAAATCTTGACCCTGAGCAGATAATTATCACCTCGGGTTCTTCTCCGGCTCTGCTGTTGATATTTTCTGCTTTATTAAATCCTGGCGAGGAGATAATAATATCGGACCCCCATTATTCCTGTTATCCCAATATGATTGAGTCCTGTGGCGGAAAACCGATAAAAGTCCCTATAACTGAAAAGGAAGGTTTTCGCTATCAAGCTCAGCGCTTTGCTGCTGAAATCAGCGATAAAACAAAGGGAATATTAATTAATTCCCCAGGTAATCCTACGGGGGTAGTGAGTCCTTCTGAAGATTTGCAAAGACTGGCCAGTTTAACCTCCATATCTAATTCAAATCGAGATAATAATCAGCCTGGCTCGGCAATTAAAGGAAAGCAAGTACCCTATCTGATATCTGATGAAATCTATCATGGTTTAGTTTACGAAGGTCAGGCAAGCTCTATTTTAGAATTTACCGACAGAGCCTTTGTTATCAATGGTTTCTCCAAGCTATATGCCATGACAGGGTGGCGCTTGGGTTATGCTATTTTACCACCAGAATTTGTTAGGCCAATCCAGAAAATGCAGCAAAACTTCTTTATCTGTGCCAGCTCCTTTGCCCAGGAGGCAGCAGTTACCGCCCTAGAATGTGAAGAATGTCAGCGCCAGGTGGAGGAAATGAAAAGGACCTACAATAAAAGAAGAAAGGCTTTACTAAAAGGATTAAAGGAAATTGGCTTTACCATAAAGGTTGAACCTACAGGAGCTTTTTATGTGCTGGCAAATGCAAAAAGATTTGCTGAGGACTCTTATAAACTAGCCTTTGAAATTTTAGAAGAAGCAGGGGTCGCTGTTACTCCAGGTATTGACTTTGGTGAAAAGGCAGAGGGCTTCCTGCGGTTCTCCTACGCCAACTCCCTGGAAAATATCTCTGAAGCTTTAAACCGTCTGGAGAGATACCTTAAATAAAGGTAAGAGTTTTTAAAGAAGAGAGGGGGTAAAAAATTGTTTTTAAGCAAAAGCAAAATTTCGGGGTTACCAATATTAATCGGGCTGCTGATTGTGCTTCTTATTGGAGCTGGCTATCTGGGTCGGACCTTGCTGTCAGAGGATAATGTCAGGGCTGAGGATACAACGCTTCAAATAGCCGATGATGGCATTAATTTTGACTTTAATATTCATACTGAGTCGATTACTGATCACACAATGGTGCCCTTAACTCAATTCACCGACGAAGTTGGAGTTAATATAAGCCAATTTGGTGATGATTATTATCTGCTGTCCTATGAAGATGAACATCTAATATTGACCCTGGGGGAAGAAAAAGTTCGCCAGAAAAGAGAAACCTTTGCAGTAAATCCCGCCCCTATAAAAGTCAATGATGATATATTGGTTCCTTTAGGTCTGCTGGAGATATTGTTGGTTGATAGGGAGATTATACCAGGAGAAGAGGATGTTAAAGATGACAGAACAGAACAGGAAATATTTATCGAAGAGGGGATAGAAAAATTGGCAGCTAAAACCCACTTTTTTGTAATCCCGGCAGTCGGTGAAGTAGAACAGGGAGATAGTATTGAACTGGAAATTAAATTGGTCAATAACACCGATAGCACTAAAAGATTCACCTTTAATACCGGGCAAAAATTTGATCTTAAACTATTGAAAAATGAAGAAGCAATCTATCAATGGTCCCGAGGCAGAATGTTTACCCAGGCTATTGAAGAGGTAGACGTTGGACCTCAGGAGAAAAAAAGCTGGTCAGCGACTATCGATACTGCTGAATTAGAGCCAGGCACTTATCGCTTAACAGGCTGGCTGACAGACCGGGAGAATAGTCACTCAGCAGATGAACAGGAAATTATTGTACAATAAAAATTAATATAAGTTTTATAGCAATAAAAAAACAGCGCTCTTAAAATGAGCGCTGTTTTTGAAAAATACAGATGATTTTATCAAGTTCCTTCTTCCCAGCTATTAAGATAGTCAATTTGAGCCTCGGTTAACTGCTGATACTTCATGCCCTTGCTGGAAAGCTTGATGCTGGCTACTTCGTTATCAATTTCAGTGGGAACCTGATAAACTTTATTGGTTAGCTCCCCCTGGTTATCAAAAAGCCATCTTGCCGAAAGGGCCTGTCCGGCAAAACTCATATCCATTACACTGGCTGGATGACCTTGCCCGGCACAGAGATTAACCAGACGTCCCTCAGCCAGGACATATAACTCTCTGCCATCTTCTAATTCATACTTCATCACATTTTCATTGACTGTTTCGCTGGTCACTGCATTATCACTAAGCCAATCCAAATTAATCTCCACATTGAAGTGGCCGGAATTAGCCAGAATTGCTCCATCCTTCATTTTAGCCAGATGCTCTCCGTCGATGACATGTTTATTGCCGGTGGCAGTAACGAAGATATCACCAATTTCAGCAGCTTCATCCATGTCAAGAGCATTAAAACCATCCATGCAGGCCCGCAAACTTTTAACAGGTTCGGCGTCAACAACATGTACTCTGGCATTTAAGCCGGCAGCATCTCTAGCTACCCCTTCACCACAGAAACCATAACCAACTACGACAAAATCTGTACCGGCAATCATGCGATTGGTTGCAGCCATTAATCCTGTGATAGTAGACTGACCGGTGCCATAATAATTATCAAAAAGATGCTTGATCTGACTGCCGTTGACATCCACTGCAGCAAAGGGAAGTGCCCCATCATTTTCCATAGCCCTTAAACGAATAATACCGGTGGTGGTCTCCTCGCAGACTCCAATAAAGCCCGGAAAATCCTCTTCTATTTCATTCAAATAATAGGTAGTCATATCACAGCCATCATCTATCATTACCTGAGGTTTTATCTCCAGGCATTTGATGATATTCTGATAGAACTCTTCTTCGCTGTCCCCGCGTTTGCCATAAGTAGTGATACCAATATCATTAAGATAAGCCACTACATCATCCTGAGTACTCAGGGGATTAGAGGGACAGAGCCTAACCTCTGCACCTCCAGCTGTCAGGGTTTCCATAAGCACGGCAGTTTCTGTGGTAATATGAAGACAGCAGGATACCTTCTTTCCCTCCAGGGGTTTTTCTTCAGCCCACTCTTCTTTTATCTGTGAGAGAACAGGCATCTCTTTTCGATCAAAATCCACTCTTTTTTTGCCCTTTTCGGCCAGGGTTAAATTTTCCACTTAAATCATTCCTTTCTTTATACTCTTTCTTTATTGCGTCATTTATGATTATATATTATTTAAAGTGATTATAAAAGTATTTATTATATGAAGTTGTAGAATAACATATTATGGTATTAATTACTAATCAGAATATCCTTTCAGCCTCCAAACGGGCTTTTTTGCTGTACATTTTCTGATAGTAATCCTCTAACATGCCAGCGGCACTAAAGTGATCTAAAGTGGTTTCAATACTATTTTTCATAATTTCCTGCCATTCAGATTTATCTTCATAGTAAAGAGGCAGAACCTCATTAAGGAGAACTTCATAAAGAGCTGCTAGATCATGTTTATCCTGTTCTCTAGCAGAGTCAGCTTCATAGCCATCGCCAAACTGCCAGCCGTTGTAGCCGTGTTGACAGGCTTCCGGCCACCAGCCATCTAAAATACTGAGATTAGGAATTCCATTCATGGCTGCTTTCATACCTGAAGTACCACTGGCCTCTTTGGGACGGCGGGGATTATTGAGCCAGACATCGACTCCCCGGGTCATTAGCCGACCAATTTCCATATCATAATTTTCCAGGAAGACCACGCTTTCCGGATATCTTTCCGACATTTCAACTAATGTCTCAACTATCTCCTTCCCTTTATCATCCAGAGGATGAGCTTTACCAGAAAAGATAATCTGAATTTTGCCTTCCTCTAAATAAGAAGCAATCTTTTTGGGCTTGGTGAAGATCAAGGGAGCTCTTTTATAAGGAGCAGCCCGGCGGGCAAAACCGATTAAAAGTTTATTTATATTTAACCTGGTTTCTGTTCGTTCAGCAACAAAATCAATCAACTCTTGCTTTAATTTTTGATGAACATCCCAGATTTCTCCTGTTTTCTCATAGGCCTGAATCATTCTTCCATCTACCCAGCTTTTCTGATGCACACCATTGGTAATGGCATGGATAGGAGCCCGGTCCCTGACATCTTCCCACATTTTATTGGCAGTCTTGCCATGGAGTTGAGCTACCCCATTAGCCACTGAAGCCAGCCTAAGGCCGGCCACTGTCATGTTAAAGGGAGCGCCACCAATCTTAACCATCTGATTAATATTTAAGCCGTTAAAAGCTCCCATATATTCTAAAGTCTTTAAAGAATGTTCTTCATTTCCCTGTTCTACCGGGGTATGGGTTGTGAAAACCACCTGCTGCCTTGTTTTTTCTAAAGCCTTAGTAAAACTCAAGCCTTTGGCCATTTTTTGTTTGATTAACTCAGTACCAGCCAGAGCAGCATGCCCTTCATTGAAGTGATACACGTCAACATCAATGCCTAATTCCTGTAAAGCTCTGACTCCACCAATTCCCAGCACAATTTCCTGGGCTATTCTTTCTTCATTAAACCAGCCGTAAAGCTGACCGGTAATCCATTTTTCCACTCCTCCATTTTGAGGGTGATTGGTGTCAAGAAGATAAAGGTCAGCATTATCATAGCAGTCGACTTTATATACCTTACAAATTACCTCAGCTTCACGAATTTTAACAGTGACCTCAACTCCAGTATCTTCTACCAGATCATAAATGTGGTCATTGCGAGGATAGGCATCATAGGGTCTGCCATCCTGGCCTATCTTTTGCCTGGTATATCCCTGGCGCCAGAGGAGCCCCACTCCTATTAGAGGATAATTATTTTCTCGGGCTGCCTTCAGGACATCTCCAGCTAAAATCCCCAAACCACCAGAATAGATGGGCATTTCCTCATTCAATCCGTATTCCATGCAGAAATAAGCAGTCAGTGGTTTAGTGCTTTTTTTGTTCTGTTCTTTTTCTTTAACCAGACTCTTTGAACCTGATAAATTTGACTTTGCTTTAGCCATAAAATTACAACCCCCCGCATAAATTTTCAATTCACTAAAACGTTTGCATAGAGTTAAAATAAAAAAATCAAGGCAAAAATTTTGAACTTTTGCTTGCTAGCGGTTACTTTCCTCTATTATAATATATCATTTAGATTAGAGCAAATGAATTAATCAGAGTAAAAAAATAAAATTTTAGATTAAAAATAATAATCCCCCCAGAGCAGGATAGGGATCTCCTTGCTAAGGGGGATTAAATTGATTGTTTAATTTAAGTGACTTAGCCAAAGAAAAAAAGATTAGTTTAATCACTGTTAATTTTAAGAGGTTGATATCCTTCAGCTATTAGATAAAGAGCTTCAATATCAATTTTAGCTGTTTCTAAACTCTCTGTTAATTTTTCTAAGCCTACACTTGATGCCTCTAAAGCCAGCCCACAGGATGAACTCAACTCCCTGGGCACTGGTCGCAGGCGAGCCTGCATTTTCGAGTTCCCACAGCACTTTTCAGCCTTCATGGCATCGGCAGTGGCATGAAATGTAACGAGGTAGTCAGCTTTATTTTTTTGTTCTGTCATTATCTATCACTCTCCAAAAATCACCAACTGAGCTTACAGTATCAGGTCAATCCCTCAATGTCAAGTTATATCTCCCTAATAAATTTCAGACTATAAACCAGGACTATCTTTTGATCTTGAAAATATATCGCTCAGGTTCTTTTTCAACTTCATAATCAACATTTTCATTATCAAGGAAGCGGCTGATATTTTCTCGAGCAACTTCCGTGTCAATAATAGCTGAAAAATCCTGGCTTTCACTCTCTAAAGCTTTTTTAACCATCAATAAAGGCTGAGGACAGGAAAAACCTGAGGTATCGATAGTTTTTTTTGACATTTTATTCCCTCCATATTTTTGAGTTATTCTAAGATATTCTACTATACTTTATTTTTTATCCCTTAGCCCTGTTATTCTGCTGAACATTGACAAAGCCTATGATTAAAACGATGGCCAGAATCAAAATTGTAGCCACTCTTCCGTTAAAACCCACTCCTTCAGGGGAGGCAGCTAAACCAAAATTATGGGCAAAGGCTGCTCCAACTATTAATCCTACCACCGTTAATCCGGCATCCAGATCCCCTTCGCTGGCTAAAATAGTCTGCCTCAAGGGACAGCCTCCTAACATAACAGCGGTTATACCGACAATCGTCATCCCAAGGAAATTCCAGATTACTTCGTTATGAGCTACTGGCTGTTCAGCAAAGCCCAGGTTAAATTGTCCTAAAACTAAATTGGCAGCCAGGGCAACTCCAAAAATCATCAGGACTCCGTTAAGTAAATGATTATCTCTAATCAAGAACATATCCCTGAATGCTCCAGCAGTACAGATACGACTTCTTTGCGCCAGACCACCTACCAAAAGGCCAGCTCCTAGAGCCAGCCCTACTGGGGCAAATTGAGAACCAGGACCAGCCTCACTTAAAAAAATAAATTCAGGATTTGCCAGTCTAAAGACCATTACTCCCAAGAAAACTGCTGGAATAACATAGCCACTGGCCGGGTTGACATTATAATAAGCTCTTCCCAGTGTGAAGCCCTGTCGCAAGAAAAGGACTCCAACATAAATCCCGGCCAGATAACCAATCAGACCTGCAATAGCAGTCAGATCCCCTCCGCTTAAACGGAGAATCATTCGCCAGGGGCAGCCTAAAAAGACTAAAGCCCCAATAGCCATAAAAGCTCCCATTAAAAAGCGTAACAGAGGATTGGAGCCGGTGCGGGGTTTAACCTCGCCTTTGTATTTGGCCAGAACAAAACCTCCTAAAACAAAACCAACAATTTCCGGTCGCAGATTCTGGACAATATCTGCTCGATGGAGACCCAGCCCACCGGCTATATCACGGAAAAAACAGGCCATACAGATTCCCATATTGGCAGGATTACCAGCTCTTACCAGCAGAGCAGCCAGCAGTCCAATAATACCACCACTAATGATAATGAACTTATTATCACTCATTTTTTTTAGATTCCCCCTAAATATGAAGATATATTTTTCTTGATGAATCTATGTATCATTTGCTTTGTATATAATAACACAGGGATAAAATATAATCAAGAAATATTATATATATAATAATAAAAAATTATATATTTGTTATATAGATCTCTATCTGCCTTGCACAGCACCGGTCACTGGGTTATAATAGCAACAGAAAAAGAAGAAATTTTAGAGTAATTATAGATAAAAAAGGAAACTAAAACTTATTAAGAAGGGAGAGAAACCTGCCTTGGAAAAAAACGGCGATTTTCAAAGCGTTATTTATCTGGACAATGCAGCTACCTCCTTCCCCAAACCCCGAGAAGTGACCGAGGCTATCTGTGATTTCATGGAAAACATTGGGGCCAATCCGGGTCGAGGTGGTCACAGCAGTTCTTTAGATGCTGGGCGCATAATTCTTGCTACCAGAGAAGAGCTGGCTGATTTATTTAAAGTCTCTAATTCCAGTCAGGTTATATTAACTCAAAATATAACCCATTCTTTAAACCTGATTATAAAAGGTTTTCTTAAGGCCGGCGATCATGTTATTACCACTTCTTTTGAACATAATTCTGTCTTACGCCCTTTACATCGCTTAAAGGAAGAAGGGATGATCGATTTTGATTACTTGCCGATCTCTTTAAAAGGAAAGTTTGCCCCTGAAGATTTAGAGAAATTGACAAAGCCTTCAACTACCCTGGTAGTCGTTAATCATGCTTCCAATGTTACAGGCACTAAATTACCAGTTGCCGAGATAGCCCGAACCGCTAAGAAACTGGATCTGGCTGTGGCCATTGATACAGCTCAGACTGCAGGTTGCTATAACTATAACTGGCAGCTGTTACAGGATATTGGAGTTGACTTTATTGCCTTTACCGGACATAAAGGTCTCTTTGGCCCTCAGGGAACAGGAGGTTTAATTATTAGCCAGGAAGCCGCCGCTAAGACTTCACCCTTTATTGAAGGGGGGACTGGCAGTAAATCGGATTTACTATTACAGCCTGACCTTCTGCCGGATAAGTTTGAAGCCGGCACTCAGAACACCCCGGGAATTGCTGGTTTGCTGGCAGGCTTAAAATTTATTAAAAAGACCGGTCGAGAAAATATTGCTGCCAGCATAAAAAAACGGACCAAACAATTATATCAGGGATTTCAGGATATAGCAGGAGTGGAGATAATTGGTCCTGACCTGGACTCACCGCGTGTTAGCACTATTTCAGTTACTTTTGGAGAACTTGATCCAGCTGAAATAGCTTTCCAGTTAGATAAAAACCATGGTATCATGACCCGCTCCGGTTTGCATTGTGCCTCTTTAGCCCATAAAGTAGCCGGTACATATCCAGGAGGAACCCTCCGTTTTAGCCCGGGTTTCTTTACCACCGAGAAGGAGATAGACCAGACCCTTAAGGCAGTTGCCGAAGAAATAAATAGGCTAAAAAATTAACAAAGTGAGGTGAGATCCTTGCCAGGCACAATCTTAAAGACTCGCTTTGTTCCACCTTACCAAAAGCAAAAAATCTGGTTGAAGGAAGATCTGCAGGCAGAATTGGCTAAAGCTAAAAGTTATCCTTTGACTATTGTAAAGGCCGGTCCTGGAGCCGGCAAGAGCATGATGTTAGCCCATTATTTTCGCCAGTATCATAAAGATAACTTTGCCTGGTATAGCCTTGATGAATTTGATAACGATGTTAGCCTATACACACAAAACCTCATAGCAGCTTTAAACTACAAAAGGAGTGAGCTTGGAAACCAGGCCCTTGAATACCTCAGGCGGGAAAGAGAAAATCCAACCAGGCTCCGTTCAGCCCTGGATATCTTCTTAAATAATTTACTTCAGGACCTAGCCGGAGAAGAGTTTTATCTGATAATCGATGACTTTCATTTAGTTCAGGATAATAATCGATTAATAAAACTTACCAATTATTTTATCAATCATCTTCCCCCGGATTTTCACCTGATTATTTCCACTAGAAAACAACCCAATCTGCCCGATATTTTAAACTGGCAGTTAAAGAATAAAGTTAATATTATTTCTGACGATAGCTTTTATCTTAATGCTAGGGAAATCCAGGACTTTTTAAATTACAAATATAACATGAACTTTTCTCCCGGCAATTCTCAGAGTAGCAATAATCCAACTGATTCCTCCACTTTAACTCAAATAATGCAGATGACCGAGGGGTGGATCATGGCTTTAGACTTAATCGGGCGCCGTCTTCAGGCCGGCCAGCAGTTAGATAAAATAATCTCCCGGGAAACTGACTCTTTAGAACTTTTATTTGAGTTTTTAGCCCGTGAAGTCATGAGCGAACTCGATAAAGCCAGCAAAAAATTCTTGAAACTAACTGCTGTTTTGCAGGTGTTGGATGTCAATCTCTGTGATCAATATTTGCATTATTTCCCCTCGAGCTTCCAGGATAATACTGGTCACTCTCCTAGCCGAAAAATTTTAGAGGGGCTTATGGCTGACAATCTTTTTATCAGTAAATATGGAGAGGAGCAGTTTCGCTATCATCAGCTATTCCAGGATTTTCTCCTCAAAAAATCAGCGGAAGATTATGATCTTACTGAACTTCACCTGAAAGCAGCCCAGGCTGCAGAAAAAGTTAATTTTACCGGTTATGCCATTTATCATTATCTGGAGGCTGAAGAATATGATCGTTCAGCTGAGTTATTGATCAAGGCCGCTGATAAACTCATTAAACTTGGTAGAATAGATACTCTTAGAGATTCCCTTAAAGATTTACCTCAGCTATATTTTGCTGACTATCCAGAACTATACCTCTATCTAGGTGATATCTACCGACTGCAGAGTGATTTCAATGGTGCTTTAAATTCTTACCAGGAGGCCAGCAACAATATTTCAGCTGCTCAGCAGCCCCAGAAGAAAGCTCAGGTCTGGGAAAGAATAGCTCGGGTTTACCTTGATACGGTTCAACCGGCCAGGGCCGATGAATATCTCCAGCAAGCTTTAAAATTAAAGGGGCAGGATAGCCCTCTGCAGGAAGCAGAATTTTATCAATTGCTGGCAGAAAATAAGATAAATGAAGGATATTACCCTGAAGCGGAAAACTATCTCAAAAAAGCCCGAAAGCTATCAGAAAACCCAGATGAGCCCAGTAATTTAGCCGGTAGAGTACGTTTGAGAACTGGACGCCTGCAGGAAGCCCTAGAAGTCTTGCAGGAAAAATCAGCTGACTCAATCCCCCGCTGGCATAAAGAAACAGCTCTGTTAAAGTCTTTGATCTATAGTTTTTTAGGTCGTCAGCAAGAAGCTCATAAAGCTGCCAGTCAGGGGCTTAAACTTGTTCAAGATTTCAAGTCTCCCTTTACAGAAGCCGTAAGCCATATGCGTCTGGGGCATGCCTGTCAGTTAAGGGGTTATCCAGGTGTAGCTAAGGCTCGTCAGCATTATCAAAAATCTCTGGAGCTTGTGGATGAGATTGGCATTGAAAGAGGACGCAGTGAACCTTTAATGGGTTTAGCCCTGTTAGAGGCCTATTATGGTGATAGAAAATTAGGTGAGAGTTATGCTCGAGAGGGAGAGAAACTTACTCGAGAGGCTGGTGATGAATGGCTCACAGGTTTATTATTAATAGCTCTGGGAATCAATCAACTGCAACAGAAAAATCTGGCAGATTCCCGGGAATCCTTCTTAGAAGCCAGAAATTTCAGCAAGCATTCCTATGATGTTTTCACCAGAATCATCTGTAATTATTGGTTGACAATCATAAATCATTTGCAAGGAGAGACAGTCCGGACCAAAGTCACTGTCAGTGAATTATTGGCCTTAATACAGGAAAATAATTTAGGAGAGATTTTGCAAAAGCCGACCTTCTTTACCTCGCGGGATCCCAATCGAATTGTTCCTGCTTTATTAGCTGTCAGAAAAAGAGTTGCTGATAGTTTTGCTGTAGATAGAGTTTTAGGAGAATTGGGATATGCCGGTTTAGAGCGTCATCCTGGTTATTCTTTGAGAATTAAAGCCTTTGGCCGGGGGATTTTATATCGTGGCCTGGAAGAAATAACCCGCGATGAATGGAATAGAGCCAAGGCCAGAGAACTTTTCATTCTATTTTTAACGAATTATCGAGATCTGATCTCCAGGGATAAAATATGTCTGCAACTCTGGCCCGATTCACCTCCTGACAAGGCTAAAAGAAACTTCAAAGTAACTTTAAATTCTTTGAAAAAGACCTTAGAACCAGACCGTCAACCTCGTCAGCAGCCCTATTTCATTAAGCGGCAGGGTAGCCACTATGGTTTTAATCAGCAGTCCAGTTATTATTATGATGTTGAAGAATTTGAAAATTTGATTGCTGAGGCCCAGCAGGAACAGGTTGATAGCGACGCCCTGGACTATTATTTAGCAGCAGTTGAGTTATATCGCGGTGATTTTTTAGATCAGGATCTGTATTTAGACTTTACTGGAAATGAAAGAACCAGACTGCGGGATAAATATCTCCAGGCAATGGAGAAAATAATTTCTTATTTTTATCACCAGCAGGAATATCAGGCTTGCATTGAATACTGCAATCAGGCTCTTAAAGTTGATCACTGCTGGGAAATAGCCTATTATTACTTGATCAGGTCATATTTAGAATTAGATAAAAGATCGATGGCTTTAAAGACCCTGCAGCGCTGCGAGAAAGTTTTACAGCAGGGATTGGGGGTTCAGCCCGGGAAAAGAATCCAAAAATTAAAGAAACAATTTAAAAATCCTTAAGCGCCACTAAAATTCAGTCTAAAGGCTCCATCCAGACCTAAATTTGAAGTTTTTATAAAATAGCAGGAGTTTTAAAGTTTAAAAAGAATAGTTATTTAGATGGAGTTTTGCCTGGTTTTTTTAACTCAATTTTAGAAGCTGGAGGTAGAAAAATAATGAAAATTATTATAGCTGGAGGAGACAAAAGTGGCCAGAATTTAATGAAATTTTTTCAGGATAATAGAGATTATGAGGTAACTGTAATTGAATCAGATGCTAAAACCTGCGAATGGATATCAGAAGCCTTTCCGGAAGTAGATATTGTCTGGGGGAATGCCAATCATCCCAGTATTCTAAAAGAAGCTAAAGCTGAGGAGGCAGATGTTTTCATTGCAGTGATTGGTGACGATCAATCTAACATTCTTTCAGCTAAAGCGGCCAAAAAAATGGGCATCTCTAAGGTTATAGCCAGGGTAACTGACCCAGCCTATCGAGAACTTGCTGAATTGATGGACTTTGATGATATTCTCGATCCCGCAGAAGCAGTTGCAGCAGAAATTGTAACTAGATTGCAGGGGGTGGATTTTGTTAGACTGATTCAGGATCTGCATTTGAATGTTGAGTTTGCTAGCGTCAAAGCAAGCGAAAAAGAGGAGATTATTGGTAAAAACCCCTGTGAAATCAATGAATATTTTAAGGATACAATTCAGCCGATGTTTTTAGTTAGAGAAGAAAACTACAATCTACCTTCAGAGATCGAAAGCATTGCCGCTAATGATGAAATTATATATTTATTTCGCCGCCAGAAAAAGAAGAGAAATATTTTAGGACTTTAACACTTATCTTTTAAAATTATTTTAAATTCGATTTTAATTATATTTTGCAAAAAATTAGATATAGTAGGTGTTAATATATTGAAAGAATTCCTGAAGTCTTTTATCACAAAAGAGAAGTACAGTATAAAAACAATAATCCAATCTTTTAAAAAGCCAGAGATGCCCCAACTGGTAATTTTAGGTGCCATAATTGGTATAATTGGAGGGCTGGGAGCAGCGATTTTTTATAATTTAATTGGGTTTTTTAAAGACGTTTTTTTTGCTCCTTCAACGACGGAAACATTTTTAGATGTAGTTCGTTCTCTTCCCTGGTACCATAGAGTTTTGGCGCCGACTCTAGGTGGATTAATCATAGGTCCCCTAATAACTTTTTTTGTTCAAGAAGCTAAAGGTCATGGTGTACCTGAGGTTATGGAATCTGTAGCCTTAAAGGGCGGTGTAATACGAGGTCGAGTAGCGCCTTTAAAGGCTATAATTTCAGCTATATGTATTGGATCCGGGGGTTCAGCTGGCCGGGAAGGGCCCATAGTGCAAATCGGTGCTTCCTTTGGTTCATTTATTGGTCAAACTTTAAATTTAGAACCTGATGAAGTAGAAACCCTATTAGGCTCTGGAGCAGCCGCTGGGATTGCCGGTACTTTTAATGCTCCTCTGGCTGGAGTGCTATTTAGTATGGAAGTTCTTTTAAAGGACATTAAGCTAAAAAGTTTCTCCCCTATTGTCGTTGCTTCAGTGGTGGGAACAGTTATTGCTAATATTTTTCTGGGCAATAGAGGAGCTGTCTTTGATATTCCCCCTCATGTCCTGGTTAGTGTCTGGGAATTCATTCCTTATTTATTACTGGGTGTAGTAGCAGCAGGTGTTGCCCTGCTTTTTGAAAATAGCCTCTATTTTTTCGAGCATTTCTTTAATGAATTATCTTTTCCTGAGTACCTCAAGCCTGCTCTGGGAGGATTATTGCTGGGTTTACTAGCTTTATATGTTCCAGAAATACATGCTACTGGTTATCCAGTTATGGAAGGGGCTTTACATACGGATTTTCCTTTTTTTATAGTGTTTTTCTTCATGTTTGCTAAGATATTAGCCACTAATTTAACACTGGGGAGTGGGGGCTCAGGTGGTATTTTTGCCCCCTCTTTATTTATTGGTTCTATGCTGGGAAGTTCCTATGGAATTATGATTCATAATCTATTTCCTAATATTACTGCTGGCCCCAGTTCTTATGCTACGGTGGGAATGGGAGCAGTATTTGCTGGAGCAACCCATGCTCCTTTGACCTCGATAGTTATTTTATTTGAAATGACTCAGGACCCTAATATAATCCTGCCGATGATGTTTTCCTGTGTAGTTAGTGCGGTTTTAACTTCCAGAATTCAGAAAAAAAATATTTATACAACTAAACTGTTAAACCGTGGGGTTGATATTTCTAATATAAAGAAAGAGCAGGTCTTAAGAAATATTAAAGTTAAAGAGGTTATGGCTACCAACCCTATTACCTTAAATAAATCGATGACTTTAGCTCAGGCTGATGATTTATTTGAAAAAACCTTTTATTCTCATTTGCCGGTAATAGATGAAAAAACAGGAGAGTTGGTGGGGGTAGTTAATTATCATACCATATCTCGCCAATTGAAGAGTCAGGGAGGAGAGCAGAAAATTGAAAATTATGTTTTTCCTGCTCCGGGGGTAGCTTATTTAGAAGATAATTTATTAAAGGTATCACGGTTAATTAATGATTTAAATGCCAGGATAATTCCAATTATTGATAATGATGAGAAGCATAAATTAGTGGGGTTAATTAATAGAACTGATTTAATTGAAGCCTATCATGAAAGTGTCATGACCCATCATGATGAAATTCACTTCGATTTATCACCTAAAATGCAGGTGGATATTGACCATTTAATAGATGTTTCTGTCCACGCCCTGGAAAATGATATAAAGGATAAAGGTCTAAAGGTAGAACTAGATCTGCAAGAAAATTTACCTCCAGTTCAGGCTGACAGCAATAAAATTTCCTGGGTGATTATTAATCTTCTTGATAACGCAATCCATCATTCACATACTGAAGATAAGATCCAAATTGCCAGTTGGAAGTCCGGGGATTGGGTTTTTGTTTCAGTAGAAGATTCAGGTAAAGGTATTGCCAGTGAGGACCAGGAAAGGATCTTCGAAAAATTTGTCTGTCTGGCTCAGGAGGAAGAGCATTGTGATAGTGGTTTAGGATTAGCCATTAGCAAAGAAATAATTGAAGCTCATCATGGGAGAATATGGGTTGAAAGTCAGGTGGGAGAGGGATCTAAATTTGTTTTTTCTTTAAAAGCAGTCAGCAACAAAAAGACTTAAACCTGACAATGAGGTTAGAATAATATCTTGGGGGATTTTAAATTTTCTGGAGGTGAGGTGCTATCAGGTTTAAAAAAGATGTGAGGCAAACAGCCAGCTCTTTAAAATATATCACCAAATGGACGGGTATTTCAGTATTGGTAGGATTGGTGGTAGGAGCTGCTGCAGTTGTTTTTACTGGCACATTAAATTGGGGTATAGATTTACTGGCAGGATTATCGGAAACGAATTGGGTTTATTTAATGCCAATTTTTGGCCTTTTTATGAGCGGCTGGTTAACTGATACTTTTGCCCCGGAAGCTGCCGGTCATGGTACTGATGCCATAATTAAATCCTATAATGAGAACTGGGGAAGAGTTAATTTTATAGTGGTTCCCATCAAATTATTGGCCAGTGTTTTTACCATAGCCTTTGGAGGCTCAGCTGGACGTGAGGGTCCTACAGTCCAGATGGGCGGTGGCCTTGGTTATATGATTGGTAAAAAGCTTAAACTGGGCTTAAAAGATATAAGAATGATAGTTATCTGTGGTATGGGAGCCTCTTTTGGGGCTATCTTTACAGCCCCTCTGGCCGGTGGAGTCTTCGGAGCCGAGGTTCTTTATCGCGATGATGTCGAATATAACACTTTATTTATCAGTTTTCTCTCCAGTATCACGGCCTATTATGTCTATGCTATAATACTGGGCCAGGAGAGCCTATTTACCTTTCCTATTCCTGAAGGGTATATTTTTGAACCTGAAAGAGATATAATCCTCTTTATTGGAATTGGGGTATTAGTTGGTTTTGTCAGCCTGGCTTATATTAAATCTCTCTATGGCTATGAAGATTTAAATGAGGAAATTCAAGTTCCTACATATGTTAAAACTGCCTTTGCCGGTGCTCTTACAGGTTTGACAGCGCTGGTAGCCAGCCCTATGATTTTAGGAACTGGCATTTCACTGGTGGAGAGAATATCAGTTGCTGATGACTTTGGGACCGGATTACTGCTTTTACTCCTGGCAGGAAAAATAATAGCCACTTCCTTTACCATTGGAAGTGGTGGTAGTGGAGGAGTTGTAGCACCCAGTCTTACTATTGGCGCTCTAACAGGAGCTATAATGAGTAATTTATTAAATTATGATTTCCCCCTGGCTATCATCACAGCGGGGGCTGTGGGTGTTTTAGGAAGCGCTGCTCATATACCTGTTACCACTACAATATTAGCAGCTGAGTTATTTGGATTAGAACTTATGAAACCGGCTACCATTGTCTGTTTCACCTCAGCCTGGGTAGCCCGGAGCGATACTCTCTATCGTGAATCCTATGTTAGCAGAAGTGCTCTGGCCAAAGTTCAGCACCACTATGGAGAATAACTTAATCATCTTCAAATAACCGGGATAGATAATATTGGATTTCGGCAGTGGTGTTATTGCTCAAAACTTCTTCCACGACTTGCTGGGTATCTTTCTCCAGCCACTGAGATAGAATTCTTTTAGCTTCTAATATTTTACTGGGGTTCATGCTCAACTGGTCAATCTCTAGCCCCAGCCAGAAGGGGAGCAATAGTTTTTCACCGGCGGCTTCACCGCACATATATACTTTTATGTTTGCTTCTTTAGCAGCTGTAGCTGTTTTGGTTACCATCCTTAAAACAGCCGGGTGAAAGGGTGTAAAAAGCCCTTTTACTCTTTCATTTCTTCTATCTACAGCCACTGCATATTGAATTAAATCATTGGTTCCGATACTAAAAAAGTCAACTTCTCTGGCTAATTCCCGGGCCATGGCGATGGCTGCTGGAACCTCAATCATTATTCCAACCTCTAACTCCCCATATTCCTTACCGGCAGCATCCAATTCTCCTCTAGCTTCTCGCAGGAGAGAATTAGCAGCTCTAACCTCTTCTAAAGAAGAAATCATGGGATACATTAATTTAACATTACCCTCAGCAGCTGCCCTTAAAATTGCCCTTAATTGTTGCCTGAAAAAATCCGGATAATCCAAACAAACTCTAATAGCTCTATACCCCAAGTAGGGATTTTCCTCTCCTGATAAATCTAAACCAGGTATATCCTTATCACCACCGATATCTAAAGTCCGTATGATAACAGGGTCTTCAGGAAAGACCTGCAAAACTTCTCTGTAAGTCTCTAATTGTTCTTCTTCCGTTGGGGGGGTATTTTGATTTAAAAATAAAAATTCAGTCCGAAAGAGACCTATTCCTTCTCCCCCCTGATTTTTTACGGTGGCTGCCTCCTTAGAATTACCAATATTGCCACTGATATAAATTTGTGTACCATCAGAGCGGGTGAGCTTTTTATTTTTATACTTTTGCAGTTTTTGCTTTTTGTCTCTGTCCTGCTCTAACTTTTTTTGATAGCGAAGCAAGATATCCTTATTGGGGTTTAAATGGACTAAGCCTTCATGACCATCAACGATTAATTTATCACCCTGTTTGATTTTTTGCAGGTTCTCCTCTCCTATTCCTACAACGGCGGGAATATTTAATGAATCTGCCAGTATGGCTGCATGGGAAGTGGCAGATCCTTCAGCAGTAACAATACCTAACACCTTACTGGTATCAAAACGAGCTATCTGTGAAGGGTTAAGCTTTTTAGTGACAATTATTATATTGTTTTTTTCAATATTTATCTTGATTTCCTGACCCTGCAGTAATTTTAAAAGCCTATCGCCGACATCTTTCAAATCATCTTCATTTACTTGAAGATAGCTATCCCCATTTTCCACTAATTGGGCTACGTATTTTCGGATTACCCTTTTGACTGCTTCTTCTGCTGAAAAGTTTTCCTTTTTAATAAAATCTTCAATTGAATTGGAAAAATCTTCACTGCGGAGAATATCCTCTTGAAAAGAAAAAATATGGGCTTCTTTTCTGCCAATTTTGTCTTTTACTTTGTTTTTTAAATCCTTCACATCGTCCAGGGCTTCATTTAAAGCCTGATAATATCGATTCAGTTCTATTTCCTGATCCTTCGACTTTTTGTCAGTACTGGCAGTTTGATTTTCTTTACCAAATAATAAAATTGCTGTTCCTATGGCGATACCAGGAGAAGCTTCAGTTCCTATCATATTATTAACCTCCAGAAGTAGGATATGGCAAAGATTTAAGGTCTTTAAGAGCTATTTTATCTGCACCATCAATTATATTATATTGATAATTAGATAGCAAATAATTTAGTTGCAATATTAGTATGCTGTCATGTATAATGATGGTGAAATGAAGAAAAAATCAAAGAAAAGAGGTAATAGTTATGGCTGATAAGGTTAAAAGGCTCTATAGATCCCGGAGAGAAAAGGTCATCGGTGGAGTTTGTGGCGGAATTGCTGAATACTTTAAAATTGATCCGATTATAATTCGCCTGATCTTCCTTTTGTTATTTTTTGCTCAAGGTGCTGGAATATTGGCCTATATCATTGCCTGGATTATCATCCCTGAAAAGCCCCCTGAGGAAAGTGAATTTTCCCGGGATACTCCTGAGTCTGATGATGCAGAAGATGAATATATTGAAATAGACTTAGAGGAAGAGGGGAGAGAAAGTTCCTGGCCGAGGAAAGACAATTGTAAAAGCCAGCGTTATCTAGGGGTAATCCTGATAATTGCTGGAGCCTTGTTCTTGCTCGACATCTGGATCCCCCGTCTTTACTTTCGGACTTTCTGGCCTTTACTTTTAATAGCCCTGGGAATAGCTGTTCTGGTCCGGGGAGTGGGAGATGATGGATAAGACCAGGAAAGAAAAGCTTAAAGCAAAGCAGCAGCGCAGAAGGGATAATATAACTACCGGGGTTATCCTGATTTTACTTGGAGCCCTGTTCCTGTTAAACACCTTAAATATTTTAACCTTTAACATGGTGAGACTTATTTTTAGTGCCTGGCCGCTGTTGTTAATTCTGTTAGGTCTTAATTTATTATTTAAACGCAGTAAACTCTGGTGGATAACTCCGGCCCTGTTGATCATACTTTTTGTAACCCTAATCTATCCCGGCTATTTCTCTCATTATCACCAGGTATTCTTTAGGGATCAGCAGACTGAAGAAGTTTCCTCAGTGGAAAAACATCTGGAACTAACAAGACCCTACAGTGCTGATATAAAAGGGCTAGATCTTGATTTAAGAATCAATGCCGGAAGGATTGATATTGCCGCTAGTGAAGATAAGGAAAAGCTTTATGACCTGCTCTTCCACTATCAGAAGGAAGAAGAGGAGCCAGAAGTTGAATATTATTTTGAAGAAGAAGCTGCTCGAGCTTTTCTAGATGTCAATCAGATGAGGGAATTTGCCCTGGATAGTCTGGATATCGTCAATGCTTCAAATCTTAAACTTAATCCCGAGGTGGATTATAATATAAATATTGATTCCGGAGCCGGCTATTATTACCTTGATTTTAGAGAACTCAAGGTGAGCAATCTTAACATGAACTCTGGCATCAGCGATGTTCAAATTTACTTTGCCAAACATGATACCGATGTTAGACTAAACTCCGGGGCCTCAAATATTAAGCTGTTTTTTCCAGCAGAGGTCGGGATAAGGATTGAGATTGACGGGGCAGTTGCTGCAGAGGATTTTAAGGATGCTGGTTTAACCCTGGAAGAGAATGATGTTTTTGTTTCAGAAAATTACCAGGAAGAGGATGAGAATATAAGACTTGAAATAATTAGCCCGGCAAGCAATATTAATATAGATTTTATTGATTGACATCAAGGGAGAGGTCTAGGCCAAAAAGTTATCTGGCAGTTTTTTTATCAACAGCACAATCAAAAATATCTTAAAGGTTTCACCAGGTAAATAAATAACAAAGCCACTAATAGCTGCCTGTACCACTGTAAAATCCCACCATAAAAAGAGAAATAGAGCTCCGGAAAAGTTTATAATAAGAGCTCCCAGGATTAAGTAAAAAAGTTTTTCCTGCAAGTTCTCTTTGTTTTTAGCCTTTCCTGTAATGAAAGCAGCGATGGGAAAGGCCAGCAGGTATCCTCCACTGGGAGAGGCTATAACCCCCAGCCCGGCCAGACCGCCAGAAAAAACCGGGACACCTGCTATACCCACTAAGAGATAAACTATTTGACTGATGAAGCCGGCAAAGGAGCCTAGTAAAATCCCGGCTAATAACGTAAATAGACTTTGTAAAGTTACAGGAACAGGACTAAAGGGCAGGGGAATAAGGAGATAACCTCCTAGAGCCGTGAAGGCAGCGAAGAGGGCTGCCCGGGCTGATAGATTAATTTTTTTAAAAAAAGCCACCGATGTTCAACTCCTTGGATAAAAAATTTTGTTTATAAAGGGCATTCAAAGCATTAATTTAATCATCAACGCTGGTAATTTTACCATGGAAAAGTTTGGCTTGCAAATTCCCTGGTAGAGAATGATTTTTGATTTTTTTAAAATAATTGTGATATAATTTCATTTAGAATAAGAAAAAGTAACGAGCAGGATCATATAAAAATACCAGGAGGGGAAAATTAAATGGACAGCACGATGAAAGCTGTGGTAAAATCCCGGCCAGAATTTGGAGCAGAACTGCAGGAAGTACCTGTACCTGATCCTGCTCCGGGGCAGGTTTTAGTTAAAATTCAACAGACCTCTATTTGTGGCAGTGATTATCATATCTATAAATGGAATAAATGGGCTGAAAATAATGTTGAAATACCCCAAATTATGGGCCATGAGATGGCAGGTGAGGTTGTTGCTTTAGGTTGTGGAGTTAGCTCTGTTTCGGCAGGGGATTTTGTTTCAGCAGAAACCCATATACCCTGTGGACATTGTTATCAATGCAAAACTGGTTTGCAACATATTTGCGTTAATATGAAGATCTTAGGAGTTCATACTGACGGTGTTTTTGCCGACTATGCAGTGATTGAAGAGGTTGATGTATGGAAGAATGACCCGGCAATTCCGGCTAAATTTGCTTCCATTCAAGAACCCTTAGGAAATGCCATTGATACCATTAGAGCTGGTGAAGTGGCAGCCAAAAATATTCTTATTACCGGGGCCGGTCCCGCTGGTTTGCTCTCCATCCCGGTGGCGAAGGCCTTTGGAGCGGCAAATATTATTGTCAGTGAGCCCAATGATTATCGCAGAGAACTAGCTGAAGAAGTTGGGGCAGATTTTGTAGTTAATCCTTTAGAGGATGATCTGGAAGCTATCGTAGAAGAGGTGACAGATGGAACGGGAGTCGACTTTGTAGCTGAAATGTCAGGAGTAGAGGCAGCAATTAACCAGGGCTTGAGGCAGATTACCCCTGGAGGCACCATTGCTTTGCTTGGTGTTCCTGATGACCCAGTGAGATTAAATTTAACCGATGATTTGATCTTTAAGGGTATAAATATGATTGGGGTTACAGGAAGAGAGATGTTTCAAACCTGGTATATTGCTAGAAGACTTTTGAAAGAGAAAAAAATTGATATTGCTCCGATAATAACCCATGAATTTCCTTTAGAAGATTTTGCCAAGGGAATGGAATTGATGCAATCAGGAAATTGTGGAAAAATTGTTCTGAATCCTTAGGGGGGCATTAACTAATGAATAAGAACTTAGAACTTAAGCTACAGGAAGAAATAGAGAATCTTAAAGATGAAGGTTTATACACCAATATTAGAACTTTAGAAAGTCCTCAGGGTGCCTGGGTGGAAATTGATGGCAAGGAAAAATTGAATTTTTGTTCTAATAATTATCTTGGTTTGGCCAATCATCCTGAAGTTAGTAAAGCAGCCCAAAGAGCCATAGAAGAATACGGTGTTGGACCTGGAGCAGTCAGGACAATAGCTGGAACTATGGAACTTCATAGAGAACTGGAAGAGAAATTGGCGGACTTCAAAAAAGCCGAAGCAACTATCACTTTCCAATCTGGTTTTAATGCCAATTTAGCTGTCATTCCAGCTCTGATGACGAAAAAGGATATCATTATTAGCGATGAACTTAATCATGCCAGTATAATTGATGGCTGCCGATTATCCGGAGCTGAGATTAGAGTTTATGACCATGCTGACCTGGAGTCTTTACGGGAAGTACTTGCAAAAGCCAGCGAAGATAATCCAGAAAAAATATTAATTGTCACCGATGGGGTATTTAGCATGGATGGTGATATTGCCCCGCTTCCAGAAATAGTTGAACTGGCTAAGGAATTTGAAGCAATAGTAATGGTTGATGATGCTCATGGAGAAGGAGTTCTAGGCAGTCATGGCCGGGGTATTGTGGATCATTTTGAATTACATGGTGAAGTCGATATTGAGATCGGCACCTTTTCTAAGGCCTTTGGAACGGTAGGGGGATGTGCCGCTGGCAGTAAAACTTTAATTGAATATTTAGAGCAAAGAGCTCGTCCCTTCTTATTTAGTTCTGCAGTTACTCCAGCCGATGTGGCAGCAACTATAGCCGCCATAGAGATACTAAAGAGAGATGATGAATTGGTTGAAAAACTCTGGAACAATAAAGAAATATTCCAGGATAATATGAAAAATGCTGGTTTTGATGTTGGTAAAACTGTTACTCCTATCACTCCAGTGATGATAGGGGAAGCTAAAAAGGCTCAAAAATTCAGTGAACGGTTGATGGAAGAGGGGATTTTTGCCACTGCCATTGGTTTTCCCACTGTACCCAAAGGAAAGGCCAGGATAAGAGTGATGCTGTCGGCAACTCATAGTCAGGATGATCTGGAGTTTGCCCTGGATAAATTCAAAAAGATTGGCCGGGAATTGAAGTTGATAGATTAATTTAGCAAAGAATTTATGTACTTATAGGTTATATTTTTGCCGGAAGTTATAGAAAAGTATAAGGCAAAACAAATCCCCGCAGGTCTGCGGGGATTTGTTCATGGCTTCTTTTAAGGGTTTTAAGGATTTAGCTCTTTATTATTAAAACTATAAGTAAAGCTGTCCCCCTGTTTTTCCAGGGAAGGTATAAAACTATCACTTTCTCCGATTTTTTTCTTAAATCTTTTTATAATGCCATAATCATCTCTGAAATGAATAGGGACAAATATTTCTGGCTTTAACTGGGAAATAAAATATTCTCCAGCTAAGTGGAAATTCTCTTCCAGGCGGGGGTCCACAGGGACAAAGGCTATGTTAATCTTATCGGCTTCTTCTTTAATCTGGTTAATTATATCTTTATACTGTTTTTCTTCTTCTTCTCTTTCCTCAGGGCTAAAACTTTTCCAGTCCCACCAGTTAAGATCTCCAGCATGAAAAATATTTAATTTTTCATCCTGCACAAGATAACTAACTCCCTGGTCGGTGCTTGGAAAAGTTTCCAGGAAAATGGATTTTAGATTAAGTTTTTTCTCGCTGGAGACAAAATAATAGGCACTGGTTTTAGAGAGTTTTTTTCTTACTCGTGAAGTTTTAACATCACTACTCAATATATAGGTGGTTTGAGGAAATCTATCTTTCCAATCAAAGATCATAGGATTAAAATGATCCTGATGACTATGAGTAACAAAGAAAAAAGCTTCTTTGAGCTCAGGGAGTTCTTCCCAGCAAGCAGGAAAATTTAAGGACTGAGAATCTCTGGGGTGTTGAAAATAATCAAATACCATTAATATTCCAGTGTTTTTATGATATATGGCTACAGCACTATGGTTTATGTGCCAGCATTTTATCCGGCTCTCGGCCATAATTATCCCTCCTCTCTATAATTATAGCATTAGCTTTTTTCTTTAGCAATTTTTTGTCCTGAATATTTATCCTTAACTTAATATCTTTTTAATGTTATAATAACAGAGGTAAAGAAAAGTTTTTGGGTTTTATAGTTTTAACTAATTTGAGGGTGGTGTTGAAAAATCGCCAATCATCCTGAAGTTAAAGGCAAAATTGTGGAAAAAGCCAGGGCTAAGATCAATCTGGCTTTGAATATTTTAGGTCTCCTTGATGATGGTTATCATGAAGTTGAAATGATAATGCAATCTGTATCTTTAGCCGATAAAATAATTTTAGCCCCGGTACCTCAGGGGATAAAATTGATTAATCTTAAAGGTGAAGTTGAAGATGAACTGCCAGGAGGAAAAGATAATCTAGCCTGGCAGGCGGCTAAACTTTTACAAGAGCATTTTCCTCAAAAAATACCGGGAGTGAAGATATATTTACAGAAAAACATTCCCCTGGCAGCGGGACTGGCTGGCGGTAGCACTGATGCCGCAGCGGTTTTGCGAGGCCTGAATAGATTGTTCAACTTAGAATTGAGCTTAGTTGAGTTACAGAATTTTGGTCAAAAACTTGGCATGGATGTCCCCTTTTGTCTGACAGGAGGGACAGCTCTAGCTACCGGGCGAGGTGAAGAATTACTTTTTCTGCCTGATCTTTTACAGCAAGAGGTGTTGTTATTAAATCCAAACTTAAAGATATCAACAGCAGAAGTATATAAACTCTATGATAACATGTTTTTAGCCCAGCAGGAGGAAAAAGAGCCAAATTCTACTCTCCCTGATCGTTTTAAAGATTATTCTTTAGAGGAGTTAGTATCTTTGCTCAAGGAGAAAAAAGAAATTACCTGGCAGGAAGGCTGGTATAATATTCTGCAGCCAGTCAGCAAAAAATTAGCTCCAGCCCTGGTTGATTTAGAAGCAAAATTATATAGTTTTGGTGCTGACCATGTACAGATGAGTGGCAGTGGCCCGACATTGATCGCTTATTTTAATGACAAAAGAAAATTACAGGATACCTACCAGAACTGGCCAGGAGAAGAACGATTAATAATCACTAAATTTACAGCAAGAAAATATTTACATAATTAAGGAAGCGAGTGAACAGAATGAAGATTGGCAAAGTATCAGCGGCAAGACTGGAAAAAACAGTACTGAATAAAATCTCTCATCATCGCAAAGATATTTTAGTTAATTCTGGAGTCGGAGAGGATAGTGCGGTGGTGGATTTTGGTGATGAAGTTTTAGCAATTTCCTCTGACCCCATTACCGGGGCAGGGCAAAATGCTGGTTATCTCGCCGTCCATGTAGCCTGCAATGATTTAGCAGCGGCCGGGGCTTCGCCGATAGGCATCCAGGTGGTCTTATTACTTCCTCCAGAAACTACCGATGAAATGATTAGTTCTTTGATGACTGAGATCAATGAAACAGCCTGCAGCCTTGATGTTCAGGTTTTAGGTGGCCATACAGAAGTCTTAAGCGAAGTGAGCAAGGCCATTATAGTTATTACCGCTATTGGCAGAGCTGATAAAGAGAAATATGTGGCTACTGGGGGAGCCAAAGCCGGTGATGAAATCCTGCTCACTAAAGGGGTGGGCTTAGAGGGGGCGATGATTTTAGCAGGTGATTATGGCAAACACTTATTGGAGCAGGGGGTAAGTCCCCAGGCTATTAAAGAGGCCCTGGATTACCAGCATGAACTCAGCGTTCTTCCAGAGGGGTTACTGGCAGCCTCTCATGGGGTGAATTCCCTTCATGATATAACTGAAGGGGGGCTTTACGGTGCCATTAAAGAGGTGGCCAGGGCAGCAGATTGTGGTTTTCATTTAATGCCATCAGCAGAAATAGTAAGGCCAGCGGTGGCGGAAATCTGTTCTAAACTTGATTTGAATCCCCTGGCTTTAATTTCCTCTGGTAGCATGCTCATCACCCTTCCCGAAGCTGAAGCCCTCCAGGACAAGCTAGAAAAAATTGGCATAAAATCCTTCAAAGTCGGTAGAATAATTGCGGAGAAGAAAAATCTAATAACCATCGACGATGAGATTAAAGACTTTGACTGGGACGGAGAAGATGAGTTATGGAATTTTTTAGAATATATATAAAAAAATAACTTGACTTCCCTATATTTACCATTTATAATATAGTTATTACATTATAAGGGGGTAAGTATAGGAGATGAAAATCACTGATATTAAAATCACTCTTTTTGAAGGTGAAGGCAAGTTGAAGGGGTATGCCTCAGTTACATTGAATGATGAGTTGGTGGCAAGAGGAATTAGAATAATCGATGGCCGCAATGGTTTATTTGCCTCGATGCCAGCCCGGAAGTGGAAAGATGAATATTATGATATTTTCTTCCCTATTACTAAAGAATTTAGTAAGTTATTACAGGATGAGGTCATCAATGCTTACCACAATACAATGAAAAAAGTCGGCTAGAAACCAGGAGAGAACTAAAAATGAACAAAATATCCGGGAGCTTTAAATTTGGTTTTAAAATTTATCCGCTTCTCGGATATTTTGTCCTTGACATTGGTCTTTATTTTTGATAATATTCTTTCGTTATTCAAGTTAAGCCTGGAAATTAGGAGGAATTTAAGGTGGCTGAAGTTTTAACTATTATATTAGCAGCTGGTGAAGGTACTAGAATGAATTCAAAGCGCAACAAAGTTTTACATGAACTGACTGGAAAACCATTGATAGGCCATGTAGTTGAACTGGCTAATGAGATTTCCCGGCAAACAGTCTGTGTAATTGGCCATCAAGCAGAGATGGTAAAGGAAACTATGTTAAACTATGGCACAGCCGAGTTTGTGTATCAAGAGAACCAGTTAGGCACTGGTCATGCTGTGCTTCAGGCCCGGGAATATATTTCCTCTCACCAGGGCCCGGTATTAATTTTATATGGAGATACGCCGTTGATGAGTCAGGAGACAATATCCAGGTTGATTGCTGGTCATGGTGAAAAAAATGCTGGTATGACAATTTTAACAGCTGAACTGGATGACCCTGCTGGTTATGGAAGAATAGTGAGAAAAGATACTGGTGAAATTGAAAAAATTGTGGAAGAACATGATACCGATGACAAGACAGCTCAAATTAAAGAAGTGAATAGTGGGATTTATTGTTTTTCTAGTAAATTACTTTTAAAATCTCTGGCCCAACTAGAAAATGACAATAATCAGGGAGAATATTATTTGCCAGAGACCATGCATTACATAGCAAAGAAAGCTCCTCTATTACCTCTTTTTACCGAAAGAACTGAAGATATACTGGGAATAAATGACAGAAGAGATTTAGCTCAGGCAGAAAGGATTCTCCAGAGAAGGATTATAAATGAGCATTTAGATAAGGGAGTAACCATTAAAGATCCCACTAGAACTTATATAGAAGCAGGGGTAAAAATTGCTCCAGATGTAACAATTTATCCTGGCAGTTATCTAAGAGGAGAAACCAGGATTGGACGGGATAGTATTATTGGCAGCAATTGCCAGCTTAAAAATGCTGTTCTTTCAGCTGGAGTTGAAGTTAGACAGGGCAGTATAATAATGGATAGTGAAGTAGATTCTGCCACCACTGTAGGCCCCTATGCCTATTTAAGACCAGGTACTAAAATAGCTAAATCCTGTCGTATTGGCAATTTTGTTGAGCTAAAGAAATCGCAGGTGGGGGAGGGGAGTAAAGTGCCCCATTTAAGTTATGTGGGGGATGCAAACCTTGGACGGAATTGTAATATAGGCGCAGGCACAATTTTTGCTAACTATGATGGCGAGAAAAAACATCAGACTTCCTTAGCTGATAATGTCTTTATTGGCAGCAATACCACTCTGGTAGCCCCGGTGAAAGTGGGAAAAAATAGTAGCACTGGAGCTGGCTCAGTAGTCACAAAGGATGTTGAGAAGAATTCAGTGGTTTTAGGTGTGCCGGCAAGATTTTATAAAAAGAAATAATTAGGAGGCCCGGGATTAATGACTACCTATGGTGAGAAGATGAAAATATTGACGGGAAATTGCCATCCTGAACTGGCAAATGATATCTGTGATTATTTAGGGACAGAATTGGTCAGCAAAGAGATTGGCAGGTTTAAAGATGGCGAGATTTCAGTAAAAATAGAAGAGACTGTTAGAGGTGCAGATGTATTTGTGATTCAACCCACCAGTCCTCCGGTCAATGAAAATATAATGGAATTGCTGGTAATGATAGATGCCCTAAGAAGGGCTTCAGCCAGAAGGATTACAGCTGTGGTTCCCTACTATGGTTATGCCAGACAGGATAGAAAAGCTCGCCCCCGTGACCCTATAACGGCGAAGCTGGTGGCTAATTTATTAACTACGGCAGGTGCCAGGCGACTCCTGTCAATTGATATGCATGCCCCACAGATTCAGGGTTTTTTTGATATACCAGTAGACCACCTCTATGCCTTTCCAATAATGGTGGAATACTTTGCTGAAATGGATTTAGCCAATTTCACCGCAGTAGCCCCGGATGTTGGCTCAGTCCGCAGAGTTAGAACTTTTGCCAAACAGTTAGATATCCCCATGGCTATAATTGATAAAAGGCGTCCTCAGGCTAATGTTGCTGAGGTTATGCATATAATTGGTGATGTAGAGGGCAAAAACGTAATACTCTTTGACGACATAATTGACACGGCAGGCACCATGACAGCTGCCGCTAGAGCCTTAAAATCCAGTGGAGCTAATAAAGTTTTTGCAGCTGGCTCCCATGCCCTTTTTTCAGGCCCGGCCATTGAACGTTTAAAGGCTGCCCCCTTAGAAAAAATTGTGGTAACCAATAGTATTCCCCAGCAGGACCACCAGGAGGAACTTGATAATTTAAAAGTACTTTCCATTGCTCCTTTATTAGGGGAGGCTATAGATAGAATTTTCAAAGATGTTTCAGTCAGTGTATTGTTTAAATAGGCCTATAAAAAATTGTTCTAATTGATTAACTGCCAGATTGATGTTATAATTATTAAGGTTAAGGTTTAAATTAAAATAAGGTTCTATTGTTTCAGGGTAAAAATCCGGCAAATAACAGCAGGAACAGAGATGGTCTAAAGTTATTTGCTAATTATTAGCTTATTAAAGCTTATTAACAAACTAATTTGAGAGAATTTTTCAAGGAGAGGATAGTTTATGGAAAGATTAGCAGTGGAAGCAAAAGCAAGAGCCAAGACAGGTAAAGGAACAGCCCGACAACTTAGAAGAGAAGGCAAAATACCTGCCGTGATTTATGGACGTGATCGTGAACCTCAGCCTTTGACCCTCGATCCTGTGGAAATACAGGGCTATCTTGACAGTAATGTTATTGTAGACCTAACGATTAAAGATGGTGATGAGGAAACTAAAGAAACAGCTATGATTAAAGATTACCAAAAGCATGTCATAAAAGAGATGCTACTGCATGTTGATTTTCATCAGATTTCAATGGATGAAAAAATTGCTGTTACCATACCTATAAAACTTACTGGTAAGGCTTTTGGTGTACAGGAAGGTGGAGTACTTCAGCAATTGATGAGGGAGTTAGAGATTGAATGTCTCCCTGGCGATATACCAGAAAAAGTTGAACTGGATATAACTGAACTTGATGTAGGAGACTCTCTTTCTGTTGGAGATCTTGATATCAGTGATGATATTGATTTAGTTAGTTCTCCAGATGATGTAATAGTTACTATAGTAACACCAAGTGAAATCACCGAAGAGGAAGAAGAAGCTCTACTTGATGTTGAAGAGCTGGAGCCAGAAGTTATCGGTGAAGAAACAGAAGAACTAGAAGAAGAGCTAGAAGAAGGGGAAGAGCTGCCAGAAGAAGAGGAAGAGGAACCTGAACAGAGAGATTATATGTAATAAATTCTACTCTTAGCAATAGGATATGCTCTCATTGCCCTAGATCTAACTTTATAATTCCTATAAGTGACTTTAATTCAGCAGCGTAACTTCGGGCCTTAATCCGAGGTTGCGCTTACCTGTTATTTAACCGGTTTTGGTGGTGATTAAGATGAAATTAATTGTTGGTTTAGGCAATCCAGGCCGGAAATATGCCAATACCAGACATAATGTGGGTTTTAAAGTGATAAAGATTTTAGCTAAAAGAAATAACTTTGCTAAACCAGAGGATTGCTGTCGAGCCCTGATAAGTCAAGGCAGCATTGCTCAAAAAGAGATAATTTTAGCTCAGCCTCTAACCTTCATGAATCGCAGTGGTAGGGCAGTAAGCTGTTTATTACGGGAACATAATTTAAGCGAAGCTGACCTTTTGCTTATCTATGATGATTTAAATTTAGAACTGGGTCAACTGCGACTGCGTTTATCAGGCAGTAGCGGTGGACACAATGGCATGAAATCAATTATTGATAATTTAGGGACTGATGAATTTGCCAGATTGCGTATTGGTATTGGCAATCCTTTGCCAGGAATAGATGCTTCTGGGTATGTTCTAGAAGAATTTAGCTCAGAGGAGAAGGAAATCATAGAATCGAGTTTAAAAGAGGCAGCTCGGGCTGTGGAAGTTTATCTTGAGAAGGGCCCAAAGGCAACGATGAATAAATTTAATTAAGTTTACTAGAAACGACCCCTGTTTTATATTATAAGATCTGCTGTCAATCAAAGAGTGTTGGAGGTTCTCTAATGAAGGTCTATTTAGATAAAGATAATAAAAAGATATCTCAACTTACAAAAGCTCTGCGCAAAAGAGAAAAAATGAGGATTTCAGGTCTGCGAGGTTCTCGCTTATCTCTGGTATTGTCTCTTTTACAGCAGCAAATCGATGAGGTCTTAATACTTATTACTGCTGATGAATATCAGGCTGAGACTCTTTATGAAGATTTAGTTAGGCTTGTCTCTGAAGATGCTATAAGTATTTTGCCCCAGCAGGATGTATATCCTCATGAAGAAATACCGCTGGATCGCAACAAAGAAATTCAACGGATCAAGGTCTTGGCAGATCTTAAAAGAGAAGTAGAGGGCATATATATTATGCCCGTGCAGTCGCTAATGCAATATCTCCCTCCAGTCTGGCGCTGGCAGGATTTAAGCCAAAATATTAAGTTAGGGAAAACTTATAGTTTTGCAGAATTAACAACTGCCCTGCTTGAAAGCGGTTATAATCGTGAGTCCATGGTAGCTAAAAGAGGGGATTTTAGTCTTCGAGGAGGAATATTAGATGTTTTTCCGCCTGATGCAGAGCATCCTTACCGCATAGAATTTTTCGGAGATGAAGTTGACTCAATTCGAAAATTCAGAATTGAGGACCAGCGCTCTATCGAGAATTGTAATTCAGCTTTTTTAATTCCTGCCCGAGAATTTTTATTGCCAGAAGATTTTTCCGGTCGCAGTAAAGCTGTGGCTGCTGCCTGGGAAAAACATCAGAATGATTTATTTTCCCAGGGTAAAGAAGAAGCTGCGCAAAGAAGTGAGGAAAAGCATCAGCAATTAATGCATGAGGGTTTAGAGAATAAAAAAGTCGATGTTCTACAGGAGTACCTTCCCTTTTTTTATAACAATCTAGCTACTGTATTTTCATACTTCCCCCGCCAATCCGTTTTGCTGCTAGCTAACCCGGATAAGATTTTTCCCTCTTATCAACGCAGTTTTCAGGAAATTTCTGATATGTATAAAAAACTGCTAGAGAAAGGAGAAGTCTTATCATATTATCTGGATAACTTTCTCCCTCCGGCAGAATTAGAAAGTGAAATTTATTCAAATTATAATATTGAATTTCTCTCTCATACTGGCCCGGAGACGGAAATTGATTTAACTTTTACCGGTCAGGCTTTAGAGCCCTATCATGCCCGTTTTGATCTCTTAACTGATAGAATAAAGGAGTTACGAGAACAAAATCTCACTGTACTATTGACCTTTAGTTCGGAGAATAAGATGATCCGGGTGGCTGACCATCTCAGCAAGGAACTCAATATAAATAAAGCGACCGAAGTAAAAATTGACCAGTCTGGTATTTTTGCTGGAGTAGAGACCCTGGACCAGGGTTTTATTTTAGAGGATTTTAAGCTAGCTCTCTTTACGGAAAAAGAAATTTTAGGTCAGAAAAAACGGAAAAAGCGTAAACTGGTTGAATTAGAAGAAAGTGAAGAAATATCATCCTTTACGGAGCTGACTCCAGGCAGTTATGTAGTTCATGAAAATCATGGTATTGGTAAATACCTGGGCATAAAAACCTTAGAAATTCAGGGTCAGCATCAGGATTATCTCCTCTTGGAGTATGCTGATGATGATAAATTATATGTACCCACAGACCAGATCAATTTAGTGCAAAAATATATTGGTGGGGAAAGCCAGCAGCCTAAGTTATATCGTCTAGGTGGTAGTGAATGGCAGAAAGTAAAACAAAGGGTTAAAGAGTCTGTAAAAGAGCTGGCTATTAACTTGATAGAATTATATGCCTCCCGGGAAGCCATTCAGGGCTATTCTTTCTCGGAAGATACAGTCTGGCAGCAGGAGTTTGAAGATGAATTTCCCTATGAGGAGACTCCAGATCAGCAAAAAGCCATTGAAGAAGTAAAAGAAGATATGGAAAGCTCCAACCCCATGGACCGGTTACTCTGTGGTGATGTAGGCTATGGAAAGACTGAGGTTGCTATTAGAGCAGCTTTTAAAGCAGCCATGGATGGTAAACAGACAGCTATGTTGGTCCCCACTACTATTTTAGCTCAACAACATTATAATACCTTTAGAGAAAGGTTAGCTGATTACCCCCTGAAAGTGGGGATGATCAGCCGTTTTCGCAGTCCCTCAGAACAAAAGAGTATAAAAGAACAATTAGCTTCAGGGCGTATTGATATTATTATCGGCACCCATCGTCTCTTTTCTTCTGATATTAATTTCAATGATTTGGGCCTTTTGATAATAGATGAGGAACAGCGCTTTGGGGTAGCTCATAAAGAGAAATTAAAAAACTTAAAGAAGAAGGTCGATGTTTTGACCTTAACAGCCACTCCCATACCTCGCACCCTGCACATGGCTCTGGTGGGAGTTAGGGATATGAGCGTTATCGAGACTCCACCTGAAAACCGTTATCCTATTAGAACTTATGTTAAAAAATTCAGTGAAGAGACCATCCGGGATGCCATTAGAAGAGAAATGGCCAGAGATGGTCAGACTTATTATGTCCATAATAGAGTTGAGGATATAGATAAACAGGCGTCAATGATCAAGGAGTTGGTTCCTGAAGTTAGAATAGCCGTGGCTCACGGGCAGATGAGGGAAAGAAAACTGGAAAAAATTATGCTGGACTTTTATGAGCAGGAATATGATGTTTTAGTCTGCACCACTATTATAGAGAATGGTCTTGATATAGCCAATGTAAATTCCATTATAATAAATCGAGCTGAAAGATTAGGCCTGGCTCAGCTTTATCAATTACGGGGAAGAGTAGGGCGGACCAATAGAGTGGCCTATGCCTATTTAATGTACAAAGAAGATAAAATTTTATCGGAAGTTGCTGAGAAAAGACTGGAGGCCATCAAAGAATTTAGCAGTCTGGGTTCCGGCTTTAAAATTGCCATGAGAGATATGGAAATAAGGGGTGCAGGTAATATTTTAGGGCCAGAGCAGCATGGTCACATAGCCAGTGTTGGTTATTCTCTTTACTGTAAACTTTTAGAACAGGCCATGGAAGAGTTGAAGGGAGAGAAAGAAGAAGAAGCGGTTGAATCCGAGATAAAACTACAATTGGATGCCTATATTCCAGATGATTATATTGCAGATTCCAGGCAAAAGATTGACCTTTATCAGCGGATAATGGCTGCCAATTCTGATGCAAAATTAGAAGATATTTCTCAAGAATTACGGGATAGATATGGAGAATTACCGGAAAAAGTTAGGAATTTACTGATAATAAGCAAAGTTAAGGTAAGGGCTGAGAAATTAAAAATTATTGAAGTAAAAGAAGATAAAAATCTGGTGAGCTGTTTGTTTGCCAGCAAGAATAGTGTTGATGGTCAGGCTATTATGAAATTAGCCCGTGAATATCAAAGGGAGATCAAAATCAGGTCAGCTGATAAACCAAAAATTAGCATCAGAAAATCTTCTAAAACTAATCATAATCAACTATTATTAAAAGTCCTGGACTCTCTGCTGGAATTTAATGAGGAAAGAGCTCAAAATCTTCCTGATAAAGTTGGTGCTGAGGATGGATAGTAATCTCGATAACACCTCCGAAGGGAATTCTCAACATTTTGTCCTGGGGGCTGCTATATTAAGTATAGCAGGCATACTTTCTCGTTTTATGGGGTTGGGCTATAGAGTAGTATTAATCCGTTTAATTGGAGCAGAGGGAATGGGTCTTTACCAGATGGCCTACCCTCTCTATACAATAATGCTGGTGGTCTCCAGGTCAGGCATACCGGTAACACTTGCCAAGATGATTTCAGAGAGGATTGCCAAGGAAGAAAGAAAAGATGCCTATCGAATATTTGCTCTGGCCAGAATTTTAAGTGTAGTAATTGGTCTACTGGCGTCCATAACCATGGCATTATTAGCCAGGCCAATTATTTCTTTATTACAATTAGATCCCAGGGCCTATTATGCTTTGCTGGCGATATCTCCGGCTATTTTTGTGGTTTCAGTGATGGCAAGTTTTAGAGGCTTTTTTCAGGGACTGCAGGACATGAAGCCCACAGCCTTTTCCCAAATAATTGAACAATTCGTAAGAACAGTTACCATGATCTTACTGGCTTATCTGCTGCTGCCCATGGGTTTAAGATACGCAGCTGCCGGAGCTTCCTTTGGTGCCTTTACAGGTGCTATTGCCGGACTTATATTGGTGGTCTATATATATTATAAGAGAAAAGATGATATTTTTATTTTTCTTTCCCAGGATACTACCATTTCTAACTTAAAGACAAAAAAAGTATTGCAGGAGTTTTTTAGTCTGGGTTTTCCAATAACTTTAGGGGCTTTAGTAATGCCTTTGATGAGTTTTGTAGATTGGATTTTTGTACCTCAAAGATTGCAGGCGGCAGGTTTTGTCATGGAAAGAGCAACTACTCTTTACGGTCAATTTACCACAGTGGTTATGCCTTTAGTTCAATTTCCCACTATTATAACTGTCTCCATGGCCACCAGCTTAGTTCCTGCAATTTCTGAGGCCTTTGCCCGCGAAGATGAATATATGATAAAAGAAAGGATCTCCACTGCTTTGAGATTGACTGTTATGTTAGGCCTGCCGGCTGCTATTGGATTGCTGGTTTTAGCTGAACCTCTTACTGAAGTGATTTTTGCTGAGCCTCAGGCTGCCAGCATCTTAAAGATTTCTGCCTTTGGAGTGGTTTTTATAACCCTGCAGCAGACCTCTTCTGCGGTTTTACAGGGGATAGGGCGGACTGATTTGCCTGCTAAAAATTTATTCCTTGGAGCTATAGTTAATGCAGTCATAAATTTTACCTTGACGGGGATGCCTCTTTTTAATATCCACGGGGCTGCCGTGGGTACGGTGATTGGCTTTGCTATAGCAGCAGTCTTAAATATCATTCAGGTTAAAAAATTGAGCGGAATTCTTGTGGCTGCTAAGGGACAGATTATCTATCCAGCGCTATCAGCACTTATCATGGGATTATTGGTTTATCTTTTCCACCCCCTGATGCTTTACCTGACAGCAAATATTATTAAATATTCCAGTTTTTTCAGTTTGCTTGGAGCAGTGGCTTTTGGTATCATGGTATATAGCTTGATGTTGTTGTACTCAGGTGAAATTGGGGTTCAGGAGGTTAAATTGATTCCTGGAATTGGCTCTAATTTAGCCAGAAAATTACAGGATTGGGGTGTTTTATAATAAATCATGGATGAAGGACTCTTAAGCAAAGAAATAATAAAACTACATCAGATAATGACCCTACTTCGCTCCGAAGAAGGTTGCCCCTGGGATAGAGAGCAGACCCATAAATCTTTATGTCCCTATATATTAGAAGAAGCCTATGAAGTTATTGAAGCAATAAATACTGAGGAAAAAAGATTAATAAAAGAAGAGTTGGGAGATCTTTTATTACAGGTGGTCTTCCAAGCTCAGATTGCTGAGGAAAAGGGAGATTTTGATCTGGCAGATATCATAAATAATTTAATAGAAAAGTTAATACGCCGTCATCCTCATGTTTTTGGAGAAGAATTAGCCGATACCCCGGCTGAGGTGAAGCTCACCTGGCAGAAAATCAAAGAGTCAGAGAAAAATTCAACTGCTAATAAATCAGCTGACAATAAATGCGCTAATTCCGGCTCTGTTTTTTCTGACTGTCAGCAAAATTTGCCGGCTCTTTTACAATCCCATGAAGTCCAGGAATTAGCTGCAGAGGTTGGCTTTGACTGGGATGACATTTCTCCTGTTTTTGAGAAGGTAAAAGAAGAATTAGCTGAAGTAGAAGAGGCAGCGGCTAAGGAGGACCAGGAAGAGGTGGCTGCAGAAATAGGGGATTTGCTTTTTGCGGTGGTAAATTTAAGCCGATTTCTAGAGGTCAATCCCGAGGTAGCACTTCTGGGAACCATAAAAAGATTTAAGGATAGATTTTCCTTTATTGAAGAAACAGCTTTAGACCAGGCCAAAAACCTATCTGCTATGTCTTTAACAGAACTTGATGCTCTCTGGGAAGAAGCAAAAACAGCTAAAGAAGGTGAGCAGTAAATGCGGTCTAAAGGTTTTGTTTTTATCATTATACTGCTAATATTGCTCCCCATCACTGCTAGCCCTGTAAAGGGGTTAGAAATTGAAAATAATCGTCCTGTTATTTTGCTTGATAGTCATACTGGAGAAATACTTTATGAAAATAATATTGATAAAAAGCTGCCTCCAGCAAGTATAACTAAAATAATGACTTCTCTTTTAGCAATGGAGGCTATTGAAGCTGGCGAACTATCTCTTGATGACCAGGTCACCGTAAGCAGTGCAGCATCGGGCATGGGTGGTTCGCAGATTTATTTAGCTTCAGGTGATAGCCTGAAGGTAAGAGAGTTACTTAAAGCAATTATTATTGCCTCAGCCAATGATGCTAGCTATGCTCTGGCAGAAAAAATTGGTGGAGATTATGATGCCTTTATAGATATGATGAATGAGCGGGCTCAAGAGCTGGGGATGGAGAATACTAATTTTGCCAATGCCACTGGCCTTCCAGACTCTGATCATTATTCCACTGCTCGTGATATTAGCAAGATGTCCAGAGAATTAGTTAAATATCAGGAAGTATTGGATTGGGGGCAGACCTGGCTTAAGTACCTCGACCTGCCAGACAGGCAGGCTATGTTAACTAATACCAATCATTTAGCCTTTAATTATACAGGGATGGATGGTTTAAAGACAGGATATACCCGGGAGGCCGGTTTTAACCTGTCGGCAACAGCAAAAAGAGATGGAATGAGATTGATATCAGTAGTTTTAGGCGCTGAGAATCAGCAAGAGCGGCAAAGGTTAACGACTAAATTGCTGGATTATGGTTTTGATCATTATCGGCAGGAAAAAATATTTGCTAAAGGAGATACCCTTGAAGGGATCTTTATTCCTGAGAGCAAAAAGCAATCAGTGCAGGGCCTTTTGGCTGAAAATCTAAAAATTATTCTGCCCCGGGCTGAAGAGGTAGAGTTAACTACAGCAATAAGCCTTGATAATGAGTTGGAGTTTCCTATTTTAGCTGAAGAAAAAATAGGAGAGGTGGTAGTTAAAGAAAGAGATGAAATAAGGCAAAGAGCTGATATTATAGCAGCAGAAGATATTGAAAGGGCTGGAATTTTCCGCCGCCTTTTCCGCTGGTTTAGAAACTTGTTGCCTTTCTAAAGAGATAAGAGAAAAATAAGATCAAAAAAACCCGGCTAAATTAAAGCCGGGTTTTTTAACTGGATAGAAAATATCAAACTCAAACTAATGCAATTTAGATAAAATAGCATGGATCTGTTCAGAGGATTCTTTTAATTTTTTTATATCCTCAGAAGATAACTCAGAAAGATGTTTTTTAAGCTGTTGATAGTATAATTTCCTTAATTCAGCGATTAATTTATCTCCTTCCTGCGATAGAGTGATTAAAGTTCTTCTTCTGTCATTTTCATCGGTATTTCTTTCTATGTAGTCCAGCTCGAATAATCTTTCTACTGCTCTACTACAATTTGAAGTTGTTAATCCTACCCTTTTACCCAATTTTGATAAAGATTGTCGGTTATGATATTTTAAAGTGAATAAAATACGAGCAAGAGTTGGAGTCAGGTTGTATTTTTGCATATAATCTCCAGTATTGATTTTTTTGATTAAAGGAGGGAAGGTTTCCTGAAGATTACGTACAACTATGTCTAAATCATGTTGTTTCATGTTTACACCTCTTTTAAATAGTATAAGTGGCCAAAAAGACTTAATATCCGTATATCCTTGATGAAGAGAACCAGTATAAATTAAATAATTAACTTTATTCAATTATAACGAAAAAAGAACAAATAAACAAATTCACCCTTGAAAAAGTAGTAAAAAGACTGTATAATAATATTCAAATGATAAGTTTTATTTAAAAGCCATAAAGCCATCCCCACAAAACCCTGCTTTCAGTCTTGCCTCCTCACAAAGTTAAGCTGATAGAAAGCAGGGTTTTGATTAGTTATATTAGCCCCTGACTAAAGCGGAGGTTAATAAATAGTTTAAATAAAATTGCTTATTTACTGATAATTGAACTGGTGAAAGATAGATAAAATTAATTTGCCAAAACCCTTTACAAACAAAAAAATATCTGCTATAATACATCATGCTGGAGTTGAGATAGAGGGAAACAGCTTCTTTATAGCTCAGTTTTTATCCAGCTTTCGATAGATGAATTAGCAGATAGATTACTGGCTAACAAATTGAAATTAAATCTTTACAAAGATATTATTATCTGTTATAATAAAAAATGTCGCTAATAAATTTCCGGTGGTAATAGCGGAGGGGCAACACCTGTTCCCATTTCGAACACAGCAGTTAAGTCCTCCAGCGCCTATGGTACTGCAAAGGAGACTTTGTGGGAGAGTAGGTCGCCGCCGGATCCTTATTAAGCTGGGGTGTAGCCAAGCGGTAAGGCACTGGGTTTTGGTCCCAGGACGCGCAGGTTCGAATCCTGCCGCCCCAGCCAATAGATGAGCCATTAGCTCAGTTGGTAGAGCACCTGACTTTTAATCAGGTTGTCGGAGGTTCGATTCCTCCATGGCTCACCACTTATTGTCGCGGGGTGGAGCAGTCTGGTAGCTCATCAGGCTCATAACCTGAAGGTCGTCGGTTCGAATCCGGCCCCCGCAACCATTTCTCTTTAATTTAATAAGATAAGCAGTAGAGTAGTATAAAGTATTTTTGGGCGGGAGTAGCTCAGCTGGCTAGAGCATCAGCCTTCCAAGCTGAGGGCCGCGGGTTCGAATCCCGTTTCCCGCTCCATTTTCCTGGGTCTATAGCTC
>Ga0207421_10000072_pt1 | contig 106507 bp, 102 predicted proteins | sample SodLakKL_010_SED_4_FD_187542 | JGI IMG/M metagenome (GOLD analysis project Ga0207421, IMG submission 187542) | Alkaline sediment microbial communities from Lake Tanatar, Kulunda Steppe, Russia - 8KL_010_SED (SPAdes) (version 2) | ecosystem: Environmental > Aquatic > Non-marine Saline and... | reverse complement strand
ATTCACCATCAGGAAGACGGTCAGATGAGTGTAGAAACCGCGCTTCCTCTCTACGCGCTCCTCGGCGATCTCGAGCAACTTCTCATCGTATCCCATAATTCCAGATTTTTCAATGCCTCATATGAAATTTTTGGACCAGCAAGTTCCATATATGGTCATTCACGATGAGCGTTATGATGAGGTATGTCGCCGGCCATATCCTGGGCCCGGACGGGTTCCGCCATGGGCATCTAGGCATCGAGAGGGGAGCCATCGTCGAGTCCGGGGAAGGCGATCCGCCCCAGCGGCCGGTGCTGACGGGCGTGATAACGCCGTCGTTCATCAACTGCCACACCCACGTGGCGGACGCCCACGTGCGCCTGGACACGTCTCTGTCCCTGGAGGAGCTCGTGGCCCCCCCTGACGGCCTGAAACATCGCCAGCTCGGGAGCATGGACGATGAGTCGCTGCGGGCCTCCATGCGGAGCTCGATGGACATGATGATCCGGTCAGGCACCTCACGTTTCATCGACTTCCGCGAGGGCGGTGAGCAGGGGTCGGCGGCGCTGCGCTCGCTGCGTGGCCCTCCGCACGCCCGGATCATGGGCAGGCCCTCGGCGCTGAGCTATGACGAGGACGAGGCCTCCCGCCTGCTGCTCAACGCCGACGGCATAGGCATCTCCGCCGTGTCCGATTGGAAGGCGAAAGACCTGGAAGCGCTGGCCGAGCAAGCGCGTGGCGAGGGGCGTCCCTTCGCCCTCCATGTCAGCGAGTCCCGCCGGGAGGACATAGAGGCCGTCCTCTCGCTGCAGCCCTCATTCCTAGTGCACATGTCCTCAGCCAGCGACGCCGACATGCGCCGAGTGGCCGACGAGGGCGTCACCACCGTCGTCTGCCCCCGCAGCAACCTGTTCATGGGAACGGTGACGCCGTTGGCGAGGATGGTGGAGGCGGGGATGGAGCTCGCGCTGGGTACCGACAATTTCATGAACGGCGACGGCGACATGCGGGCCGAGATGGAATGCATGGCCAGATTGCTCAGGTCGCAGCGGGCTGATGCCAGCCACGCGCTGTCGGCCGCTTTCGACGCGCCGAGAAAGCTATTAAATCTACAATCGGAGTTATCGATGGCTAAGGGAGCCCCGGCCGACCTGGTCGCTTTCGAGCATCAGGGCTCGGACCCGATGTGCGAACTGTTGTTCCGCGCCGGAAACGGGCGCAGGACAGCCCTGATAAGACAATAGAAGGAGTATGGGAGATATGGCATTCAAGAACATCATGATACCCACCGACGGCAGCGAGTACACCAAGACGGCCGTCAAGAAGGGCCTTATGCTGGCCAAGGCGCTGGACGCCAAGGTCACCGCGTACTACATCTTAGACCAGACCGCCTTCGTTAACATACCCATGGACGCCACCACCCTCAACATCTACTCTCTGTTGGAGAAGGAGGGCAAGGAGGCCGTCGACTACGTTAAGGGCATGGGCGAAGACATGGGCGTGGAAGTCGAGGTCTGGATAGACGAAGGCTCCCCGGTCAGGAGGATAATCGACGCCTCCAAGGACTTCGACATCATAGTGATGGGCACCTTGGGAAGGAGCGGGATGTCCAAGCTTCTCATGGGCAGCGTGGCGGAGAAGGTGGCCCGCCTCGCGAAATGCCCTGTGATGGTGGTCAGAGCGAAGGAGGACGTCGCTTGAGCACCAAGATATCGGAGGTGATGGTCAGCAACCCCATCGTCGCCATCGTCCCTGGCAGCCGGAACGAGGTCCTGAGCTCCATGGTCAAGCACAACCTCACCGGCATGCCGGTGGTGAGGGAGAGCGACGGCAGGCTAGCCGGCGTCATTTCCCGTAAGGACATCTACAACAACCCCAAGGAGCAGCAGCTCTCCCTCCTCATGAAGAAGGACGTGCTGGTAATCGGACCCGATGACAGCATCGAGAGCGCCGCCAAGGTCCTGGTGGAGAACAACATACACCGCCTGCCGGTGGTGGACGACGGCAAGCTGGTGGGCATAGTGACCCCCACCGACCTCCTCAAAGAGGTCAAGAGGCGCAAGCTGGAGACCCCGGTGGAGGCGATCATACGCAAGACCTGCGTCCCCCTCTGGGAAGGCGACCCGCTGAAATATGTCCAGACCGTGTTCCAGGTCACCAAGATGACCGCCCTGCCGGTGCTCGATTCCAACGGCGACATCGTCGGCATCGTCACCGACCGCGACCTTTTCAACACCTCATTGATAAAGGACGACGTGACAAAGTCCGAGCTGGGCATCGGCCCCGACGAGGATGAGTGGTCCTGGGAGGGCCTCCGCAACGTCATGCCGTTGTTCTACGAGGAGTCCAAGGTGGACCTGCCCAACCTCCTGGTTCGCGACATGATGGTCAAGGAGCCCATCACCCTCTTCAAGAAGAGCCCGGTCTCCGAGGCCGCCAGCATCATGAAGAGGAACGATTTCGGGCAGCTGCCCATACGCGACAACGAGGACCGCCTCCTGGGCATGATCTACGACCTTGATGTGATCAACGCCCTGCTGATGGAATGAGGACATCCTCATGAACGCGGGAGAGCTCCTATCGCTCTGCAAGAGGCGTGGCTTCGTCTGGCCGTCCTTCGAGATATACGGAGGGGTGGCGGGGATGTACGACTTCGGCCCATTGGGGAGCGCCCTGAAGGACAACATCGTGGCGGTTTGGAGGGACGCCTACAAGCGAGGCGAGGGTTTCGTGGAGATCGACTCCCCCACCGTCAACCCCGAGGCGGTGTTCAAGGCCTCCGGTCACCTCGACGAGTTCTCTGACTACGTGGTCCAATGCCGGGGCTGCCGCGAGCCCTTCCGCGCCGACCATCTCGTCGACGGCCTCCACCCCAATCCCGACACCCTCGACGCCGAGGCCCTGAAGGGCCTGATGGTGGAGAACGGCATCGTCTGCCCGGACTGCCAGGGCGAGCTGGGGGAGGTGGAGGATTTCAACCTCATGTTCAAGACCAGCATCGGCCCGGGCTCCAACCGAGCCGGCTACCTGCGTCCGGAGACCGCCCAGGGGATCTTCGTCAACTTCCCCCACCTCTACCGCTACAACCGCGAGAAGCTGCCCCTCGGCGTGATCCAGCACGGCCGGGGATACCGCAACGAGATATCCCCGCGACAGGGGATTATAAGGCTGCGGGAGTTCAACATGATGGAGGTGGAGCTCTTCGTGGACCCCGAGGACAAGAGCTGGCCCCGTTTCGCCGCCGTAGCGGACGAGACCCTGCGCCTGGTCCCCGAGGACGGCTCCGAGAGGGAGCTGCGCCTGTCCCAGGCGGTGGAGGAGGGCGTCATCGCCAACGATGTGCTGGCCTATTTCATCTGGCTCACCAAGGGTCTGCTGGAGAGGATGGGTGTGGACGGCGCGAGGCTGCGCTTCCGCCAGCACCTCAAGGACGAGATGGCCCATTACGCCATGGACTGCTGGGACGCCGAGGTCCTTCTCTCCTACGGCTGGACCGAGGTGGTGGGCATCGCCGACCGGGGCTGCTGGGACCTCAGCCAGCACGCCGCATGGTCCAATGAGGAGATGGTGCATTTCAAGCGTTTCGATGAGCCCCGCGAGGTGGAGCGCGCTGCCCTCAAGGCCAACTACCGCGGGCTGGGGCCGATGTTCAAGGGGGAGGCCAAAGAGGTTGCCCGGCTCATCGAGCAGAGGTCCCCCGACGATGTCTCCGACGGGGTGCTGACGGTGGAGAAGGACGGCGTCCAGCTGGAGGTCCCCGACTCCCTGTTCGAGGCCGTCACCGTCAAGGAGAAGGTGACCGGGGAGAGGGTCGTGCCCCACGTGATCGAGCCTTCCCACGGCCTGGACCGCATATTCTACACCGTGCTCGAGCACGCCTACCGGCGCGAGGAGGACTACACCGTTCTCGCCCTGAGGCCGGAGATGGCGCCGATAAAGGCGGGGGTGTTCCCGCTGATGGCCCGCGACGGGCTCGATGAGAAGGCCCAAGAGGTGTTCGCCATGCTGACCGAGGAGGGCATGGAGGCGTTCTACGACGACTCCGGGTCGATCGGCAAGCGCTACGCGCGCATGGACGAGGTGGGCACTCCGTGGTGCGTGACCGTGGACTACGAGACCCTGGAGGAGGGCCGGGGGCTGAAAGGCACCGTCACCGTCCGCGACCGCGACAGCAGCGAGCAGCGGCGGGTGGCCATAAGCGAGCTCGCCGCCACCTTGAAATCATTGTTGAAAGGGGCGGATTTCGCAAAGATATAAGGCATTGTATACGAATGCAGTATCCAGTATACGGATTACTGTAAACAACTCATAAATAAACCCTTCGTCAAGCTCTTCGGCGCCGCCCCTTTCCGCCCTCGCGGCGGATGGGGTCCGAGGGCGGCCGGGGATGACGGCGCGAAAATGGCCCCTCCGCCCATTAGCGTTAAGAACAAGGAGAGAGAATAAGACAACAGAGTGGTGTTATAAGATGGGAGCCATGGATCTAGAGGACCTTAAGCAAATGTCGATCCTGCGCTCGCAGATCGACTCCCAGACGGTTGAAGAGAACATGGACGATGATTTTGACTCGGTGTCGCCGGAGGACGAACTGGTCGACCTGCTGTCGCTCATGCGTTCGTTGAAGCTGCACGAGATACCCGTCGTCGAGGGGGGGAAGTTCCAGGGGATGGTGTCGTACGGCACGATCATGAAGAGGAAGAACCTCTCCCTGGAGACCAAGGCCAGGACCCTGATGGACAATGTGCCCACGATATCATTGGATACGCCTTTGACCGAAGTGGCGGAGCACATGATGTCCAGCAACGCCCGGCAGCTGCCGGTCATCAAGGGCAACCGCGTGATAGGGATAATATCCCGCGCCGACCTGGTCAAGTGGGTTTCCACCATCCGTCATCTCAAGGAGATCAAGGTCTGGGAGATCATGAGCGATGTGGTGGAGTACGTCCGCCCGGGTGACAGGCTCGAGGACGCATTGGACATCATGAGGCGCCTGGACGTCCGCACCATACCGGTGCTGGACGACAACAAGCAGGTCCACGGCATAATCGGCATGAAGGAGGTCATCAACTACAACTACCGCGAGAAGAGCCGCCAGACCGTGGGCGAGCTCACCGGGGTCAAGGCGCCGGTGGAGCTCGAGGTGGGTTCGCTGTGCGTGGAGGACCCCTTCACCATCGATTGGGAGGACGACCTCGGAATGGCATCATCCATCATGGCGGACAACGACATCTCCACCCTGCCGGTGACGGAGGACGACAAGCTGGTGGGGATAATCACCCGCTACGACATCATCGAGCTGATGGCCGCCTGCCGCGAGAGGGAGGTGGTCTTCGTGCAGATAACCGGCCTTGAGGACGAGGACCGCTACCACATGCCCACCCTGGACAAGGAGATCGGCAACGAGCTTAGCAAGGTAGCCAAGATCTTCACCCCCAACACCTTCGTGATGCACGTGTCCAAGTACAACTCCGAGGGCGCCACGGCGAAGTACAGCATATCCGGCCGGCTGACCGCCGGAGGGAGACTGTTTCGCGCCAAGGCGGTGGACTGGGACCTGGTGAGGACCACCGAGGAGCTGATGAAGAAGCTCATGGGCATGGTGAGCGATGCCAAGGAGCAGCGCGACGACCACCGCAAGCGGCCGATGCGCTGACCCTCACAACCTTTTTTAACCCTTTTTATATTCTCCAGAACGACATGTCGCAATACGATTCCATATCCACCGAGAGGAAGTGGCAGGGGAGATGGAAAGAGTGGGGGATTCACCGCTTCGACCCCGACTCCGAAAAACCCGTCTACAGCATAGACAACCCCCCGCGCTACACCTCCGGCTCCCTTCATCTGGGCCACGCCACCGGCTACTCGCTCATAGACTTCGCCGCCCGCTACCGCCGCATGAAGGGGTACAACGTGTTCTACCCGCTGTGCTTCGATGTGAACGGCACCCCCACCGAGGTCAAGGTGGAGAAGAAGTACGGCATCACCAAGCTGGACCTCCCGCGGTCGGAGTACCGCCGTCTCTGCAGCGAGTACGCCAACGGTTTCATAGACGAGATGACCCACCATTTCGAGATACTCGGCCAGAGCATGGACCCCAGCATCTATTATCAGACTGATGGCCGATACTACCGTCGCATAACCCAGATATCGTTCCTGCGCCTCCTCCGGATGGGGCTGGCCTACAAGGGCGACTACCCTGTCAACTGGTGCCCACGATGCATCACCGCCCTGGCGGACGCCGAGGTCGAGTACCGCGACAATGTCACCGACCTCAACTACATCCGCTTCCCGGTGGCCGATGATGACCGCCATGTGATGATAGCCACCACCAGGCCGGAGCTCATCTGCACCTGCCAGACTGTGGCCGTCCATCCTGACGACGCCGAGCGTAGCGACCTGGTGGGCAGGGAGCTGCTCACCCCCCTCTACGGGAAGAGGGTGAAGGTCATCGCCGACGAGAAGGTCGACCCCGAGTACGGGACGGGCACGGTCATGGTCTGCACCATCGGCGACAAGGTGGACCTGGAATGGGTCATGAAGTACAACCTGCCGTTGGAGAAGGGCATCGATGAGAGCGGCCTGATGACCGCCATAGCCGGGCCCTACGAGGGCATGTCCGTGCAGGAGGCCCGCGCCGCCGTGCTCCAGGACCTGGAGCGAGAGGGGCTCCTCGAGAAGCAGGAGCGGCAGGACCAGAACCTCTCGGTGTGCTGGCGCTGCCACGAGAACATCGAGTACCTGCAGGTCCCCCAGTGGTTCCTCAGGACATTGGATTTCAAGGAGCGTGTCATGTCCCGCGCCGATGAGGTCGAATGGTTCCCGGAGTTCATGAAGATCCGGCTACGCGATTGGGTGGAGTCCCTGGAGTGGGACTGGGTCCTGTCGAGGCAACGGATATTCGCCACCCCCATCCCGATATGGGAGTGCGAGCTCTGCGGCGAGGTGGTCGCCGCCGAGGAGGATCAATGCTACGTTGACCCCACCGAGGACGACCCCCCGGTGGACTCATGCCCCTCCTGCGGTGGCGCCCTGAAGGGGTGCGAGGACGTCTTCGACACCTGGATGGACTCGTCCGGATCCCCGCTCTACAACTGCTTCTGGGAGCGCGACGAGCGGATGTTCGAGAAACTGTTCCCCATGTCGCTGCGCCCCCAATCCCATGACATCATCCGCACCTGGGCGTTCTACACGCTGCTCCGCTCGGAGCAGCTGATGCAGTCCATACCATGGGAGCACATCATGGTGCACGGTTTCATCATGTCCCCGGACGGCACCCCTATGCACTCATCGCTGGGCAACGTGATAGACCCCATGCCCATCCTGGAGGAGTACGGCGCCGACGCCATGCGCTACTACGCCTGCACCTGCTCCCTGGGAGTGGACCACGCCTTCCGGGAGAAGGACGTGAAGCGGGGCAGGAGGCTGGCCAACAAGGTGCACAATATGGGCAACTTCGTCGGCGCCCGGATAGGCTCGAGGCCGGAGAGGCCCGCCGACCTCAGCGCCGCCGACCGCTGGATACTGAGCCGCTACAGCGATACGGTAGCCAAGGTGGACGCCCATTACGACAGTTATCACTTCGACCGCGCCATGCGCGATGCGGAGTCCTTCGCCTGGCATGAGTTCGCAGACCATTACATCGAGATGGTCAAGCACCGCGACGACGATGCGGTGCGCTACACCCTCTACACCGTTTACCTGGGCCTGATAAAGATGATCGCCCCCTTGATGCCCCATGTGACCGAGGACGCGTTCCAGGCCCACTTCCGCGAGCACGAGGAGGACGTCAGCATACACGTCAGCCCCTTCCCCCGGCCCATGGAGATCGACGAGGAGGCCGTCGCGATGGGGGAGATGATGCGGGGCGTCATATCGGCGGTGCGCAGCTGGAAGGCCGACAACAAGCTTCCCCTGAACAGCAGGATATCCCGGCTGGAGCTCGTCGGCGAAAGGGCGGTGATGCTGCGAGGTCACGAAGGGGACGTCACCGGCACGCTGAAGGCTGATGAGCTCAGCATAACGGCCAGCGCCGAGCTGGAGGAGAAGGTGGTGGCGGCCAGGCCCGTACACGCCAAGATAGGCCCGCAGTTCAAGTCCGATGCCGGCAAGGTGGCGGAGGCCATCAAGAAGAGCGACCCCGGGGAGTTGGCCGCGCGATTGTCAGAAGGGGGGATGGAGCTGGAGGCGGACGGCCGTGTGCTGACGGTGCTGCCGGAGCATGTGGATCTGGAGAGGAGCCTGCTGCTCCATGGGCGCGAGGTCGACACCGTGCAGGTGGACGACCTGCTCATCGCCATAGAGCGTTGACCTCTCGGAGACACGCCGCAGCGGCATGGGATGCTGGGCGGCGTGGCACAGAGCCCTGTGCCCTGTAGCGGCCGGGGACCGCCGGGAGCGAAAAAGCTCCTTTGACTTGAGAACAGAGCCGGGCGGCATCGACCCTCAGGCCGGTGATGTACCTGACCGCTTCGAGAACGGACGCTAGGTCAGCGCTGCAAGGGGCGGGATTTGAGTCCTTTGCCGCTGTAGCTGATCTCCCGCATCTCGTTGGCCACCCTCTTGGCGAAGTCCTTGTGCACCTCGATGACGGATGTCTCCTCGCCGATTTCCACCTTGCCTATCGCCAGGTCCTTGATGCGCAGGTCGCGTATCATCATCTCCACGATCTCGTTCTTCTTGACGCCGTCCTCGGAACCGATGTTGATCTCGAACTTGACCATGCCGAATATGTCCGACAGCTGGTCGTAATCTACGACCTTGCGCACCGTCTCCTTGCCTTCCACCGTGGGAGGGATCATCTCCTCTATCTCCATGTCGGTGTAGGCGATGATGCTGCGCAGGTAGTAGTCCTCCTCGTTGGTGACGAAGGTGATGGCGGTGCCTTCCTTTCCGGCGCGGCCGGTCCTGCCGATGCGGTGCACGTAGACGTCGGGATGCTCGGGGATGTCGTAGTTGATGACATAGTTGACGTCATCGATGTCCAGGCCGCGGGCGGCCACGTCCGTGGCCACCAGCAGGTCGATCTTCCCCGCCTTGAAGGTCTGCATGACCTTTTCCCTCTTGGACTGGGTCATGTCGCCGTGTATGGCCTCCGCCGGGTAGTCCAGTTTCTGCAGGCGCTCCACCAGCATGTCCACCATGCGCTTGGTGTGACAGAATATTATCGCCTTGGGGTTCTCGGCGTCGAGGACGCGGCAGAGGGCCCAGACCTTGTTCCTCCTCCCCACGGGAATGTAGTACTGCTTGGTGAGCTCGAGGACGATCTCGTCGCGGGAGACGGTGATCTCCTTGGGGTTTTTCATGTAGTCATAGGCCAGCTTCTTGACGCCCTCGGGCAGTGTCGCCGAGTAGAGCATGGTCTGCCGGTCCTTGGGTGTGCGTTGCAGGATGTCCTCGATGTCCTCGATGAAGCCCATGTCCAGCATGCGGTCGGCCTCATCGAGTATCGCTATCCTGATCCTGTCAAGGCCGAGGGTGCCCCTCTTCAGGTGGTCCTTGACCCTCCCCGGCGTACCCACCACGATGTCGACGCCCTTTTCCAGGTCACGGAACTGCTTTTCGATGTCCTGACCGCCATAGATGGCCACGCATCTGTGGCCAGAATGCTTGCAGAGGTTGCTGAGCTCCTCCGAGACCTGTATGGCCAGCTCCCGGGTGGGCGCCAGCACGATCGCCGAGGGTTTCTGGCCCCGCGCCGCCACTGTCTCGAGCACTATGCCCCCGAAGGCACCGGTCTTGCCAGTCCCGGTCTGCGCCTGGGCGAGTATGTCCCTGCCCTCGAGGCCGTACGGTATCGACTCCACTTGTATCGGCGTTGGCTCCTTCCATCCCATCTCCTCGATGGCCTTGAGAACTTTGTCGCCTATTCCTAAAGGTTTGAATTCTGAATCCATTGTGATCACTGATTCTTATACTGATGATGGCCCCTATCGCCTCCTATCATTTATTTTCTACCCCCGCCCGATGTCTCCGGGCGGGCGGCCAACGCCTCCCCTCGCCGTAAGCCGATACGATAAACTTTATATTGGGCGATTCGTTCACCCAGACTGAAGCGGACGTAGTGTAGCTGGTTATCACTTGAGCTTGCCAAGCTTAGAACTCGGGTTCAAATCCCGGCGTCCGCACCACCATTCACCATCCTTCTCACGGCTTCTGCGTTGGCGGAGCCCACGCGGGGCCCGCGTCGCGGCAGGCAGGTCGCGCCCCTCGCCTCCAATTCGGGGAACAGCCGCGGCGAGGTCACTACCAGCATCCGGTCCATGGACCCCTGCCAATGCGTCAGCAGATGTTCGAGGTACGCCCGGGGCAGGAACAGCAGCAGGACGTCATTATGCGCGTGCTGCTGCCGCAGCGATTCCATGAACCCGGTCCTCTGCTGGAGCAGCTCGACGTCCTGCCTGGATTCAACGTAGCACCGGTAGGGGAGCAGGAGGTCCTCTTCGCCCACCAGGCCGTACCTACCGCTGATGATGGCCATTCCCGCCCCGGAGATCGCTGACGCCAGGTTCCTGACCTCGGTGAAGCGGCCTCCGAACATCTCCGTGGCCGGCATGCGGAAGCGGTCGAAAGCGCTGTAGGCGAGGTCATCGCCGCCGCATCCGGGAATCGGAAGACCCGCCGACTCCAGGCGTTCCTCGAAACCGGGTATGCGGTCGACAGGGAGGTCCTTGCCGTCAACCTTGAACATCCGGGAGTCGTTGCTGACGCAGAGGGCCTTCATAAGGGGCGCATGGCGCTGGTGGCTGATAAAGGGCCATGGCGTGTCCGAGGCGCTCCGAGGGCATTCATGGGCAATGTGTTTATAATATCCTAGTAAATATATGTCATCGGTGGTCCATTGGATATAGAAATCAAATCCATCGCCGAGAAGCTCCCCATCCCTCCCAAGGAGGAATTGCTGGATAATTATCTGAAGACCGTGATAGCCGCTGCCGTGCTGGCCTTGGTGCTATGGCTGATTACCGCCGAGACCTTCGCCGCCGCCAGGGCCCTGCTGGGGAACTTCACCCAGCCGCTGATACTGATACTGGCCGCGATGCTGATCGCCTACGTGATACTGGTGGCGTGCAGCAGCGATGCGCTGATAGGAAGGATGCAGCAGGCGGGCATCTTCGAAACTTTCAACCGCGAGATGGTGGCCGCATTCACGTTCTCCTTGCTGGCCTTCTTCCTCAACATAATCTTCATCAGGTGGATTGCAGGGAAGACGGCTTTGGGGATGGCCTTCGGAGAGAACTTCCTGTTCTTCCTGATGCTGCTGGTGATCGCGATTGCTTTCGTCCTCTTCGCCTCGGTGCTGCTGAAGGTCTCCAAACTGGCCGGGCTGCGCTCTTCCCCAGCGTGAGCGGGCATGGGGCAAACCTCTTCCACATTTTCTACCGCGGCGCTCACAGTCCGCCGTAGCGGAACGCTATGTTGCAGCTGCCCTCGCGCGAGACCATGCAGGGGCCCATCGGCCGCTGGGGGTCGCAGGCCTGTCCGAACAGGGGGCACTCCTCCGACCTCAAGATGCCTCTGAGGACCTCCCCGCAGCGGCATCCCTCGCTCTCCGTGTCCAAGTCAGGCATGTTCGAGAGCAGGTCCTCATGGACCAGCCGGGCGTCGTGGGAGGCGTGGGCCTCGCGGAGCGCCAGAGCGCTGGACGGTATGACCGGGAAACCCCTCCAGGCCCGGTCCTCGGCCACGAACACCCTCTCCATCATCTGCCGGGCCCGTGGATTGCCCTCTTTCCTGACCAGGCGCCGGTACTCGTTCTCCACCTCCGCCCTGCCTTCGGCTATCTGCCGCACCAGCATATGGCATGCCATGAGCAGGTCGAGAGGCTCGAAGCCTGCCACCACCTGAGGCATACCGTACTTGGCGGAGAAGGGCTCGTACATCTCCGTGCCGGTCACGGCGCTGACGTGCCCCGGCTGTATGAAGCCGTCCACGCTGACCTCCCCCATCTGGAATATCGCCTCCAACGCCGGGGGCACGACGCGGTGGCAGCTGTAGACGCTGAAGTTCTCCGGCACCCCTCTGATGAGAGGCACGGCGGTGGTGGGCGCCGTGGTCTCGAAGCCGACGGCCATAAAGACCACGTCCTTGTCCTCGCGGCGGGCCATCTCCACCGCGTCCAGTACCGAGTAGACGATGCGGACGTCGCCGCCGCGGGAACGGGCATCGGCCAAAGAGCCGGCCTCGGTGGGGACGTTGAGCATGTCCCCGAACACGCATACAGCCTTGCCGGCGTCAGCGAGGGCTATGCCGGCGCCGATCTCCGAACCAGTGGTGACGCAGACAGGGCATCCAGGGCCTTGGCGTATCTCTATGCCGACGTTGCGGAGAAGCTCCTCCAGCCCGAAGTGCACCATGGTGTCCTGATGGGTCCCGCATACGTGCATGAACCTCAGCTCCACCTTCTGCTCGGCGATGGAGGCCAAGATGTCTCGGGCGGTGTCGCCGTCACGGAACTTGAACACATTCATTCCAGCACCTTCACCGACCTTACCGAGCAGCTGCGCCCGCTCAGGACCTCCAACGCTTGGGAGCAGGACGGGCAGCTGAGGACGGGTATGCTGTGATGGAAGCCGTCCTCCTCAAGGCGCTCCGCCTCGCCGCTGTGACCGCAGAAGGCGCAGCGCACCTCTATCCTCTCCTCGATGATGTTTAGCTTAGACCCCTCCAGAGGGGTGCCGCAGGTGACCACCTCGTAGGCGAACTCCATCTGGTCCTTGCCGAGCCTGGTGAGCTCCCCCAGGACCAGTTCGACCTCTTCCACGCCGCTGACCTGGTGCTTCTCCAGCTCCTTAAGAACCGCATCAACGATGCTGGTCATCACCGAAACCTCGTGCATCCCCGCTGAATACGGCGCCGGAGTATTTATTTTCTGTCCGCGGCGAGGCCGTGGTCGCAGCACCATATCACCGGGCATTGCGGGCAGCGGGGCCGGCGCGGCAGGCAGATGACCTGGCCGTGCCTGACCATCAGCGAGTTGACATCCCTCCAAAGCTCGGAGGGGAACAATCCCATGAGCGCCTCCTCGGTCTCGTCGGCGTTCCTGGTGGCCACCAGCCCCATGAGGTTGGATATACGGTGCACGTGGGTGTCCACGCAGACGGCGGGAATGCCGAAGGCGTAGGCCAGAACGCAGTTGGCGGTCTTCCTGCCCACCATGGGCATGGACAGAAGGACATCGATGTCCGCGGGCAGCACGCCACCGTGCTCCTCGTGGACGCGTCGGGAGATCTCCTTCACCGCCTTGGCCTTTTGCGCTGGGAACCCCGCTTTCCGTATGAGGCGCTCAATTTCCTCCAGGTCGGCGGCGGCGATCTCGAGCGCGCCTGGAAGCTCGGAGAATAGGCTGTCGGCGGCGGCGCGGGTGTTCTCATCCCTGGTGCGTTGCGACAGCACCGTGGCTATGAGAATGCTGAAAGGGTCCCTTCTCCACAACGGTGTCTCCAAGCCGTCGGAGCGCCCGGGGTACACCCCGTCACCGTGGACGCGCCGCAGCTCCTCGAGCATCCTCACTGGTTCCTTGCCCGCAGCCATTTGAGCGCGTCCCCCGCGGTATAAAAGGACCCAGTGACCAGGACCGCCTCCCCCTCTTTCATATCCTGATAGGCCATGGCGATGGCGTCCCCCACCCGCTCCTCCACGGTGACGTCGTCGCAGTGGTGAATGAACGCCCGTCCCACTGCGTCGGCGGCCATGCCGCGGTCGCTGTCGGGCTCGGTGGCGATGACCTTGCGGAACCCGGGGCCGATCATCGATGCCAAGGATTCCACGTCCTTGTCCCGCAGAACGCCTATCACCAGCACGTTCCCGGGACCGTAGACCGCGGGGAAGTCCCTCATCAGAGACTCGGCGCCGAGCGCGGTGTGGGTGACGTCCACCACGGTGGGCGGGTCCTCGGCAACGAGCTCCATGCGGCAGGGCCAACGGCATTCCCTCAGGCCGGCGGAAGCCTGCTCCTTGCCGACTCGGGGGTCGTCCAGCACCTGTAACGCCAGCAAAGCGGTGGCAGCGTTGGCGACCTGGAAAGAGCCGCTGATGCCCGCCCGGTAGGATCCGCCGGCATACTCCATGGTTATCCCATGTCTGTCCATCGATATCAGCCGATGGCTTCCAGGCGCGAGGGGATGCAACGGCGCATCCTGCTCCTTGGCCCGGCGGGAGACCACCTCCAGCACCTCGCCGGAGCAGTTGCATACCAGCGGCACTCCCTTCTTGATTATGCCCGCCTTCTCCCTAGCCACCTCCCTGAGGGTATGGCCTAAATACTCCTTGTGCTCCATTTCCACCGGGGTTATCACAGTAAGCTCGGGGATGAGGACATTGGTGGAGTCGAGCCTGCCGCCCAGGCCTGTCTCGACAACTGCGAACTCGGCCCCCCTGTCGGCGAAATGAAGGAAGGCCATCGCCGTGCCTATCTCGAAGAAAGTGAGTCCCATCCCCTCGGCGGCCATCTCCTCCGCCACCGGCCGGCAGCGGGCTATCAGCGACTCCAGCCCCTCGTCGCTGACCTCATCACGCCCCACGACGATCCTCTCGTTGAGGCGGAGCAGGTGCGGCGAGGTGTAGAGGCCGGCCACAACCCCTGCCTCAACGAGGGCGGAATGCATCATGGCGCACACCGACCCTTTTCCATCGGTTCCGGCCACGTGTATCGAACGGAAGGAGTCCTGAGGGTCGCCGAGGCGGGCGAGAAGCTCGCGGGTGTTCTCCAGACCCAGTTTGGTGCCTCGGGATGTCAATGAGAACAACCATGCGATTCCTTCGTCGAGGGCTCTCATAGGCCCCCTCCGTCCATCTCCGCCACCATGCCCCGCACGCTCATGCCGCGGCTTTTTGCCTCGGCCTTCAAGGCCCTCATCGCCCCGCTGCCGTACTGGGCGGCCTTCTTCTTCCGCTCCGCCATCTCGCCGGCGTCCAACAATCGAGCGACCTCCCGCAGGAGCTCCTTGGAGGATTCCGGCCCGACCCTCCGTTCCATGGGTATGCTGTTGACCGCCGCCACCGAGTCCGGGTGGAGGAAGGGGTGGCGCAGCTCCTTGCCATGATGGCCCGCTATGGCCATCTCTCTATCCAGAGTCTCCTCCATCAGCTTGGACATGTCGGCGTCCATCTGCCTGCCCTTCTCCTCCAATGTCATGCTTGCATAGCGGGCGTACCCAGCGAAGAGCTCGTCAGCGCCCTGCCCGGATACCAGAAGCCGTCCCGCCGAGCCTTTGGCCACGAAATAAAGGGGCATCTCGAACGATAGGCTGACCGGGTTGCGGTTGCCAGTCAGGGCCACCAGGCCCTCCACCGCCGCCACAATCTCGCTCCGGTCTATGAGCAAGGGCTCCCATCCCAATCCCAGCGCCTCGGAGGCGCTGCGTCCCGCCTCCAGGTCATGGGATCCTTCGACCCCCACCGTGTAGAGTGTCACGTCAGCGACCTCGGCGGCGAGTATGGCGATGATGCTGCTGTCAAGACCTCCGGAGAAAAGGACCCCCACCTCATCGGCGTCCACCGTGCCGCGCATCGCGGAGCGGAAGGCCGACAAAAGGGCTTTGGCATCGTCCATGGAATCCAACCTCATCGCGTCCTATGCCCTCACCTATTTTAACCTGTTCGCAGAATGCTTAGCCCTTCTTGTAGTAAATACGGACCCATGGTAAATGGTTTTAATATGCAATAGGATACCTGGACGCTATGGACAATGTCACCCGTATCGGAGTATCGCTCGAGCCCGAGCTCCTCGAGAAGTTCGATGTGTCTTTGGAGAGCAAAGGCTACACCAGCCGCTCCGAGGGCATCCGCGATCTCATCCGCGACGCCCTGGCCGATGAGGAATGGAAGAACCCCGACCAATTCATGGTGGGGACCATCACCCTGTTGTACGACCACGGCGTGGGGAGCGTCAAGGAGAAACTCACCAACATACAGCATGAGCGACACCATCATGTGAGTACCACGGTGCACGTCCATCTCGACCAGAACCGTTGCATGGAGATACTGTTGGTGAGCGGAACCCTCAAGCATCTGCAGGACTTCGCCAACGAGCTCATGAGCATCCGGGGCGTCCTGAGGGCCAAGCTCACCATGGCATCCCCCTCCAGCAGCCACATGCATCACATCGGTCCCCGTCACTTCAAATAATCTGAGTGCAGAGCCATCATTTTTATAATCACGTGATATTAGTTGCCGAAGATGAAGAGGCTAGTGATAACGGAGAAGGCCAACGCCGCCCGCAGGATCTCCACAATCCTCTCGGACGGGAAGCAGGAGACCGGGAAGGTGGAAGGGGCCACCGTCATCACCTTCAGCAGAGGAGAGGACGAGTTCTCGGTGATCGGCCTGCGCGGCCATATCATAGAATTGGACTATCCTGCGGAATACAACAACTGGTCCAAGGTGCCTCCTGAGGAGCTCATCTACGCCCCGCAGGAGAAGAGCGTGAAGGCGGAGAGCATATTGGCCGCCATCAGGAGTCTGGCGGCGGAGTCCGACCAGGTCATAATCGCCACTGACTACGACCGCGAAGGGGAGCTGATCGGATTGGAGACGGTGCGCCTGGCGGCGGTTGACATGTCCAAGGTCCGCCGGGCGCGCTTCAGCGCCCTCACCCGGGTGGAGGTGGAGGGGGCCTTCGATGACCTGACATCCCCCGACCTGAGGCTGGCCGACGCCGCCGAGGCGCGGCAGATAATCGACCTGGCCTGGGGCGCGGTGCTCACCCGCATGGTGTCCCTGTACTCCGGGCAGATGGGCAGGAACTTCCTCTCGGTGGGGAGGGTGCAGAGCCCCACGCTCCGCCTTGTTACCGACCGACACCGCGAGATAGAGGAGTTCGAGCCCCAGCCGTATTGGTTGATCAAGGGGGAGTTCGGCGACGAGGGTTTCCAGGCCGAGCACCGCGACAACCCGTTCTGGAATAAGGAGGGGGCGGACGCCCGCATGGACGTCTGCGGCAAGGAGCGCGACGCCGAGGTCCTGGCTTACGAGAAGGAGGAGCGGGACGACTACCCGCCGTCACCTTTCAGCACCACCATACTGCTTACGGAGGCTAACCGCCTCGGCATATCGCCCGGCGCGGCGATGAAGCTGGCCGAGGACCTCTACACCAGCGGCTACATATCATATCCTAGGACGGACAACACCGTCTACCCCAAGACCCTGAGCCTCCGCGGCGTGCTTAACAGGCTCGAGGACTCGGAGTTCTCCAAGGAAGTGGGGGAGCTGCTCTCCCAGGAGAGCATCCGGCCCTCCCGCGGCAAGAGGATGACCACCGACCACCCGCCCATATATCCCACCGCGGCAGCATCCTCCAAGAAGATCAAGGGTGACAAGTGGAGGATATACGAGCTGGTGGTGAGGCGTTTCCTCGCCACCGTGGCCCCTGCCGGCCGGGTGGAGGTGCGCAACGCCTCCCTGGACGTGGGAGGCGAGCCCTTCGATGCCATGGGCAAGAGGCTTATCTCCGAGGGTTGGAGGAGATACTATCCCCATTACCGTTTCGACGAGTCGCATGTGCCCGACCTCGAGACGGGGCAGAGGGTGGAGATCAAGGCCCTGGCTTTGGACGAGCAGGCGACCCGCCCTCCTTACCGCTACAACCAAGGCTCTTTGATCCAGGAGATGGAGAGGCTGAACCTGGGCACCAAGAGCACCCGCCACGACATCATCGGCAAGCTGTACTCGCGCAACTATGTGGAGGGGAAGAGCCTGGCCCCCACGCCGAGCGGCGATGCCTTGGTGCGGGGTCTGCGCCAGTACGGCGGTCAGATTACCGACGCGGCCATGACCGCCCGCCTCGAGGAGGACATGGAGAACATCACCCTGGGAGAGAAGAGCCTCGATTACGTGGTGAACGAGTCCCAGGAGATGCTTTCCGACGTTGTGGAGGAGATGAAGAACAACTCCAAGGAGATAGGCGAGGAGATCCGCAAGGCCCTGCACGAGCAACAGCACATCGGCCGCTGCCCCGATTGCAGCGGGGACCTCAACATCAAGCGCTCCCGCCGCGGCAACTTCATCGGCTGCGAGTCATACCCGGAATGCGACAAGGCCTATCCGATGCCGCGCTCCGCCATGGTACAATCCACTGACTCGGTCTGCGAGGTCTGCTCGAAACCGATGTTGAGGGTCATAAGGAGGGCGCAACCGCCCGCGGAGCAGTGCGTCGACCCGGAATGCAGCAGCAACACCGAGCGCACCGACCTCGGCAAGTGCCCCAAGTGCGGCGAGGGCATGGTGAGGATGATGTACTCCCGCGCCGGGAAGAGGTTCGCGGGTTGCACCACGTGGCCTGACTGCGACCAGACCTATCCGTTGCCTCCGCGGGGCAGGATAGACTGTGTCGAGGGGGCCTGCCCGGAGTGCGGCGCCCCGGTGATCAGCATGGGCGAGAGGCAGCAGTGCATCAACGTTGAATGCCCCACGCGGCCGAAGAAGGCCGCCAAGAAGGGCAAGGCCTCAGCGGAGAAGAAGACGGCGAAGAAGGCCGCCGCCAAGAAGTCCTGAGCTAACAGTCGCAGTCAGGGTCGTGGATGTGCTCGTCGAGCCGGCAGAAGGGGTCGAAGCAGGCGGGGTCGTCGCAGCCGCTGGCGCGGTGGAACTCCACCTCCAACTTCCCTGGCAGCTCGGCGGTCTTGGCGAGCAGCATCCTCTCCAACGGTTCGGACTCAGGGCCGTAGACTATGACGTTGACCGTCATGCTGTAAGTCGATATCCCGCCCAACGCTCCTTTGGCCCGCACGTTGCCGTCATCGGTGGTGCTGCTCAGAGACACGAAGCCGTCCCCGCTCTCCACCACCGCCTTGACATGGCCGATGGACCAGGCGCCGACCTCAACCGCCCCCCGAGTGAGCTCACGGATGAAGGACGAGAACATGGTCTCCGCCTCCGGGCCCTCCATCGCCGGGTCCACCGTGCCGCTCATCTCCACCGCCAACGCGGTGGGTATGAACTCCTTCTCCGCGGTCATTCGAATATCTCCATGATATGCTCCATGTTGACCCCTTCGTCGGCCTGGACGGCGTTGACAGGTCCGTCATAGCCTAGGGAGGCTATCGTCTCCCTGATGCTCTCCAGCTCGGCGTCATCGACGGTGTCCTTCTTGTTGATGAGGACGAGGTCGGCGACACCCAGCTGGTTACGCAGCGGCCTCTCGAACATCTTCCATGTCTTGGGGAACCTCTCAGCATCGACCACGACGATGGAGCTGAGCTTGTCGATGTTTATGCCGTTGCAGTCCTGGACCGCGTTCACAACTATCTGCGGGTCGGCGATGCCGGAAGGCTCGACGATGATCACATCGGGTTCCATGTTGGCCTGGATCACCCGCACGGTGTCTATGAGGCCGGTCTTGAGGGTGCAGCATATGCAGCCGCCCTTGAGGTCCTGGACTTCGAGGCCGTATTTGCGCATAACCTCGCCGTCTATGCCCTTGTTGCCGAAATCGTTCTCGATGACCACGGTCTTGTGGCCCTTGCTCTCGTACAGGGACTCCATCATGTTGAGGATGACTGTGGTCTTGCCCACGCCCAATAAACCAGATACCAGCACGAAGTGCATAATTTCACCGTGAGGGTTGAACAGTAACTATAGTTAATAAAGATTGGTCAAGGACTTAATAAGATGTCAGGGTCACCATTCCTCGTCCGTCTCACCGAGGAAGTGCCGGTCCAGGGCCTCGATGTCCTCGTTGATGCGGCGGTTGCGGCAGGAGACGCACTCTATCGGTTTACCAAGGCTCCGTTTGAGATCGATGAAATTGCGGTCGAGGTCGACGATCGACCCGCAGGAGCAGTAAACTTTGCCTATCTCCGGTAGGCCGTAGCCCGCCGCATCCGCCAATGAACCTATCATCTTACGCCTTCCCTATCATTCCCGCACCGATGGGCGACTCATAGCTGAAGCTGGTGCTATTATATCTCATTCAGCATCCCTTGCCGTTCCGGCGGCGACCGGCCAGATGTTCCCAGCTACTACCCGTGCCGGATGCCTTCCGCCTATGGATATTGCAGAACGGTGCCCGGCTTTTAATGGTTTCGTTAGACCGTGGTTGCAACTGTTTCCATTATAAAACCTATATCAATGAAGGCCGTCTAGCTTTGTTCTAAGGGTATAAAAGCGGAGTGGTGCGAATGTTCCGCGCGCATCCCTGAACGGCGTGAAGCCCTATCCGGGTAATTTCTTCTTATTTATAGGTTGTTGGCCTCCGCCGAGGATTCGCGTAGCGTTTCCAATTGCCGGAGGACGCTGGCCCTGATCTCCTTCGGCCCCCTCGCCGGCGACGCCCTTTCGCCATCGACCATGAGCGGCACCTCCGCATTGTCCATGACGGCGCCGCAGCCGCAGCGCGGCTCGTCATCGCTCCGCAGCGAGACCTCCATGGCCAAGCAGTCAGGGCAGCGGTACGGATGCTTCCGCCCCGAGAACTTGCCCCGCTTGGACACCGGGACCCCATCCCTCTCCACCAGGTCCATGGAGAAGTCCACGCTGGGGGCGTTGCTGATGCCGGTCCCCACCCCGAAGGAGTCCACGCCGGCGCCGCGGAGCTCGGTTATCCGGTGCTCATCGAGGCCGCCGGTGGCTATTATGCGCACATCGCCCTTGCCGGCGAGGTCCAGCTCCCATCTCAACTCCTGGACGAGCTCGCGGAAGTTTCCGCGGCGCGATCCCGGCGTGTCGAGCCTCACGCCCTCGAGGCCGGGGATGCACTCCGCGGCGAGGAGGGCCCCGAAACGCTCGTCGGAGAAGGTGTCCACCAGCACGATGCGGGGCACGTCGTCGTCGGAATGACGGTCGAAGGCGCGGAAGGCGGCCTCCTCGTCGCCGATCATGAGGAAGAGCGCGTGGGGCACCGTGCCCATGGGCGCCTCGCCCAGCATCTCCGCCCCCTGGGGCGAGGCCACGCCGTCGCAGCCGCCGATGTAGGCGGAGCGGTCGAGCATCGGCGCCAGGGCGGGATGCATGCGGCGGTTCCCGAAGGCCATGACGTGGCCCATGTCCGCGGCCATCTTGCATCGCGCCGCCATGGTGGCGATGCCGCTGGAATGGCAGAGCATCCCCAGCATGGACGTCTCCATCTCGCCGAAGGCGCAGTAGGGCCCATGGACGTTCATGAACGGGATCCTCGGCCCACGGACCGACCGCGGGCGCCAAACCGTCCCCTCTGGTATGCCGTGGATGTCGATGGGCGCGCCCTCCATCAGCCGCAGCACCTCCTCCGTGCCGCAGACCACCGCCCATGGCCATCCGTCGGGCAGGGCGCCGGCGGTGAACTCCGCCGTTATGGGCAGCTCCTCGAGGCCCAAGGCCTCAAGCACGGCACGGCTGCGCCGGAAGTAGACGTCCATGGTCCTGCCGGCACGGATATCCTCCTCGCTGGCGATGAAGAGCCTGCTCATTCAGGGCCCCCCCTCGCAGAATCATCGGTCTCGGAGGACGGCGGACTTTGTACGCAGTTTCCGCGGCGGTCCGAACGTGACGATGGCATCAGTCCTGGCGGCGATGGCATGCCCGGTCATAGGACTCAACGGGAATAATCTTATCCCTCAGCGCTTGAAGGCCTTCGCGCCGGGGAAGCACGCCTTCCCCTCCAGGGCCTCCTCGATGCGCAGCAGGCGGTTGTACTTGGCGGTCCTCTCGCCGCGGGCGGGGGCGCCGGTCTTTATCTGCCCCGTGCCCCAGCCGACCGCCAGGTCGGCTATGGTCACATCCTCGGACTCCCCCGAGCGGTGCGAGACCACCACATTGTATCCGTTGCTGTAGCTCATGCGGGCGGCGTCCTCGGCCTCAGAGACGGTGCCGATCTGATTGACCTTGAGAAGCAGCGCATTGGCCGCGCCCATGGATATGCCCTTGCGCAGACGCTCCACATTGGTCACGAATACATCGTCGCCCACGATCTGGACCCTGTCGCCCAGCTTACGGGTGAGCTCCCCCAGCGCCTCGAACTCCTCCTCATCAAAGGGGTCCTCGATGCTGATAAGCGGGAACTCCTCCGCCATCAGGGCGTAGTGGTCCACCAGCTCGCCGGCGGAGAGCTCCTTGTCGTCGATGTTGTAAACCCCCGTCTTGAAGAACTCGCTGGCGGCGGCGTCCAGTGCCAATAGCGCGTCCTTTCCCGGAGTGTAGCCGGCGTCCTCTATGGCAGTGGTCATGGTCGACAGCGCCTCGAAGGAGTCGTCCAGTGGCGGGGCGAAACCGCCCTCGTCGCCGATGTTGACGGCGGCGACGCCGTAGCGGTTCTTGAGCAGGCTCTTGAGGGAGGCGTAGATCTCCGCCGACATGCGCAGGCAGTCGCTGAAGCTATCCGCCCCCGCTGGCACCACCATGAACTCCTGGATCCGGAGATCTCCGCCGGCGTGCTTGCCTCCGTTAATGATGTTGAACATCGGCACCGGGAGGGTGACACCGTCATCGCCGATGTGCTCGTAGACCTGCTTGCCCCCGGCGATGGCGCCCATTTTTGCCACCGCCATGCTGACCGCGGTCACCGCATTGCCTCCCAGCGAGGCCTTGTTGGCGGTGCCGTCGAGGCGGACCAGAGCCTCATCGACGGCGCGCTGCTCGCGAGTGTCCATGCCCTTCAACGCCGGCGAGACCCGGCTGCGGATGTTGCCCACCGCCGTCAGTACGCCCTTTCCCCCGAAGCGCGGTCCGCCGTCACGGAGCTCGATGGCCTCGAAGCTGCCGGTGGACGCCCCCGAGGGCGCGATGGCCGATGCGCTCGTCCCTCCCGCGAAGACCTCCGCCTCAACGGTGGGGTTGCCGCGGGAGTCCAGGACCTCTCTTGCCCAAACCCTGTCAATGATCATCAGGAACACCCGTAAGGCCTCAGTCGGCCATGAAGTCCAATATCTCCTTGTTGCGCTCGATCAGCGCCAGGTCCTTCTGGTCCAGGACCTTGGAGTTGAGGGCCAGCAGCAGGATGGCGTTGTTGTCCACCAGGAGGTCATCGATCTGGTTGATCATCTTCAGCACCTGGTTGAACTCGTTGTTGACCATCAGCACGTCCAGCCCGTCTATGAGTATCACGCTGTTCTTGCTGTTCTCGATGAATTGGGATATGTAGGATGTTATGCTGCCCAGCTTGCCGGGGTCTATGTAGGCCTTGCCGCTGCGGGAGGTGAGCCAAACGATGGGTGTCTTCTCCAGGCCCCATTTCTCCCGTATGGACTTGGGATGCTCGCTGGTGACCACCAGTCCCGCCTTGCCGTCGAAGACCTCGACCACGAAGCCCTCGTATATCCGCTGCGGCTTCTTCTCCATTACGATGTAGGCCTTGCCCGATTTGAGGTTGAGCTTTCGATGCCCGGTGGAGGCGGCCTTCTCCTCCTTCTTGCCGAATAAGGACTTGAACTTCAACTTCCCCTTGGGGTCCTCTTCGGCCTCGTCCTTGGAGATCGTTTTCATCCTCTCGATGAGCTCCTTGCCCTTGAAGGGTTTCCTGATGTAGCCGTCGACCACGTCCTGCAGGCCGAATATCTCGCTGCCGATGTCGGTGTCGGCGGTGAACATGAGGACCTTCAGGTCCTGGGTGAGCCCGTCCTCCTTCATCTTGCGGAGGATGGTCCAGCCGTCCATGTCCGGGAGGTTGATGTCCAGCAGCACCAGGTCCGGGCGGAACTGCCTTATCTTGTTGAAGGCCTCCTTGCCGTTGGACACTGCCTCCACCGTGTGCTCCTCGGTGGTCAATATCTCCGAGACTATCTCCTGTATGGCCACGTTGTCATCGATTATGAGGACCTTCATTGCCAAACCTCCGACCGGATGTGTGCCGTTTCATAACAGTACACGTATTTCAAACATGACCCGTGCATCAGCATTTGCTCGGTTCGATGGCCGCAGGCCGTCGACAACGGCACGGCGATCACGATTTCCTGCTCTCCTTGGCCTTGGCGCGGAGCTTGCTGTATCCACACTTGCGGCATCTCGATGCCTTAGCTGCGTTGGTCACCGAGCAACTCATGCATACCTTCTTGTTGAGAAGCCTCTCATCAGCCTCTTTGAAACGTGCCATACGAAATCTCCAGGGCTCTGAATAATGAATCCTTATTTATAGCTTGGCTTGACCGCCTCACGAGCCGATCATGGTCAGATAGGCGAGCAGCGCCTCCAGCTGGATGCGTTCGTTGCTGCCCTCCACCATGCGGAACTCCACCTCACCGGTGCGGTCTATGAGCCGCACCTTCTCCGAGTCGGATATCGCCAGCTCGTAATAGCTGCGGTGGATCTGTTTGATGATGTCCTGGCCGGAGAGGCCGTAGTTTATCATTATGTCGTCGAGCATCGCCCGCGCCTGCAGGAAGTCCCCGGACAAAGCCTTCTCCAGCATGCCGCGCACCTCCTCCGGCCTGGCCATGCCAGTGGTCTGGTAGACCACATCGAGGTCGATGTGGACGCCCAAGGAGGCCGCCACCTGCAGTGAGTTGATCGCCTTCCTCATGTCCCCCTGGGACACATGGACCAAAGCGTCCACCGCCTCTTCGTCGATGGAAACCTCCTCCTCCCCGGCGATGTGCGACACGTACCCCTTGAGGTCATCGGCGGTAAGGGGGCTGAAGCGGAACACCGCGCAGCGGGACTGTATGGGGTCGATTATCTTGGAGGAGTAGTTGCAGGACAGTATGAAACGGCATATCCCCGAGTAGCGCTCCATGGTGCGGCGCAGCGCCGCCTGGGCCTCGGGCGTGAGCGCGTCGGCCTCGTCGAGGAATATGAGCTTGAACTCCACCCCTCCCAAGGGCGAGGTGCGGGCGAAGTCCTTGATCTTCCCCCGGACCACGTCTATTCCCCTCTCGTCGGAAGCGTTGAGCTCGATGACGTTGCCTCTCCAACCTTCGCCGAACATCTCCTTCGCCAGTGATAGGGCGCAGGTGGTCTTGCCGGTGCCGGCGGGGCCGGTGAACAGCAGGTGGGGCATGTTCTGGGTGTTCACATAGGACCGCAGCCTCTCGGTGATGTGCTTCTGGCCCACCACCTCCTCCAGGCTGCGGGGGCGGTATTTCTCTATCCAAATCTCCCTCATGGCCAACCATCGTCGCTATCGGGTATGGTTAAAAAATACTTTCCCCCGAGGGATGGGCGAAATTGTCCCTTATGGCAAAACTTGATAACATTAATCCTTCCTAACCAAGTTGATGAAACTCATCGACGCCTATCGCATGTTGATAGAGAAAGGTATGGAAGCGGACCCCCGAGGCCGCGAGGAGATAGAGGAGGCGTTGGAGAAACAGAACTCCGAGTACGAGAAACTGGACGAGGACAAGAAGGAGCTCTTCGACCAGGAGAGGCTCTGGAACCCCTACGCCGACAGCCGCGTATCCTACGGCGATGAGGACACGGAGATCGGCACGCTGATGTGGGGCATCGACATCGGCACCGGCGAGGCGGTCCTCGCCGACCGCCTCCGCGAGAAAGGCAGGAGCATAGACGCCATAATAGGCCACCATCCCATCGGGATGGGTAAGACCATCTTCCCTGAAGTGATGAACATGCAGGAGGGCATGTACCATGAGCTGGGCATACCCATAAACATCGCCGAGGGGATGATGACCAAGCGCATAGACGAGGTTGGCCGGGCGGTGCTGGGCTCCAATTACAACCAGGCGGTGGACGCCTGCCGTCTGCTGGATATACCGCTGATGAACGTCCACACCCCCACCGACAACCTGGCGCAGAGCTTCCTCGAGGATTACCTCGAGGAGAAGGCCCCCCGGCGCCTGGAGAACATGGTGGACGCGATCATGGAGCTCCCCGAGTACCGTTTGGCCACCAAGAGCAACTCCCCGCCGCGCATCATCCACGGCAAGAAAGAAAGCAGCGTCGGCAAGTTCGCGGTCAAGATGACCGGCGGCACCTCCGGGCCCACGGAGATTTATGAGAGGCTCGCCGACGCCGGCATCGGCACGGTGGTGGGCATGCACTTCCCCGAGAAGCATATAGAGGAGTGCAAGAAATACCATATCAACGTGGTCATCGCCGGCCACATGTCCTCGGACTCGCTGGGCATGAACCAGGCCGCCGACCTGCTGGAGGCGGAGGGCATCGAGGTGCTTCCGTGCTCCGGCTTCATAAGAGTGAGCAGGAACTGAAGATGTTCGAAAGGCGATCGGCGATAATCCGCGACCCCAAGGTCCTGACGTTCGACTACGTCCCCGACAAGCTGGTGCACCGTGAGGAGCAGATGCGCTCTTTGGGCATGCTCTTCCGCCCCGTGGTGGAGAGCGGCGGCCCGCAGTCCGCGTTCCTCATCGGATCGGTGGGCACCGGCAAGACCGCGACCGCCAAGCGCTTCTGCATGGACATGATGCGGCACGCCGCCGACAAGGGCGTGCCGATGGACTACGTGATAGTGAACTGCCGCCAGAGCAGCACCGAGTCCTCGGTCCTCCTCCGCCTGATAAGGCATTTCGACGAGGGCTACCCTGACCGGGGGTTCTCGGTGTCGGAGATGCTGCGGGCGCTGAAGAAGCACGTGGAGAAGAGGCGCCTCCGCTTGGTGGTTATGCTCGACGAGGTGGACGTGCTGCTGAAGAAGGGGGCGCAGGACCTGATTTATCAGTTATCACGCTTCAACGAGGAGAGGGTGGACCCCTCCACCTCCCTGTCGCTGATGATGATATCCCAGGATTATGTGCTCGACCGCCTGGACCAGGCGTCGATGAGCACCTTCAAGCGGGCCAACACCGTACGTTTCTCCCGATACGACCGTTCCGAGCTGCGGGACATCGTGGAGGGGAGGGCGTCGATGGGCATGAACCCCGGCACGGTGCGGGACGACTGCATGGACCTGATAGCGGACATCGCCTCCGAATGGGGCGACGCCCGTTTCGCCATCGAGCTGTTGGAGAAGTCCGCCCTGCTGGCGGAGGAGGAGGGCTTCACCGAGGTGAAGGCTGAGCTGGTGCGGGAGGCAAAGGCGCTCACCTACTCCACCATAACCGAGTCCAAGCTCGAGCAGCTGGACCTGCATCGCTCCCTCACCCTCCTCGCGGTGACGCGCTGCCTCAAGGAGGACGCCTACGTGAACACCGGCAAGGCGGAGAAGACCTACCATGTGGTGGCAGAGGAGTACGGGGAGAAGCCCCGCAAGCACACCCAGTTCTGGAACTACCTCAACGACCTCTCCGACCTGGGGCTCCTCAACACCCAGGTCAAGGGGGACCCCGACGGGGGAAGGACCACCTACATCTCGGTGCCGGACATGCCCTCCAAGGTGCTGCGCGCCAAGCTGGAGGAGATCCTCGACCGCTGAGCGCGCCGAAAACGATATGACACCGGGGGGTTGGATGGGATGTTGAGATGCGATCATTGCGGCAAGGGGGCGGTGACCTTCATCCGCTACAACGGCAGCCATCTCTGCGAGGGCCATTTCCTGTCTTATGTGGAGAGGAGGGTCAAGAAGGAGCTGCGCCGCCAGGTCGACCTCTCGCGGGGAGCGAGGATCGGAGTTGCCGTCTCCGGAGGCAAGGACAGCATCGTAACCCTTGACCTTATAATGCGTAGCCTGGGCAAAAGGCGCGACGCCGAGGTCCACTGCATCTCGGTGGACGAGGGCATCAAGGGCTATCGGCGGCCCAGCCTGGAAATCGCCGAACGCTATTGCGAGGAGCATGGCGTACCTTATCATGAGCTGTCGTTCCCGGACGAGTTCGGCATGTCCATGGACGAAATCGCCCCGCGGACGGGCGAGAGCAGCCCCTGCACCTATTGCGGCGTGCTACGGCGGCGTTGCCTGAACGCGAAGGCGCGAGAGCTGGGATGCGGGCATCTCGCCACCGGCCTGAACCTCGATGACACCGCCCAGTCGATAATGATGAACTTCGTGCGCGGCGACGTGGAGAGGATGGCCCGCATGGGGCCGCACGTCAAGGTGCAGCCGGGCCTGGTGCCGCGGATACAGCCTTTGCGGGCGGTGCCGGAGAAGGAGTCCTACCTCTACGCCGTCCTCGCCGGCCTGGAATTCCATGACGGCGTCTGCCCCTACGCCGAGACCGCACTGCGGAACCAGTACCGCGATGTGGTCGACCGGCTGGAGACCAGATCCCCCGGGTCGAAGTTCAGCATCCTATCGTCCTACGACAAGCTGGCGCCGATGCTGCGCGCCGGCCTCCCCTCGGCGGAGCTGGTTGAGTGCCGGTGCGGCGAACCGACCATGGAGGGGAGCTGCAAGGCATGCCAGCTCATCGATGGGCTGACCCCTCCCGAAGAGCAGTGACAACCGTCGGCTGGATGAACGTCCACGGCGCCGCCGCTTGGCCATGAATCGATCGGTGGCCGGTATAGGCCGGTAGAAAGGGAAGGTGACGGCCCTGAGGCCATGATCGGTTTCCATCGACGGCCGGCTTTAAGGCCGAGGTCGCAAACGGCAATGCTGGATCGGGTGAGCGCTCACTCATGTCGCCACGGATGTATAAGCGGCGAGATGGCGAGGGGGCAGATATTGGACATCGCATAAGGGGGTCATGCCAGCCAACGGTCCGATGAGCATGACGAGGACCATGGCCGCCGTCACAGCGTCAGGTCCGCTACCGGACGGGCGTCAGACCAGTTCGTGGAAGCGGTAGGCCTCCTCGCCCTCGTTGAAGCAGTAGCGGATCTTGGTGAACCCGCGCTTCAGCTCCTTCACGTCCTCCCTCACCTTGGCGGGGGGGTCCTTATTCGCCACCCGGCTGATGAGCTCGGCCACCTGCACCATCTCGCTCTCCTTCATGCCGACGCGGGTCAGCTCCTGCACCCCCAGCCTGATGCCCGAAGGCTTCACCGCCGAGGTGTCGCGGGGGAGCATGTTCTTGTTGCAGATGATATTGGCGTCCTCCAGGTCCTGGGCCACCGTCTTGCCACCGCCGTGGGCGGACACGTCCACCGCGATGGCGTGGGAGCGGGTGAAGCCGAGGTCGGGGCAGAGCACGTCGATGCCCCTCTCATACAAGGCCTCGCCCAGGACGCGGGAGTTCTTCACCGTCTGCGCCGCGTAGTCCTTAGCATAGACCTTCATCTCCGCCAAGGTCATCGCCAGGGCGGCCATGGCATGCAGGTGGTGGCTGCTCGTGACGCCCGGGAAGACCGCGCGGTGCAGCGCCTTCTCCTGCTCCTCGTCGAGGTTGTCGCCCAGGAGCATGCCGTGGTTCGGACCGGGGAAGGTCTTGTGGGTGCTGGATGACAGGATGTGGGCGCCCTCGCGCAGCGGGTCCTGGAACTGCCCGCCGGCGATGAGGCCGAGCACATGGGCCGCGTCGTACCAGACGGTGCAGCCTATCTCGTTGAAAGTGTCCATCAGCTCCTTGAGCGGAGGGGGGAACAGGAATACCGAGAGGCCGAACTGCGCCACCTTCGGCCTCTCATCCTTGAGGACCTTGATGGTCTCGTCAACGTCGAGGTTCATGTCGCTCTCGTTGAACGGGTAGTTCACCGAGTTCACGGAGCGCAGTCCGAAGGCGCCGAACTTAGCGGTCGATATGTGGGCGCCCTGCGCCAGGGCGCAGGTGGTTATGGTGTCGCCTGGTTCAGCGAAGGCGAAGAGAACGGCCATGTTCGCCACCGTGCCCGAGACGGGCCTGAGGTCGGCGAACTTGCAGTCGAACAGCTCGCGGGCCATCTCCATGGCCTTGAGCTCTACCTCGTCGACGTAGATGTTCCCCTGATAATACCGCTTGCCGGGAAGCCCTTCGGCGTAGCGGTCGGCGAAATCGGATATCAGCATCTCCTTGGCCAACGGGCTCATCAGGTTCTCGGAGGCAATCATCGGTATGCTCTCCTCGAACCACTTGTTGTGGGCCCGCACCTTGTCCCGTATCCAAAGCGCTTCCTCGTTAATCATGGATGCTCGCTTTGCCATACACTTTTGTTTTATTAATGTATCCCTGGTTCAGGGACGCAGGAACATCGCGAGCTTCTCCTTCAAGGCCATTATGGCCCCCACCGGTTCGGGGTCCACACGGCGCATCAGCGCCAGATACAATGAGACGAAGTCGCCGATGAGCGAGGAGCGCAGGTTCTTCTCCAGGCTGCTCTCCCCCTCGATCTGCACCTCGTGCACCTCCACGCCGCTGTCGCGGAGGCTGTCGACGCTGGCATCGATGATTCCCTTGAGGGTCTCAGGCGCGTTCGCGTCGTAGAGAACGACCGGCGAGCAGCGCATCCTCGGGCTGCCCTCGATCCAGCCGACGATCTCGTTGTGGTTGAACTCCGGCATAACGCCGGAGAAGGCCATCATCTTGGAGTTCTCGTTTATCTGCGTCTTCCATCGCAACGAGGAGGCGGACATGTTGGGATGCCCGTAGATGACCGGGACGGTGTCCTGCAGGGAGCTGGCCAGCGCCGAGGCCTGATTGTCAGGGTAAGAGGGCATCATGGTGTCGCGGAGCTCTTTGAGCTCAGGCATCATCCTCTGCAGCTCCTTCTTGGCGGGGCAGACGTCGAGACCGTCCAGGCAGAGAGCGGTGATGCCCACCATATGACCCAGCGCCGCCCGTGGCTGTATGCCAGGAGGCACGGGGTACGTGGGCACTCCGTGCTTCTCGCTCATTGATTGCAGCTCTCCCCCCGAGCAGACGCTGACGATGGGGGAGTCCCGTTGCCGCGCCTGCCGGTACAGCTCCAGGGTCTCATAGGTGTTGCCCGAGTAACTGGTCACCAGCGTGAGGGTGTCGGAGTCCACCCAGCGTGGCAGGTCCACTCCCCTGATCACGTTCACCGGGGTGGTGGATGTCTCGTTGGAGAAGTCGGCGAAGATGTCTCCGGCGATGGCGGAGGCACCCATGCCGCAGACGCAGACCTTGGAGAAATCGTAGTCCAGGTCGAAAGGCAGCGACAGCGATTCCTCTATCTGCTCCGGGGTCTCGCTGATCGACCTGCCGATGTTGCTTCCGCCGTTGACGAAATCCAGCACCGTCTTTTCGACAGTCAACGACATGATGTGTGAACGTATGATATTAAAATATAAGTAATATATGATAAACAGTGGCCAGGCTCCGTGCCTGATGTCTATCCAAAGGTTGGTAGATTAGTAAAGATATTTTAAGCAGCCGTTGATGTCAGGCAGGCTCATTACGCGGGGACACCGCTGATGGGACGGGGATCACGATGAGTGACATCGAAAAGGCCTTACAGGATCTGAGGGACGGAAAAATAGTCCTGGTGTACGATTTCGACGACCGTGAGAGGGAGACCGATATGGTCATCGCCTCCCAGTTCATCGACCAGGCGGACATCATGAGGATGCGCAAGGACGGCGGGGGGCTGGTGTGCACCACGCTGCACGGGCCCTTGGCGGAAGAGCTGGGGATACCATTCCTGGCCGACCTCTTCGCCCTGGTCTCCGACAAGTACCCCACCATGGAAGGCCTGGCCCCCTTCGACATCCCTTATGACACCAAGTCGGCCTTCTCCATCACCGTCAACCATAGGGACACCTACACCGGTATAACTGACCGGGACCGCGCCCTCACCATCCGTGAGCTGTCGAAGATCGCCACCATGGACGGCGGCGCTGATGAGAAGCGCAAGGAGTTCGGCTCGCACTTCCGCGCGCCGGGGCACGTGCACCTGCTGCGCACCAGCGAGGAGCTGCTCAGCACCAGGCAGGGGCATACCGAGATGAGCACAGTCCTGACACTGATGGCGGGGCTCACCCCCTCGGCCACGGTGTGCGAGATGATGGGCGACGACGGGGAAGCTTTATCCAAAGAGAAGGCCATCGACTATGCCGAGCGTGAAGGGCTCTCCTTCCTGGAAGGGAAGGACGTTATCGACGCCTGGAGATCGCTCTGAGGGGAAAGGTGCATGGTGAGGGTCATGGCGTCCGGAGTCTTCGACATCCTGCATCCTGGCCATCTTCATTACCTCGAACAGGCCAAGGACATGGGCGACGAGCTGTTCGTGGTGGTGGCCTGCGACGAGACCGTGCGCAGGCACAAGCACGAGCCGGTGACGCCGGAGAGGATGCGTTGCACCATGGTAGGATCGCTAAAGATGGTCGATGAAGCCTGGATAGGCCAGGAGGGCGGCGAGATGTTCGACATAGTGGAGACCATCCAACCGGACATCATCGCCCTCGGATACGATCAGAGCTTCGACGCCGAGGAGCTGCGCCACCGGCTAAATGAAAGGGGTCTAAATATCGATGTGCGTCGGGTGAGCGAGTGCTCCGAGGACCTCAACGGCACCCGCAAGATAATCAATCGCATAATCAAGGACCACAGCAGAGGTGCTGCCGATGAGGCTAATAGGCATAGCTGACACCACCTTCGCCCGCTTTGACATGGGCGCCGCCGCCGAGGACGAGCTCAAAGGCATCGCCGACGGCGTCAAGATACTGCGCGTGACCGTGCCGGGGATGAAGGACCTCCCGGTGGCCTGCAAGAAGCTCATCGAGGAGCAGGGATGCGAGATCGTGATGGCCTTGGGCATGCCCGGGCCCAAGGACAAGGACAAGATGTGCGCCCACGAGGCCTCGACCGGCCTCATACGGGCGCAGCTGATGACCAACACCCATATCATAGAGGTGTTCGTGCATGAGGACGAGGGCGGGGACGACCGGGAGCTGGCGTTCCTCGCCGACCGCCGCAGCCGCGAGCACGCCGTCAACGTCCACCGTCTGATGTTCCGCCCCCAGGACCTGCGCCGCGACGCCGGCAAGGGCCGAAGACAGGGGTTCGAGGACGCCGGGCCGGTGCAATGAGGAGGAGATGACATGAAAGTATACAGATTGGGATTCGTGGTGGCGGAGTTCAACTTCGACATAACCTCGATGATGCTGGAGCGCGCCAAGTCGCAGGTCGAGTTCCTGGACGCCGAGATCGTCAAGACGATCTACGTCCCGGGGGTCTTCGACATGCCCCTGGCGATAAAGAAGCTGTTGCAGATGGACGATGTGGAAGCCGTGGTCACGCTGGGCACGGTGATAGAGGGCGAGACCGAGCATGACGACATCGTCGCCGGCCACGCTTCGCGGAAGATCGCCGACCTCGCACTCGAGCACGGGAAGCCCGTGGCGCTGGGGATCACCGGTCCGGGGATGACCCGGCTGCAGGCGGAGAAGCGCATCGAGAAGGGCCGCGAGGCCGTTGACGCCGCCATCAAGATGCTCAAGCGCCTGGAGTAGACGCGAAACTGCTTACCCTCAAACCTTCTTCATGCGGCCGGCCATGAATACTTCCAGCTTGTCATAGGCCTTCTCCAGGATGGGGATGTCCGGCAGTATGATGGTGCGGAAGTGGTTCCTGCCGAACTCCTCGCAGAAGCCGGAGCCGGGCACGAAGAGCACGCCCGTACCCCACAGGACGTCCAGTATGAAGTCCATGTCGCTCTTCCAGAGGTCGGCCTCCACCCGAGGGAACATGAACATCGACCCCTTGGCCTTGCGGGCGGAGATGCCCGGTATATCGTTGAGCCTCTTGTACGAGTAATCGGCGCGGGCGGAGAGCTTACCGGTGAGCTCATTGATGTAGTCCTGCGGGCCCTGCAGGGCGGCGCGGGCCGCCCATTGGCATGGCACGTTCGGACAGAGGCGGGCGCGCAGCTGGCGCATGCAGCCCTCGAATATCTCGTCCATGTCCCCGCTATCGTCCATGAAATAGCTGTAACCCACCCTCCAACCGGGCATGAGGTTGACCTTGGAGAAGCCGTTCATGATTATCTTCTTCACGTCCGGCGAGGTCCGGGAGAAGGAGAAGAACGGAGTGTCGAAGGTGATCTTGTCGTATATCTCGTCGGATATGACCGGAAGATCGTTCTCAGCGGCGAGGTCGGCGATCTCCCTTACTGCCTTCTCCGGGTAGACGGCGCCGGTGGGGTTGTTGGGGTTGATGACCACTATGGCGCGGGTACGCTCGTTGATGCGCTCGCGCATCATGTCGATGTCCGGCTGCCAATCCTCGCCCTCCACCTGCTCGTAGGACACCGGCTTGGCGTCGAAGTAGTTGATGTACTGGGTGTAGGAAGGGTATCCCGGCCCGGGGACAAGCACCTCGTCGCCGGGCTCCAGCATTGTGCCCAGCAAGACCTGTACCGATTCGCTCACGCCGTTGGTGACGATGACGTCGTCAGCGCTTATCCTGGCGCCGTGCTTCTCGAACTCCCGGTCGGTGATGGCCTCCCTCAGCTCAGGGCTCCCTTGGGAGTCGCCGTAGCCGTTGTCGACCATGTCGACCGCCTCCCGCAGGGCGGCCTTGAAGTACTCTGGAGTCTCGAAGTCCCATTTGTTGGGGTCGCCGATGTTCATGCGGATGACCTCGGCGCCCTTGGCCTCCATCTCATCGGCGGGGATGGTGACCTGTCGTATGGCGTAGTTCATCTTCATGGAGCGTCTGGAAGCCTTCATGGGACCCAATCCTGCGGAATGCCTAGATAATCCAGCACATGATTTAAAACCTCTTTGCCGCCCACGGGACGCGGAGAGGAAAAAACAATATCGCTGGCGCCGTTCTGAGGCCGATGAGCGTCCGCAGGGTGGCGACGAGGATAGCCTACAAGGGTGAGGGTTTCAGCGGATCCCAGCGCCAGCCGGGCCTGCGGACGGTGGAGGGCGAGGTGCTGCGGGCATTGGAGGCGGTCATGCCCCGCATGGAGGGGGGTTTCGACCTCAAGGCGGCCAGCCGCACCGACGCCGGCGTCAGCGCCGTCGGGAACGTCGTCGCCTTCCGCAGCGCGATGAGCGACGACGCGGCGCTGCTCCGCGCCCTCAACGCCGTCAGCGACGACGTTCACTTCCTAGCTGTGGCCGAGCTGCCCGAGGGGCGCAACATCCGCCACGCCGCTTCGCGTCGTTACCGCTACCTCCTTCCCAAAGAGGGCATCGACATCGAGGCGGCGAGGGCCTGCGCCTCGCTGTTCGTGGGCGAGCACGATTTCCGCCGTTTCTGCCGCGACGACGGCAAGGGGACAGCGGCGCGCATAGAGTCCATCACCGTCAGCGAGGACGGCGAGACCCTGGTCATCGAGCTGCGCGCCCGCCGATTCCTATGGAACATGGTGAGGCGGATCGTCGCCGCCATCGCCGCCGTCGGCGAGGCCAAAAGCTCGATGCCAGAGGTCGAGCGGGCGCTGCGGGGCGAGGACCTCCAATTCGGCCTGGCCGATGCCCGCTCCCTCATCCTCATGGACGTGGAGCACCCTGACCTGGAGTTCGCCGCCCATGACGACCCGGTGCTGAGGCGAAAGCTCGCGGAGGCGTTGCACCGTTCACGGGCGGACCTGTCCTTGCTCCTCTCCATCCGTTAACGGGGAGCTGTCGGGGGTGTCCGTCTCCTTCATGGGCGGGAATCGATGACGGTAGCGCAGCAGTATGGCCACCAGCAGCAGCATCACCGGGACCTCGATCAGCACCCCCACCACGGTGGCGAGGGCGGCCCCGCTGCCCACCCCGAATACCATGACCGCGGTGGCAATGGCGACCTCGAAGTGGTTGCTGGTGCCGATTATGGAGACCGGGACGGTCTCCTCATAGGTCAGCTTGAACAGCTTAGCAAGGAACAACCCGACGCCGAATATGAACAGGATCTGCAGGGTCAGGGGAAGGGCGACCATCCCCACCGACAGCGGGTTCTCGACTATGACGTCCCCCTGCAGCATGAATAGGTATATCAGAGTGAGCAGCAGCGCCGTCATCGATACCTGACCGGTGTTCCGGAGGAAGGTCCCCTCGTACCATTCGATGCCCCGCTTGCGTATCAGATGGGTGCGGGTGATGTAACCGGCCACCAGGGATACGCCCACATAGAGCATCACGGTGAAGAATATGGTCAAGAACGGGATGGGCATACCGCCCACATCGAGAAGGAAGTTCCCCAGCGGCGCGAAGAGCACCAGCATCGTCAGGGAGTTGATGGCCACCAGCACCAGCGTCAGGCCCATGAACCCCCGGGCCAGGTAGCTGAACACCAGCACCATGGCGGTGCAGGGGGCGATGCCCAACAATATCATGCCCGCCATGTACTCGTTGGCCAGAGTGGGGTCGAGGAAGGGTGCCCAGATTATCTGGAAGAAGACCCAGGCGAAGAAGAACATGCTGAAGGGCTTTATGCACCAGTTTACGAAGAGCGTGATCATCACCGGCCTGGGGGCCTTGACCGCGTTGACCACCTGGCTGAAGTCTATCTGCAGCATTATGGGATACATCATGCCGAACAGCAGGATGGCGATGGGCAGGTTCACCTGCGCCACCTGGATGCCCGCCAAGGTCTCCGCGGTCTCCGGCAGCAGCCTTCCCAGCAATATGCCCACCGCTATGCAAAGCAGGACCCATACGGTCAGATACTTTTGGAAAAGTCCCAGATTGTATTCCTTCTCCGCCATGTCGACAGTTCCCTCCCCGCAGGCTACAGCCCTGCTAGGCTGTTTTAATATTTTTTGAAATGATATCCTCAATATTTATAGATGACTGGTAACCGCAACGAGGAACGCCATCAATCACGCGGGGGAGGACGCCGCATCCCTGTTCGCCATAGCAATGGCCTGTCCGCCTCCGATGGAGCCCGCCGCTCACCAGATGGCCCGGTGGCGTCATCGGCCGCGGTTGCGGCGTCCGCCAACGTTAAATAGCCGATATCTGTCCCAATGAACATGGCCGCCGTGCGCCTGGGCAAGAACCATCTACGCTGGTGCGACAGCTGCAACCTCCCGTTGCTGGAGAGGAGGGACTGCCCCGCCTGCAACGGCGGCACCAGAGAGGTGGAGGTGACCCCTCCCGCCGATGTGCGCCCGGCGTTCGACCGCGACCGGGGACTGATCAGGCATACCGTCGACGAGCAGTTCGGTGAGGGCTGCGGGGAGGCCCTGCTGCCCTCGGGCAGAGTGGTGTTGCTGAACAAGGTCCCCGCCCTCGACCGCATGGACGAGGTCATAGTCGATGGCGAGGCGGTCGGGGCGCTGCGCTACGACCTCGGCCGCGGGAATGTCTTCGTCAACCGCCTGCAGGGCGCCAAGCGGATGCACCCAGTGATGAGCAGAGGGCGAGTGGTCTGCGACCCCGGGGCGGTCCCCTTCATCAGAGAAGGGAAGAACCTCATGGCGCCGGGCGTCGTGGCGGCATCGGACCATGTGCGCCGCGGTGACGAGGTGGTGGTGTCCGATGGCAAGGAGGCGGTCGCCACCGGCCTGGCGCGGATGGACGCCGAGGAGATGGTCGACGCCGCCAAGGGCCAGGCGGTCAAGACCAAGTGGACCAAGGAGGTCTTTCCGCGCAACCCCCGGCCATCCCCTGGATGGGACGAGGTCCTGGCGGCTAACCAGGAGGTGCTGGGCGAGAGGACAGCGGAGGCAGTGGACTTCATCAGGTCGACCATCGAGCGCCACGACCTCCCCGCCATAGTCTCCTTCTCTGGAGGGAAGGACAGCCTGGCCACGCTGCTGCTCACCCTCGATGCCGGCCTCAGGCTCCCGCTGCTGTTCGTGGACACCGGCCTGGAGTTCGATGAGACCGTGGAGCACGTGGAGGAGGTGGCGGAGAGGCACGGCCTCGAACTCATCGTCGAGTCCGCCCCCGTGGATGCATTCTTCGGTAACCTCGTCCATTTCGGACCCCCTGCCAAGGACTACCGCTGGTGCTGCAAGACCAACAAGCTGGGCCCCACCGTGGGAGCCATACTGAGGAACTTCCCCGAAGGGGTGCTCAGCTTCATCGGCCAGCGCCGCTACGAGTCCGAGGCCCGGCGCTCCAAGTCGCGGGTGTGGCGCAACCCCTGGACCCCAGGGCAGGTCGGCGCCTCCCCCATACAGGACTGGAACGCACTCCATGTGTGGATGTACATCATGTCCAAGGGCGAGGCTTTCAACCCCTGGTATCAACAAGGCCTCGACCGCATCGGATGCTTCCTCTGCCCCGCGTCCGACATGGCGGAGTTGGAGATCGTCGCCGGGGAGAGCGGCCGCTACCGGCAGTGGAGCGATTGGCTGCACCAGCACCGCATCGCCCGCGACCTCCCCGAAGAGTGGGAGCGCTACGCGCTGTGGCGCTGGAAGAAGGTGCCACAGAGCATAAGGGAGGAGCTGGAGTCGCTGACGGGCAAGGACCTCGGATCCTTGACGCGCGGCGCCCCCCGCGACGGCGGCGGCCAGATAAGGCTCGCCATGCAGGAGGGGGCGAGCCCCTGCGTGGCGGGCTACAGCATCGAGGGCTCGTTCTCCCGCTCGGTGGACATCGGCCGGTTGGCCTCGCTGGCGGGGATTATGGGGCCTGCGGATTTGCAGGAGGACGAGGGATGGCTCTCGGTCGAAGGGGTCACCGTTTACGAGGAGGGGGTGCTCACCGCCAAAGGACCCAGCGTGGAAAGGGTCAGGAAAATGGCGGAGAGGATGCACGAGCTGGTCCTCCGCTCCGAGGAATGCGTCGGCTGCTCCCTCTGCGTCGCCCGCTGCCCCCGCGGCTCCCTCGGCCTGCAGGAGGGGAAGGTGACGCTCATGGGTGAATGCGACCGCTGCGGCCGATGCCTCGACGGGCCTTGCCCCGCCAGCAGTTTCCGTGATGAAGAGTTCCGGATGTGATCATATGCGGCGGAAGCCGCGGCCGGCCCACTCGCTCACCGTCTTCATCGCGTAGGAGACGGTGCCGCCGATGCTGCGATGCTCGCCGCGAGGAACGACGAGCCCGCCGACTATCGCTCCGATTACGTCCTCCGCATCGCGGCATCCAACGGGAAGGGTGCAGTAGACGCTCCCCATCTGTTCCACGCAATGGGCGTCACTGCCGGCGGTCCCCGGCTTCCCCATCCTCGCCGCCAGCCGGGCGGAGGCATGGTTACCCGTTTTTACGGAGCGGCCGTTGAGGACCTCGATGGCATCGAACTCCGGCAGCACGTTCTCCTCGCCCAGGCCGGACCACACGCGGTAAGGGTGGGCGGCGACGGCGATGCCTCCGGCGTCGTGTATCGCCATTATCGTATCCAGCACTGGCATCCCCGCCGCTATCTCCCTGTCGACGCCGTAGGCCAGGACGTGGCCGTCGGCGGAGGAGACCTCCATAGCCGGGATGATGAGGAGGTCGTCAGCCATCCCCGCCGCCTCTCGGTAGCCGTCCATGGTGTTGTGGTCGGTGAACGCCACACACTCCAGTCCCAGGGCGCGGGCGGCGTTCAGCATCTCCTCCACGCTGCAGGTGCCGTCGGCGGAATGGTCGCTGTGCACATGCAGGTCGGCCTTCATCGAACCATTGCCCCTGGGCGTATGTCGCCGTCCACGGTCACAGGCACCTCGCCGCAACGGAGCACGGCCGCGGCATCGTCGTCGAAGACCACCGCGTAGAGGCCGTCCTCCTCCGGCGGAGTTATCAGCCTCCTGCCCTCCGCCTCGGATTGGCCCTTACCCAGGGATATTATCCTTATGTCCACCTTCTGGAACTCCTTGTAGTCGAGCTTGGACGCCCCGCCCTCCATCCCGCAGTCCACATCTGCCCCGTTGGGGAGCTCGGCGGCGGGGGTGAGCAGCCGCACGCTGTCGCCGCCGCTGGCGGCGTCATCGGCAGCGAGGACCATGCCGCGGGACTCGGCGCCGCGCAGCTTGGCGGGCTTGAGGTTGCAGACCGCCACCACCTTCCTCCCCACAAGCTCTTCCTTGCGGTAGTGGGTTCGCAACCCGGCGACGACCTGACGCTCCTCGCCGGTGTCCAAGGTCATTATGTAGAGCTTGTCGGCGTCGGGGTGGTCGCAGACGTCGACGACCTCCCCCGTCCGCAGCTCCAGCTTGCGGAAGTCGGCGAATCCTCCGGCCTCCTCGGCCGACGGCTCCACCTTGCGGAACACAGGGCGGGGGTCGCGCAGCTCCTGACCCACCGGCAGGGGGCCCAGGTGGCCGTCCCATCCGGCGTCGGCAACCGACCCGCTGAAGCCCATGTCCTCCCATATGGTCTGGGACGAGAAGGGCAAAAAGGGATGGGACATGATGGCCAGGGCCCTGACTATCTCCAGGTTGGCGTGCAGCGCCGCCCCGCAGGCCTCGCGGTCCTCCTTGAGGAGCGCCCATGGCCTGACAGAGTCGAAGTAGCGGTTGCCGTAGCGGGCCAGCTCCATAACCGCTTTCATCGCCTTCTTGAAATCGCAGTCCGCCAGCAGTCCGTCGGCCTCCTGGAAACGGGACGCGATCTCCTCCTTGACCTCGGCCAGCGATCCGTCGGCGGCGGGTATGGAGCCGTAGTTCTTGCGGGTGAAGCTGAGGACGCGATGATAGTAGTTGCCCAGCTCCGCCACCAGCTCATTGTTGATCTTGGTCATGAACTCCTGCCAGGAGAACTCGGCGTCACGGTGGTCAGGCATGTTGACCGAGAGGAAGTAGCGCACCAGGTCGGGATGGTGCTGCTCCAGGACCGAGGGCAGGTCTATGCTGACGCCGCGGCTCTTGGAGAGCTTGCCCTCCTTGGTGGTGAGGTACTCGTTGGCCGGTATCTCGTCAGGGAGCCTGAGGCCGCCGTAGCCCATCAGTATCGCCGGCCAAATGATGGAATGGAAGGGTATGTTGTCCTTGCCAAGGAAGTAGTAGTGCCGGGCGTCGTCGTCCTTCCAGAAACGCTCCCAGTCGTCGGGGCGACCGATAAGCGCGGAGTGCTCCTTGGAGGCGCTCAGATAGCCGATGACCGCCTCGAACCACACGTATACGACCTTGCCCTCCCAGCCCTCGATGGGGACCGGGACGCCCCAGTCCATGTCGCGGGTGATGGCCCGGTCCTGCAGACCCCCCTCCAGCCAGTTGCTGGTGAAGGTCTTGACGTTGCTCCTCCAATGGTCCTTGGACCCCACGTATGATATCAGCCTGTCCTGGAACTCGCTGAGCTTGAGGAAGAAGTGCTCCGTCTCCCGCACCTCGGGACATGACTCGCAGTGTATGCAACGGCCCTCCTCGATCTCCCCGGCCTCGAAGGTCTTACCGCACTCATCGCACTGGTCGGCGCGGGCGTTGCTGCAGCCGCATTCAGGGCAGGTACCCTCCACGTAACGGTCAGGGAGGAACCTCTCGCAGCTGCCGCAATAGTATTGCGGCGTCTCCTTCCGATAGAGCAGTCCTTCCTCCTGCAGGGTGTTGAACACATCATGGACCACCGAGACGTGATGGAGGTTGTGTGTCTTGGTGTAGAGGGAGAAGCCGATGCCCATGTCCTCGATGGCCTTCTTGTTAATCCGGTGGTAGCGTTCCGCCACCTCCTCCGGGGGGACGCCCTGCCGCTCGGCGCTGAGGGTTATGGGGGTGCCGTGCTGGTCCGAGCCGGACACCATCAGGACCTCGTTGCCCTTGAGCAGGTTGTAGCGTCTGAATATGTCGGGGGGGAGCAGCGACCCCGCCAGGTGGCCGAGGTGTATCGCACCGTTCGCGTAGGGCCAAGCGACCCCTATGAAGACCTTGGGCATTTGTATCGTTTTGAGAACGGGTTAAACGATTTAAGTTTGATGGGTTGCGCCGATGTCTGGTCGATGCGCTGGCCGGCGGCGTTCATGCCTCTTTATGGACCAGATGACGCTCGGCCATCAGCACCCTCGCCGTGAGCCAGGCCCATGCGGCCACCAGCAGGGAGCCCGCTATCTCCCCGCCGGCCTGGCCCCACCATACGCCCACCAGTCCGAAGGCCGCGCCCAGATGATAGGCGGGCACCAGGGTGAGGACGAGGTTGCGGACCACCGTCCCCAGGAAGGCCTTCATCGCCATGCCGATGCCTTGGAACATGGCCGCCGCCACCCCACCGATGCCTATGAAAGGTAGGAAGAGGCAGCTTATGCGCAGGAACAGCACCATCCCTTCGGTCAGATGCGCGGTGTCCTCGGCATAGGTGAACAGCAGCACCGCCTGGTGGGCGAAGACGGCGAGGAGCGCCGCCAGGGCGGTCATCGCCAAGGCGGTCACCTTCATCCCGTAGCTGAAGGCCTCGTTCAACTTATCATAGCGTTTGGAGCCGTAGGCGGCGGCGACGATGGGCACTATGGCGCCGGCGATGCCGAAATAGGGGAGCATGGCGATCTGCAACAGCCTCCAGCCGCTGTTGAATATGGCCACCCCGTCGACGCCGCCGTAGTCGTAGACGATCACGTTCAGGATGAAGGCGGACACCGACAGCACGATCATCTCCGCCCCCGACGGTATGCCGATGGCCAATATCTCGCGCACTGTGCCTCGGCAGTAGCGGAACCCCCGGAGCGAAAGGTCCAGGTAACCTCCCCGCCCCGGAAGGTACCAGTACAGGGCCACGAGGATGGCGATGCCGAAGGCCAGAACCGACGCCCACGCCGCCCCTGCGACCCCCATGCCCAAGGTGTAGATGAAGATGGGGTCGAGGACGATGTTCAGCACCGAGGCGAGGACCATGATGTGCATGGCCCTTTTGGCCGCGCCCTCGGCGCGGAGGAGGCTGTTGGTGAGCACCGCCAGGAAGATGACGATGTTGCCGGCGAAGATCACCCTGCCGTACTCCAGGGTCATGGTCTGCGCCTCGCCCTCGCCGATGAACGCGAATATGTTCTCCGCGAAGGCCAGCAGCGGCACGGTCAGCGCCAGCGACAGCGCCACCGCGATCAGCAGGGAATGGACCGCCGCCGAGTCCGCCCCGCGGCGGTCACCGGCACCGATGCGCCGGGCTATGACCGCCGCCGCGCCGATGCCCAGGCCGTTGGCTATCCCCAGGAGTATGAAGAACACCGGGAACACCAGACCGACCGCCGCCAGGGCCTCGGGCCCGAGACCCGCCACCCAAATGGCGTCGAAGAGATTGTAGACCGTCTGGGCGAGCATGGAGATAACCAGAGGCACGGACATGCGCCGCACCGCCCTCTTCGGATCCCCGAGGAGGGTCTCCACACCCTCGGTCCCCCCTTTCATCTGAATAATGGGAAAGTCCCCGCCTATTTAAGCATGGACCCCGCGATCGATGCGGCGGATGGTGAGCCTCACCCAGCTGAAGACGATGAGCGAGCCGATGACGTTGGCGGAGCACAGGCCGATCCAAAGGCCGATCAGCCCCATCCCCAGGACGACTCCCAGCACATAGCAGAACACCACCGAGAGAAGCACCGCCCTGAATATGGTGGCCACCAGCGCCTTCATGCCCATCCCCATCCCTTGGAATGTGGCGGAGGACAGCATGCCGAAGGCCACCCCCGGGACCATGAAGGCGAATATGCGCAAGAACTCGACCAGGTCGTCGAAGAGATGGACGGAGTCAGGGGACCAGGTGAACAGCGTCATGACCTGGGGCGCGAAGACGAAAAGAAGCACCATCAGTACAACGGTGATGTAGAGGGCGAACCTCACCGAGTAAAGATGGGTTATGGAGAGCTTGTCGAAGCGCATGGCACCGTAGGCGGCGCCGGTTATGGGGGTGACGGCGCTGGCGATCCCTTGGAGAGGGATTATGGCCAAGGATATCACCCTCCAGCCGGTGCTGTATATGGCCACCCCGTCGGTGTCGTCCACCATCAGTATCAGGATTATCATGACGAACTGCGTCAACGCCATGGAGATGAACTGCAGCGACGCCGGCGCGCCCACGCGCAGCACGTCGCGGTTGATGCCGCTCTCCCATTGATACCCCTTGATATGGAGACGGATGAAGGTGTCGTTCTTGCACAGATAGATGCGCAACAGGGCCAAGGTCACCAGGCCGAAGGCTATCACCGTGGCCCAGGCGGCGCCGGCGATACCCATGTCGAGGCCGTAGATGAGGATGGGGTCCAATATGATGTTGAGCACCGAGCCGAAGGCCAGTAATATGGAGGACCTTCGAGCGTCGCCCTCTCCGCGCAGGGTGGCGGCGAGCACATTAGCGAGTATTATGACCACCGCCCCGCCGAAGACAATCCTACCGTATTCGACCGCCAGCGGGGTGACTTCGCCCGCCCCCATGGCCAGAAAGATCTCTTCAGTGTAGAGGAAAAGGGGCACCGTTAAGGCCGCCGAGGCCGCCAATGTCAGGAAGAGGGTGTGGGTAAGGACCCTTTGTGCCCCGTCGCGGTCCTTGGCGCCGATGCGCCGGGCGATGGCCGAGGAGCCGCCGAGGCCGATGCCCGCTCCGATGCCCAGGATGATGAAGAACATGGGGAATGCGAAGCCCACCGCCGCCAAGGCGTCCGAGCCCAGGCCAGAAACCCATATGGCATCGAAGAGGTTGTAGGCCGTCTGCAGGCTCATGGCGATGATCATCGGCACCGAGAGCCGCCTCACCGCCCGCTGAGGGTCGCCGAGAAGGGTCTCCACGCCGTCGGTGTAGCGGGGATCACTCATCCTTTCCCTCTGCCACGTTGCCATGCACCTTCTGCAACAGTTCCCTCAGCACCGACCTCTCCTCGTCGCTGAGGCCCTGCACCAGGCCCGCCTCCAGCTCCAGGCGCACATCCTCCAGGCGCTCCATGACCTCTCTTCCTTCGTCGCTGAGTCGAAGGCGGTAGTTGCGCCGGTCGTGGCGGTCCCGCTCCCGTAACACCAGGCCGGCCCCCTCCAGGCGCATCATGCCCCTGGCGACCGTCCCCTTGTCCAGGCCCAGGGCGGATGCCGCCTGCCCCTGGTTGACCCCCTCGTTCTGGTATATCAGGAACATGAGCGGGAACTGCCCACTGCTCACGCCGAGGTCGCCCAATCGGGACTTTATGAAGCCGTGGCAGTCATGGTGTATCATCGACACCAATCGTATCAGCGAAATGGGGCAGCCCTCGTCCTGGGGGATATGGAATCGGAGCACCATTGGTTGCGAAAACAACCTTATTGTTTATCCATTCTTCGACCGTTGCCCCACGGGCCTCGTCCGTTCATTAAAGCTTATAAACAATCTCCACATAAGCGGGCACATGCGCATCGCCGCATTGCTCAAGGACCGCTGTCAGCCCAAGAAGTGCAACAACGAGTGCATGAGGTTCTGCCCGAAGATAAGGACGGGGGTTGAGGTCATCGTCCTGGGAGAGCGAGGCAAACCCATCATATCGGAGGAGCTCTGCGCCGGATGCGGCATATGCGTGCACAAATGCCCTTTCGATGCCATCAAGATAATCGGCCTCGCCGACGAGCTCAAGGGCGAGATGGTGCACCAGTACGGAGAGAACTCCTTCCGGCTCTACCGCCTCCCGGTGCCGAAGAAGGGCATGGTCACCGGCATACTGGGCCCCAACGGCATCGGCAAGACCACCGCTATCAAGATGCTCTCCGGCGTGGAGGTGCCCAACCTCGGACGCTACGAGGACCCTCCCAGCAAGGAGGAGGTCCTCGACCATTACAGCGGCACCGAGCTGCACACCTTCCTCAGCGATGTGTACGGGGGCGATGTGGTCATCGCCACCAAGCCCCAGTACGTGGACAAGCTCCCTCAGGTGCACAGCGGGGAGGTAAGGTCCCTGCTGGAGAGGGTGGAGGAGCGCATGACCGTCGCCGAGGCCGCGGCCGTCTTCGAGCTGGAGGAGGTCATCGACCGCCCCTTGGACAAGCTCTCCGGCGGGGAACTGCAGAGGGTGGCCATGGCGGCCACGGTGATGCGCGACGCCGACGTCTACTTCTTCGATGAACCGTCCTCGTACCTGGACATCTATCAGAGGGTCAAGGTGGCAAGGATCATCCGCGGACTGAGCGAGGACCGCCAAGTGGTGGTGATCGAGCACGACCTCGCCGTCCTCGATTTCCTCGCTGACAACGTAAACGTGGTGTACGGCGACGAGGGCGCCTACGGCGTCTTCACCCAAGGGAGGCAGGTGCGAACCGCCATCAATGTATATCTCAACGGATACCTCCCCGAGGAGAACATCCGCTTCCGCGAACGCGCCATCGAGTTCTCCATGTCGCCGCCCCGCGGCGAATGGATCACCGGGGAACTGGTTTCATACCAGGGCCTGGGCAAGGACTTCGGGCAGTTCTCACTCCAGGTGTCACCGGGGAAGATAAAGGAGGGCGAGTCAGTGGGGATAGTCGGCCCCAACGCCACCGGCAAGACCACGTTCGTGAAGATGCTGGCCGGCGTGCTCGAGGCGGACAGCGGCTCGGTGGACGCCGACATCAAGGTCTCCTACAAGCCGCAGTACATAACACCTGACTTCGATGGGACCCTCAAAGACCTCCTGCACAGCTCCGCCTTCGAGGTGGTCCAGTCCGGATTCTTCCAGACCGAGGTGATGGAACCGCTGGCGTTGAAGCATCTGCTGGGAAAGAGGGTGAAGAACCTCTCCGGCGGCGAGCTGCAGCGCGCCGCCATCGCCGTATGCCTCGCCCGCGAGGCGGACGTCTATCTGCTGGACGAGCCCTCGGCGTACCTGGATTCGAACCAGCGGATGAACGCCGCCCGCACTTTGCGCAGGGTGATGGAGAAGAGCGGCAAGAGCGCCCTGATCGTCGACCACGACATCTATTTCCTGGACATGGTGTCGGACTCCATGATGGTGTTCGGCGGCGAGCCCGGCAGGAGGGGCGTGGGCGAGGGACCGATGGAGATGCGGACAGGTATGAACCGCTTCCTCAAGGAGGTGGACATCACCTTCCGCCGCGATGCTGACACCCACCGCCCCCGTATCAACAAGCCCGATTCGCGCCTTGACCGCGAGCAGAAGGGGAAGGGCGAGTACTACTACGCATAAATGCTGAGCACGCCCAGGGTGGCGAGGGTGGTTATGGCGCAGGCTATCAGCACCCCCGTGCCGATGACCAGTATCGATTTCCTCTCGTCGAGCTGGAACAGCCAGGACAGCAGCGTCGCCGTCCAGACGCCGGTGACCGGCACCGGTATGGCCACGAACACTATGAGCCCCAGCTCCTGCCAGCGCTCCAGCACCTTGCTGTTCTTGCTGGAGACCCTGCGGACGCAGGCCTCGTAGATCGCGCGCACCGGCGCGATGTGGCACAGCCACCGGGTGTAGACCACCCGCAGCGAGAAGAATATCAGCGGCGACGCGAGGATGTTGAACGCCGCGCACCACAAATAGGCCGACAACGGGTCGGCCCCCATCCTTATGGCCATCGGTATGGTGTACCTGCCCTCCCAGAACGGCACCATGGAAAGCACCGCCAGCAAAGTCCAGTCGAAAATGTCCAACGTCATGCTCACCACGATTCAGACGAACAGTATCAGCAGGTATGCAAAGTATATAAAAGCGAAGACCAGGCCGCCGCGGCGGGAGATGCCGCCGCGGACCCTTATCAATATCAACAGGATGACTGAGAGCGCAAGCATCACCAGCAGATCCAGTCGCAGCATCGCGGCGGGCACCGCGATGGTGGCGCTGAGCGCGGCCAGGCCCATGACGAAGAGGGCGTTGAAGATGTTGCTGCCGATGATATTGCTGAGAACTATCTCCGTCTCCCGCTTCCAGGCGGCCGCCAGGGATATGGAGAGCTCGGGCAGCGAGGTGCCGATCGCCACCACCACCAGCCCGATCACGAGCTCAGGGACCTGGAGCGCATCGGCCAGCGCCACCGCTCCCAGGACGAAGACCTGCGCCCCCAAGACCAACAATGCCAATGAGACGGCCATGATTGCCAGGTTCGGCCCCAGCCTCCCCGGATCCTCGGACATGAGGGTCTCATCGACAACCTCACGCAGCGGATCCCTCTTGGAGAGGCGGTAGACGACGTATATGAAGGCCGCCATGAGAGCCAGCAGCACGATTCCCTCCACCAGGTCGAGGTCGCCCGAAGCCGCCATAAGCGTCAAGAGCACCGACGCCGCCAGCATCACCCATACCTCGAACTTGACAGTGTCGAACCGGATGGCGAGTGGATAGACGATGGCTGTCAGACCGACCACCAGGCCGATGTTGGCGATGTTGCTGCCCACGATGTTGCCCAGTATGACATCGGGAGAGGTGGAAGCCATCAGCGCCAGCGCGGCCTCGGGGGAGGACGAGCCGAAGGCCACGATGGTTATGCCCACTACGAACGGTGAAACACCCAGCAACAAAGCGGTCCTCTTGGCGGAGTCCACCAGCCAATTGGAGGCTTGAAACAGAAGGATGAAGCCCAACGGCAGGCCCAACAGAGCCAATGACATTCAGTCGAACAGCCTAGTGTGATTATATCAACCTTTTCTAACCCAGGTGTCCAGACTGGAACGCCGCCGACGTCTGAGGAGGAGACCATGCGGATCCGTCCATCGGCCATCGGCCGGTCGGGTCATGCGATGCCCGACGATGCCCAGGTGATCAATGGGCATGCAGGCCGCGGAACGCTCGCTCCAGGACCTCCGCCAGAGTGGGATGTGTGACCTGACCCTGGATGAGTGGCCGAGGGGTGCCGTCGTCGGAGTTCATCATGACCACCACCGTCTGTATCAGAGAGCTCGCCTCGGGGCCGCATGCGGTGGCCCCCAATATGGCCTTGTTCCTCCTGTCCACGACCACCTTCACGAATTCCTCCTTGGAACGGATGGCGTAGCCCTTCCCGCTGTCCGCGTAGCGGTGATGCCCCACCAGGACCTCGAAGCCCCTGGCCTTGGCCTCCGCCTCCGTCATGCCCACCGAAGCCACCTGCGGCCAGGAGAACACCGCATGAGGGATGGCGTGCTCTTCCGCCTTGACCTCCTTTCCGATGATGTTCTGCCAGACCACCATGCTCTGGTAGTTGGCGTTGTGGCGGAACATATTCCTCCCCAGGGCGTCGCCCAGGGCGTAAACTCCCTTTACGTTGGTCCGGAGCCTCTTGTCGACTATGAAGTAGCCAGCGGAATCGGTCTCGATCCCTGACATCTCCGGCTTGAGGAGGTCGCTGTTGCTCACCACGCCGGTGCACAGCAGCAACTCATCCGCTTCCACGTCGGCGCTCTCCTCCTTGGAGGAAAGAGTCAGCTTCTTCTTGCCGTTGGCCATCGCGACCTCGTCGATATCGTATCCGAGGAAGAAATCGGCGCGCTCCGAGAGCCGGGAGAGCACCGCCTCAGAGGCATCGGCGTCCTCGCTGGGTAGGAAACGGGCGTTGCGGCCGATCACGGTCACGTCAACGCCTATTGCGGAGAAGAAATGGGCGAACTCCGCCGCCTTGTATCCGCCGCCGAGTATGGCGAGGCTGCGGGGAGGCTCCTTTATCATGAAAACGTCCTCCGACCGCAGATAGCCGGCCTTCTCCAGACCTTTTATCTCAGGAACCCGGGTCCTGACTCCGCTGGCTATGACTATCCTTTCTGAGCTTACCTTCTTCATGCCCGCCTGCAAGGTCTTGCTGTCCACAAACTCCGCCGTCCGTCGGAACAGGTCTATCTGAGGGTCCTTGTCGATGGCATTCTCAATGGACTTGGAGTCGCCATCCACGATATGACGCAGGCGGGAGCGCAGCAGCGAGAAGTCCACATAATCGATGCTGGTCCCCACCCCCATGCCGGCGGCGTCCTCCGCCGACCTTATGGCGTCGGCGGCGCTGGTCCATATCTTGCTCGGTATGCAGCCACGGTTTAGGCAGGTCCCTCCCAGGGGGCCGTTCTCGAACAACGCCACCTTCCATCCCTTGTCACGGGCCTGGTTGGCGATGTTGAGCCCCGCGCCGGAACCTATCACGATTATGTCGTATTCCTTGACCATGGAAGCTAGGGATAATCGTTTTAAGTCGGATAACTAACTTTTCACTCCTGGAACTCCAGGCTCATCTCCCCCGCCTTCAACGCCAGGGAGCTGGACATCATGTCGGCCTCCATCCATGCGCAGTTGAACACCGCCACCGGCGCCAGGCAGGTGGGGGTCAGATGCTCCACTATCATGGGGTCCATGATGCGGCTCATGGTTATGCTGCCGAGGTCGGCCATCGCCAGGGTCCCCAATTGCTCGCCGTACTCCCGCACCTTCTCGCAATCGGAGACTATGCTGACATCCAGCGATCCGTCCTCCCGCAGACTGACGTTGATTTCGTGCGTACGCTCGCACACGCCCATGTTAACCTTCACCTTTGCCATCCTAGCACCTGTTTCTAATATATTTGAAATACGTTTTTATACGCTCAACCGGTTCGTATCCTGAGCGCATGAGCGACTGCTGCATCGACAAGGCCGCGGCGGAGATCGGCCGCATCAGGGTTGCGGGTATGATGGTGGGAGTATCTAACCTCTACGGTATATTCCGAAAGGTCGACGGCAAAGAGGGCGAAGAGCTCCGCGACGAGCTGTTGCGATTGGCCTCCATATACAATTACATACCCAAGGAGAAAAGGGAGGATTACGCCGAAGGGCTGGTGAGGGCCTACGGGGAATGGATATCCAAGCAGTGATGATGGAGTTGTTCGAAACCGGCTCCTCCGAATACTATCGGTTCGGGGCAGCGTCCGCAAGATCCCCAAAGGGATCATCGGGGCGAAGACGGACGGCCCCCGGGGGCTCGGCCCGAGGGGCGATGATGACGCCGGCCCTCGTCTTCGATGGCGAGGTGCGCATCGCTGATAGACGACAGCAAAAGAGGTCGCTGAGATGCCCAGCGACGACGGCCGTCCTCCCGGAAGCGCGCCTGAGGCGACGGCTTGCGGATGCGCTTCAATGCGGCAACGGCACGACGGCCGCGCATCAGGTCGTCAATCTCCAGATCACTTCACATCGTTCACGAGTATCAGGTGCCATCCGAAGTTGGTGCGCACCGGACCGACAACGTTGCCCGGCTCGGACTTGAAGGCGGCGTGCTCGAACTCGGCGACCATCTGATTGCGGCCGAACCACCCCATGGCGCCGCCCTGCTTCCCCGAGGGGCATTTGGAGTATTTCTTGGCCAGGTCCTCGAACCTCTCTCCTCCGTTGAGTCTTTCGACGATCTTCGTGGCCTCTTTCTCGCTCTCGACGAGAATATGGGAAGCGTTGACCTGCTTTGCCATGCCTCCGCTATAAGCGCTTACTGACATAAACCTTTCATCGAGGCAACCTTCATAAACCGCGGCGGCGATGGATACGACATGAGCCCTGACACCGAGTACTACAAGGTGGTGGTCTTCCTTCCGCCCGAGGACCGGGATGCAGTCATGGAGGCGGTGAACGGGGCGATGGAGCCCATCTTCCCCCATTACGACATGGTGTTCAGCTACCAGATGATGACGGGTTGTTGGAGGCCGCTCGAGGGCGCCGACCCTTACCAGGGGGAAGTTGGGAAGGTGGAGGTCGCTGACGAGCTGAGGATGGAGTTCGCCATCAAAGCCTCCGACCTGCGCCGGGTGATCGATGCCATAATCGCCGCCCATCCCTACGAGGAGCCGGGCATAGATGTCTACCCCTTCATTCCCGGAAGGGAGCTGGCCGGCCTCTAGTCCTCTTTGAATCGTACGGTGTAGATGGCGTCGAAACTGCGCTGCAGGCGGTGCATCTGCAGGCTGTTGAGCCGCAGTTCCAGCTCCGAGGGCTCCATGATGCCCTTGTCCACGAAATCCTGCAGCAGCCTTTTGGCCGTCTCATAGTCCCCCTCGATGCCCACCACGATGTCGATTAGCCGGTTGCGGCAGGCGAGCTGCTGGGGTATTTTCCCTTGATGCATCTCACGTAGCCTCCCCGCCAGACGGGGGAATCTCTCCAAGGACTGCAGGCAGGCCTCCCTGGCCTCATCATGGCGGTTCCTTTCCACCAGCGCGGTGATCCTCTCCTCGTCCAGCAGCAGGTCCACCATCTCGTCCCCTGGCAACCCCAGCCCTTTCAGGGCCAGCGTCAGCGCGAAGTCGTGGTTGTCCTCATCGTTGGCGCTCTTGGCCATGGCCAGCAGTGCTCCTTTGGGCCCCGATCCCTCGGCCGCCCGGCCGATGTATCGTGAAAGTATGCGCTTGGACTGCCCGTCCAAGGATTGGTACCATTCCCCGAGGCCGGTATCGGCCATGGTCTTGGCGGCATTGGCATCCATCGTGTTCACCTCCGGGTCAATGGGAGAGGTCGCTAATAATGTTGCTCTCGGCATAAGGATTATATCGGCAGCTTGCTCTTTCCTACTGGATGGCGGGTTCCGGCAAAGACGACGACCTTTCCCTGGAGAATTTCCTCGACAAGGTGATAGAGGACTCCTCTAAGCTCGCAGGGAAGGTGGACCCGAATAAGAGGTTGCAGCAGGAAAGGCTGCAGATCGTGGTTCTGACCGTGGTCACCGCCGCGATATGCGTGCTCGCATTCCTGGCGATATACGGTTGAAGAAAGGTTGAGGCGAGCGCGAGGGGATTCGAACCCCTGATTTGCAGCTTAGGAGGCTGCTGCCATATCCTGGCTAGGCCACGCGCCCAAAGTCCCAAATGTAAAGATTGATTTAAGGGTTTCTATCCCGCCAGTCACTCTTCGGCGTCTGGCTCTTCTTCGGAGACTTCCTCGGACTCGGCGGGCTCATCGTCCTTGGAGACCCTGCTCCATTCCTCGATCAAGCGGACGGTGTCCACGCCGAGGTTCTCGCGCAGGTCCGAGACCAGGGCGAATCGGGCCATGGGCCAGCTCTGGTCGAATTTGCAGACCTCGGAGAGTGTTATGTCCACGCTGTCGTCCTTGACGTCGAACTCGAAGCCCTCAGAGGTGCCGAAGTTGAGGTCCAGGATGGCCTTGGCCTTCTCCGTTGGGTCGTCGATGAGCTCGGTGACCGTGAACTTGTAGAGCAGCGTCTTACCCGCCAGGGGGCTGTTGAAGTCCACCCTCACCCTCCCTGCGCTGACGGAGGCCACGGTCCCGCGGCGGTTGCCGATGCTGACCTCGAGGCCGGGGTAGGGGTTGATGTCCTTCTTCTGGAACTCCCTGATGGGGAAGAGCTCGGTGAGCTTGGGGTCCCTCTCTCCCGCGGCGAGCTCAGGGGGTATGGTGACCTCCTGCTCCTCGCCCAGCTCGGCGCCCTCTATGGCCTGCTCGAAGCCGGGGAAGACCTTGCCGCCGCCGACCATCACGGGCATGGGGGCGTATTTGTATTTCTCATCGAAGATTCCGGCCTCTTGGGCCTTGTCTTCCTTGCTGGTGTCGAAGAGGACGTCCTCGTCGACCAGATATGCCTCGTAATCCACACGGACCATGTCGCCGTTCTTGATTGCCATAAGATTCACCGGTTAATAATATTCAAATAGGTACGATTCCCCGACAATCGTTGGCCTGTATTAAAGGTTTTGGTCGCCGGCCAGATGCTGGGAGGACGGCTCATGGAAGCGTCCGAAGGCGTCCGCTGTATCGCCTGTCGCAGCACCATGGGATGGGGTAAACGATAATAAGGGGTTGCTGATTATACCGGGACAGGCCACCATTGCTTAGCCTGGTAGAGCGGCTGACTTGTAATCAGCAGGTCGGGGGTTCGAATCCCTCTGGTGGCTCTCACTTTCATCCATAACAAGCCGCCGCGTCCTGGTGGCAGCGTACATTGGCAAGGTTTTAATCCCCTCCGCGCATCGGGTCCCAAGGTGAACGTGGATGGATTTTAGTTTCGCGACGGTGATAAACTGCATGGACGGCAGGGTGCAACTGCCCGTGTTGGAATGGATGAAAGGGAGCTGCAATGTGGACTGCATCGACACCATCACCGAGGCCGGGCCCAACGGCATACTCGCCGAGCAGAGGGAGCCTTGCATGTCAACCATCAAGGAGAGGGTCCTCATCTCCATAAACGGCCATGGCTCCCGAACCGTGGCCCTCGTGGCACACCACGACTGCGCCGGCAACCCTGGCCCCCGGGAGATGCAGATCGAGCATCTGCGCAAGGGCTTGGAGCTGCTGGAGTCCTGGGACCTTCCGGCGAAGGTCATGGGCATCTACGTGAACGAGAACTGGCAGGTGGAGCCCGTACAGGGCTGCGAATGAGAGCTGTCCCCCTCAACGACCTTTGATGTTGACGAGGAGCAGCAACGCCAGCAAAGCCAGGCCCAGCACCGAGGGGGCCAACAGCCCGTTCTGGATCACGTATCCCGTCCAGAGCGCCATTGTCAGCAGGAGGCTGCTGCTCGCTCCCGCCGGCAGCGCCTCCCCCGATTCCAGCCTGTCCTTCAACGCGAAGTAGAGTATGGCGGAGTAAGCGACCCCGGTCAAAAGCCAGCCCAGGAAATTGACTGCCGGCACTCCGTGATAGGCGCCGCCGTCCTCCCATATCCAAAGGCCGGCATGCACAATGGCGGGGTCGAGCACCAGGTCCGCTAACACCAGCATAGCGGCGCTGCCCATCACCATGCGCGTCCAACGACCTCCTATGAGTTGCGATGCCAAGGTGAAAGAACCGAGCAGTATGGGCAGATAGGCGAAAGCCACCGTCCATGGCACCAGCCCGAACAGCTTGGGGCCCATGGCATCGGAGTAGGAGAATCCGCCATAGGGAACGCTGGTGACCACCGCCTGCGCCTCCACCAGCAGAGGCATGGCGCTCAGCAGCAGCAACAGCGGCACGCCTTTCCTCACGCCCGCGAAGCGTAGGAAGCAATAGTAGGACGGCAGGGCTATGGCCACGATGAGGGCGCCGGAGACCAAGGGGACATCCAGGCCTGTGTCGAAGTCGAGCACGGTCAGCCCGACGAGGAAAAGGAACGCCGCCGACAGGATCAGCGCCGCCCTGATGACCTTTTTACGAGCAGCCATGCGAACACCGAACGCTGATGCCTTGCCGCTCAACGCTCAGCCGAGAGTCTCCTCAGCGCTCTGAATGGTCCTGCTGAGCACCGAGTAGGCGTCTATCATGCTGTCCTTGCTGACCACGAAGATGGTGTCGGTGTGGCAGCTTATGGTCTCCTCGATGTTTATCCCGGCATCGGAGAGGTTGTTGATCAGGTAGGCTATGACGCCGCTGGTGTCCACGATGGACTCGGGGCTCTTGACCGCTATCTCCACCAGGTCGTCGCGGACCTTGATGACGTTGAACCTCCCCAGCGTGTCCATGATGCGGTCCTTTAGCATCTTGTCGCAGATTATGGTCACCGCATTGGTGCTCTGGACCACTTGGACGATGGTCTTCTCGTTCCAGAGGTCCCGGAACAGGTTGTCCATCTTATGCATGACCGTCCAGTCGTTCTTGGCGGTGATGATGCAGAGCTTGGTCCTCATCTCCAGGCGGCTGTCCTTGAGTATCCTCAGTATCTCCTGCTCGTGGTCGCTCCCGCCCAACCGCTGCGCGTAACGGCGGCAGGCTATCATCACCGCCTCCTCGTTGCCCACCCCCAACTCTTTCATTACGAGCCTGGCCAGCGAAGAGTAGTTGATTAGGTCTTTCGACACGCAGTCCTTGATGCTCGGATGGGAGTCGATGTAGGCACGGGTCCTCTCGGCTATGCTCTCCTTGGACTGCATCTTGGTCATCGCTCGAAGAATGTCATTCGACTATTAATATGTTATATTTGATACAAAACAAAGGTATATAGAAAGGAATCCGACAATGTGTCACATTTCATCCAGATATCCTTCGAGTATGTCCGTGAATTTCTGCAGCGAGGAGCGGCTGACGATCAAGGGAGGGACAAGGCGAACAACGCTGCCGGCGCAGACGTTGACCAAGAAGCCATTATCAAAAGCGTGGGACTGTAGCGCCTTGGCGTGGCCCGGCATGTCGAGGCCTATCATCAGGCCTTTGCCGCGGACCTCGGTCAGCACATCGCCCTCCAGCCGCTGGAGCGATCCGATCGCGTCCGCGCCGAGCTCGGCGGCCCGTTTCACCAGCCCCTCTTCCTCTATGGTCCTGACGACCGCCGATGCAACCGCGCAAGCCAGCGGCCCGCCGCCGAAGGTTGTCCCGTGGGTGCCGGACGGCAACGCCTCCGACAGCTCGTCGGTGCTCAACACGCAGCCGATGGGAAAACCGCCGCCCAGGCCTTTGGCCAAGGTCACGACGTCAGGCTGCACGCCGTAGTGCTGGAAACCGAACCATTCCCCTGTGCGTCCCATACCGGTCTGCACCTCGTCCACTATCAGCAGGGCGCCGCGGTCGTCGCAGACGTCGCGGGCGGCGCGGAAGAACTCGGCGCTGCAGGGACGCACGCCGCCTTCGCCTTGGATGGGCTCTAGCAGCAGCGCGGCGGTGTCATCGTCCACCGCTCCCTTCAGCGACTCGGTGTCGTTGAAAGGCACGTGGACGGCGAAATCCCCCATCAGAGGATGGAAGCCCTCATGGTACTTCGTCTGGCCGGTGGCCTTGAGCGCCGCGCAGGTGCGCCCATGGAAGGAGTTATCCATCGAAACCACCTTGCAACGCCCGCTGCGGCGGACGGCCAGCTTGAGGGCGGCCTCGTTGGCCTCGGCCCCCGAGTTCACGAACAGGGAGCGTTGCAGGTCACCAGGGGCGATGCGCGCCAGCGCCTCGGCCAGCTCCGCCTGCTCCTTGATGCGGTACAAGTTTGAAACGTGCAGCAGGCGGGAGGCCTGGTCGCAGACCGCGGCTGTCATGGCTGGATGCGCGTGCCCCAACGAGTTCACCGCTATGCCCGCCACCAGGTCTATGTACTCCCTTCCTTCGAGGTCATAGAGCGCCTCCCCCTTGCCGTGCGAGAAGCATATGTCCTGGCGGGAATAGTTCTGGAACAGGTGCTCGCCGTCGATCTCCTTCAATTTCTCCAAGTCCATTACGTCACCCGTTGGTTATCTTGGTGCCGCGGTGCTTGCCGTCGAGTATCTGGCGCAGCAGATGCTCGGAATCCTTGCCCCCTAGCATGTGGGTGGCGCGGACGCCCTTCTCCAGGGCCAAGCGGCAGGCCTCTATCTTCGGCACCATCCCGTCCTTGACCACTCCGCCCTCGATGAGCTCGTCCACCTGCTTGATGGAGACCTCATCGAGCAGGGATTCGGAGTCGTTGACATCCGCCAATATGCCCGGCACATCGGTTATCAGGATCAGTTCCTCGCAGTCGAGGGCGGCGGCGATATGCGCCGCCGCGGTGTCGGCGTTGACGTTGACGAGCACCCCGTCGTCGTCCTTGCCCAGCGGATAGACCACCGGGACCATGCCCGACGCTGTCAACAGGGTGATGGGCTTGGCGTCGATGCTCTCCACGTCGCCCACATGCCCGAGGTCCACGGTGGCGAGGTTGCCCTCCTCGTCATAGGCGAGGATGGGGTCCTTGCGCACGCACCGCATCATCCCCCCGTGGTGGCCAGGCATGCCGCAGGCGTCCACGCCGGCGCCTTTGAGGGCCTTGACTATCTCGCGGTTGATGCGCCCCAGCACGTACTCCGCCACCTCCAATGTCTGGGTGTCGGTGATGCGCAGGCCGGCGACCTTACGGGGCTCGAGTCCGCGCAGCCTCATCTCCCTGGTGATCTCCGGACCGCCGCCGTGGACCAGAACAGGCTGCAGGCCCAATGAGCGCATCATCGCCACATCCTTGGCGAAACGTTTGAGCTCGTCATGGCCGCTGATGGCGTTGCCCCCGAACTTGATGACGATATGGTTCTGGCGAAGCTGCTCGAGGCGGGGGAATTTGTCCTTGATCGGATATTGTTCCATTTGCATCACGTGGTGTATTCAGCGTTGATCTTTACGTAATCGTAGGACATGTCGCAACCCCATCCGGTGGCGGAGTGCTCGCCGTCGCCGAGGATCACCATTATCTTCACCGCGTCCCCGTCCATGGCCATGCGCACGATGTCCACCGAGCGTTGGTCCTCGAAGACCGGCGTCCCGTACTCCAGTATGGGGACCTCGATGCCCGCACCGAACACGGTGAGCTTGACGTCCTCCACATCGAAGTCGCAGTCGCTGTTGCCCAGGGCCATCATAATGCGGCCGTAGTTGGGGTCGGAGCCGAAGATGGCCGTCTTCACCAACGGCGAGCGTATGATGGACTTCACCGCCGACTTGGCGCATTCCCCGCTCGCCGCCCCGCGCACCTCCACCTCGATCACCTTGGTCACGCCCTCGCCGTCCTCGACCACCATGTAGGCGAGGTCCTCCATGACATTTTTTAGGGCGGACATGAAGTTGGGGTCCTCGTCGGCGCAGTCGCCGCCGGCGAGTCCGTTGGCCATCAGCACGGACATGTCGTTGGTGCTCTGGTCGCCATCCACAGATATCATGTTGAAAGTGTCGTCCAGCGTCTCCTGCCACTTGGATATGAACCTCTCGCTCAGGACCGCGTCGGTCGATATGAAGCTGAGGGTGGTCGCATGCAGGACCTTCATGTGCGGAGCCACCATGCCGCTGCCCTTGGCCACGCCGGCGATGGTCACCAGGCTGCCGTCCTCCAGCTTGACGCGGTAGGCGATCTCCTTCTTGCGGGTGTCGGTGGTCATGATGGACTCGGAGAAGTCCGAGTCGGCCTCGTATCCGTAGGCGAGCTCTTTGGAGGCGCGGTCTATGCCGTAGAGTATCTTGGGCATGTTCAGGAAACGTCCTATCAGCCCGGTGGATATCACACCGACCGATTCCTCGTCGTCTAACCCCAACGCCGAGGCGGCATGGGAGCGCATGTTGTGGACGTCCTCGATGCCGCGCTTGCCCGTTAAGGCGTTGGCGTTACCGCTGTTGATCACGAAGGCCTCAAGCTCCCGGGGGTCGCTCTCCATCATCACCTGCACCGGGGCGGCCTTGACCTTGTTGGTCGTGTAGCCTATGAAGCATTTCGCCGGCACGTCCGATGTCACCAGTCCGAGGTCCAACGAACGGTACTTTACCCCGGAGTGCACCCCGGCGGCCTTGAAGCCCTGGGCGGCGGTTATCCCTCCTTTTATCTTCTCCATGTCTCACACCCCCAGGCCTGGGAAGTCCAGACCGGTGGACTCCGGCAGGCCGAACATGATGTTGGCGCATTGGATCGCCTGCCCTGAGGCGCCCTTCACCAGGTTGTCGATGCTGGCGAACACCGCGGCCTTCTTCCCCCCTATCGTCGCCGGGGAGACCTGGCAACGGTTGGAGGCCGCCACGGCGCGTATCGATGCCTCCCCCGCCACCTGGACGAAGCGCTCGCCGCGATAGAAATCTTTGTACAAGGATGACAGCTCCTCCGCGGACATCGGCTCTGCCAGGTCGGCGTAGCAGGATGCCAGTATGCCGCGGACTATCGGCACGAGATGAGGGGAGAACAGCACGGCGCCCCCCTTTCCCACCTTATGCAGTATCTGCTCCATCTCCGGCTGGTGGCGGTGCTTGCCGGTGTTGTAAGCGATGACCGACCCGCCGCAGTTGGGATGGTGGGTGCGGGGGCCGGGGCTTATCCCCGCCCCCGAGGTGCCGCTCTTGGCGTCAACGACCGCATCCCCTGTCATGAGTCCGCGCGCATAAAGCGGCGCCAAAGCCAATATGGTGGCGGTGGGGTAGCATCCGGGATTGGCCACCAGATCCGCGCCGGCTATCTCGTCGCGGAACAGCTCCGGCAGACCGTATACGGCCTTGTCGAGATTCCCGGGGTCGCTGTGCGCCTTCCCGTACCATGCCTCATAGACATCTGGGGCTTGCAGACGGTAGTCCCCGCTCAGGTCTACCACCTTGACGCCGGTCTCCAGCAGCCCGGGGACATGTTCCATGGAGACGCCGTGGGGAGTGGCGGCGAAGACCATGTCAAGGTCGTCGTGACCATCCACAGAGGGGGCGAAATCCAGGTCCACGTGGCCCTTGAGGTAAGTGTGCACCGCATCCACGGGCTGGCCGGCGTTTCCGCGGGAGGTCATCGCCTTCAGCTCCATCTGCGGATGGGAGACCAGCAAGCGCGCCAGCTCGCCCCCTGTATAGCCTGTCGCCCCTATTATGCCAACACCGATCATCTGCTGAACCCTCTTTCTGTGAAGATATGTTTGATTCCGGGATTTGTTTTTAGGTTTATTGTCTGATATTAGACAATGGTTGTATCCAATGTACCATATATTACCTTTTGCTCTAAATCGCCTTGCCATCTGGGTAGGGTCCTGGCCGCAGGGCGACAGATTTGTACACCTAGCGCCCGGGGGCCGGCCTATCAATGACATTGGGAGCCTCGCATCGGAGCCCTCATCATATCATCCCCGCCAATGACGCAATGCTTTATATTGTCATGAAAATACCAGGGGGGATTACGATGCAGGGTTCCGAAAACAGCAGGGACAAGGTGGTCCTGGCATACTCCGGAGGGTTGGACACCTCGGTGGCCATACGTTGGCTGCAGGAGAACCACGGCCTCGACGTGGTCGCCGTATCCATCGATGTCGGTCAGCCCCCTGGGGACGATGACGCCATCGAGCGCGCCAAACAGATAGGTGCGGTGAACGCTTACTCCATCGACGCCCGTGACGAGTTCGTCGAGGACTACATATTCCCGGCCTTGAAGGCCAACGCCCTCTATCAGGGCACCTACCCTCTGAGCACCGCCATCGCCCGTCCGCTGATAGCGAAGCTGCTGGTGGACGTGGCCAAAGAGGAGGGTGCTAAATACATCGCCCATGGCTGCACCGCCAAAGGCAACGACCAGGTCCGTTTCGATGTCGGCATCGTCTCACTCGACCCCTCGTTGGGCATCATCGCCCCCATGCGCGAGTGGAAGATGACCCGTGACGATGAGATCGAGTACGCCAAGGACAGGGAGATACCCATCATCGTGAAGAAGGAGAGCCCGTTCTCCACCGACGAGAACCTTTGGGGCAGGAGCTGCGAGTGCGGCGTGCTCGAGGACCCGTGGACCGAACCTCCGGAGGAGGCTTTCGAGTGGACCTCGTCCGTCACCGAGTCGCCCGATGAGCCGCGCTATGTGGAGCTGGAGTTCGTGGCCGGTGTCCCGGTCTCCCTCGATGGGGATCTGATGAAAGGGGCCGAGCTGATCGCCGCTTTGAACCGCATCGCCGGGGAGCACGGCGTGGGGCGCATAGACCATGTGGAGGACCGCCTCGTCGGCCTTAAGAGCAGGGAGATCTACGAGTGTCCGGCCGCGGTCTGCCTTATCAAGGCCCATCAGAACCTGGAGTCTCTGGTGCTGCCCCGTGACCTCCTCGCCTTCAAACAGCCGGTGGAGCAACGCTACTCCGAGGTGGCGTACGACGGGCTGTGGTTCGGCCCCCTGAGGGAGTGCCTCGAGGCGTTCATAGAACAGAGCCAGGAGCATGTCTCCGGCGTCGTCCGCCTCAAGCTGCACAAGGGCGGCGCCACGGTGGTGGGCCGCCGCTCGGACCACTCGATATACGACGAGGGGCTGGCCACCTATGCGGGGGGCGATGACTTCGACCACGACTCCGCCAAAGGCTTCATCTACTGCTGGGGGCTACCCAACAAGACCGTCGCCAAAAAGCACAGGAAGGGATGAAGATGGACAGGAAGGCTTTATGGTCCGGCCGTTTCGAGAAGGGCATGGACAAGTCCGTATTGGCGTTCAGCTCCTCTCTGGAAGACGATTCTGCCCTGGCCTTCTATGATGTCATGGGCTCTCTCGCCCATGTCCGCATGCTGGGAGAGACGGGGGTGCTGCCCTCGGACGACGCGCAGCTGATCAGCGGGGCGCTGAAGACCATACTGCGCGACGTGGAGGACGGCCGGCTGGAGCTGGATGATTCGTTGGAGGACGTCCACACCAACATAGAGCAGCGCCTGACAGAGATCGTCGGCCCCAGCGGCGGCATGCTCCACACCGCCCGCAGCCGCAACGACCAGATAGCCACCGATTTCCGCATGTACCTCCGCGACGAGGTGCTGGAGATCGTCAGAGGGTTGTCGCTCCTGCAGAGGACGCTCATCAAGCGCGCCGAGGAGGAGGCCCATAGCGTCATGCCAGGATACACCCATCTGCAGCACGCGCAACCCGTCTCGCTGGGCTTCCACCTTATGGCGCACGCCTTCCGCCTGGACCGTGACGCCGAGCGCCTGATGGAGGCCTTCCGCCGCATCAACGTGTGCCCGTTGGGCTCGGCGGCGATGGCGGGGACCACCTATCCCATCGACCGCCGCCGCTCCGCCGAACTGCTGGCGTTCAGCGCTCCGAGTGACAACGCCATGGACTCGGTGAGCGACCGGGACTTCGTGCTCGATGCGGCCTACTGCGCCATGACCGTCGCCCTGCACCTGTCCTCCCTGTGCGAGGAGCTGGTGATGTGGTCATCCCCGGAGTTCGGATTCGTGGAGATGGACGACTCCTACTCCACCGGTTCATCGATAATGCCGCAGAAGAAGAACCCGGACATCGCCGAGCTGGTGCGTGGGAGGGTCGGCCGCGCCGCCGGCGCCCTCTCATCGTTGCTTATCACCCTCAAGGGCCTGCCGATGGCCTACAACCGCGACCTGCAGGAGGACAAGGCCACGACGATGCGCTCACTGGATTCGGTGCGCTCGTCGCTGGCGATGACGGAGGGGATGCTGTCCACGCTGAGCTTCGACACCGCCCGCATGCGGGAGATGAGCGATAACGGCTTCATCAACGCCACCGACCTCGCCGACTACCTGGTGGGGAAGGGCATGCCTTTCCGCCAGGCGCACGAGGCGGTCGCCGCCGCGGTGCGGGAATGCATCGCCGCCGGCCTTCGGCTGGAGGACCTCAGCCTGCAACAGCTCCGCTCCTATTCGGAGATGATCGACGAGGACGCCTTGGACATCATCGGCGTGGAGGAGTGCATGCGCAGACGAAGCTCCTACGGGGGCACGGCGCCGCAGTGCGTGGCCGTGCAGGCCACCGAGTGCCTCGACCGGGTGATGAGAAGGGAGTCGGCGGCGGACGAGGCCATGCGGCGCATCGATGCCGCCTGGGAACACCTGCTCGGTTAACGGACGCCGTTCACGGTGTTCTGCTCCACATCGTGCTCGATGCCCGCGGCGCTGAGCATCTCGCTGATCCGCTCACCCACCCGCGCGACCTCCGCCGGCCTGGACGTGCTACGGATATAGAACTCCTTACGGTCGAGTGGGAATATCATCCTCATCCTGCCCTTGCGGTTGTAGCCCTCGGGCTTAACGTTGCGATCCAGGTCGCTGACGTTGAGCTCGATGAACATGTGCAGGACCTCTTCATCCTCTGGCATCTGGTCGGTCTCCTTGAGGAAGAAACCGAGCAGGTCGGGGAAGACCTTGGCCAGGTGCTTGTAGTCCGAGTCTCCGCTGAGGACGAAATGACAGCTTGAGGCTTTCATCTGACTTTCGAACTGTTGATATCTATATAAAGATGATGACTGTGCGAGGGAAGCTGGTGCTGTGCCCGGGAACGATGGCAATATTAACCCCGGCGCCATTACCGGGAGCATGTACAAGGCCCTGAGCATAGCTGGCTCCGACTCGGTGGGGGGCGCGGGCATCCAGGCGGACCTGAAGGCCTTCGCCTCATTGGGGGTGCACGGCTGCTGCGCCATCACCGCCGTCACCGCGCAGAGCAGCACCGCGGTGGACAGCATATGCGCGGTGGAACCGTCGATGCTCAGGGCACAGATGGAGAGCGTCCTCGAGGACGTGGATATCGGGGCCGCCAAGACCGGGATGCTTTACATGCCCGATAGCGTGGAGGCGGTGGCCGAGGTCTTCGAGGACCGGGAAATACCGCTGGTGGTCGATCCGGTCCTGGTCGCTGGCGTGGGCGATAGCCTCGGATCGGAGGGGCTGGCGAAGGCCATCATGGACCGGTTGCTGCCGCTCTGCGACATGGTCACCCCCAATAGGCACGAGGCGGAAACGATGGCGGGCATGGAGATCATCGACGGCGAGGACGCCATGACGGCCTGCGAGATCATCGGCTCGCAGGGTAGCAGCGTTTACCTGAAAGGAGGACACATCGACTCCCTGGACGTGGTCGACTACCTCTACCACGGCTCGGAGTTCACCCGCCTGAGATACCCGCGGCTGCCGCCGGCGGGCCATGGCGGCGGATGCGTCCTGTCGGCGTACATGGCCGCCAACATGGCCAAGGGCATGGACGCCATAAGGGCGGCGCTGACCGCCCGCGAGTCGGTCCAAGGCTCCATCGTGGCGATGTATACCGTGGGCCGGGGGGTGGCGGTGGTGGACCCGCTCGTCGACCTGCGCCGCGACGCCGCCGCCGTGGAGGTGCTGCAGCGCCTTCGTGTTTGCGTCACGCGGCTCGAGGAGACGCTGCCGGCCGGCTGGTTGCCTGCGGGAGGCGGCAACTTGGTCTTCGCCCTGCCATTCGCCCGCGGACCGGAGGACATCGCCGGCCTGGAGCCGCCGATGATGGCTGTGCGGGGCCGCCCCCGTGCCGGAGCGGCGGCCTTCGGCGCAGCGGATGACATGGCCGAGGCGGTGCTGGCGGTCATGGGAAGGGACCCATGGATGCGGGCCGCCGTCAAGCTCGCCCATGACGACGACCGCTTGGACCTGATGGAGGAGCTGGGCCTTACGGTATCGGCCTTCGAACGCGGGTCCGCGGCCACGCTGGCGAGGGGGATGGAGGACGCCATAGACCACTGCGACGAGTTCCCGGACGTGGTGCTGGAACAGAGGATTGACGGCGGGGAGGTGCTCCGGCTGCTGGGCAGGAGCCCCGAGGAGCTTCTGCAGAAGATCGCTCTTTTACTGTGAGGTAGTTTCTATGAGGATCGCGATGATTACGGACAGCTATCTGCCCACCAGGGACGGGGTCGTCACGGCGGTCACGATGTCCAAGAAAGGATTGGAGGAAAAGGGGCATGAGGTCATCGTGATCGCCCCCGACCCGGGGAACGAGGAGCAGCGGGAGGAGGGGACGGTCTATTTCCCCGCCTGCCGCTTCCCCTGCTACCCGGGCTATTTCGTGCCCATATTCCCTTCCAATAAGATGGAGATCATCCGCGACCTGGACGTGGACCTGATACACTCGCAGGGGCAGCTGACCATGGCGGTGAGGGCCATGCTCGCCGGCCGCCACCTCGGCCTGCCGGTGGTGGTGTCCTTCAACACCATGGTCACCGAGGCCATGCAGTACTACTCCCCCATCCCGTTGGAGTGGAACATGGCCGAGAAGCTCTTCTGGGTATACTTCCGCGGGCTGCTGCACCGGGCGGACGCCGTCACCACCCTTACCAACGCCATCGGCAGGGAGCTGCTGCAGCACGCGCCGGACATCCGCCTGCTGGAGACGGTTCCCATCGGCATTGAGCTGGAGCGTTTCACCTTGGACGTCGACGGCGGCGACGTGCGCCGCCGTTTCGGGGTCGAGGACCAGCGGGTGATGCTGCACGTGGCCCGCATCTCCTACGAGAAGAACATGGAGCTGGTGCTGCATGCGATGCGGCACATGGACGACGACGTGGTCCTGATGATGGTGGGCAGCGGTCCGGCCGAGCCGATGGTGAGGTCCCTGGTCAAAGAGCTCGGCCTAGAGGACAGGGTGCTGTTCACCGGTTACGTGCCCTACGAGGAGCTGCACAAGTACTACGCGGCGGCGGACGGCTTCATTATAGCGTCCAAGTTCGAGACCCAGGGCCTGGTGGTCATCGAGGCCATGGCCTGCGGCGTGCCGGTGGCCGCCATCGGCTACCGCGCCCTGCTGGAGACGGTGGTCGACGGCCATAACGGCTTCCTCTTCGAGGACGACGTGGAGTCCTGCGCCCGGGCGATGAAGGCATGCCTGGGGGCGGACGGCGTGATGAGGGCCAACGCCCGGAGCACCGCGGAGAGGTATTCCCTGGAGTCCTGCGCCGACAGGCTGCTGGAGGTGTACCACAAGGCCTTGGACATCAAGAGGGAGAGGACGAGGGGCAAGCGCTGATGGTCGACATCGGGCATTTCATCTACGACGTGTTCGGACCGTACGGATGGTGGGGCATACTACTCTGCGTCATGATAGTGTTCATCGTCGACGCCCTGATATTCCCCACGCTGCCGGAGCTCTTCACCGTCATCGCCTTCATGTACGACCCTTCGTTGCAATGGGGGCTCGCCATAATGGTCACTCTGTTGGCTGGGGAGTTCATCGGCATGACATCGCTGTACCTGGTGGTGGAGAGGGTCAAGGTGCCCAAACGGGTGCAGACGCTGGCGACCCGTTACGTCAACTTCCTCATAGTGGGTGATGAGAGGCTGCTGCTGGTGAACCGGGTGGCGCCGATGATACCGTTCGCCGGGGCGTTCGTGAGCATGATCGACACCTGGACCTACAAGAGGGCGTTCTTCTACCTGCTGGGAGGGGCCTTCGCCAAATACGGCCTCATACTGGCGATGAGCGGCTTCTTCTTCGCCCTGTTCAGCAGCGGGGAGGCGCAGAACTACACCCTGGCCTTCGTGGCGCTGGTCATCGCCCTGTCCTTCGCGGAGAGCTATCGCCGCAAGAGGGGCATGGGAGGGGGCGAGGCCTCGGCATGAGCGGAACGGGGGCGAAAACAATATCTCAAATCAAACCTTTAGCATTCTGGATGAGCGATGGGGCCATGCTTCAGGCATCAGGAGGTATGTTGGATTGCGCATAGCGATGACCACCGACAGCTACCTCCCATCGCCCGGAGGGGTGGTGACCGCCGTGGTCAACGCCAAGAAGGCGCTGGAGGCCAATGGGCACGAGGTCATCGTGATCGCCCCCGACCCGGGGAAGGAGGAGCTCCGCGAGGAGGGCACCGTCTACTTCCCCGCCTGGGAGTGCCGTCCTTATCCGGGCTATTACGTCCCCATCTTCCCTTCCAACAAGATGCAGATCATCCGCGACCTCGACGTGGACCTGATCCACAGCCAGGGGCAACTCATCATGGGCATGCGGGGGCTCGTGGTCAGCCGCAGCCTCAACCTCCCGTTCGTGGTCTCGTTCAACACCATGATGACCGAGGCGCTGAAGTACTACTCCCCCTTCAACCTGGACTCCAAAGTCACCGAGAACATGATATGGTTCTATTTCCGCACCCTCCTGCACAACGCCGACGCGGTGATAACCCTCACCGACGCCATCGGCGAGGAGCTGAGGCGCAGGGCGCCTCGCATCAAGAGGCTGGAGACCATACCGGTGGGGATAGACACCGACCACTTCAACCCCGTCGTGGACGCCTCCGCCCTGCGCCAGGCCTTAGGCCTGGAGGGCAAGAGGGCGGTGGTGCACGTGGGGCGCATGTCCTATGAGAAGAACATCGACCTGGTGGTGAGGGCGATGGCCCACACCGACGAGGACGTCGTCCTGGTGCTGGTCGGAAGCGGCCCCGCCGAGAATAAGCTAAGGGGCCTGGTGAGGTCCATGGGCATCCAGGACCGGGTGGTCTTCACCGGCTACGTCCCCCTGGAGGAGCTGCGCCGTTACTACGCAGCGGCGGACGCCTCAGTGATCGCGTCCAAGTTCGAGACCCAGGGCCTGGTGGTGAACGAGGCCATGGCCTGCGGACTGCCGGTGGCCGCCATCGGCTACCGCGCCCTGAAGGAGGCGGTCAGCCACGGCCACAACGGTTTCCTGTTTGAGGACTACCCCCGGTCCTGCGCCGAGGCGATGCACGCCTGCCTTGACGCCCCGCGGTCGATGAGGGACAACGCCCGACGCACCGCGGAGAGGTACTCTATAGACGCCAACACCGAGAGGCTGATATCCCTTTACGAGTACGCGATCGAGAGCAGGAGCAACCGCTGCAAGGGCAGCTACTACCGCCGCCTGCAGAACATCTACAACAGCATCTCCCTCCGCTGAGTTTACGAGCGGAGATTTAATTAGTCGATCGCCTGTTTCCAGGACGGTCCCATGCCCGCATCAGTGAACGCAGCAGCAGCATCGCGAGCCAGTCCCGAAACCGAAAATCGTCTGGAATCAGCGGGGTGGATACGATGAGGATAGTCCATGTCAACCCCTATTTCTACCCTTTCCGCGGGGGCATCGAGCACCGGGTGCACAACATATGCTCCCAACTTGGCAAGGGCAACGAGGTCACCATCGTCACATCGCAGCTTCCGGGCACGGAGAGGGAGGAGCGGGGAGAGGGTTACGACATCCTCCGCCTGGAGTCCCGTTTCTACGGGTCTTACAACCCGCCCTACGTCACCTCCAAAGGACTGGAGGAGGCGTTGCGCGACATCGATCCCGACGTGGTCGAGTTCCATTACCGCTGGGCGCCGTCCTACACCAAGAGCATGAGCGCCTACGACGGCCCCAAGGTCTTCACCTGGCACAACTCCTACGGCGAGGGCGAGGGGCTGCTGCAGCGGGCGGGCTCGCTGGCAAACGACCGCCTGTTCCTGCCCAAGCTCCGCGACTACGATGAGGTAACCTGCATCAGCGAGTACATACGCAAAGAGCTGGTTGCCAAGGGGGTGCCGGAGGAGCGTATGGATGTCATAAAGAACGGCGTCCATATGCCGGCGGAGGTCTCGGGGGAGGAGGACGGATTCATACTCTTCGTGGGAAGACTGGTCGCCACCAAGGGCCTGAAGTACCTGCTGCAGGCGATGCGCGATGTGGACATGCCGCTGAAGATATGCGGCAAGGGCCCGGAGATGAAGAGGCTGCGCGGGCAGGCCCGCCGCCTGGGCGTCGAGGACAAGGTGGAGCTGCTGGGCTACGTGAGCGAGGAGGAGCGCGACCGGTTGCTCGACCGCTGCACGCTCTACGTGATGCCATCGCTGTTCGAGTCCTACGGCATCGCCGCCGCCGAGGCGATGTCGCACGGCAAGGCCATGGTGTCCACCACGTCAGGGGGCCTGCCGGAGGTGGTCCAGGACGCGGGGGTGCTGGTGCCGCCCCGGGACCCCGCGGCGTTGGCTGAAGGCATGAACCGCCTGCTGGCCGATGACAGCGAGAGGAAGAGGATGGGGGGCCGGGCGCTGGAGCTGGCGAGAACATACAGCTGGGAAGGCGTGGCCGCTCAGACCCTGGAGCAGTACCGGCGGATCTCCTAGTGAACGAATTCCTTGAGGGTGATGGTGAAGGTCAGGTCCTGGCCCACCATCTCGTCGGCGTACTTGAACCAGATGTTCTCCGCGTCCACATCATGCAAGTAGAATGACTCCCCGTCCATGTCGACGCCCTTGACATTGTTGGCCATTGAGGGGGACAACCGATGCTCGAGTGTGGCCTGCTGAGAGCCCACCGTGCTCACTCGCACGTTCCATCCGGAACCTTGGTCCTGGTCTCCGTAGGCCCAGTAGCTCTCGCCCTGCACGGGCAGGTTCTTGACCTTGACCTCATCGACATGGGGCTTGTAGCTCTCCACCATGACCTCCCATCCATAGAACGGGTCCGTGACCACAAGCCCGGCCTTAGCCTCCTCGCCGTAGTGACCCTCGAACTGCGAGAGGTCCATGGTCTGCCTCAGGGGGATGTCCTGCACCTTGTCATGCCGCTCCAGCTTGTCGTCCGGCACCTCGCCGGGGCCTTCAGCGGCGGGTATGGTCACCGTTGTCCGCTCCCCTTCGGCCAGGCCGATCACGGCGGTCTCGAACATCTGCATCAGCTTGCCTTCGCCGATCGAGAACTCCATCGGCTGGTACTCAGGCTCCTCCTTCATGGTGAACTCGAAGCTCTTGGGCACGTCATCGTCGGCGGCCACCGCGTATTTGGAGGTGTCGAAGACCCATCCGTTGGCATAGCTGCCCACGTAATCAACCTTCACCGTGTCGCCGGTCACCGCCTCGCCGGGGCCGACATCCTCATCCGGGGATATCCTGTCCCCCACCGCGAGGCCGGCGACGAGGAGCAGGCAGACTACCAGCACCACTGCCGGAACGAGAACGGGGGCATCGACGGCCCTGCGGTCAGCACGGATGGAGGGAATCCTCCTCATCAAGCGCACCTATCAGGGGTATGATATAAAATTCCTTCCATCCAGCCCTCTCGGCGCGGAGTATGCTGGAGCTACAACCAATTTAAATATCTGAGTCTGAATCTGACAACGATCCCATGCGAGCACTCTACATACACGCTGACTTCATGGAGTTCGAGGCCAAGAAGAAGACCCCGGTGGCGGAGGACGTACCTGAGCAGATGCACGAAGGCCGCATGGAGGAGGCCCTGGTGGCGTTCCTGACCGTGGAGGGCGTGGACGAGGAGGACCCGCAGCAGGTATGCGCCGCGGCGGTGGATGACATCATGGAGACCGCCGCGAGGGTGGGGGCGGAAAGGATCATGCTCTACCCATACGCGCACCTGAGCAACGACCTCTCATCCCCCAAGGCGGCAACGTCGATGATGAGGTCCATGGAGGAGGCTATCGCCGTCAGAGGGATGGAGGTCGCCCGCGCGCCCTTCGGTTGGTACAAGGCGTTCAGCGTCAGGTGCAAGGGGCACCCGCTGTCGGAGCTGTCCCGGGACTTCGCGCCCAAGGCGGCGAAGGAGGAGCGGAAGGCGGAGGGCAGCTTCCTCATCCTGACCCCCGAAGGCGAGGAGATCGACGTCGCCGATCACCAGGGCGGGAGCGAGTGCTTCCGCGAGATGGTGGACAAGGAGGCGCTCAAGAAGGAGGGTGTGGCCATATCCGAGGAGCCCAAATACCTCCGCCTCTGCCGCAAGTTCGGTATACAGTGGGAGGCGATGAGCGACGTGGGGCACATGGCGTACACCCCCAACGGGGCGCTGATGTTCGACCTCGTGGCCGATTACGCCACCGATATAGTCAACGACCTCGGGCTGCCCATCTACATGGTCAGGGGAACGAACATGTTCTCCCTCGACGAGAAGCCGGTGAGGGAGCATGCCGAACTATTCGGCGACCGCCTCTACACGGTCAAGACCGGGAAGCAGAGCTTCGTTATGCGCTACGCCGCCTGCCATCAGCAGTTCGCGATGATGAAGAACTGGAACATGAGCTACCGTCAGCTCCCGTTCGGAGCGTTCGAGGTCGCCGACTCCTACCGCCTCGAGCAGTCGGGGGAGACGATGCTGTGCTTCCGCACCCGCCGCCTCAACATGCCCGACCTGCATGTGGTGTGCAAGGACATGCCCGAGGCCCAGGAGAACTTCATGACCCTCGACGAGAGGATCCTGGCGGAGATGAACTCCCTTGGGAGGGAGTACGAGCTCCTCATCAACCTGTCCTCGAAGAATGCCTACGAGGAGAACCGGGAGATGATACTCGAGCTGCTGCGCAAGCATGGCCGGCCGGCGCTGCTGCACTTCTACCCTGAAGGGGTCAATTACTACTGGACAATAAACATCGAGTACCACATAATGGACCAGATGAAGAGGGCCCGCGAGATCGGCACCGTGCAGATAGACATCGGGAACGCGGAGCGTTTCGATATCACCTATGCGGGCACCGAGGCGGAGAGGCATCATCCCGTGATCCTGCACACCGCAGTGATCGGCACCATAGAGAGGTACCTTTACACCATACTAGACACCGCAGTGATGATGGAGTCCCAGGGCAGGGTGGGGCATCTGCCGGTGTGGCTGACGCCGGAGCAGCTTCGGCTGCTTCCGGTGGGGGATGCGCACCTGGCGAAGGCCCAGGAGATAGCTGATGAGCTGCAGGAGGCCGGCGTGCGCGTGGGCATCGACGACAATGAAGCCACCGTGGGAAAGAAGGTGCGCCGCGCCAAACAGGATTGGTGCTCCTATGTGGCCGTGGTCGGCGACAGGGAGGCGGAGAGCGGCGTTCTCAAGGTCTACGTGCGCGCCGAGAACGGTGACATGGAGATGGACGTGCGGTCGCTCGGCGGCCGCATAGCCGCCGAGACCGAGGGTAAGCCCTTCCGCAAGCTCTACATGCCCCGCGAGCTCAGCCGCAGAGTGGACTTCTGACCCGAGGGGCTTAGGCGGCGTCCGTTCACTGTTCAGCGCGCGTAGATGCCGCGCCATGAGGATTCCTTTCAGGCAAGGTGGAATAGGCGCCGAGCATTTGGAGATCCTGCTCGTGAATATGGGATGCCATGCAGGAATCTCTGTCATCGACGGCCCCTTTGAAAGGGTCAGCCCTTCGTGCGCCGACGAGACCCTGGATGCCATCCAGGACGAGCAGGTGGCCCGTTTCAAGGAGCTCGGGGGTAGCCCTCCCGTATAGAGGAGTTATTCCTTGAGCTCCGTACTACGGCGCGATCATCGCCGCCGTTGTGTCCGGCCTGGGGCATTCAGCCTGCTGGGAAGGGGATGAACCGGGTCCCTGTGGGACTCTTCCGTTTTTTTTTGTTGGCATACATGCCCGCGGCACGATGCTTAGGATTCCTACGCTCGTTCCATAACAAATATCTACGGCCCGGACCATGATTCCTTTGGAGTACTACAGATGTGCTGCAATCCTGAAGTGGCGGAACTGAGCGATAAGGAGATCGGCAAGGTAGCTAAGACCGAGCAGGAGCTGGGAGTCATTCTGGTGGCGTACAAGGCCCCGCCGACCTACAGCTCCCTCAGCGCCGATGACCTCGAGGAGCTGCAATCCTTGGAGTCCAGGCTGGGGGTCAAGCTGGTGGCCTACGACTGACCAAGACGCGGTCCCATCGCCTCGACGGTCAGCCTACGTTGCTATGACTCAGAGCGAGCGGATGCGCTTGATCACGTGATCGGTGACCTCTGATGTGCTCAGCCCACCTCCGAGGTCGGGGGTGGTGGCGCCGTCGCGCAGCGAGCCGGAGAGCGCTGATTCCAGCATTTCGCCCTCCTTCGGGAATCCTAGCTGCTCCAGCATCATCCTCGCCGCCATCAGCGCCGCGAACGGATTGGCCTTGCCCTGGCCGGCGATGTCCGGGGCCGACCCGTGGATGGGCTCGAACATGCTCACACCCTCCGGGTTTATGTTACCGGAGGCCCCCATGCCGAGGCCTCCCCCTAATTGGGCGCCCAGGTCCGTCAGTATGTCCCCGAACAGATTGGGGACGGCGACGGTGCCGAAGCTCTCCGGGCGGACCAGCATCGCCATCGCCATAGCGTCCACATACATGAAGTCCAGGTTCATGCCCTCGTCGTCGGCCTTCTGCTGGAAGATCTCCCTCTGCATGCCATAGATGGAAGAGCAGACGTTGGCCTTGTCCACCAGGGTCACCTTGTCGTGCCCCTTCTCAGCCGCGTATCGGAACGCGTAGTCGGCGAAGCGCTCCACCCCCTTGCGGGAGAGGATGCCTATCTCGAAGGCGAACTCATCCTCTGGCTCGGCCTTCCCTTTGAGTTTGAGATCGAGGTCGTACAACCCTCTTTTGATGGACATCCTCTGCTTCATCTCCCCGGGGACCAACCTGCCGCCGGCGCCGATGTAGAAGTCCTCGGTGTTCTCGCGCAGGAAATGGATGTCGAAGTCGGTCTCCTTCTTCAACGGCACATGGGGATGCCATGACTTCACCGGCCTGAGGTTTATGTACTGGTCGAAACGGGCCCTCATGGCCAGGAGCACTCCTTTCTCCAGTATCCCGGGCTTGACGCGAGGGTCCCCTATGGCGCCGAAATAGATGGCGTCCTTGCCCGCCAGCTCATCGAACTCCTCCTCGGTGACAAGGGTCTGGTCGCGGAGGTATCTCTCCGAGCCTATGTCGTAGTAGGTGGCGTCGTAGTCGAACGACGACATCTCCGCCAATGCGTCGAGGGCCCTCATGCCCTCGGCCACGACCTCATGGCCGATGCCGTCTCCAGGTATGGCCGCTATGGATCTCAGAACCTTCCCTCCTTGATCAGATTCATGAGGCCGCCAGCTTCCACCAGCTTGCTGACGAACTCAGGATACTGGGGGAACTCGAACGTCTCGCCGCTGCTGTGGTTCATGACCTTGCCATCCTTGGGGCGGACCTCCAGCTCGTCGCCTTCCCTGGCGGCCACCGGGCACTCCACCAGCAGCAGGCCCACGTTCAGCGAGTTACGGAAGAATATGCGCGCGAACGACTCCGCGACGATACATGAGACACCCGCCTGCAGCAATGACCGGGGCGCGTGCTCACGGGAGGAGCCGCAGCCGAAGTTCTTGCCGGCCACGATGATATCCCCCCTGGATATCTTCTGGGACATGCCTGGACGCACCTTCTCGAAGATGAATTCGTCCATCTTGTCGAGGTTCTCGGCTAGAAGTCTCTCAGCCGGTATTATCTGGTCGGTGTCCACGTGGTCCTCGAACCTCCAAACCTTTCCTTTGACGTTTTCCATTCAGACCGCCTCCAGGTCATCGGGTGCAACGATCCTGCCCGCCACGGCGGACGCGGCCACCACGCCGGGCCCGGCCAGGTAGACCTCGGAGTCCTTGTGCCCCATGCGTCCGATGAAATTGCGGTTGGTGGATGCCACACAGCGCTCGCCGGCCGCCAGTATGCCCATGTGACCCCCCAGGCAGGCGCCGCATGTCGGACCTGACACATAGGCTCCGGCCTCCATGAAGATTTCCAACAGGCCTTCCTTCATCGCCTGGCGGTATACCCGCGGAGAGGCGGGGACCACTATGAACCTGACGTCCGGGTGCACGGTCCTCCCCTTGACAACCTCCGCCGCTATCCTCAGGTCCTCTATCCTCCCGTTGGTGCAGGACCCAAGCCAGGCCTGGTCTATGCTCACATCGGAGTCCTTGACGGCGCGGCCGTTCTCCGGCAGGTGGGGGAAGGCCACCATGGGCTCCAGCTCCCCCAGGTCGTAGTGCAATGTGAGACAATACTGCGCGTCATCGTCCGCTTCGTAGACGCGGTAATCGCCTTTCACCGTCTCCGCTATATACTCTTCCGTGGAAGGGTCGCAGGGGAATATGCCGGCCTTGCCGCCGGCCTCGATGGCCATGTTGGCGATGGTGAGGCGGTCGCTGACGGGCACCTGGGCGACGCCGTCGCCGGCGAACTCGAAGGTCTTGTAGGTCGCTCCGTCCACGCCGATGTCCGATATGATGCGTATCACCAGGTCCTTGCCCCCCACCCCCGGACGGAAGTCTCCGCTGAGCAGCACCTTGATGCTCTCCGGCACCTTGAACCACAGGCGGCCGGTGGCGAACACCGCGGCCGCCTCGGTGGAGCCGACGCCGGTGGAGAAGGCGCCCAGGCCTCCGTAGGTGCAGGTGTGGGAGTCGGCGCCGACGATCAGCCTGCCAGGGGCGGCGAATCCTTCATCCACCATGAGCTGGTGGCAGACGCCGCTGCGGCCCACCTCGAAGTAGTTGTCGATGGCGTAACGGCGCGCGAACTCGCGCATCTCCTTGGCCTGCTCCGCGGAGGCCACGTCCTTGTTGGGGACGTAGTGGTCCGGTATCAGGACCATCCTCTCCCGTACCGGCTCCATCCCCAGCTCCTCGAACTCCCGGAACGCTATCGGGCCGGTGACATCGTTCACCATGACGTAGTCCACCTCCGCGTTCACTATCTGTCCCGCGTAGGCGTCCTCGCCTGATTTGGCGGAGAGGATCTTCTCCGCAATCGTCTTTCCCCTACTCATTCTGAAACACCTTTCTCTATCATTGAGTGCTGGCGGTTGATCGCCTCCACGGTGGCGTCCACCGATGTCTGCACGATGTCCGAGCCTATGCCCTTGCCCACGTACAGCCTCCCGCTGCCGTTGCTGTGCCGGACCAGCACCGTGACCTCGGCGAGCGAGTCGCTCCCCCCAGTGATGGCGTTGAGCCTGTACTCCTCAAGGAGGAGGTTCTCATCCACCGCCGCCCGCAGAGCGCGGAGGGAGGCGTCAACCGGACCCACGCCCACCTGGGAGACGGTGTTGCTCTCACCGTCTATCTCGATGGTGACGGTGGCGGTGGGGGTGATGCCCTTGCCGGTGAACACTGCGAACTCCTTAAGCTTCACCCTCTGCTCGCGGTCGCCGCGCGATGCTATGTGGTCGGCGAGGGCGGTGAGCTCAGCGTCGTCCACCTGCTTGCCGCCCTCCGCCAGCTCCTTGATCCTGTTGACTATCTCCGGTATGTGCTCCTCGGATATGTCGAGGCGGAGCTCCTTGAGCTTATCGCGGACGCTGTGAGCGCCGGAGTGCTTGCCCATGACTATCGCCCTCGACATGCCCACCAGCTCTGGGCCGAACGCCTCGTAGGTTGACGCGTGGCCCATGACGCCGTGCACATGGATGCCGGACTCGTGGGAAAAGGCGTTGTTGCCCACTATGGCCTTGTTCTTGGGTATCGGATACCCGGTGATGCGGGACACCGCCTTGCAGGCCCCGCCTATCTTGGACATCTCCAGCGGCTCGACGCCGTAGAACGCCAACAGGTCCATGGCGACCTCCTCGAGGGCGGCGTTCCCCGCCCTCTCGCCGAGGCCGTTGACGCAGACGTGGGCCTGCTTGGCGCCCGCCCTGATGGCGGTGATGCTGTTGGCGACCGCGAGCCCGAGGTCGTCGTGGCAGTGGACCGATATGGGCACCTCGGTAACGGTGAGGAGCTCGCCGATGAGCATCTCCATCGCCTCGGGGGAGATCACGCCCACCGTGTCCGGCACGTTGATCACGTCCACGCCGGCGTTCTGAACGGCGACGTGCATATCCTTGAGGAAGGAGATGTCGGTGCGGGTGGCGTCCTCACAGGAGAACTCCACCTGCACGCCGTGGTCCTTGGCGTACTCTATTGCCGCCACCGCCCTCTCCATCACCTGCTCGCGGGTCATCTTGAGCTTGTGCTCGAGGTGTATGTCGGATGTGGCGATGAAGGTGTGTATGTAGTCCACGTCGCATGACAGCGCCGCGTCTATGTCGGTGCTGTTAGACCTCGCGAGGCCGCAGACCTCGGTGTCGAGGCCGAGGGCGGCGATGGATTTGATGGCCTCGCGCTCCCCCTCGCTGATCGCCGGGAATCCCGCCTCCACGACATGGACGCCCAGCTCATCCAAGAGCTCCGCTATGCGCAGCTTCTCCTGCATGGAGAGTGCCACGCCAGGCGTCTGCTCGCCGTCGCGGAGGGTGGTGTCGAATATCCTCACATCCCCCACTTTGCGTCCTTTGAGCGCCTGATCGTTGAAGTGGCTGGTGTAGATGCTCCTACGGTCAGCCGCTTTGCGGGCGCTTTCACTACCGACTTGTCGTGCTTTCAAGAAACCACCTCAAGCCACTTTGATGAAGCGATGACGCTACGATGCTCATAGAAGCAGAATGTCAGGGACATCGTGGACGTCGACCATGGTACTTCCTCGAAGTGGATGGAGTAAGATAATTTGTTACCCTATATAAGTCTATTGACCATGACAGATGGACAGCGACAAAAACCAGGCGCGGACGACGGGCGTCTCAGAGAAGCGGTTTCGGAGGCATTGGATCGTTGCGGACGCCCCTCGCCCTGCGCCTGATTGCTGCAGGCGGTTTCAGTACTTAATATTTAGGATTACCTAAAATTAAATACCCTTGCCTTTGCAGCTATGAAGGCGGCTTAGGACACAAGTGATACTTAAAAGTTGGTAATGTGGGCATGACCGGTATCCTTTTCAGACTCGTGGTTAAAAGAAGGATGCCGCCAGTTATGGATGGGTGTTCTTCCGCCAAGCCTACTTATTAATCAGTAGATATGTTTCTGTGACCCCTCCCTTTGAAATGGGGAACGCAATGTTCAAGAACAGTGTCGCTCCATGCACCGTCATTGGCATCGTCTGCCGCTCCCGTCGTCGGCACGAGCGAGGAGGGCATCAAGGAGATGAAGATATGGTGAACGATCATTGGCGAGACCTTCCCGCTGGGCCCGACGTCCCTAGCGTAGTGTATGCGGTAATCGAGATTCCGAAGGGCGGACGCAACAAGTTCGAGTACAGCAAGGAGTTCGGCACCTATGTGCTGAACCGGGTGCTGCGCAGCCCGATGCATTATCCCGGGGAGTACGGCTTCATCCCTCGGAGCTACTATGACGACCACGACCCGCTGGACATCATCGTGCTCATGGAGGAGAAGACGTTCCCGGGCTGCATCATCGAGGCCCGCCCGGTGGGCCTGCTGATGATGGAGGACACCGGCGAGCAGGACGACAAGATACTGGCGGTACCCGCCAACGACCACCGTTTCGACCACATCAAGGACATCGGCGACGTGCCCGAGTACACCAAGACAGAGGTCCGCCACTTCTTCGCCACCTACAAGGACCTCGAAGAGGGCAAGAGCGTGGCCGTCAAAGGGTGGGAGGACCGCGAGGCGGCGCTGCAGGCAGTGGATCACTCCATCCGTCTCTATCAGGAGAAGTGCGTCTAGGACTCAGACCCCGGGCTGTCGGCCCCATATTATCTTGTGCAGCTGCGGCAGCACCCTCACGTCGACGCGGCGATAAAGGACCTCCTCCGCCAACGGCTCCAGGTCCATTCCTCCCACCGGAGAGAAGATGCATTCGCAGCGGGGGGAGTGGGCGTCCATCACGTCGAGCGCGTGATCGAGGTCCCGGCCGTCGAAAATTACGAACTTCAACTGGTCCTTGGCCTGCAGCTTGCTTATGTTGCCCATGTCCATGCTGCCGCTCTCCCCCGAGGAGGGGCATTTTATGTCCATGCTGATTAGGACGCGAGGATGGGAGGGGATCACCGACACGTCCAAAGAGCCGTTGGTCTCCACCGCCACCTCCTTGCCGCTCTCCAGCAACATCCCCAGAAGTTCGCTGAAACCCTCCTGTATCAGGGGCTCGCCGCCGGTGAGGCAGATACGGCCGTAGGGCTCGCAGCCCTGGAATATCTCTTGCACGGACATATCGTCGCCCTCGGCGGCGGCGTACCTGGTGTCGCACCAGCGGCATTCCAGGTTGCATCCGCCCAGGCGAACGAAGAAGGTCGGCAGGCCTATCTGCTTCCCCTCGCCCTGAAGTGAATAGAACATCTCCACCACTCTCATGGTTCCACCTCATAGTCGAGACCGTCGGTCTCCCCGGCCTCGGCGAAGCCCTTGAGCCTGAGCAGGCAGGAATCGCAGGTGCCGCAGGCCTTTCCGCCCCCCCGGTAACAGGACCATGTCTTTTCCAAGGGAGCGCCGAGCCTCCTGCCCGCGGCGACTATCTCCGCCTTGCTCAGGAACAGTATCGGCGTCTCTATGGATATAGGTCTTCCCTCGCTGCCCGTTCTCGTTCCGAGGGTCAGCATGTCCTCGAAAGCCTGGAAGAAATCGGCGCGGCAGTCCGGATAGCCGGAATAGTCCACCGAGTTGGCGCCTATGTGGACGGAGTCGGCGCCGATGCTCTCGCATAACGCGGCGGCGACGCTCATCAGTATTATGTTGCGCCCGGGGACGTAGGTGCTGGGGATCGAGGACTCCATCTCCTCTTCGCTGCGACCCGAGGGTATCTCGTCCTCCTCGCCCAGCAGGGAGCTCTGCAGGCAGGAGAGGTCGAGATCGATGATGCGGTGCTCCACCCGGTAGTGCTCCGCCACCGCGGCGGCCGATTCCAGCTCGCGGGAGTGCCTCTGCCCGTAGCGGAAGCTGAGCGCCACCGGCTCCCTGCCCTCGTCCACCGCCATCGCCAGGACCACGGTCGAATCCAACCCTCCGGACAGCAGGACCACCGAGTCGGCCATTCAGACCCTCCTCGTTGCCCAGGCCGTCTGTCCCCTCTCCTCGTCGAGGCCCAGATGAACGGCGGTGACCGTCCCCGGTACGTCCACTTGCGCCAGAAGGGCGTCCAGCATCATGGCGGCCATCTCCTCGGCGGTGGTGTGCTCCACATCGAGGATGACGACGTCATCGGTGGGAAAGACGTAGCGCCTGCCCTGGCTGATGACCTCTGTACCCTCGTCCACGGCGATCTCCACCTCCTTGGAGTTCCCGGGAAGCAGCACGCGGTGGTCCAACGAGTCGACCATCTCCCTCATCGCCCTCTTCAGGACCACGAAGTCCATCACCATGCCGTCAGGGCCGATGTCCCCCTCCACCGCCAGCCGCACGATGTACGAGTGTCCGTGGAGGCGGGAGCATTTCTCATGGCCTGCGATGAAATGGCACGCCGAGAACCTGATGCCCGAGTGCGCTCCGTCTACCTCTATCCTCATCTCTCAGCCTCCGTAGCCAACCTCTGCGCCAAGGCTATGGCGTCGCCGTAGTCCTCCTTCACCCTTGACGTGTCTATGAATGTCCTCTCCATGTTCAGCACCGGCGCCCCCAAGGCCTTGGCCCCGCCCAGGAAGTGCAAGGTGCGGAATATTATGTTGCCGACGATACCGTCAGGGGCGATAATGACGTCATGGTCCTCGAGGGCGGACTCGATGGTTATCTGCACGTGCGACGCCTCTACGCCGTTGTCCCGCAACGCGTCCCGGATCAGCAGGGCCTCGTCCATGCTGCGGTCAACAGTGCCGCTCCTGCCGCGGTCCGACTCCCGGCCGCAGGACATCAGTCCCACTCGGCCCCTGCCTCCCAAGGAGCGCATGAGACCGTGGCCGGCCAAGGCCATGGCCTCTTTCTCCGCGGGGGAGCGCCCTTCGTCGATTCCCACCGGGCCTAATAGGAAGAGCCCGCCCCTCATCGGCTCGATAAGGGCCATTCGCTGCAGGGATTCCAAGGAGAAGACCTCCTTGAGACAGGCCATAGCCTCGTTGGAGGGCAGGTCCCCCCGCACGGCGGCGTCGATCGCCCCGTCGCGCAGGTCCCTGCACAGCCGCAGGGCGTCCTGGTAAACGACCAGCTCAGCCTTGGAGGGGATTTTGACCGCATCGGCCGAGCCACGGCGCAGGCCGATGCCGATGCGAAGTTCCTTACTCACGCCGCCGGCGAGGGCGGCCTCCGAGCTGAGCATCGGTGGGTAATCTACTGCAGATATCTATAACTGATGTGTTGTATGAAGGGCGGAGGCCTTTACTTACGGCATTGGTCGAACGGAGTGACGACATTCGCGGCCTTCATCTTCCGAACGATTATAGTGGCCTGTTCTATGATTGTTATATTTGCCGCCCGCTCAATAGCGCAGGGCGCGGATGGTCCTCAGCCTCAAGGCGCGTGCGACAGGGTAACCGACGGCAATGGACAGCACCAGGACTACGGAGATCGCTTGGAATATGGTCTTGGCCCCGCTCTCGAAATCGAGGAAGACGAGGGACACCGATATCAGGGACAGGGAGGTCGCCGCCTCGATGAAGGCCTGGTCGAGCCCCCGCAGCCTTTCGATGTCATCCTCCGCGCCTTCGCGCTCCTCCCCGCCTTCGGTCCTCTTGATGCCCACGAACGCCTTGATGCTTACAAGAGCGATCTTCGGCACCGAGATGAAGAACAGGAAGAAGGCGGCTATCATAACGAGCTGGGTCACCCATTCCATGTCTACGAAGAACATAATCCCTCCCGCCTATTGCGGCGGGCCGAGATTGCGGGGCTGTTATATCTACTTTGTAGCTGCGCGGCATCGCGATCAGTGAAGACGGGCGCCGTCATCGCCGCCAGTCCCCGGATGGTCGGCGGCCTTCATACGCGCGGCCGCTGGTCTCTGTCAGCGGGAGGGCCTGATGGCGGAGCGCGACCCTGTTGTTCATTGCGGCGTTCGAAAAGCGCCTTCCACCGAGCGCCTCTCACCATCGTGCAGACATTCAGAGGGGCAGTTGACCGATGAGGGTCCTTGCTGATGTACGATGGGGGCGGCAAGGCGCGGCCCCGTCGCTGGCGGCGATGCATCGATCAATCGCGCTGGCATACCGGGCAGTCATCGGCCCTCTCCATCTCCACGGTCTCGAAGGAGTAGTCACCCAGGTCCATCAACAGGATCTTGCCCGTCAACGGAGGGTACCTCTCCAATAGAACGCGGATGCCCTCCGACGCCTGGATGGATGCGACCGCGCCGGCGGCGGGCCCGAACACCGGTATGCGGTCCTGCCTGCCCTTGGGAAGCATGCATCGCAGGCACGCCGTCACCCCCGGCATGGATGTGAAGACCTGCCCGCGGGTGGCGTCGACGCCGGCGTGCACCAGAGGAACGCCGGCGTCGCGGCAGCCCTTGTTCAACGCCTGCCGCGACTCGTTGTTGTCCAGGCAGTCGAACGCCAGGTCATAGGCGTTCCAGTCCAGCACCGCATCCTGGATTGACTGGACGACCGGCTCCACCTGGACGTTGGGATTCACCTTGGCGAGGAACGCGGCCGCCGCCGGCGCCTTCTGCTCGCCCACCGCATCGCCGTATATGAACTGGCGATTCAGGTTGCTCATCTCCACCACGTCGTCATCCACCAAGGTGATGTGACCGATGCCGGCGGCGGCGAGGTAGCTGCCCACCACCGTCCCCAAGCCGCCCAGGCCCACCACCAGGACCTTGGATTCGCTCAATGTTCGCTGGCCGGCCTCGCCCATCATCGCCATCGGGATCTGGCGCGAGTAACGGGCCGGCGTGCCGGAGCCCCTCGGCCTCCTGTCGCCCCGACTGTCCTGGGCGGTCATTCACTCCACCCCCAGCAGCTCCAAGGCCAGGTCCAACGCCTTCGCGGCGGCGGCCTGCCTCACGTCCTCACGGCCGCCAGGGAAACGGCGCCTCTCCGATACGGTGTGGCGGCCATCGCTGGCTGCCAGATGCACCGTCCCCACCGGTTTCGCATCACTGCCGCCCGCGGGTCCGGCGATGCCGGTGACCGCGATGCCCACATCGGCGCCGAACAGCTCGCGCACGCCGTTGACCATCTTGACGGCGATCTCCTCGCTGACGGCGCCGCTCTCCTCTAACGACTTCTCCTCCACCTGCAGCAACGATACCTTGGATGCGTCGCTGTAGGTCACGGTGGAACCCAGGTATGCCGTGGACGCACCCGGTACCGAGGTAAGCATCGACGACACCATGCCGCCGGTGCAGGACTCCGCGACCGCCAGGGTATGTCCTCTCCTCTCCAGTTCCCTCAGAAGCTCCTCGGCGCTCATTCCATCCCTGCCAGTTCCCTCATCCTATCGATCCCGTCAATCCTCTCCACCATGCGCACCACCGCCTCAGGCACCAGCGCCCTCCAGCTGTCGTCGCGGAGCATCCTCTCCCGCACCTTGGTCCCGGAGTACTCGGCGCGGTTGAACATCGGCGCCCCCATGACCTCGTAGCCCGCCTCGTGGAACAGCCTTTTGGTGAGGGGATTGTTACTGTACACCCGGTCGAAGGGAGGGACCATTGACTCCACGTGCGACACCCAGGTGGAATATCGGTTGATGTCCACCACCGGAACCAGGTAGTGGTTGTGGATACCGGCCTCCTTGAGGGACTCCGATATCATCACGTGCCTCTCGCCAGCGGTGAAGGGGTTCTCCAAGGTGTGCGAGTACTGGGCGCTGCCAATGCCGATTATGAGCTGGCGCGACTCACCGGCAATCTTAGAGATGACCTGCAGGTGCCCGTGATGGAAGGGCTGGAACCTGCCTATCAGGAGTGCCGTGCCGCCGGCCACGCTGCTCATGCCGACCATATCCGTTCCCATTAATAAGAATCTGTTGAAAAGGTTGGGGTTTCAGGGCGACGGGGCGGGGGACTTGGCCGCCAACGAGGCTAGACCGGAGAGCTTCTCGATGAGGTTCTCCTTGTTCTTGCCGCCGACGAGGGCGTGGTCGAGGACGTCCTTGAGGTTGTCCACCGGCACTATTTCGATGGTCTTGCGGTACCTATCCTCGATCATCACGTCGCGCTCGTTGTCGCGGGGTATGAGCACCTTGTTGACGCCGGCCTCGGCCGCGGCCTCCAGCTTGGCGGTGATCCCGCCCACGGGAAGGACCTTGCCCCTGACGCTGATGCTGCCGGTCATTGCCATGTTCTGGTCGATGGGCAGCTCCTCCAGCGCCGATATGACCGCGGTGGCGATGGATATCGAGGCGGAGTCGCCCTCCACACCTTCGTAGGTCCCCACGAACTGGATGTGGATATCGTAGTTGCTGATCTCGCGGGAGGTGTACTTCTTTATCACAGCGGAGACGTTCTCCACCGCCTCCTTGGCGATGTCACCCAGCTGTCCAGTGGCGATTATCTTGCCGCCATTGCGGGCCTGGGCCGGTGTGACCTCAGCCACGATGGGCAGCACTATTCCCGAGTACTCCGACATGTTGGAGGAGGCGTTCAGCGCCGCCATCCCGTTGACCATGCCAACCGCGGCGCCCTCGGTGATGTAGCTCTTGTAGACCATGCGGTTCTCGATGTAGCGGTCGGCGATCTGCTGCTCCAGGCTGCGGGCGACCTTCTTGGCCTCCAACACATGCTCATGGGCGACCACAGGGGAGTCGATCTCCCTGGCCACATCGCCGGCCACCCGTATCAGGCCGCCGAGCTCGCGCAGGCGCAATGTAAGTTCGCCGCGGTGGCCAGAGCGCCTCTGGGCCTCGCGCAGTATCTCCAGGACCGCCCCGCGGTCGAAGTGGGAGATCTTTTTGTCCTTGCTGACCTCCTGAGCGACGAAGCGGACCAGCTTTTTGCGGTTCTCTCCGTTGTCCTCCATGGAGTTGCGCATGTACACCTCGTAGCCGTATCCCCTTATACGGGAGCGGAGCGCGGGGTGCATTCCCTCAATGGCGTCCATGTTGCCCGCGCAGACCAGGACGAAGTCGCAGGGCACGGGCTCGCTCTTGACCAGGGCGCCGGAGCTCCTCTCGCTCTGCCCCGTTATGGAGAACTTGCCCTCCTGCATGGCGGACAGCAGCGACTGCTGGGACTCCATGCGCAGAACGTTGATCTCGTCGATGAACAGCACGCCCTTGGACGCCTTGTGGATGGCGCCCACTTCCAGGCGGTCGTGGGAGGGGGTCTCCAGCCCTCCGCTCTGGAAGGGGTCGTGCTTCACGTCCCCCAGCAAGGAACCGGCGTGGGTGCCGGTGGCGTCGATGAAGGGAGGAGTGGCGGTGTCCTCATGGCCCACCATCAGCTTGGGGACTATCATGGTATCCTGGCGCTGGTTAGGTGAGCGTGTTATGAAGTAGAGTATGGCAACGGCTATGAGGCCGATGAGCAGGATGGTGGGCTCGCTCATGCCTCCCAATATGAAAAGCCCCACCGTGAGAACGATGATCATGACGGCGATGGCGGTGAGGAACTGGGTTCTCTGCTGGCGCTGGGCCAGGGCCGCCTGCTTCTGCTCGTTCACTATGGGCTTGCCCTTGCCGGCGGGGACGGTGCGCACCCGGGGCTCGTTGGGGTCCTCAGGGTTATGGTAGGAGATGACGTCCTGCATCTCGGTCTTGGGCAGGTACTCCACCATCGAATTGGCCAGCATGGACTTGCCAGTGCCAGGCTCGCCTATGAGCATCACGTGCCTCTTCTGGGCGGCGGCCTTCTTTATGACCTGCACCGCCTTGTCCTGGCCGATGACACGGTCGGCCAAGGCCTCCGGTACCTCGATGTCCGCGGTGGTCTCGAACTCCTGCCTCTCGATCCATTCGTCGAGCGGCTCAGGGGCCGGGGACACCTTCATTTCCTCATCAGTCATATGGTCAATCCGTAATGATATTAGGACTTCTAATTAAGTATTTGCTTTCTACACTGCATATGATTTAAGGTCATGGTGCGCTTAATGGCGGCGAGGTGCCCGTTAAGGATGATGATGGACGATCTTGATTTGGACACCGTGCTGCGGGAGCGTTTCCGCTCCCTCGGATACCTGCGGTTGCATCCGCCTCAGGAGGAGGCCGCGCCGTTGGCCCTCCGAGGTGACAGCCTGGTCCTGGCGATCCCCACCGCCAGCGGCAAATCCCTCATCGGGTACCTTGCGGCGATGAAGCATGTTCTGGAGCAGGGGGGTAAGGTCCTGTACATCGTACCCTTGAAGGCGTTGGCATCGGAGAAGGGCGAGGAACTGAGGGAGTTCTCCGACCTGGGCGTCAAAGTGCGGACCGCCACCGGCGACCTGGATTCCGAGGACCGCCGCCTGGGGGAGGCGGACATCGTCGTGGCGACCTCCGAGAAGGCGGACTCCATACTCCGCCACGGGGGCTCATGGATGTCCTCGGTCACGCTGACGGTGGCCGATGAGGTGCATCTGCTGCACGACCCGGGCAGGGGCCCCACCTTGGAGGTCGCCCTAACCAAACTGAGGCGGATGAACCGCGGCATGCAGGTCATCGCCCTCTCCGCCACCATCTCCAACGCCGACGTCTTGGCCGAGTGGCTCGATGCCAGGCTGGTCACCAGCGAATGGCGTCCCGTCCCCTTGCGCGAAGGCGTCTACTACGACGGCGAGCTGTGGTTCTCGGACAACGGCCGCAAGGCTGTCGACGGCGGCAAGGACCCGGTGTGGCCGCTGGTGGAGGACACGGTCAAGGAGGGAGGGCAATGCCTGGTATTCGTGAACACCAGGCGCTCCACCGAATCCGTCGCCACGAGAATGGCGCCCGCCATGAGGAGGATGGCCGGCGCCGAGCTCAGCGATGAGGACCGCGAGGTCCTGGAGGGCGAGGAGGAATCGACCAGCGTCGGCAGGAAGCTGGCGTCCTGCGTGGAAGGGGGAGTGGCCTTCCACCACGCCGGCCTCAGCTCAGAGCAGAGGCGGTCGGTGGAGGGGGGCTTCCGCGACGGGAGGATAAGGTGCATCGTCGCCACGCCCACCCTGGCGGCTGGAATCAATCTCCCCGCCCGCCGCGTCATAGTCCGCGACGTGAAGCGTTTCGACAGCAACGTCGGCAGCGTCCCGCTGTCGGTCATGGAGGTCAAGCAGATGTGCGGCCGCGCCGGCAGGCCGCGCTTCGACCCTTACGGAGAGGCGGTGCTGATAGCGAGCAACGACCGCGAGCGGGACCATATCATAATGAGCTACCTGTTGGCGGACAGCGAGACCATCCACTCCAAGCTGGGGAGCGAGCCGGTGCTGAGAAGCCATGTGCTCGGACTGCTCGCCACCGGCTCGGTGGCGTCCCGCGAGGGCATAATGGACTTCCTGAGGTCTACCTTCCTGGCGCAGCAGTCGGAGCTCCATGGCCTGGAGGAGGCGGTGGACAACGTGGTGGGCTTCTTCCTGGATAAGGGGATGCTGCGGGAGGAGGACGGACACCTGGAGGCCACCTTCTACGGCAAGAGGGTCTCCGACATGTACATCGACCCCATGTCCGCGGTGATGCTGCGCCGGGCGCTGGAATCGTGGAGGGACGGGTTGGACGAGCTCGCCCTGCTCCACGCGGTGTGCTCCACCCCCGACGTCATGTCCCTGTACCTGCGGAAGGGGGACCACGACCCCCTCTTCGCCGCCGTGGACCGCCTGGAGGACGCCATGCTCCTCCCTTTCCCCGACGACCCCGGCGAGCAGGACTTCTTCCTCGGCGACCTCAAGACGGCCCGGATGCTGCAGGAGTGGGTCGGGGAGCTGGAGGAGGAGGGCATCCATGACCTCTTCTCGGTAGGGCCAGGGGACCTGCGCAACCGGGTGGAGGCGGCGGAGTGGATGCTTTACGCCCTGGGGGAGCTGGCGGGCATGTTCCGCTCTGAGGCCAAGGAGACAGTGGCCCGTATGCGGACCCGTATCAAGTACGGCGTGTCGGAGCAGCTCCTGGAGCTGGTCCGCCTCCGCGGGGTGGGCCGCGCCCGCGCCCGCGTCCTTCACGACAACGGCCTTCGCGACCTGGACACGCTGCGCTCCGTGGACGTGAACAGGCTGGCATCGATGCGGGGCATCGGCCCCAAGCTGGCGGTTTCTATCAAAAAACAGTTGGGCCAGGACGATGTGCCGGAGGCGGCGGAGTCGTCCCCGCCGCCGCGTAGCGCGTCGGAGGAGCAGTCCCGGCTGTTCGATTTCTGATCAGCGGATGGCTTCCATCACCGCGCTCACCTCCGGCCGGGCGCTGTAAGGCCGGACGCACTGCGACATCATGGTTTCAGGGTCCTTGAGGGCGTTACCGGTGCAGATGCAGACCACTTCCTCGTCGCGGTCGGCGACGCCTTCGTCGATGAGCTTCCGCAGGCCGGCGACCGATGCGGCGCTGGCCGGCTCCACGCCCACTCCCTCCCTTCTTCCCAGCATGAGCTGGGCGTCGAGGATCTCCTCATCGCTGACGTCCACGGCGGCGCCGCCGGTGGAGTAGATGGCGTCCAGTGCCTTGCGGCCGCTGACCGGGTTGCCGATGCGGATGGCGGTGGCCACCGTCTCCGGCCCCGGCTCGGGGGTGAAGCCCCTCCTTCCCGCCTGGAAGGAGTCGACAAGGGGGCGGGAGCCGCTGGCCTGGACCCCGGTGAGCATAGGCATGCCGTCTATCCATCCCACCTCCACAAGCTCCTTGAGCGCCTTGTGCACCGCCGAGATGTTGCCGGCGTTCCCCACCGGAAGGACGATGCGGTCGGGCAGCCGGTAATCGAGCTGGTCCATTATCTCCAGCAGCACCGACTTCTGCCCTTCGGGGCGGAAGGGGTTGATGGAGTTCAGAAGATAGAGGATCCTTTGCTCCGCCATCTCCCTGATGGTGCGCAGCGCGTCGTCGAAGTTCCCCTCCACCGATACGACCTTGGCGCCGTAGAAGATGGCCTGGGCCAGCTTGCCTAGCGCTACCTTCCCTTCAGGGAGAAGCACCAAACATCCTATCCCCGCCTTGGCGGCGTAGGCCGCCAGGCTGGCGGAGGTGTTGCCGGTGGAGGCGCAGCCCACCATGTCGGCGCCGATCTCTCTGGCGCGGGTGATGCCCACCGTCATCCCCCGGTCCTTGAAGGAGCCGGTGGGGTTGGCGCCCTCGTACTTGACGCTGAGCGCCCTGACGCCGATGTCGGCGGCGATGCCCCCGCACGCGTACAGCGGGGTGCCCCCTTCCTGCAGCGACACCGCCATCGATGGATCCACGGGTAGGAACGGCGTGTAACGCCAGACCCCGAAAGGCCTCGACCGGAGGTCGGACGGGGCCATCTCCTTGACCGGTTCCAGGTCGAGGGACACCTCCAGCAGCCCGTTGCAGGACGGGCAGGCGTCGAGATACGGGTCCTCCACCACGCGATGGCACTCCCAGCATCGGACCCTTCTCTGCAAGTTCACACCTCCCGGCAGCCGGCCCCCGCCGATGTGATCCATGTCTGGCAGTCGATGCCTTTCTCCAGGTAGAGGTCCCTAACCGCCGCGGCGATGTCGCTTCCGTCCATCATGGAACGGTCGAAGAACGATATCACGCAGGGTCCAGAGCCGCCGAGGAAGGAGGCCTTCGCCCCGTGGGACCGGGCGGCGTCCTTGGCCTCGTTTAGATGAGGCACAAGATGGGCGCGGGCGGGCTCGAAGACCGCGTCCTTCACCGACCTCCCCATCAGGTCGAGGTCGCCGGTCATCATCGCGTGTACCAGGCAAGAGGCGTTGCCCACATGGAACACCAGGTCGCTGACCGGGACCTCGGAGGGCAGCACCTTGCGCGCCTCCTTGGTGGAGACCTCGATGTCAGGCATGGCCACGGCCACGCCCAGGTTCTGCGGCGGGGTCACCTTGAGCACCTCCAGCGGAGCGTAGGACCTTATTACCGTGAAGCCGCCCAGCAGCGATGGGGCCACGTTGTCGGCGTGCATGCCTCCCGAGGTGACCTCCTCGGCGTAGGCGGCGCAGAGCACCAGCTCGGTGTCGCCGAGACCTCCGCCGCAGAGAAGGTTGGCAACGTAGGCGCCGCCGGCGGCGGAGGCCCCGGAGGACCCGATGCCGCTGCGGGGTCTGATGCCCTTGATCATGCGCAGCTCAATGCCAAAATCCGCATCGCAGCGACGGAGGACCTCAGCGGCGGCGATGGCGGCGGAGTTCTTGGATGGGTCGGATGGCAACCCTTCCGCCCCCGTGCCCTCTATGGAGATGACGGAGACGCCTTCCTCGCATTTCCGCGCGCACACCAGGTCGTAGGGCTCCTCGAGGGCCATGCCGAAAACATCGAATCCAGGCCCCAGATTGGATATGGAGGCCGGAGCGGCCACCTTCTTCCATTCCTTGCTCATTTGAACACCAGCTTCCATTAGTCCAAGCTGGATAAGAGGGGTTGAGTTGATAAAACTATTCCGCCGGTGCCATAAGACCAGCGGGGAGGCATCATTTTATACCGACCTTCGCAATCGAGCGCCCATGGGCAGGGTGTCGGTCCTCGGTGCCTCAGGCGTGCTGGATGACGTGGAGTCGCTGATAGCCTATTTCCGCGATAGCGACGGCGACGGGATAGCCCTCGATGCCGATGAGGTCTGCGGCATGGACCATGTGCTGTCGGCGCTGACGCATGCGGAGAGGGCTTTCGAAAGGCGCGAGAACGTCTCATCGAGGCTGCTCATGGAGGTGTTGCTCTACGCCTCCGGGGAAAGGCAGCTGTCGCTGGCGATAGCGAGGATGGGGGTGAAGGCGGGCAAGGGCCGCATGGTGCTTCTGCTCGAAGGATCGGACCCGGAGGCGGTGCTCTCCCGCTTCGGCCTCACAGAGGACCCTTCCGTGATCGGAGCGGATGACGAGTCCCTGGTGAAGGATGCCCTCGAGCGGGTGGCGATGGTAGATATTTTAAAACGGTAGCGCCATAATAAACGAAGAATCAGAGGTGACCTCTTGACCTTGCCGCCGCAGATCAGTCTCGCCCGATCCCTTCAAGAGAGGGGAAGAAGGGCTGTGATGACCAAACAGGAGGCGGAGAAGGCCCTCGCCAAGCTCCATGAGGACCTCCGCGGCCTCGACTTCCCGGAGATGGACTTCGCCGCCACCGAGAAGATGGTGAGGGATGCGGAGGCAGCCTACGAGGAGGGTCGCTTCCATGACGCCCTTGATCTGGCTAACGCCGGCCGCCAGGAATTGGACATGGCCGGCCAGCAGGTGATTACCACCCGTTTCATGGACCTGCGCAACACCGTGGACCTCGGTTTCTCATACACACCCCCCGAACTGATGGACCGCATCGTCGAAGGGGAGCTTGCGATGTCCACCGACATCTCCGAGGCGGCGAGGATCGCCGATGAGCTTGAGGAAGAGGCCAGGCGATTCATACTCGACAGCAGGTCTGCGCTGCAGGAGGTGGTCGACGAGGTCGTCAGGGAAGATGATATCACGCCGGAGCTGAAACAGGCCATGGAGGGCCTTCAGCAGGTCGATGGTGGCCTCGATGATGTGCGCGGCGTTCTGAAGGCCGCGATAGGCGAGCTCGAAAAGGTCTACAATCATGTGGCCCAGGCAGTGGCCGAGCAACAGGCCATGGTGGAGAGGGCCCTGCAGGACATGGGCCCGATAAGCGGCATGTGGGACCAGTCGCGGGCCTCCCTACGACGCGGCGACTACCGTCAGGCTTTCGACACCCTCTACCGCATCTACGAAGAGATGGACGAGATCCTCCGCCAAGGGATCGACTACGCCCGCGAGTTCATTAGCTACCGGCACAAGGTGCTGGAGGACCAGGGCATCCGCGACCCAGAGGTCGAAAAACGGCTGGAGGACATGCAGGAGAAGATGGAGGAGAACCCCTACCAGGCCCTGGAGATATTCCTGGAGCTGGACGACATGATGGGCACCCGGGAGTCCGACATGGTCTCCGGCATCATAGACTCGTTGTCGGAGATGATCCAGATCGGCCGGAGGGTGGGCCACGACATCGGACCGGTCATCGTCGGGCTCGACGAGGCGCGGCATGTATTGTCCAGCGGCGACCTGGAAGGGGCGCTGGATAAGGTGCGCGAGGTCGAGTCCGTCCTCAAGGACATGATGCCCGGTTTCATCGAGATGCGTGACTCCTTCGCGGAGATGGAGAGGCTGGCGGATGAGCTGGACCGATACGACATCGACATGAGAGAGGCCGACAAGCGCATCGAGTGGGGCAGGGAGATGGCCCTGAGAGGGGACTTCAGTGGCGCCCACGAGATGATCCAGGAGGCCTTGGGCCTGATCAAGGGGCAGGCCTTGGAATACGTCGCCGATGACTTCCTCGAGTGCCAGATGGGGCTCTTGTCAGGGTTCCGCATGGAGGCGGAGCTGCCGGAGGAGACCGAGCGCTTGGATGAGCTCTTCCAAGACGTCTCCGAGGGCAGATTCAAAGGCCGTGTGGAGGCCGTCCGCGAGCTGGCGGAGAGCATAGACCTCCGACTGGGCGAGAAGGCGGCCGAATCCGTCGACGCCCTCCGCGGGGACATAGAGGCCCACCGCGGTAAGATCGAGGTGGGGCCCTACGAGGAGATGCTCTCCGAAGCCGAGGCGATGACGGAGAGAGGAGAGCACGAGCAGGCCCATGTGCATGTATGGACCGCGCGCAAGAAGATAACAGGGAATGTGACGGACTCCCTCGAGCGCCATGTCCGCAAGATAAAGGATCTTATCGCCACCGGGGAGTATGTGAACGTGGACGTATCCGCCCACCGGCGAGAGATGTACTCCTTGAGCACAATGGGTCGCAGGGTGCGCCTCGAAGACGTGGACAAGGCCAAGGACCTGGAGTCGAGGCTGGCGGATACAGTGTTCACCGAGCTGCAGCAGAGGGTCGAAGAGCTGCACAACACCGCCAGCCGCCACGCGGCGGAAGGGACGAACCTCGATGAGCAGCTGAGCAAGCTGAAAAGCGCCCGCCGTCATCTGAGAGCAGGGGAACTGCGGCGGGGGCATGAGCTGAGCAGGGAATCCAAGATCGAGTTGGAGATCGCCACCATCCTCCATGGGGAGGTCTACAGCAACATGCTCCGCCTGGACCGCATCATCGAGCGCGACGACGACCGGGATGTGCTGGATAACGCTTTGCTGCTCCTTCATAACGGAAAGTTCCGGGACGCCGACATATCCACCAAGAGGCTGATGCGCAGCATCTTCGATCGCGGCAGCAGGGCGGCCGCGACGGAGATGCTCTCGCAGGCGACGCAGGTGCAGGATGCCGTGAGGGAATTGGGCATCGATGAGGTGTCGCTGCGGGAGTCCATACCCCAGGCCGAGTTCTTCCTCGAGAGCGAGGACTACCGACTGGCCTCCTCGTTGTTGGAGAAGGCGGTGAGGGCGGGCAGAGCGGAAATCGCCAGCTCTTTGAAGGAGAACTTCCCCCGGCTGCGGGACAAAGTGGAGGGGGTGCGTTTCCGTCCCCGCGAGGAGGGCGCGGTGAAAGAGATGATATCCCATGCGGAGTCAATGGCGTCAGGGCCGGAGCCCGAGAGGGCGCTGGACATCATCACCGCGCTGCGGCGCGAGGCGGAGAGGAGGAAGGAGATCATCGATTCCATCGATATGACACAGTTCCGCAACCGTCTCAGCGTCGGCGACGCCGAGCGCATCGGATACGAGGTCGGAAGTCAAGAGGAGCTACAAGCGCTGGCCTCCGACGTCATGATGAGCGGCGAGTTCTGCCTCGCCCGCGGCATATCGGAGCGGGCCGTGGACCAGGTAGGAGAACTCATCGACATGCTCAGCCGCTCCTCCGTGGAGGAGGCGATGGAGGATGACGAGCTCGGCGGGCCGGACCTGGAGAAGGACCTCGCGGTCATGGACACCGTCCGAGGCCTGGTGTCAGAAAGGTGGTTCCACGCCGCCGGCGACGTGGAGGGCCTCATCGGCATGGCCAAGGGAAGGACCTCCCAGAAGCGTGACATGGTGCGCGGGGCGCTGCGGTCCCTGTCGGAGCTGCGCGATTACATGGCCGAAGAGGGGATGCACACCGAACGTGCGGAAGCGGCCATCAAGCAGGTGGAGGAATGGACCTCCCGCGGCACCTTCATCTCCGCGTATGTCCTCACCCAGAGCCACCACATCAACCTGAATGCCTCGTTGGATGCCTACATCCGCATCAAACCCCGTGTCCAGCGTTTCCGCCAGATGATGGAGGAGGCCCCCGCCCGATGGGGGATGCGCTCGTACATCGAAGCGCTGGAAGGGACTGTGGCGCTGGTCTCCAAGGGCGACAGCGACGGTGGGATCGGAGCGATGCTGGAGCTTGAGGACGCTGCGCAACGGCGCATGCATGAGCTCCGCCAGACGGAGAGGGCCCGCATCACCGAGATGGCGGGCCTCCTCGCCGCGACGGAGGCCGCCACCATTCCAGAGCATGACGCTGCCGTTGATTACGAGAACGAGCCCAAATGGATGCAGACGCTGCGCCTGGTGGGCGCCATGAGCCCCAGGAGGAGGAGCATTTTCATCGCCGAGGGCAGGTCGTATTGCAGGTGCGGCTCCTGCCCCTCCTACACCGCGGCATCGGCGGAAAGGGGCGAGGCCTTCTTCTGCTGGGAGGGCGGGAGCGGATGCATCGGAGCGGCGGAGGAGTGCCTCTGCGCCGGCTGCTATGCAGCCCGGATGATGGGTGTGGAGCATGCCCGTCATTGCGTCGCCGGCAGCGAGAGGGACCAGCACTCCCGCAACGAGGAGCCGTCCGTCCTCGACCACGGCCGAGGGACGGTGGAGACCGGCGCCGACATGGTCCACGGCCTTTACGGGACGGAGGAGGCCGTCATCGAGGCGGTGGGGATGACGGGGCACGACACCGGCCTCACCGCCACGTATGACGACCACGCCCTCCTCGAGCTCAGCGCGGAGTTGAGGCTCCGTTGCGATGAGGCGGTTGATTCCATGCTTGAAGCGGTGGAGGAGCGCGGGCCGGCGGCGGATCTGGCAGCAGAAGCCCGGTTGTTACGCGACGATGGCGCATGGGAGGAGGCGCTGTGGAGGGCCAAAGCCGCGTCCTGCGTCCAAGGCCTCGAGGAGGAACGGGCCCGCGTTTTGGTGGAGCAGTTCGACGAGTGCCGCCGGCGCATAGACGAGGCCGAGGCCCAGGGGGTCGACCTCAAAGACCACCGGGGGATGTTGTGGTCCGCGGATGACCCCTCCAGCCTGCGCCGGGCGTGCCATGCGGCCGCCTGGGCGATGGAGCGCATCGAGCGCTCATTCCTGCCCCGCCTGGACATCGAGCTGCGGGACGGCTACCTGCGCATCAGCAACATCAACCCCGCCATGGCGGTGGACCTGCGCATCGACGGCCGCCCCCTGGCCGAGAAGCTCGGGATAGGGGAGGAGGTCGTTTATCCTGCCATCAAGGGACGGGGCTTCGCTGAGATCAGCTACCTCCCCCTGCTGTCGGAGCGCCGCCGCACCCGCCGCGTCCTGATATGACTCAGTCGAAGCGGGGGGAGAACTTGAAGCCGTAGTGGATTATTCCCGCGGGGCCCTCGTCGCCTAGCTTGCGCAGGACCGCTTCGACGCCCATGCCGATATCTATCTCTTCGATCTCAACATCGACGAGCTGTCCTGTCACCTTGACGCCCTCGTCCATCTCCACTATGGCCACCGCGTAGGGCTTCAGAACCGCTAGCTGCGGCGGGGCGTCGTGCACCACCGAGAAGGAGTGCACCCTGCCCTTGCCGGAGAGGCGATGCTTCTCCATCTTGCCTATGCTAGAGCGGCGGCATTCCGGGCAGATGTGCCTGACCGGGAAGTAGACCTTCCCGCAGCTGGCGCACCTGCTGCCATAGAGGTTGTAGCGGCTGGGTATGTCCCTCCAGAACCTGGCGACGGTCATCTAGACCACCCCCATGATGGTGATGACGGCGGTGGAACCGGTGCCGCCGATGCTCTGGGCCATGCCCGTGCTCGCCCCCTTGACCTGCCTCTTGTCGGCATCCCCGCGCAGCTGGGTCACAAGCTCGACGATCTGCGCCACGCCGGTGGCCCCGATGGGGTTGCCGCGGGCCTTGAGACCGCCGGAGGTGTTTACGGGCAGCCTGCCGCCGATCTCCGTCTCCCCGCTCTCCACGGCCTTGCCGGCCTCACCGCGGGGGAAGAAGCCCATGTCCTCGAGGGCCAGGAGCTCCGATATGGTATAATCGTCATGGATCTCCACCAGGTCGATGCCGTCAGGGCCCACGCCGGCGATGTCGTAGGCCATGCGGGAGGCCACCTTGGTGGCCTCGAAAGAGCAAATGTCCGGGCGCTGGTAGAGGGCGAGAGTATCGCTCGCCTGGCCGGTGCCCAGGACCTTGACCGGCTTGTCGGTGTACTCGTGCGCCGTCTCCAACGGGCATAGGACCACCGCCGCCGCTCCGTCGGAGATCGGCGAGCAGTCGAACATCGTCAACGGCTCGGCCACCGTCGGAGAGCGGAGGACCGTTTCCAGTTTGATGGGCTTCTGGAACTGGGCCTTGGGATTGAGCGCCCCGTGGAGGTGGCTCTTCACCGCCACCTGGGCGATCTGCTCCCGGGTGGCGTAGCCCTCGTGCATGTAACGCTGGGCGATCATGGCGTGCAGCGAGGCGAAGGTGGCGCCCATCATCGACTCCCACTGCTGGTCGGCGGCGGAGTTCAGGATGAAGTTGCTGGCATCGTCGGAGACGTCGGTCATCTTCTCCGCCCCTCCGACGACGACCACGTCATGCATCCCCGAGGCCACCGCCATAACGCCCTGGCGGAACGCCAGGGAGCCGGACGCGCCCGCGGCCTCGATCCTCGTGGAAGGTACGTTGTGGGACGCCATCCCCGAGTAGTCCGCGATAAGCGCCCCGATGTGGTGCTGGTCTATGAACCGGCCCGAGGACATGTTGCCGATGTACATGGCATCTATCTCCGAGCCGGACAGGTTGGCGTCGTAGACCGCCTCCAGGCCGGCCTGTATCCCGACCTGGCGGAATGAATGGTCCCACAGCTCCCCGAACTGCGTGACGCCTATGCCGATAACTGCTACTTCCCTCAGATAATCACCCCTTCATCAATATCTTGCCACGGTACTTGGCGTAAGTGGCGTAATCCAGTTCCTTGGTGTTCTCCATCATCGCGTCGATGGTGGGGGCCGCGCCCCGGTTGAATCCCTTTATGGCTTCGGTGACGGTGATGTCGAAGGCGTCGCTCCCCGCCCCCGAACCATAGGCCACCGCCAGTATCCTGTCCCCGGGCTTGGCCACGTCCAGCACCGCCGCCAGTCCCAAAGGCACGGCGCCGCTGTAGGTGTTGCCTATCATGGGGGTAAGCAGGCCGCGGGAGACCTGCTCTTCGCTGAAGCCGAGCATCGAGGCCATGCGCTGAGGGAACTTGCCGTTGGGCTGGTGCAGGACTAGGTGGTTGTAGTCCCCCGGCGAAGTGCCCATGCGCTCCATCATCCGCCTGGCCGCCTCGCCCACGTGCTTGAAGTAGGCCGGCTCGCCGGTGAACCTCCCTCCGTGGGAAGGGTAGGGCTGGCCCTCCCTCCTCCAGAAATCGGGGGTGTCGGTGGTGTAGCTCAAGGTCCCGTTGAACTTGGCGATTATGTCCTCGCGGCCGATGAGCAACGCCGCCCCTCCGGCGGAGGCGGAGTACTCCAAAGCGTCCCCGGGGGCGCCCTGAGATGTGTCCGCGCCTATGGCCACCCCGTATCTCATCATGCCGGATCCCACCATCCCCATAACCATCTGCATGCCGGCGGTGCCGGCCTTGCAGGCGAACTCCAGGTCGGCCACGCACAGCTCCGGCGAGGCCTCGATGGCCTCGGCGACCACCGTGCCGGTGGGCTTGACCGCGTAAGGATGGGACTCCGATCCCACGTACAACGCCCCGATGTCCGCGGGGTCCACATCGACACGGCGCATCATGCCCCTGGCCGCCTGGGCGGATATGGTGATGACATCCTCGTCGGGCGATGGGACGGACTTGCTGTTTATGAAGAGGCCTTTGCTCATTGCCTTGCCGTCCTGGCCCCATACCCTGCCGATCTCCATCGGCGTTATCCTGAATCTCGGCACGAACGCGCCGTAGCTCACTATTCCAACATCCATGATAGCGATCCTCCTACTCCAAATCCTCCAACCGGGCCACCATCTCGTCCAGGTCCATTTCGGTCGTCACCAGCGGTATCCCCTCCAGCCGCGCCAGCTTTATCGCCAGCGGGTCCACCTGCTCCGGACGGTGGTAGACCACCATCGCCGGTGTCAGGGGGTGCGCGCGTATGGCGATCATTGGCGACCTGCCGAAGTAAACATCGGTGAACACCATTGCCCTCTCCGAGCTCCATCCGTATATCTTCAGATAATCGGCGGAGCTCAGCGATGTTATCGCCTTGATGGAGTTGACCACAGTGTAGCCATGGATATGCCCCTGGGTGTCGATGGTGTCAGTGACGTTCCTTCCTTTGATGGTCGATATGAACTCGTCCATCCTCATTCCGCCGCGGAACTCGGCCATGGACACGATGCAGTCGCTCCGTCCGCCGATCTCGTACCTCTTGATGGTCGGCGATCCGTTCTCCTCGTCCAAGCACAGGAAGCTGTCCACCATGCGGCGCACTATGACTATGCCCGGCGACTTCCTGCGTCCGGACTCGTAATCAGAGACCACCGACGGCGACACCTGCATCGCGTGGGAGAGCTCCTGCTGAGAGAGACCGAATTCCTCCCGCCATTTACGGATGGTCCTACCGGGGTCGTTGGAGAGGGTTATCTCCCCAGCGATCTTCTCCCGTAGCTCGTCCCTCATGGTGCCACGCTAGTTTATGAGGCTATATAAATTTGTCGAACTCGGCATACGACAGTATGCTAACAACCCTCAATTGATTGGTCAGCTCATTAACGTTATATAAACCGCCAAACAATCTAATCACCATGGAAGAAATCCGCAAGAAGGCCGAGGATGACGTGAAAAAACTGGGCGAAGATATGGGGGGGTTCGTACCTCAGACGTTGCACTGCATCAAGAAACATCATCCAGGGCTGGCATCTCTCATCAAGGACATGGACCAGGTGATGGTCCGCGACGGCGCCTTGGACAAGAAGACAAAGAGGCTGATAGCATTGGCCTGCGTGGCGGTGCGCATGTGTGACGGCTGCATCTACCCCCAGGCGAAAGTGGCGAAGAACTTCGGAGCCACCAAGGAGGAGATCATCGAGGCCATGAACGTCGCCGTGCTGACCGGCGGAGTGCCCACCTGGTCGGTGGCCAAGGAGGGCATTGAGCAGCTGTTCGATGAATGGGACGACTGAGTCCCCCCTAAACCTTAAAATACCTATTTCTCTTGGTAGCCTGGCCGCTGAAGCGGCCAGGTGAGCCCATGCCATCGTTGAGCGGATGCCGGAAGAAGATCGACACTGAAATCGGGGGATTGACCGTACACAGCCTGAGGATGCTGGGCGAGGAGCTGGGCATCGACATGGCCAGGCTGCCGTACTCCATCAGGGTGCTGGTGGAGTCGCTGCTGAGACAGAGGGACGGCCGGCTCATCGACGATTCCGACCTGGAGAGGATCGCCTCCTGGTCCCCGCGCGGGAACGGCGGCTCCGACATACCCTTCATCCCCGCCCGGGTGGTGCTGCAGGACTTCACCGGCGTTCCGGCGGTGGTGGACCTGGCGGCCATGCGCTCCGCGGTGGCGGACATGGGAGGGGACCCCTCCTCCATAAACCCGATGATACCGGTGGACCTGGTCATAGACCATTCCGTGCAGGTGGATGATCACGGACATTGCAGAGCGAGGGAGAGCAACGAGCGCCGGGAGATGGAGCGCAACCGCGAGCGCTACTCCCTCCTGAAATGGGCTCAGAGCGCATTCAGGAACTTCCGGGCCGTGCCGCCCGGGAACGGCATCATACACCAGGTCAACCTCGAGCACCTGGCACCCCTGGTGCATGTCCGCGATGAGGAGGGCGAGCGGGTGGCTTATCCGGACTCGTGCTTCGGCACCGACTCCCATACAACCCAAATCAACGGCCTGGGGGTCCTGGGATGGGGCGTCGGGGGCATAGAGGCGGAGGCGGTGATGCTCGGTCAGCCGTACTACATGGCGGTGCCCGATGTGATAGGCGTCAGGCTGAGCGGCGAGCTGAGGGAGGGTGTGAACGCTACCGACCTGGTCCTCACCGTGACCGAGATACTGCGCCGAAAGGGCGTGGTGGGCAAGTTCGTGGAGTTCTTCGGCGAAGGCTACCGGAAACTCGACCTCGCCGACCGCGCCACCCTGGCGAACATGGGGCCAGAGTACGGGGCCACCATGGGATACTGCCCCATCGACGAGCGGACCATCGAGTACCTGAGGCTGAGCGGCAGGGACGAGGCGCACGTGTCAATGGTGGAGGCCTATGCGCGCGAGAACCTTCTCTGGTACGAGGAGGACGCGGACTACAGCGAGGTCCTGGAGCTAAACCTGGGAGAGGTGGAGGCCTGTTTGGCCGGCCACAAGAGACCCCAGGACCGCGTCGCTCTGGGTGATGTGAAGGAGCAGTTCCTCTCCGTCCTGGATTCCACGGGCCATCCGCGGCCCGAGGGCGAGGGCGTCCGCGACGGCGCCGTCGTCATCGCGTCGATAACATCCTGCACCAACACCGCCAACCCCTCGGTGATGATGGGCGCCGGCCTGCTGGCGCGGAATGCGGCGAGCAAAGGCCTTCGCAGCCGCGGATGGGTCAAGACCTCGCTCTCGCCGGGGTCGAAGGTGGTCACCCGCTACCTGGAGGGCGCCGGCCTGATGGAGCCCCTGGAGTCACTCGGTTTCCACAACACCGGCTACGGCTGCATGACCTGCATCGGCAACAGCGGACCTCTGCGGCCGGACGTCCGCGAGGCCATCGACGACGGCGACCTTATGGCGGCCGCCGTGGTGTCGGCGAACCGGAACTTCGAGGGCCGGGTGTCGCCGCACGTGAAGGCCAATTACCTGGCATCGCCGCAGCTGGTGATCGCCTACGCCATCGCGGGCAGGGTGGACATCGACCTCGACAGCGAACCGCTGGGGACCGGCGAGGACGGAAAGGAGGTCTACCTGCGGGACATATGGCCTTCCGATGAGGAGGTGCAGGAGCAGGTGCGGAGGCACGTGCTGCCGTCCCTGTTCGAAGAGGAGTACTCCGACGTTTTCGAGGGCTCGGAGCTATGGGAGGCGATAGAGATACCGTCGGGCGACCTATTCGAATGGGACGATGACTCGACCTATATACGCAACCCCCCATTCTTCCGCGGACTGGAAGGCGACCGTTGCCTGGATGACATAGAGGGCGCCCGCGCCCTGGCGCTGCTGGGGGACTCGGTCACCACCGACCACATCTCCCCCGCGGGGCCGTTCAGCGCCGACAGCGACGCCGGCAAGTACCTGCTCGCCCGCGGCGTGGAGGAGAAGGACTTCAACACCTACGGGTCGCGACGGGGCAACCACGAGGTGATGGTCAGAGGGACTTTCGCCAACATCAGGCTGCGGAACCGCCTCGTCCCCGGCAAGGAAGGGGGATGGTCCCTGTACATCCCCGAAGAGGAGACTGTCAGCATCTTCGAGGCCTCCAGCCTCTACGAGGACGACGGCACACCGTTGATAGTGCTCGCCGGGAAGGAGTACGGCACCGGAAGCTCGAGGGACTGGGCCGCCAAAGGGCCCCATCTCCTGGGCGTGAAGGCGGTCATTGCCGAGTCCTTCGAAAGGATACACCGGTCCAACCTGATCGGCATGGGCGTGGTGCCGCTGCAGTTCCCCGAGGGCGAGGGGGCGGAGTCGCTGGGCCTCGACGGCAGGGAGAGCTACCACATATCGTTACGGGACATGAGGCCCCGCGGCGAGGTGCCCGTGATGGCGGTGAGGGAGGACGGCAGCAAGCTGCGCTTCAACGCCCTGTGCCGGGCGGATGCGGAGGTGGAGATGGACTACATCCGCGACGGCGGCATACTGAGGACGGTCCTGAAAGGACTGATGGGGCTGTGAGAGGCCTCCAGTCGCGACGGCATGTTCAGCGCCGTCGGTGACCAATATCCTTTTATGCATCGATGATTTGACCCGAATCACCCACGGGGCCGTGGGGTAGCTTGGCATCCTTGTAGCTTCGGGAGCTATAGTCTCCGGTTCAAATCCGGGCGGCCCCACCACTTTGTTCCGTCGCTAGCGGCCCTCGCCATGTTTTTTCTGTGAGCGGGGAGCGCCCCGTCGACCTAGGTTCGCAACGCTCAGTCGACGGGGTAGCGGCGTTATAGTTTGAGGACGATCGCTGCGTCAGAATCTGAGCCCACCGGTCCCGCTCCATCGCGTGCTGTGGACATGGTCCGTCGATGAAGCCGTCAGGGATCCATGCCCCCGGCGGCGACCCTGTTTCTCAATCCTCCACGTCGCTGAGGACCACCGACAGCTTCACGGCGTCCCGGTCCCGCATCGCACCGGGCTCATCTATGGAAATCACCCGGTTGTCGCCATAGGTGAAGTACCAGTCCAGCTGCTCGGAGAGCGGTCTCTTGATGAGGGCTATGCTCCCCCTTATCTCGCAGTTGACCATGGACTCCAGCTCATCGAGCACGGCGGCGATCCTCTCCTTGGCGTAACCGTCGAGCCTCTCGTCCGCCGCGGCCTCGTCCCTAATCTCCTCCAGTCTCCTCTTCATTACAGCACCCGGGATAATAGTGGCTTAAGCCGATTATAAGTTGTTCGCCTCACGATGGCCCGTACCCGGCGGCGCTGACCGCCTTGCGTATGTCCTGCTCAGTCACCCTTCGGTCGTGCCGGACGCGCACAGTGCCGTCGCGGTGGTCTGCAGAGGCCTCCTCCACCCCGTCCAGCGATGTCAACGCCTTCTCTATGTTGGCGGAGCAGCCTCCGCACGCCATCCCTTCAGCCTTTATCACCGTCTCCATGTTTTCATCTCCTCGCGCAACCGCCGTCATCGCAAATCAGCCCTTCCAGCTGGCGCTGGAATGCCACTCCTGTCATCTCCTCGGAAAGTTCCCAGACCCGGTCCCCCAGCTCATCGTCCGAACCTTTGTTGCGCGGGCTCACCCGCGCCGGGAATCCCTTGAACTCCATGAACCCCGAGGGGCCGTAAAGCTCCCCTCCTTGCGCATCCGGGTCCGTGGCGGCGCGCAGTGCCGGGAGGGCCGCCCTTCCTGCGTCCTGCATGAAGGGCTTCAGGCCCCAGTACGTTGCCCGCTTCTCGTGCTTGAACAGAGGGGTGTCGGCCACGCCCGGATGGGAGGCCAGGCTGACGGGGGAGCGGAACCCGAGGGCGCGCAGGCGCCGGTCCAGGCCGCGGGCGAAAAGGATGTTGGCGAGCTTGCTCTGCTGGTACGCCTTCCAGGGACGGTAGCCGTTGACGGAATTGATGTCATCGAAGTCGATGCTTCCTCCCCAATGGGCCATGCTGGTCTGCGTGACCGCCCGCGATCCGGGGGTGTCGGCTAGAATGTCAATGAGCATGCCGGTAAGGGCGAAATGGCCGAGATGGTTCACCGCCCATTGCAGTTCGTGTCCCTGGGCGCTGCGCGAGTAGGGAGGGACCATGACGCCGGCGTTGTTGATCAGCAGATCGAGCGATTCGTGCGCGATCTTGAAGGTGGTGATGAATTCATTGACCGAACCCAGGTCGGAGAGGTCGAGCCTCATCACCTCTAGCGAGGCTGGCCTCTGCGACCTCATCTCTTCAGCGAGGGCCTCCCCCTTCTCCGCGTCCCTGACCGCCATGACCACGTGCGCCCCCATGGCGGACAGCGTTCTCGTGAGCTGCAGCCCTATCCCCGAGCTCGCCCCCGTGACCAGTGCCGTCCTTCCGTCCATGCGGGGCATCGAGCCCACATCCCACAGTTCCCTCCCCCTTCTCATAACCCCATCATTGAACTGAAGGGATGATAACGGTTTTCCCTGCAAGCGTATTCGGCGGCTGAGAATCTGCGGTCAATATTATTAGATATGAGAGTGCATTGGATATATGGCGACCATGAACCATGAGGACCCCGTTTCCGACAGGGACGTCCCTGCTGAACTGCGACCGTTGCTGGACAACCACTGGTGCGGCACTCTGGTCGTGGACGACCTGTTGCGGGTGGTCTATGCCAACCGCGCCATGGCCGATTTCCTGGGACAGGAGCAGGGCCTTCTGGCGGGCAGCTATGCGACCGGGGCGTTGGGCTGCGACGAGGAGTCCTGGATCTCGCTGCTGGAGAGCGGCGAGGGAATGCTCTCCATCGCAGGTCGCAGGGGAATTGAGGATGTGCCGGTAATCGTCAGAATTCTGGATGGGGAGCGCCCGCATCGCACATGTCTTTTCGACTTGCGAGACGGTTTCCTTTCCGATGCACCATACAAGGGCACGAAGGACATATTCTCCCACATGGGCCCGTTCCTGGACGGCTTCAAGCATCCCATCGTCGTCAGCGACCTCGACTCCCGCATATTGTGGTCCAACCGCATGGCCCAGGAGGAGTTCGGCATCACCGATGCAGACGAGAGCTGCCAGGACCTTCTCGGCCCGGGAACGGAGTACGATGTCTCTTTGTTCTGCCAAGAGGTGATGCGGAATGAGGAGGCCAAGGTCGATGAGTTGGAACTCCGCAACGGAGGGTTCTACTCCATAAGGGCGTTCGCGCTCTATGAGGAGGGTGCAGAGGGCATCGTCCATTACATGCGCGATGTCAGCGAGGTCCACCGGGTCAAAGGGGAAATGGAGAGGGTGAGACGAAGACTCGATTTGGCGTCCAGAGCGGCGGGCTTCTCCTCCTTCGTTCACCGTAACGGATCCCCCATGATCGAGATCGACAACGTTGAGGGTTTGCTGCTGTCACCCGACGAGGAGAGCATGGTAACCTTGGATGCCATGTTGAATCTGGTGCACGAGGATGACATGGGCGAGCTGCTCTCCGTAATCGAGAGGGAGAGCGTCCCGACGGACGATCCCCTCTCGCTCATTTTCCGGGCCCGTTTCCGACCCGGCCCTTATCAATGGTACCGCCTCCTGGCGACTTCGATCCTTGATGAGGACGGCGAGGATTACTTGAGCGGCGCGGTGTTCAACATCGACGACGTGGTCAGGACGCAGGATGCGCTCCGCCAGGTCAACCGGAAGCTGGGCCTGCTGTCGGACATAACCAGCCACGACATCAGGAACCAGACCACGGTGGCCATGGGTTTCGCTGAACTGATGAGGGACCTTCTGCCTGAGCAAGGCGGCGAGGAGTTGCACAAGATGACCTCCAAGATCTTCGAATCACTGTCTAAGGTCCATGAGCAACTGGACTTCGCCCAGGACTACCATCAGCTGGGGGTCCATGAGCCCCGATGGATGGATGTGGGCAAGAATGTCGAGAGTCTGAGGGACGAGCCCGCCTTGAGAGGGACGGAGTTGCTGAACGACGCGGAGGGCGTCAAGGTCTTCGCCGACCCGCTCTTCCGCAAGGTCCTGTGGAACCTGGTGGAGAACTCGGTACGCCACGGAGGCGATGTGAAGACGGTGAGGATTCACAGCCCGGAACACGGCGTTCTGGTCGTGGAGGATGACGGCGATGGTGTGGAGGGGCATCTCAAGCAGCGCATCTTCGAACGGGAGGTGGGGGAGAACACCGGCCTGGGACTGTTCCTGGCCACGGAGATACTCTCCATAACCAGCATCGAGCTGAGCGAGGAGGGGGTTCCCGGGGAGGGGGCCACTTTCGTGCTCCGCGCCCCCGTCGAGAACTTCCAGCCGGCCGTGGACCAGGAACGTTACCGGCTCTGACGGCCAAATTGATATAACAATCAGGAGATGACGGGCGGATGTTGATCCGCGCGGAGTCGGTCACCAAGGCCTTCGGTCCTTTGAAGGTCCTCAAGAAAGCGGACCTGCAGATCAACCGCGGCGACTGCATCGGCCTCATCGGCGTCAACGGAGCCGGGAAGAGCACCTTCGTCAAAATACTGATGGGCGAGATGTTTCCCGACACCGGGGAGATACAGCGCCACACTCATCGCATCGGTTACCTGTCACAGTTCCCCGAGGGTGGAGAGGCCAGCGTGAGAATGGTGCTGGGGAGGCCCTACGGGGCGCTGGAGTCCGCCCGCCAGCGCATGCAGGAGCTGGAGGCTGTCATGGCCTCGGGCGAGGACATAGACTGGAACGAGGTCACCGCCGAGTACGCCGCCCTGGAGGGGGAGGTGTCGCGCAGCGGCGCCGACGACCGCCGCAAGCAGGCGGCGGCGCTGGATGAGGTGGGCCTCTCGGAGGCGTTCCTGGAGCGGCCCATGGGCGAGCTGAGCGGCGGCGAGCGCACCAAGGTGGCCCTCGCCCGGGTGCTTGTACAGGCCGAGGAATGCGACATCCTCTTCCTCGATGAGCCCACCTCCCATCTGGACGTCGACACCGTGGAGTGGCTGGAGGATTACCTGCTGCGCATCGCCTGCGCGGTGGTCCTCATCAGCCATGACCGTTACTTCCTCGACAAGGTCGTCACCCGCGTGGTGGAGATAGAGGAAGGCATGACCCGCGAGTACCGCGGCAACTACAGCTCCTTCATCAAGAAGAAGATGAACGACCTCGAGCGTATGGAGAAGGAGCGCCAGCGCCTTCAAGGGGAGAAGAGGAGACAGGAGCAGATAGCCGAGGAGCAGCATCGCGCCAACCCGTACCTCTCACTGCATAAGACCAGGCGCAGGATGGCGGAGCGCATCGACGTCCCCGATGCGCCGTCGAAGACCCAGGACATCAAGGTGAGGATCCAGGCGGCGAAGAAGTCGGGCAAGAACGTGATAATCGCCGACGGCCTGAGCGTGAGCCTCGGCGGAATGACCATACTCAACGACGTGGACCTAGACATCCACAAGGGGGACAAGATCGGCATCTTCGGCGCCAACGGCGAGGGCAAGAGCACCCTGGTGAAGGCGCTGGTGGGGGAGATACCCTGCGAGGGGGAGCTGTGGAGGGCACCGGGAGCGAGGATCGTCTATTTCTCGCAGACGCACGACTCCCTCGACCTCAAGCTGAGCGCAGAGGAGCAGCTGCTGATGGCCCTGGGCCAGGAGCGCAAGGCCGATGCCCGCGGTATGCTGGCGCGCATGCTGCTGTTCGGGGACGCGGTGGAGCGGCCGCTGGGAACGCTGTCAGGGGGCGAGAGGGTCAGGGTCGCCCTGGCGCTTATCCTGCTGAAGAAGAGCAACCTCCTCGTCATGGACGAGCCTACGAACTACCTCGACATCCCTTCCCGGCACGCGGTGGAGATGGCATTCAACGACTACGAGGGCAGCATGATGGTGGTCACCCACGACCGTTACCTCCTAGACACTGTCTGCAACCGCGTGGCCGAGGTCAAGGGCGGGAAGGTGACCACCTTCAACGGCACCTTCTCCGAGATGCGGGGGAGGCGACCGGTGGAGGAGATCGTCCAGGACGCCGACGAGTACCGGGTCCTCTCCTCATTCACCAACTGGGTCACGCAGCGCCGCCACGCTCAAGGAGACCGGGTGCTCATCGCCCCCGCCGAGCATAAGAGCTTTCAGTGGGCGCTCGACAACAACAAGCTGAAGAAGACCGGCGGCCGGCAGCGCAAGAAGGTGCGCGTCAGCGATGAGCAGAAAGAAGAATGAATAAACGTCTTTGGTTTAAAATGGGGCCTCCCGCATATCTTTGGTAATCAAAACAAAGGAGCGAGAGACCCATGAGGTATATAGGAATAGATGTTCATAA
>Ga0207421_10000071_pt1 | contig 107453 bp, 101 predicted proteins | sample SodLakKL_010_SED_4_FD_187542 | JGI IMG/M metagenome (GOLD analysis project Ga0207421, IMG submission 187542) | Alkaline sediment microbial communities from Lake Tanatar, Kulunda Steppe, Russia - 8KL_010_SED (SPAdes) (version 2) | ecosystem: Environmental > Aquatic > Non-marine Saline and... | reverse complement strand
TTAAAGCCAGTTAAGAGCGGTGGCAACAAATAAGGCACTGCCTATCCAGAGCACCTCTTCATCAATGTCAAATTTGGGATTATGATGGGGGTAATCAGTCTCCTTCTCTAAGTTCATACTGCCGACTCCGAAAAAAGTCCCGGGCACCTGCTGGAGAAAGTAAGCCATATCTTCACCGCCCATGGTAGGGTTGGGTATTTCTACTACATTTTCTTCTCCCAGCATCTCGGTAGCCAGCTCTACGAAAAACTCGGTAAAATCACTGTCATTTTCCAGCACCGGGGGACCATAGGTGTATTCTAACTCGTAATCCGCTCCCATCTCCAGACAGACTCCTTCCAAAACATCTTCAATCATTTCTGGAAGTCTCTTTCTTATATCTTCATTTAATGTTCTTACTGTGCCTGAAATATGAGCCTCCTCAGCAATTATATTGAAGGCTGAGCCAGCATTAAACTCACCAATGCTGATAACCACCGAATCCAGGGGGCTAATTTTTCTGCTGACAATCTTTTGCAGAGCAGAGACTACTTCCGCTCCGGTAACAATGGCATCTACTGCTGTATGGGGTACAGCTCCATGACCACCCTTGCCTTTAATCTTTATTTCTATCATATCGGCTGCTGCCATCAAAGGTCCTTTCCTATACCCCACTTTTCCACTGGGCAAAGACCAGAGACTGCCAATATGGCATCCTAAAACAGCATCGGGTACCGGTTCCTCCTGAAAAACTCCCTCAGCCAGCATGGCTTCAGCCCCCTGACCGATCTCTTCCGCCGGTTGAAAAATAAATTTAACTCTTCCGGCAAATTGGTCTCGATTTTGCTGCAAAATTTTTGCCGCCCCTAAAGCCATGGCCATATGGGCATCGTGGCCACAGGCATGCATTTTGCCTGATTCTTGAGAAACATATTCTTTATCAGTTTCCTCCTGTAAATTAAGGGCATCCATGTCGGCCCTGATGGCCAGAGTTCTCTTATTTTCCGCCCTAAGTTCCCCCTTAACCACTGCCGCCAGGCCACTCTCAGCATAATTGCCTGTGATATTAAGGCCTAATTCCGTTAACTTTTCCTGCAGAAATTCTTTGGTCCGGGGAAGTTGAAAGCCGGTCTCAGGATGGCGATGAAAAAATCGCCGCCACTTGGTCATTTCTTCGTTTAATTCCAGCGCTTCATGTTTAATATCAGTTATATCCATGATCTTTCCTCCCTTTAAGACTTTTTACCTGCTAAGATTAAACTAGCCAATTAACGCATATAACTGCAAATAACTATAATCAAATAAAGTTATTGTTATATAGATTATTCTCCTTAAAGATTAAAAACCCTGGTTAATAAAAAAATCCCCTCCGGAAGGGAGGGGAGAATTTTGCTTGGTTTGTGGTAGTTTAACTGATAAAACCTGCTTCCTGCAATACCATTCGCGCTTCCTCTTCATCTTCAGGAGCAATCATCACCACTGGGCCAGCACAACCCATTCCTGTCTCGGCATAAATATCCTGCTGCCAGAGAGTTTCCTTGGCTGTTTCAATATCAAGGACATCTATTCCAGCAATTTCAGCATCAGTTTGTTTTTTATCTGGAGCAGTTACTTCTTCTTTAGCCGGACCGGCAGAAGATTTCAATTCTGTCAGCAAGTCCTGTAAACCAGCTTTTTTAGCCTGTTGCCATTCTCGCTGGTAAACCTCTAGCAAACCACCTTCAGCACTGGCGGCAAGATATTCTAAAGCTCCGGCCACCACCGGGGCCCCTGAAGCTCGAGAAATAATTCCAATTAACTTATCCTGTTCTTTCCCTACTCCCGGGCCGTAACCAAAGCCAGAGACCTCATAGTCTCCTCCGCTTTCCCGGGCTGAAAATAGTTTCATTAGAATATTGCCTGTCAAAGTATCGCAGACCATCACATCACAGCTGCCCAGCAAAAGATCATTACCCCGCATAACACTGCCGCCATCACTGCGGGCAGATGTGGCAAATTTAAGGGGGTAGCCATTATCTTTTAATTTAGTTAAAAGCTGCTCGACTTTACGAGCTCCATCTACATTCAAAATTCCAACTTCCGGTTCTTCTATACCCAGGGCACGAGCAGCAGCTTGACCGGCAATAGCATTCTTGACCATTGCCTCTACCCTGGAAGTACCGCTTGTGCCAGTTGTAGTGGCTAATAACATTTCATCTCCTGTAGCTGGAGTTTTAACTCTACCAACGGTGGCAACTCCCATGGGGAAATTATAGTGAAGGGTAACAGCAGCATCTATTTTATCCTCGACAAAAAGATTTTCCATGATATCGTGGGCCTCATCGAGGCATTCACAGTAATGGTGCTGACAATCAGCCACTGGCTTTTCACCTATAATGACCAACTCGATATCTTTCTGTCTGGCCAGTAACTTTTCAGCCCCTTTGCGCAGTTCTGCTTCCCCATGTTCACTACCAGGAGTAGTCAGAGCCACCCTGGTTTGGCTGCCAAACTGGCCTGTTTCCAGTGCTTCAGCCACTTCTAACAAAGTCCTGGCAACTTCTTTTTTGGCCTTCATATTATCACCTCTATTCTTCTACAAATATTTATTCTTCCTCTGCCAGCATGTTCTCAGCCATACCTCTCATGGCTTGAGCTATCATGCTTCTTATTTCATCGCGGTCAAAATCAGCCTGTTCTTCCTGCAGCTCACCGCTATTTTTCTCCAGGATAAAAGATACTCCGTCAAACTGATTGGTCATCCGGGCCAGGAAAAGACTTCCTTTACCGATAATCATGGCCTTCTCCAATTTGCCTTCATCCATCATATCAGCAGCATGGCCTATGAAGGGCACTCCTGAAGGAATATGACCCTGAGTGGGGGCAAAGCCTGGCATACCATGTTCCTTAACAAAATCCATCAATTCAGATCTCTCTAGGTCGCCTCTTTTTACTCCCAGGGCAGCTATCATCTTATAATTAGATTCAGGCACATTTCCTGCACCGGCAGGCTCTGTTAACTCAGGATTTTGCATCTCTACGGAATATTTATCGATATCCTGAATGCTCAATCCTGCTTTATCAAGAGAATCAGTAACAAGAGCAGAAATAACTGCCTGAGGAGAAGAACCTTTACCTACAGTATGTCTGCCAAGAATATCAGTCCGCATAATTGGGCTTTCTCCATCATCTTCAGTGACCAGCATGGCAAATCCGCCTAGAGTATCTTCTAAAATAGGCATATCCTTTTTTACATAATCCTTGCCATTCATTCCCAGTTTAGCAACTGCTCCTCCAGCTACTACCAGCACATTATTGTAGATGCCTGATTTAACCAGCCCGCTGGCCTGGACTAAGGCATGGGTAGGAGCAGCACAGAAGGCTCTGGTATCACTGCCGGTGGCATTTTCACAGCCTGCCATTTCGGCGACAGCTTTAGCAAAGTTTCCTCCACCTCGCTGATTCATATCACCACAGGCTTCCTCAGAACATTCAATTACATAATCAACCTCTGTGAGATCTATTTCTGCATTGCGTTCTAAATTTTTGGCAGCCAGAACAGCGCTGGCCTTGGTCATCAAATTCTCCATGATAACATGGGGGCCTAAATTTTCGTCACTTTCATGGGCTCCTTTAACGCAACCTACCAGCTCTTCCCCCAGATATAGGGGTTCAGCTCGATGTTCTTCCACTAATTTGCTGATTTTTTCCTGCTCGGTGGCCTCTAATTCCAGACCCATATCTTTTAAGGAGGGATGATTATTGACCTTCTCCTCCACATCTTCAATAAAATCAGCCGTCAATTTAACCAGATCAAAAACATCGACATGCTGGAGGAGAGCAAAAAATTCATCTTCCGGCATAATCTCTCCTCGCTGGCCAAATCTTTTGTTCTCCAGCAGGTTTTCCTCAGCATACCAGGGTCGCTCTATTTCTTCCAATTCCTCCGGAGAAATATTGCCAATATAGCACTGGTTAGGAGCATAGGCTACACATTCCTCGAAGGGACGGATATGATCATCTAATTTCTCTAAATATTCGCTTTCTGGATCTTTCTTGCGAGCTTCAATCTGAGTGGTACCGCCAACCTTCATACTATTAGGGGCATGTACCAAAATATAGTTTGAACCTTTAACTACAGCTTCCATATTATCGACCTCCTGTAATTGGCTTAGAAAAAGTTGCTGACCTTTAAATCTTTATTTAAAGGCAAGTAATCTTTTCTATATTAAACGTAATTTGCTACTGCTTCATCTACTTCACTGGCTTCTAAATCTTCTCCACTGAGATGTTCTTGCTTTTCACCATCCTGATAGATAACAATAGAAGGCAGTCCCATAACCTGCTGGCTCATGGCCAGTCTTCTATTTCCCTTGATATTCAGTTTGGCAAATTTAGCCTGACCTTCGTATTTTTCAGCTAAATTCTCTATCTCGGGCATTAATTCCAAACAGGGGTCGCAGCTCTCACTCCAAAAATCTACTACCACAATACCTTCACTTTCCAATACTTCCTCTTCAAAGTTATCTTTGTTCAGTTCTAACATTTTATTCACTCTCCTCTTTTTGATTTAGTATAAGTCTAGTCTTTTAATTTATTTAAGTCTTAAGCAATTTACATTCAGGAAAATTGTCCTTATTTAGCTTTAAACAATTTATTTTAAGCTTATATTTTTAACTTATGATAAGACTTCCTCTAAATCTTCAGCAGCAGGTTTCGTCAATCTCTCCACAACTTCACCCTCTTCAATCAAAAGTATCGTGGGAATCTCTGTCACCTTATATCTTTCCGTGATAAGAGTGTTGCGATAGGTGTCTATTTTAACCAGTTTCTTATTATCATCTTCTTCTACCCCTAACTTTTCAATGGTCTGTAAAGTGTCAAGACTATCATTGTCAGTGGGGTTCCAGAAGGCAACTACAACCTGCTTGTCAGTCTTTAAAACATTTTCCCGCCAGTGTTCTTCAGCTTCAAGATAGCTTTGAGACATCACTGCAGCAGTTGCTCCATCGCCAGCAGCTGTAACCACCTGCCGCACCGGTTTTTCTCTAACATCTCCGGCAGCATAGACTCCCTGTACACTTGTCTGCATCTCATCGTTGGTGATGATGTAACCCTGCTCATTTAAGTCAACTTCAGTATCTTCTAAGAAGTCGGTGCTGGGGACTCGACCAACGAAGATGAATATTCCATCGCAGTCAAACTCAGTGAGTTCACCGGTTTTGACATTTTTCAAAACAGCTGTATCAACTATGCCCTCTCCCTTAACCTCTTCCAGGGTAGAGTTCCAGACGAATTCTATCTTATCATTGGCATAAGCTCTTTCCTGGAATAATTTTTCAGCATCCATCTTACCCTCTTCATGAATAACAATTATTGTAACTTTGCGAGCAAATTTCGTTAGATAAATAGCCTCTTCGATAGCTGAGTTGCCATTCCCAACTACCACTACATCCAGGTCAACATAAAAGTCAGCATCACAGGTGGCGCAGTAAGAAACCCCCTTACCTCTAAATTCATCTTCTCCCTTTGCCCCCAATTTTCTAGGTTCAGCGCCAGTAGCTATTACTATGCTTTTAGCCTGATACTCTTCACCTTTTTCTGTCCTGACTTTCTTGATAAATCCATCCAGTTCAAGCTCTGCTACCTCTCCCCGGGCAAATTCTGCCCCGAATTTCTTAGCATGCTCTTCAAAACTATCAACGAGCTCTGGAGCCGTTGTATCAACAACACCGGGATAATTCTCCATCTCATGATAGTCAGCTACCTGTCCACCTAATTTGCGACTGGATTCCAGCACCAGAGTCTTTAACTTGGAGCGAGAACCGTAAATTGCGCAGGATAATCCGGCTGGCCCTCCACCTATTATTAAAATATCATAAACCTCTGCCATTTAAATCAGCTCCTTTAGTGAATTTTTTTTCAAACTAATCGGCCTCTTATAATTAAAATATGATTAACAAATGTTAAAAAATATATTAATCACCAGGATTCTTTATATATCGGGAATCTTGCTGCTCAGTTTTTTTCCATTAACAACTAATTTTTGCCTTTCTAAGACTAACTTTACTTGCATTTTATCATAATATATTGTATTCTTAAAATGAAATTTGACAACTTTTCATCTAATCTTTCCCCATTTTTGCGGAATTTTTAACAAATATTTGCTTTTTATGCACTTTAATATATAAAATAATTTTTATTAGGAGTGAGTAGTTATTATGATTGAATTTGACCAGAAAGATATCAAGAAAATCCGGACAATAAAAGTATTTATTGATGCTGCTTCGCAAATTATCGAAGAAGAAGGCATTGAAAATGTCACCATTAGAAAGGTGGCTAAAATAGCTGGTTATAACAGTGCCACTATCTATAATTACTTCGATAATTGCAATCAGCTTATTTTTTTTGCAGCCACTAAATTTCTCAAGGATTATGTCCAGGCAATGCCAGATTATATAGATCAGGGAGATAACGAATTAGAACAATTAATTTTAATGTGGGAGTGTTTCTGCCTGCACTCTTTCCGCAAACCTAAAATCTATTATGCTATTTTTGCAGATGACATAGGCGGTCGTCCTGGCACCTTGATAAAAAATTATTATCAATTATTTCCTGAAGATCTGGGTAGTCCCCCGGAAGAGTTAATCCCCATGCTGGTTGAAACCAGACTTTCTCGCCGCACCTCCATCTCCATGAAGCCAGTCTTAGAGGCCGGCTTTTTCTCTAAGGAAATAGCCTCAGAGATTGACGAAGAAATACGCCTGGTCTATCATGGCATGCTATCTCTCATCATAAATAAACGTATTGATTGTGAACCAGAAGAAGCAACGGCCAAGGTGATGAATCATATAAGAAGAATTTTCGCTTATGCCGTTGAACAGGATAACAAAGACAATTTAGAGAAAACCCCTGTTTAAAAGATTTTAAAGGGTTTTATTCAGCTGCCCCCCAAAAAGGGGCAGCTTTTTTATTTATTTGCCTACCGCACTTTCCAAAACCTCTTTATCGATATCTGGAAGTTTCTCCTCATCAGCTTCTACTTCTGCCCTTAGAGTTTTCACCATGGATCCCATTGCCAGTAACATAACTATGGCAAAGGGGAAGGCAGCTACAATTGAACCTGTCTGCAGCATCTCCAAGCCCCCTGACAGCATCAGAGCAATTGCCAGGCCAGTTTGAATAAATCCCCAGGTTATCTTGCGTTTAGTAGAAGGATTTATATTTCCTCTATCAGACATCATCCCCAGCACAAAAGTAGCTGAATCGGCTGAGGTGATAAAGAAGGTCGTTAACAGGATTACAGCGATTATGGAAATCAACTGCCCAATGGGATACTCCTGCATTACCACAAAAAAGGCTGTCTCTGTTACTGCAATAGCCTCTTCTGCAACACCTTCGCCTAAGTTTATACCCATGGTACCCATAATGGAAAACCAGACAAAGGAGGCTAGGGTGGGAGCAAATAAAACTCCCCCTACAAATTCTCTAATAGTTCTGCCCCGAGAGATTCTGGCAATAAAAGTCGCCACAAAGGGAGCCCAGGCAATCCACCAGGCCCAGTAGAAAAGTGTCCAGGCCCCATACCAGGGGTCATCCCCTATTCTAAAACTATTACTTACCAGTGAACTCATATATCCTCCAAAGGCATTGGTGAAGTTATTGATTATCATCACAGTGGGGCCAACAATCAGACATAAGACCATGATTATGGTAGCTAAAGATATATTAGCATTTGAAAGGTATTTAATTCCTTTATCAACCCCGGTTATGGCTGAAATCATAAATAAAACAGTTATAATGCCGATAATTATTAGTCGCACTGTGTCGGTCTCCGGAGTTCCAAAAAGAAAGTTAAAACCGCTGGTAAGTTGCATGGTAGCTAAACCTAAGGAGGTTGCTACTCCAGCCACTGTGGCAAAAATAGCCAGTATATCGATAGCCTTGCCAATAGGACCCCTGGCTCTCTCTTCACCTAATAGTGGAATGAAAATACTGCTTATCTGACCGGGTTTATCATGGCGAAACTGCATGTAGGCTAAAGCTAAAGCCAGTACCGCATAATTGGCCCAGGGATGAAGCCCCCAGTGAAAGAATGAAGTTTCTAAGGCAAAACCTGCTGCCGCTTCTGTACCACCTTCCATGGCCAGAGGAGCAACATAGTGGTTTAAAGGTTCGGCTACTCCCCAGAAAACAAGCCCCACTCCCATACCGGCGCTAAAGAGCATAGCAAACCAGGATAAAGTGCTAAACTCCGGCTCTTCCTCTGGTTTTCCCAGTTTAATTTTACCATGTTTGCCAAAAGCAGCCCAGAGACAAAATACAATAAATAGGGTCATGGTAATTAAGTAAAACCAGCCAAAGTTAGTCGTCAAAAAATCGAAGAGTCCATTGGCCACTGTGCTGAAAGAGTCAGGCATAGCTATTCCCCAGACCACAATAGCAAAGACAATAATCAGGGAGATTATAAAGACTTCCTGACCTCTTTTATGTTTTGTTTTTTTCTTCATTAATTCTTCCCCTCCTGCATAGCAAGAAAAAATTATTAGTTAATTGATTAGCAATTTTTTACAAAGAATATCTGTTATTTCTCTTTATTGACAGAGAGAAGTGATCTGCCTTATCTCTAAGGATAAAGCAGATCACTTTTTATTTTAACCGACTTTAAATACAGTTTGATCTTCAATATCAGTCTCTAAAGCATCTAAAGCAGCTCCAACTCTTGTATAACGGACTTTCCATTGTTCATCTTCAGGAGTCTTTGGATCTCCCAGAGGATAAGGAATAGAAATCGTTGGAACTATTCTATTTGCTCCTGTAGTTTTGGCTACCGGTACCAGATTTGCCATTTGCACAATAGTAATGCCAGCTCTCTCAATTTCTTTAGCCATCGTTGCACCGCAACGAGTACAGGTTCCTCAGGTAGAGGTCAATATGACGGCTTGCACACCAGCATCTTTAAGATCTTCAGCTATTTCCTGACCCATTCTAGCTGCTTCACCTACAGTAGTACCGGTTCCCACCGTTACATAAAATTCATCATGTAGCTTTCCAATGCGTCCCTCTTCTTCAAATTTTCTCAGGGCATCTACTGGTACAACCCTATTAGGGTCTTCATCAGCAGCAGCTGGATCAAAACCAGCATGTATAGTTTTAAAACCTTCACTGGCTCTATTTTCCAGCCTATCCATACCAGCTATATTATATTTGCCCCACCGGGTAGCTGAAGCAGACTGAATTCTATCAGGATTACCTACAGGCACAATGCCACCAGAAGAAACTAGAGCTACTTTCACCTGGCTTAAATCTTCTATTGCCGGAGCAATATCTACTCTATCTACTTCTGGTATAGGAAGTTCACTGGTATACTCTTCCCCCTTCATCTTTTTCAACAGCATATCCAAAGCTCTTTCGGCAGCTGTCTTTTCATCAGGGCGGAAGTACTGATGGCGTATTCCTCTTTTATAAAAGCCATATTCATCAGCCGGGAAGGGCCCTTCTGATGTCAATATTTCATTACCAAACTCAGCCATTTTTTTGGCATCTTCTCTCATTTTAGCCCCGCTTCTTCCACCGGGGAAGATATAGATATCTTTCTTGAACATCTCCACTCCAGGGTTTTCTTCGTTCATGGAGGAGATTACAGGCACTGCAAACTCTTCTTTGACAGCCTTACCTATTGCACCACAGGCATTGCCATATCTCCCGGCCTGAAAAGCAGGACCGGCAAAGAAAATATCAAAATCGATATCTTCCAGCATTTCTAAAATTCTAGCAGTAGCTTCCTCTTGATTGGAAGACATGAAATTATCTCCACATATTACTGTATGAGTTATATCTCCAGCAAATTCAGCTGCTAATGCCTGAGCAGCTCCTACAGCACCTTCTTTGATTTCCGGGGGATGGTCAGCAGCTTCTTCTCCCCCAACCTGTCCGAAAAATTGATTTATATAGACAATTGCTTTTTTATCCACAATCTTCACCTCCTCAGGTTTATTAAAATTCCTTCATAGTTTTTGTCGACCAGCCAGTTACTCCATCACCACAGAACATAGCATTGTTCTCCATAATAATAGAGCCGTCTTCCCTAACTGAGGGGCCTAATTCTTCATCATCTTCCCAGCCTCCAGAAAGTCCATCTCGAGCCAGGGCTTCTAATTCACCAATAACGGTTTCCATTGGTGGAAGCTCTATTAGTTCTGATACATTTCCTGTAGAAACCAGAGCATCTGCCTTGGGATCCATAGCTACCAGCGGTTGAGAAGTACCATCGCGACCTGTTGCTTCGTTACTAACTCCCACTGTATCAATACCAGCTTCCTCCAGAGCTACTAAACAGGCTGTATAATCAGCATCGGGATTTCCATAACCTTCTTCAGCAACAATTGCTCCTTCTGCTCCTAAAGTTGAAGCAATCTGAGCTACAAATTGAGCACTGCGTTCTTTTTCTTCCAGAGATACATTGAGGTTTGACATTATTACCCCGAGAAAATTAAGGGTCTCTCCATGTTCTTCGTACAGCTTTCTAATTAAGGGAAAGTTTTGGAAGTCATAGGTTGACCACTTTGAAGAGCAGGGCATGAAGCTACCAGAAATCATCGCTCCATCTAATACCTCATTGGGATGCATTAGAGTAGGGAGCATATGATTGGTGTCCCAGCCATAACTCAAATCATTATAACCATCTTCCTCCATCTGAGACTGCGGTTGTAGTACCAACACTACCCCGGGAAGATCTTCTAATTCACAAATTCTATCTGCAATAGGAGGTAATTCTAATTCCTGAACTTCTTCTGGCTCGAGGTCCTTTACTGCTCGACCTAGATATTCAGATAGCCTCATACCAGCCCAGCGCAAAGCTCTATTCTTTTTCTGCTGTTCCCGTTTTTCAAATTCTTCATCGGTGTCAGCTACCAAAACTACATTTTTTAACCTGGAAAAATAAGTGTACTTTGCACCTTCTCCTGCCATATCTATAAGACCGTCCTGAAAACCACCCCAGTGCTTACCGACAACTAAAACACTCATATCCTTTAAAGCCTTAGTCTGACCCTCTCCGGCCTGCATTAATTCTCCCGTTACTCCGGGAAAAACAGGGCCTCCACCTTCACGGTAACGAGGCTCTATTGCTTCTTTTACAGGAACTAGCCGAACTTCATCCCCAGGCTCAACTATCTTCAGGTCGGCGTCAATAATATGATCATCTTCATAAACAACACTTAGTGCTTCTTCTTTATTTATAGTTAATGTGCCGTCCTGGTAAGCAGTCTGCTCACCGAATTCAATTTCCTTAACTGGAAAATTTCCAAGTTCTAATTTCATTTTTCCCACCCCTTTCTGGCATTTTTGTGATAATATTTTCACTTGCAAGACATTTATCTGCCAGCTTTGTTATATTATGCACATATCCTTTCTTTAAAAAGGGGGGAACTCCCCCCTTTTGCCTCTTTCTAAAGATAAATTACAGTTTATACTTACTATATTTTTCTCGATAAGTTTTTACTTCTTCTATAATATCATCAACATCAAGTACCATTTCCATCATACTTATCTGCTCTTCATAAACATCTTCGTCAATTGCTTCTTTGATTTCTGATTCTAAAACATGATAACAGGCGAGTCCTAACTGGACTCCTGCCAGTGGACCTGCAAAGGTTGGGTCACCATTTGTGACGGTTTCAACGGCAAGCCCTGAAGCCTCTGCTTCAGCACCTCCCAGAACTACCAGCATGTTCTCTGGCCCGTGTTCTTCAGCCAGATCTTTTACACGCTGCTGGTTCTCCAGGTCCATGGCACCAGCACTGGTTCAGACGAAACACTCAGTGGTGGTAAAGACTATTTCTGCTTCAGTAGTTTTTAAAGCCTCTTCTATAGCTGGTCCAGGAATTCCATCCCTATCACCTAGAATAGCTACTTTTTTGCCCTCAAGCATCTTTCCACCTCCCTCCAATTTATTATTTACACTTGCTCTTTTTCTTCAATATTGATAGTAACAATTAAACAGATTCATTGCAAGATATTTCGTGATTTCTTTATCAATTAAAGCTTAACATAATCATGATTATTTGTCAATCATTATTGCCTAATTTTATTGTGATTTTTTATTAAATTTTCTTATAGTTTTTATCTAAAATACTAATGTAAGCAGCTTTGTTAATATGCCAACTATCCCGGCGCTTATTAAAGTATAGATCAAGCATCTTTTGAGCAAGATTCCTTCTAACCCTTCTTCACCAGCTGTAGCAGTGCCTAAAACAATTTTAGCCGGAGCAACAGCTGAACCCAGGGCCCCTCCTACTGTCTGGGCAGCGGCTAAGGGCAGAGGTGAAACTTCTAACAACAGGGCTATTTCTGTCTGCAAGGCAGCAAATAATACGTTTGAGCTGGTATTACTGCCAGTTAAAAAAGCTCCTAACACTCCAATAAAGGGAGAAAAAATCGGGAAAACCTCACCGGTGGCGGCAGCAATCCCCTGAGCAAAGGTATAGATCATTCCGGAGTAGTTCATAACTCCGGAAAGCAGCAGCAGTAAAAAAATACTAAAAGCTGACTTACTTAATTGTTGCCAGCTGGCCTTTCCTATCTCCCACCATTTATCCAGTGATAATTCATTTTTACTCTGTAAAAACAAACCTCCCAGCAAAGCAGCCAGCAGGAGAAAGACAAAGGGGTGACCGACTAAACTAATAGCTGCATAATCTTCTACTGGGCTGACCTGATAACCTCTGGCCGTAACAAAGCCAGCAAAATCAAAGGCCAGTACATATTCGGAAAAAAATTCCTGGAGAAAGGGGATTTGAAAAATTGGCACCAGAACCAAAAGCAGCAGGTATGGCGATAGAGCAGTAAGTAGTTTAGAAGTTTTTAAGGAGGATTGGGAAGATTTTTTGCTATCGATGGAATTGGAATTTTTAACTGGAAAAATTTTATTCTTCATAAAAATGAAGTATAAAACACTGCCTGCCAGGCCAGCAGCAAAGGTGGCCAGGTGCGGCAAACCAATCCCGGCAAATAAGGCCTGGATAGAGGAAAGGCAGAGACCTAAGAGAAAGACAGGACCGGCAGCCTTTTTAACCAGCTGAAAACCTCCATTGAGCCAGGCTACTGCTAATCCGGTGCTCCAGATGGCTGGGAGAAAGAGCAGAACAGCTGTTAGGCCCAGCTCTCTAAGAGGTAGTTCGGTAACTAGATTAAGGGCATAAAAGGAAGACCCCATTGAACCAAAGCTTATTGACCAGGAATGACCGAGCAAAACTGAGGCCAGGGCTAATAAAGGATCGTATCCCAGGCCCACCAGCAGTGAACCTACCACGGCAACTGGAACGCCAAAACCAGAAACACCTTGAATAAAAGAAGAAACTAACCAGCTTAAAAGTAGCAATAGCCAAAAATTTGGTTGCTGTCCCTCAACGAGAAAAAAATCCTGCAATACTTTAAAACCACCAGATTTTTCCACAACATTATATAGAAATATGGCTCCTCCGACTATTAAAATAATAAAAAGACTCATGCTAGCCCCTCGCAACAATGCATTAATCAATTGCTGCAGGGATAGACCAAAGAGGGATAAGGATACTAAAACCGCTGGAATTAAAGCTAAAATTGCAGCCCGACGAGAATTAATTTTTAGGGCAGTTAGCAAAAAGAACAAAATTAAAAGCGGAAATATAGCTACTAATGATAAGAAATAATTTGCTTCCACAATTAGAACCCCTTGTTATAAATCCCCTGACGTATTTTAACTCTGCTAATTTTCATTATTTTTAAGGACCTCCATAAAAGCTGCCACAATCTCTTCGTCAAATTGGCTCCCGGCATTCTCCTGGAGCTCCTCTCTGGCTTTAGATCTCGACAGCGGATCTCGATAGGCTCTCTTTGAGCGCATGGCATCCCAGGCATCAGCAACATTTAAGATCCGGGAGCAGAGAGGTATCTCCTCCTTGGTAAGACCTTTAGGATATCCATCACCATCAATTCTTTCATGATGATGGAGGACATACCTGGCTATCTCAGCCAGTTTATCAGAAGTGTTTAAAACTTCATAGGCCCAGACAGGGTGTTGTTTAATAATCTCATACTCCTCGTCACTTAAATCTTCCGGTTTATTGAGTATCCTTCCTGGAACCAGGGTCTTACCAATATCATGCACCAGCCCTGCCCAATAGGCATTTTTGATTTTTTCTTCTGTTAAATCCAGTTTATCAGCAATTTGCGCTGCTAATTCCGCTACATTTTGAGAATGAAATTCTGTATATTCATCATGGAAAGATAATAACCTTACCATGGCCATTAATATATCCCGCTGGAATTCGCCTTTTAGTCTGCTCATCTGCTGCATACTATAAAAAGCCGTGGCCAGACTGTAAAAAGCCTCTAAAGTTTTTTGAGATTCAGCGCTAAAGGAAATATAATTATCCCGGGCTATATCCAGACTTAAGCCTATCATTCTGGTGTCCTCAAAAAACAGGTCAAAGGTCAGCGTCTCGTGGATTTCTTTGCTGCCTTCTAAAAATATTTTAGATTCTTCCGGAGGTAATGTCGGTAAAGTATTGGTCTCAATATTTTCCACCACCACAATCTCTCCTTTAGGAGTCTCGAAGGGAGAGCGAGGAAACTTTATTTTCTTTAGGATTTCTAATACATGTCCTTCAGTAGCGACAAACTCTACCGAATCCTCATGATAAAGATAGACTGAGCCATAATCAGCCTCTGGAATCATAGTTATAGCGGTAGCTAAAAGGTCCTGCAAAAATTCTTCTTCCTGCAGCTCAACAGTCGAAGACAAGTTGCTGGTTAAATCAATCATCTGTTCCAGCCTGTTGACCATATCATTCATTTTATCATAGGATTCCTCTAGCTCATCATTTAAGGCTGCCGTCTCTTCATTAAAGGCTTCCAACTGTTCATAACTGGCAGCTAATTCTTCCTTCTGACTTTTTAATCTATCCTCTTTTTCTTTAATCTGAGTTAACATTTTATTGAAGCTATTGCCAAGTTTATTTATCTCTTTGATTTTGCCCCCGGAAAAGTCAACTTCCCTTTCTCCTGAGGCTATTGACTCAGCCTTATTGGAAAAGGCTTGTAGAGGACTGACTATTTTTTTAAGCAACTGCCGGGATACTAAAATACCCAATAACAGGGTGAGGAAAATCCCACCCAATAAAATATTGGTGGTGCTATTAATTATTCCATAAGCAATAGATGCTGGCTGGCTGACGGCAAGCCCCAGGTTTAAATCAGCAATAAAACCGGCAGCTATTAGCTCATTTTCCTCTGAAAAGGCGTCCTTCTCAGCAACAGAAAACTGATCTTCTTCCATCGCCTCTTTAAAAAAGCTGTAATCGGAAATATTTTTGCTGCTAATTATATCTGAGTCAGTCCCTAATATTATCTGACCGGAGTCATCAAATAAAAATACTTCTCTAGCTCTACCGATAGTAGCACTGCCCAATATTTCTTTTAAACCCTCAGTGTTTACCGTCATGGTTATCAGGCCATTAGAATACCCTCTGAGGAATTGCAGATACCTGGTGTCATCATCCTGTATTACCAACCACTCTTCCCAGGAGGATAGATCTTCTCTTTGATCCAGTTCAGCAGATAATTCATTATCTATAAGCAGGTCAAAGTCAAGATGACCGGTTGAATAGACCAGATATCCCTGACTATCAAAAAAACTAATATTATGTAAAACCTCTTCGTTATCAACAATATCCTGGGTTAATAGATAAACATCACTGCTGATCCTTCTTCTTGAGTCCAGCAAATCTATAAGAATATCGGCATTATTCTCCAAGCTGGCAAGATGATCATCAATCTGACTTGAGAGTTGATTTGTAAACTCAAGATTATTTTCATTTATCAATACGGTGGCTTCATTGACAGCATAGCGCCAGGCCCCACCTACAATAATAAATAAAGGGATAGCAATTAACAAAATTGCTGCCAATATAAGATTAAAGGCTAGAGATTTGCCTCCATCCTCATTCTTATTCGCCTTTTCATCATTTTCCATTTAGACTTCCCTCACTTTGCTAGTCTTGGATTAATTTTGCCCCTGTCTTTACAGGATAACACAATATATTGCAATTTTCCACAGGCGAAAGGGCTAAAATTTCTCGACTTTTATAAAAAGGCTAACATTATAGCCCTAATTAGAAAATGGCAAAAGACAAGGAGAACTGAATAGCGTGCTTTAATCACATAGGAAGTGATAAAATCTCCAATGATAATATCATTTCTCCAGAGATATATTATATCATAAAATAATAGTAAAACAGCTAAAATTATCGAAAGAAATATGGCCACTCTAAGTTGTTCTTGAAAGCCGCCGAGAGGTAAGATTAGATAAAGAAGTATCAAAACTATTGATTCCCCTGTAAGGCCGGCTACTGAAAAAATAAAACCAAAATTCCAGGCAGGATCATAGCGATAATAGGCAGATAGAAAACCCTCTTCTCTAGATTTAACCCAGCCTGTTCCATTGTATAGGGATACCCTCTGGGGGAAGATAAATAATTCTATCTTAATTTTATTTTCTGGTATGCCAATCCACCTTCCTATAACGTACCTGCCCAGTTCCTGGCTAAAGTATAAGAGATAAGCCAAAAAAAGATAACTAATAAGCTGTAATACTACCATCAACATTGCCACTACAACACCCCTAATGGTGCAAGTCTAATAATTAACCTAATATCAAATTTCCCCAGATCACATTCCAGCTGACTAAAAAGCCTAAATGCAACACTACAGCAGATAAAAAACCATACTGTTTAAATTGCCAGGCTGCCAGTAGCCCTAGAATAAAATTAACGATTAATGTTTTTATGATTAATAAACCGGATAAAGTAAAAATACTACCAGAAAATAAAATTGATATATCAGGATATAGATATCCACCGGCAAATATTACAGAAGATAGCAGAGCTGCCGGCCAAAACAACTTGTTTTTAAGCTCTCTTTTTCGAGTCAGGCCCCGTCCGCCAATTTTACGCCATATCTTCAACATAATATAGATTAGAAAGGGAATCAAAAATAATCTATACATTAATTCTTTACCAATAGCAGCAGCTACTGCTAAAACCAGAGAAGCTGCCAGGCCGGGATGGGGAATATTGCCCATTCCATGTACAGGAGCTAAAGTAATATCCAGCAACACATAGATTACGCCTAATAACCCTCCCCAAAAGAGCGGTTCTAAAATAAACCTATAATGTATATATCGTGGCGGAAAGAGACGAGGTAACTTTACTTCTTTAGCCAGGCGCAGACCAAATAGACCCAGAACACCATAGAGGATAAAGGCGAAAACCATATTCAGTGCTACTGTCAATCCCGGCGACCCGGCAAGGGTTTCTATATTAAAGTGACCTCTCTCTGGAAAAAGAGAGCTTATTCCCACTGCTATAGCCAGGAGAAGTAACAATATTAAGTAAGTTTTAAAAGCCCTTCGAGCATTTTCTTCCAATTATGTTCAGCTCCTCAGCTCCCTAAAAATTTTGTCCTTAAAATTAGGCTGGATTTCCTTAATATAAACTTCTTTATCTAAGGTCACAAATCCTGCTTATTATATCTGGACATAGAAAAAACCCCCTAAAAAGGGGGCAATAAAATTCATTTTAATTTATCCTGCTCTTTATTTGCCAATTATAATCTTTAAAGCAAATTGCTGCAAATCAGTTAGCCTGTAATAGCTGGTAAAATTCATTTTTAAAAAGAAATATCAATTTTATAAATAGAGCCAGTATAATTAAGAAGAGCAGATACCAGATTTCTCTACCAATATAGGCTGTCAATAAAGGAAAGATTAGTAAAACTCCACCAGCTCCCAACAAAATTCGGGCCAGTTGCTGTTGAGCTCTACTCATTTTCGCTTCATCATGAGCAGAGTTCAACAAATCAGATAGGTGTAATTCCTGACGATTTAAAATAACTCCTAACAAGATTAAAAGCACACCTAAATATATTAAAAGATATATAGCACATCACCCCTTATTTCATCTGCAAGCAAATACTATCATAAACTCAAAACTTATGCAAGATGATCAGGTGGCAAAGTGAAGAAAAGTTAAAATATCAAAGTAATCAGAGGAAGAAAATTGTACTCTATAATCAGACTGAGTAGCTCCAGGATAATTACCAGCACTGATAGCGTCCTTGAGCTTACGATAATCTATCTCTAAATTGAATTCTGTCATATCCTTTCCTAAAACCGATAATTCTTCAGAGCTGGCAACAGCATCACTAGCCCCTTTCTTAATCCGGTGCCGAGCTTTTTCTAAAGGCAGAGCTCTAACAGCTTCTCCCAAGCCATATTTAACTATGGCCACCTCGATGGCCGGTATTAATCTGCTTGCCTGCCGGCAACAGGCTTCATCGCCGGAGATAAAACCCACAGGGACGCCAAAGTAACCTGCCGTCAAACCATTTAAATAAGCTTCACAGGCCGGCTTGCCATTTAGTTTTATCTGCTGAAACTTACCTGACATGGAATGGCCTAGGGTCCCTCCTTCTATACCTGGCCCGGCGTGATAGCCAACAAACAAAGCGACATCAAAATCGGCAGAAATCCCATCCATCATACTCAGAGGGCGGCCAGACCAATCTCTAATTAATTCTGCTTCTTTATGAAGTTTGGCCGGCAAAATATTTCGAGCTGTAGCATGGGCATCCCTGACCACGACTTTCTCTGCCCCTGCTGCTATTGCCCCCTCAACAGCTGCATTAACATCTTCAGTCATCAACTTACAAAAATCATGATACTTTTCCTCTCCTCTGTCAACTTCATCCCAGGCCACTATGGAGCTAACTCCCTCCATATCAGCTGAGATAAAGACTTTTTTTCCTTCCTGTTGAGCTGCCATAATATCTCATCCCTTCCTGTGTGAAATTAAATAGATCTAAAGATTTTATAAATGCTTTAACTGCCTCTTTTCTTTAACAAATTCTCATAGCTATAAAATTTCCTTTGCTCAAAATAGCCCACTTGCAAGCCAGTGTTACTGGCAATTTTTTGAGCATAAGTAAGACTATCTCCCAGTTCTTCTAGAGCATGAGCATCGGAACCTAATACCACTCTTCTGCCACCTAATCTATAATATTCTGCTAAAATATTTCTAGCCGGCATGGGCTCTAGACCTTCTTTCCTCACTGGAGAAGTATTTATCTCCAGAGCAATATTATTAGCCACTACTTCCTGCAAAATTTGTCTTTCAATTGCTGATATTTTTGACTTATAACTCTCTCCTAAATAACGCCGAGGAAAATCAAAATGAGCCAGAACATCAAAGCCAGCAAATTTAACTGTCTGTAATAATTTATCGTAATAATCAGCATATATCTCTTCTTTAGAGTAATTTTTTAACAGCTCTTTATCGCCGACAAAATTACCCTTAACCCAGTGAACTGCTCCTAGAATAACATCAAATTCTTTCCTGGCCAGCTGAGCAAACTCATCGCTATAAATATGGGGTTCAGAAAATTCTATGCCCTTAAGCAACAAAATATCAACTTGATTTTTATTTATTATATTCTTCATCTCAGCTAACTGCCGGGAAAAGGCCTCATAAGAAAAATAATTATAATGCTCTTCGGCAGGATTATAATCTGCATGCTCAGTAAAACAAAGGCCTTTAAGACCTAACTCCTGCGCTTTAGCTATGTATTCGCTAATACCAGTTTCAGCATCTGCGGAAAAATTTGAATGGACATGCATATCTACATAGAGCAAATTTTTAGGTTCTGACATTATCACTTCACCTCACCAAATATTATCAGCTAAATCAGCAAAATTAATAAACCAGAATAAGTTAAGGTTAATATATCAGTTTAGATTATATCATACCAACTAATCAGTTAGAAGGATTTATGCCAAAATTGTTGTCCCTAAGCTAAAAAACATAGAAAGAAGAAAATTATTCCTTGACCTTTAGCTTAATTTTGATATAATGGGATTTAATTATATAACACTTTACCAAACTATAACTCTAAAGAGAGGAGGCTGTATCATGCAGTTAGCTAACCGTGTTCAAAATTTAGAATCAGAAGTTGCATTCCAGGTATTAGAAGAGGTGAAAAGTCTTACAGCTACTGGCAAAGATATTATTAGTCTGGCAATAGGGGAGCCTGATTTTACGACGCCTGAAATAATAAAGGAGGCTGGCATCACTGCTATAGAGAATAACAAAACAGGATACAGCCCCTCGGCTGGAATCCCTGAACTGCGCCAGGAGGTAGCAAATTATTTGAATCAAAGTCGCCAGGTAAATTATGGGCCAGAGGAAACCATTGTTGCTCCAGGAGCAAAACCATTGATTTTTTATGCTTTAATGGCTTTAGTAGAGCCTGGCCAGGAAGTAATTTATCCTAATCCTGGCTTTCCCATCTATGAAACAGTTATTGAAATGATGGGTGGTATTCCCCGGCCCCTTCCCTTAAGAGCGGAGAATAAATTCAGCTTTGCAGTTGATGAGTTGAAAAATCTATTAGGTCCCAAAACTGCTGGCATTATTCTTAACTCCCCTCATAATCCAACGGGAAGTGTAATACCAGAAGAACAACTGGCAGAAATAGCTGAAATAATTAAGGCTCAGGACCTCTGGGCCATTTCAGATGAGGTCTATTCAGAGTTAGTATATGATAGAGACCATAATAGCCTTGCTGAATTTTCAGGTATTAAAGATAGATTATTTCTTATTGATGGTTTTTCTAAGTCTTATGCTATGACAGGCTGGCGAATTGGCTTTGGCGCCGGTTCTGAGAAATTAATCAAGATTATCAGCAAGCTCATCACTAATTCTGTCTCCTGCACTGCCACCTTTACCCAGCACGCCGCTTTAAAGGCCTTAAAAGCCGGGCAAGACTCACTGGCCGCTATGGTAACAGAATTAAATCGCAGACGAGATTTTATCTGGCAGGGATTGAATAGCATTAAAGGTTTTAAGTGTCAGAAACCAGCTGGTGCCTTTTATGCCTTTGTTGATGTCAGTGAAGCCTGCCAGAATCTAGAATTACAGGATGCCCAGGAATTGCAGCGCTATCTTTTAGACAAAGCCGGGGTAGCGGTTCTCCATCGGGAATGCTTTGGCAGCAAAAACAGGGCAGAACAGGGTGAATTTCTGCGGATTTCTTACGCCAATAGGTATGAATTATTGGAGGAAGCTATAAGAAGGATTAAAAATGCTGTGGAGATAGGAAAATTCCAGATCAGTTAAAAATAAGTCCAGGTTTATAACTTATAAGCTATAGAATACTAAAACCCCAAAATACTAAAACTCCGGTATAAATAGTAGAATTTTATTTGTACCGGGGTTTTTATATCATATATGGGCCAATATTTTTTCAAATACTGCCGGCCAGGCCAGACCTTTGATAGCCTGACGATAATTTTCCTCTTCCAGATAGTCATAACTATCTCTCTGCCCTAATTGAGACTCTAAAGCAACTGCTAACCTTTTTTCGTAGGCAGGCAGAGTTTCCTTTACTGGCTCATCGATATTTTTTAACTCTGGTAATCTTACCATCTTGAAGGCCGAGCTTTTTTTAACCTCCTGGGGGAGCCAGGGCGCTACTCCTGGCAGTTTGCTGGTTACTACTCTTAAACCAGAGGCCAGAGCCTCCAGCAAGACCAGGGCAAAGCCTTCATAAAATGAAGGCAGGCAAAATATATCAGCTCTTCTTAAAGCTGTTCCTACCTCCTCCTGAGACAAAAGACCCCTGAAATTTACCGGATAGGTAACTTCTGCAGCTAACCTTTTTATTTTCTCCGCCTCTACTCCCTGGCCCGAACCGACTAAAGTTAATTTGAAATCACCATTAATTTTTCTACCAGCTCGCAGCAGAGAAATAACCCCTTTAGAAAAACTCAATTTGCCGACATAGATTATCTCCGGCACATCTTTGGCCTGCCTTATCTCTATATCTTTTTCTGTGGGAAAAGAAAAGTTTTTTTCATTATAACCCAGGCCTGTTACTACTATCTGGTCAGCTGGATAATCATAGAGTGTACTTATTTCTTCTTTTTGCCCGGGATTAAGGGCAAAAATTTTCTCTAATTGAGAAATTCCTTTTTTTACTTGATTTGAAAACCTTTTATTTTTCTTAAGCTGCCTCAAACCGGTTCCGTGACAGATGCCAACTACAGGAACATCAGTAAATTTTTCTGCGGTAATTGCTGTTAAAATCCACAGATGATGAGCAATTATCACGGGATTAACACTCTTCTCTATAGCTGCTGTTATTTTTTGTGTGAAGGCCTGGCCAAAGATTTTTTTAGTCTTATCATCCATATCTTCATATTTTCTGCTGGCATAGGGCATAACATCGCTCATGCCAAATATTTCACCAGGCATCTGAGAGCTGCGAAAGATAACAGGAGTAAAATCAGCTTTATTGATATATCCTAAATCCTTATATTTATTCTCAGCAACAGCAGCAGCCACCACTTTCTGGTTAATATCTTTCTTCCTTGCCGCTCTATATAATGACTGTAAATACATTCCACTCCCTGTGCAAGCAGGTCGCTGAGCTAATACCTGAATTAAATCCCGGGCCATTTTTCTGCTCTCCTTTTTGAAATTGATTATAAGTAATTAAATAATCTTCTGCAAGCATCTCTCTTTATACCAAAATTTTTATTTTAAGAGCTATCTGCCGGTTCCACATGGACTAAAACCTCTCTGGCTTCAGGGTATTCAGCAATCAACTCCTGTTTTACCACAGAGGCTATATCATGCCCCTGGCATACAGTGATATCAGGATTAACCGTAATTTTCAAATCAACAAATAAATCTGCCCCGTGATAGCGGGCCTTTATCTCGATAACATCCTTAACTCCCTCTATAGCCTTTGCTTTTTTTTCTAATTTTTTCATTTTTTTAGAGTGAGGAGCCCGTCCTAAAAGATTAACAAAGCCTTTTTGTAAGATCTCAAAACCCACTTTTAATACCAGGACAGCTACCAGAAGACCGGCTAGGGGATCAAGTATTTTAAAACCCAGACGAGCTCCAAAGATACCTACCAGAGCAGCAATAGAGGAGAGGGCATCACTGCGATGATGCCAGGCATCAGCTATAAGGGCTTCATTGTTAGTTTCTTTGCCCACATGAAGAGAGTATCTATATAATATTTCTTTAACGGCCAGGGAAAGCAAAGCTCCCCCAGCTGCTAACCAGCCCGGCAGAGAAATCTCTCCCGCCAATAGATTACCAATCATATTATAACCGAGCCCCGCTGCCGTTAAGACTAAAACTACCCCCAGTAGACTGGCGGCTAAGGGTTCAGCCTGGCCATGACCATAATGATGATTGTGATCCGGTGGTTTGTTGGCAAAAATAACAGCAATTAAAACTCCCAGAGAAGTTATCATATCGGAAAAAGAGTGAAATCCATCAGCAAGCAAGGCTGAGCTAGTGGCTATTACCCCTATTATAATCTTTAACACTGCCAATAATAAATTGGCAAAGAGACTAATGTAAAGAACTTTTTTCCCTCGAGCAGTTCGCGAATAGGCCTCCATATAATCATCTCCAGCTGATTAAAAAAATACTTTAGGCGCATTTGCCTTCTCCTAGTTTATCATATATACTGTTTAAAAGAAAGGTGGGTTATTATGCAGTATCTACCCCTTATTTCACTCTTGTTTATAGGGCTTTTAATCGGTCTCAGTGGAATAGGTGGTTTCTTAATAGCACCGGTTTTAATTATCGTCTTTCCTATTACACTGCGAGAAGCAATAGTGGCTTCGCTGGCTGCGCAGATATTTGTCTATCTGGGCAGTTTTTATTTGTATTGGAAGCAGGAAAAAGTTGATTTTAAAGTCAGCAGATATTTAATTCTCGGCTCTATTCCTGGAGCTCTCTTAGGTCTAACGGCAAATCTAGCTTTATCTGAAGAGATATTGAGAATAGTTCTAGCTGTTTTCTTGCTTATGATAGTAATCTTTTTACTGGCTAAAGATAGCTTTAACTTAAATCTCCAGGATTATAATCATATGCCACTGCTGGTTTTAGTTAAGAATAACAAAAAGCTGGCCAAAACTCTAGGCCTCCTGGTGCTTGGACTTCTGGGAGGCGTAATGGCCAGCTTGATTGGAGTTGGTGGACCGGTCACCTTTGTACCGGTACTTATATTATTTGGTTATGGTGCTAAAATATCCATAGGCTCGGCACTTTTCAGTGGCATCTTCAATGTTGCTATTGCTTTAACTTTTCATCTGCTCTATACTACTGTGGGGTTGCCCTTTATTCTTTTGGCCTCAATCTTAACGGTCTTGGGAAGCTTAATGGGCGCAGTGTTATCGGATATTATAAGCCCAAAAATAAGCAGATTGATTGTAATTTATGCTACTCTATTTTCTATAATTTATCTGTTATTATTTGCCTGATAAATCTATTATGCTTACAGCTCATCCATAACTGGTGAGCGATCCTGTCCCCAGTAACCAAAAATTTTGGCCAGCACAAAACAGAGTATTATAACGGCCAGGCTCAATATAGCAATAACTTCCACTCCCCACATGTGGGCCACAATGGGTAAGAAGGCCAGAATACTGAAAAAGACTGGAGCGTGAAAGCTATGCTTGTAGGAAAAGGATTCTAAAGCAGGTGTTTCAAACTGTGGGTCTACAACCCTTAACAGCATCATTCCCACGGGAACATTCCCCATCGATTGACCATAATCTACCAGCATTCTCTCAGCCCAGTAATCAGGCATAATGCGTGGTGCTACATAAAGAGCAGAAGCCAGACTCCAAACAATACCTGAGATCACGATAACTCCCAGAGGAATGGAGGATTCTAAAATTAAGGGTACATTTAAGGAACCAAAGACTGCGAGAATGCAAAATTCCAGTCCTAAACCAGATAAGCGCTCCGCCATACCTCTATCAATCAAATGACCTAAACCAACTTTATTGAATATTATTTGAATTAACATACCGCTTATCATGGCAAAGGGAAATTCCGGGGCGAAACCAAAAAAGGTCCCTAATCCTCCAGGCAGGCTAGCTAATAAGGTAACAATGCCCCAGCCACTTAACATCGCCAGACCAAAAAGGGAAAAATGAAAGGCTAGAGGTTCAATGGACTGCGGTACCATGGTTAGCTCCCCGGCATTTTTAAATTTGCTGGGCGGTAAAATGCCCCGTCTAATCTCTTCAGATAATTCATTGGGATCCTCTGTTTTTTTAGTATGTCCTCTTCTAACCAACCAGTTAATAACACTAACCCCCAGGATACAGCCACCTAAAACACCAACAACGCCTGAAGCTATGGCCAGCTGAACTCCCTCAGGGTACCAGCCTAATTCCGTAAAGGTTGAAGTATAACCCACTGCCACAGTGGCACCGCCATCAAAACCAATAGCTACCAGGGTGGCAAAAGCGGCATGTAAATCATAAAACCTGTTGAGAATAAAGATGATTATGAGGGAAGGGACTAATATCTGACCCCAGGAGAGTATCTGGCCTAGCAAAATCTGAGGACCAGCTTCTTTAATGGATTTAGAAAACCGAGGTATATCACGACCTAAGAACATACCGGCAAAGACAAAGTTTAATAAGAATATTGATATCTCTCCGAAGTTATCATAAATAGAAACAATAAATTCAGGATAATCAAATATACCCCCTAGAGAATAGGGGCTAACTGCCATAGCAACTAACCCACCAACTACAGCAGAAGGTAATAACAAAAACTGTAATATTTTAAATCTAACCCTTATTGCTTTTCCTAATAATAGAAATAAAGCCATGAGTCCAACATGAAAAATTCCAATAACAAAAGGTTGAAATTCCATCATTATACCCCCCTTATTTTATTTTGCAATATCAAAATAAAATAACAACTAATTTTTATTGAATTTAAATTCTCTGAGATTCAGCTTTTTATCTGCTAGGTAAAACCCCAAAGTATAAAATGACAATTACTGCCAGGCCGAGCCCTTTTATTTATAACATATAAGAGGGGGATTGTCAATCATTTCTCCATTAGGTTGTGGGCGATATCGGCCATTTGGTCCGTTATATGTTCAATGTCTTCTATGGCTTCCAGATAGATAATGCCGGCTGTAGGTTCACAGATTCCTTGTTGCAATCTCTCAAGATGATCATTGCGGTATTCCAGTTGCAGGGAGTCCATATCTCTTTCTCCTTTGATCAGATCTGGAACCAGATCATAATTCTCCTCTTCCACTAGTTTTATAGATTTATCAACCAGTGTCAGAACTTCCTCAGCCAGATTTCTTAGAGTTTCCCGGGCTTCTGGAGAAAAGCTAACGTTATTATCCTTTATGTAATAAGCTAGGTCAGCCATATCATCTGCATCATCAGCCATACTCTCCACCAGGTCAGCAACGGCAATAAAGTAATCTCTAGTACGAACATCATCATCTGAAAGGGAGCTGCTTTCTAAAGAGGTTAAAAAGTGAAGCAGGTCTTCCTCGATTTCATTTATAATCTCTTCTCGCTTTATCACCTCATCAGCCAATTCTGTATCAGCGGTAAGAAGGCTATTAAAAGAATCTTCTATCATATCTCTGGTAATTTCCTGCATTCTCACCACTTCTTCTTTGACCTGCTCTAAAGCAACAGTGGGAGTGTTTTTCATCCGGTCATCAACATAGCTCAAACCCCTTTTTATAGTCAGATCCTCTCCCGGCAGTAGTTTTATTACTGCTTTTTCAATAAAACCAATAAAGGGAAGCCAGAGCAGAGTGTTCACGATATTAAAGGCTGTATGGGTATTAGCCAGCATTCTTTCCATGGTTCTAGGGGTATCGAAAAATCGAAAAAGCCCCAGCATGATATTCTGCAGATTATCTAAAAATCCTGGAATCACGTAGATTAATAATAGCATCACCGAAGAGCCGAATATATTGAACATAAAGTGAGCTGCTGCAGCTCTTTTACTGGTCAGATTTGCTCCCAGACTGGAGAGAGCAGCTGTAAAAGTCGTCCCAATGTTTTCACCCAGGATAATAGGAATAGCCGCCTGGTAATCAATTACGCCAGCCGAAGCCAGCCCTAAAAGAATTCCAAAGGATGCTGTACTGCTCTGAACTGCAAAGGTCACAAAAACTCCTACCAGAAGTCCTAAAATAGGATAGGCACTGAGGGAGGCCATCATTTCCATAAATACTGGGGAATCCCTTAGGGGGACCATTGTTTCACTCATAATATTTAAACCAAGAAAAAGCAAACCAAAGCCCAATATAGTTTGACCTATATAAGTTTTCTTCCTTTGTTGGGCAAATAAATAAAGAGCTACCCCCAAAAAGATAGCCGGAAAAGCATAATCTCCTAAATCAAAAGAAATCAACTGGGCTGTAACTGTTGTTCCAATATTGGCTCCCATAATCACCCCGATAGACTGGGCCAGGGTCATCAGACCGGCATTGACAAAACCAACTACCATAACAGTGGTAGCACTGCTGCTCTGGATAATAGCGGTAACACCAGTGCCTACTAAAATACCCATGATGGGTTTTGTTGTCAGTGAAGCCAACAGGTGACGCAATTTTTTTCCGGCTGTTTTTTGTAATCCTTCACTCATCTGTTTCATGCCATAGATGAAGAGGGCCAATCCTCCGGCAAACCCAAAAATTATATCTATCGACAAGATAATCGGCTCCTTTTGACAATTTTTTGGTCAATATTCTTAGTCAGTAAATTTATCAGCAACTGAGGAGGCAGCATAGGCATCAGGCTTTATCAAAGCATCATAGCCACTACCCACTACCATACCTACAACTTCTTTAATTATAGTGCTAGTAGGACCCTTTTCACCCACATCGACATGTATCTCTATCTCCAAATCCTCATCTAGAGTCTCTTCTTCAGCCAGGAGGCCAGTTAATTTACTGGCTATTTCCAGGCTGCGGGAAACTTCATAAAAAATCCGCTGTTTAAAACCAGCTCTATCTGGCGCTGTATCACGGTGATAAAAAAACCGCCCTCCTCGCCCTATCCGATAAATAACAATAGCCGTAACAAAGGAGGCCTCCTCGCCTCCAGGCTGGGAATCTGTTCCAATAATGAGCTTATAGGAATTATCAGGATGGTCTCGAACAAACTTCATGATGGTGTTATAAGTCTCCCTAAAAGACAAAGGGCCATCGGTAGGACTGACAAATTTCATATTAATCACCGATCCTCAATCAGTAACTTATTTACCACATCACTTAACTCGACGATCTGGGGCCAGTAAAGCTTCTCTCCTCTGAGCTTTGCATCTATCCCACATTCTTCTAAAGCCTGATCAACAATTTCACGACTTAAATCTATTTCAGCAGCTTTACTAAGAGAATTTCTTATGGTTTTACGCCGCTGTTGGAATAGGGCCCGTACTATCTGAAAAAATAATTCTTCGTTATCAGCCCGATGTTTTCTTTCTTCGGCAAGATTTAATCTTAAAATTACTGACTCCACCTCTGGTTGAGGCCAAAAAACAGTTGCTGGAACCTGATAAATAACCTCGGGGTCAGCATAATACTGAACGGCAATGCTTAAAGTACCATACTCTTTCCCGCCAGGCTCAGCGGCAATTCTCTCCCCCACTTCCTTTTGCACCATCAAAACCAGCAGTTCCGGTTTAGGATCTAACTCCAGGAAGAGCCTGATTATGGGACTGGTGATATAATAGGGCAGGTTGGCTACCACTTTATACCCCAGGGGGGATGCCTGCTTTTTTTTAAGTAGCTCCTGCCAGTTGAGCTCAAGAGCATCATCACAGATAATTTCCAGCGTTTCATCATCACTATAAACATCCTGCAGGACCTGACACAATCTCGTATCTTTTTCTATGGCTAAAACTTTACCTTTCTTTACTTCGGCAAGCAAAACCCCGGTTAATGCTCCTAAACCTGAACCAACTTCTACCACCAGGTCCTCGGGTCTTAAGTCAGCCGATTCTACAATTTTAGCAAGTATATTATTATCCACTAAAAAATTTTGTCCCAGAGCTCGATTTACTCTAATATCATATTGTTCTAAAAGAGATTTTACCCCACTGGGGGTAGTTGGGTCGGGCATCTTTTCACTCCTCACTTAAGTCGCACCAGGCCGTACTTTAAAGACTTTATTACAGCTTGTGTTCTATCATTAACATCTAATTTCCGCAATATATTACTCACATGATTTTTAACTGTTTTTTCGCTGATATATAATTCTTCCGATATTCTTCTATTGCTCATTCCTTTAGCCAGTAACCCCAGGACTTCATATTCTCTATTGCTTAAAATATCTCGATAATCAACGTTTTCCTCATTGACCTCAGTATCATCAGCTATTATTGATTGCGGAAAGACAGTTTCTCCTGCTAACACTTTATTTATAGCTTCATTAAGCTCCTCGGAGGTAATATCTTTCTGAATAAACCCTTCCGCTCCAGCCTTGGTCACTTTATAGACATATTCCTCATCATCATGAATTGTTAAGATAATAACCTTTATTTCCGGACTGATCTCCTTGATTTTGCGGATAGCATCAATGCCATTCATCCTGGGCATATTTAAATCCAGCAAGACTAAATCAGGAAAATCCTCCCGCACCTTCGATACTGCTTCTAGACCATCAGCTGCTTCACCGATAACTTCAATGTTATCAAACAACTTTAATAACCTGACAATTCCCTCTCTTACCAATTCGTGATCATCCACCACTAAAACCTTTGTTTTTTTCACTTCCATCATCACCCTTTCTGCTTAACTGGCAACCTAATATTAATTCTAGTTCCCTGACCTTTTGTTGAGTTCAGATTAAATTCTCCCTGCAATAGACTACATCTTTCCCTCATATTCACCAGACCATAGGAATCCTCTTTATCGGTTTTGACCTCAAATCCTTTGCCATTATCAATAATAAGAATCTTGATATCTTCTCTGGTAAATTCTAAGATCACTTTACCGCTGGATGCTTCAGCATGTTTTTTGATGTTATTTAAAGCTTCCTGGACCAGGCGAAAAATCGTCACTTCATAGGTAGCTGATAGTTCCTTGACCTCTCCTCTTACCTGAAATTCAATTATTATACCGGTGCTTTCATTAAAGTTATCTATATATTTTCGCAAGGTAGGCACTAACCCAAGATCATCTAAGGACATAGGCCGTAAATCATAGATTATTTTCCTGACATCACGGACAGAATTTTTGACGATTGTTTTTAACTCCTCTAACTCCTTGTCCGCTTCTTCTTTATCTTCCTGCATCATTTTCTGGGCTATCTCAACTCTGAGCACCAGATTGGCCAGCGATTGAGCTGGCCCATCATGAATTTCCCGGGCAACCCTTTTTCTCTCCTCTTCCTGAGCCTCAATTATCTTGAAGATAAAATCCTCTTTGCTGCGCAGATCCTCAATTCTTTCAGAAATATCTATCATTCGCCCCTGGAGAAAATCCTTCACCACCCCCATTCTACTGACTAAACTCTCTGCCCGGCGGTGAGTCTTTTCCATTACTTTAATTCTCTTTTCTAATTCTCTCCTTCTCTGCTGTAACTGCTCCTCCTTTTCCCTGAGGACAGCTATTTCTATTGAAGTCTCTTCAGCCAGTTCATATACCTGCTTGATCTCCTCTTCACTGTAATTCTCAAAGTCTTTACTGACCCTCATTAATTTAAGTCTGGCTCTTTTATTTATCTTCTCCTTCTCCTGTAACTCATCAATGAGGTCAGCAATATCCCCACGGACCAACTCTAATTCACTTTCAATATTTTTTATTTGCTTCCTGGAAGATTCCACAATGGCAAAGACATCGTCTTTACTATCATCGATATAACTAACAGTTTTCTCAAGAATTTCTTCCAGGTTCATGGAAAGTTTTTGACTGCCGGCCATATAAGTTACCCCCTAACCTCAGCATACACCTTAGCTTCTTCCTCCTGCTGTAAAACTCTCAGCCCTCCCCCTACTAAATGCTCCATTTCTGCGGTACCGGGAAATATATAGACTGGGGCCAGAAAGTTAACATACTCCTCTAATTTCTCTGTTACATAATCAGAATTAGCCAGACCTCCTGTCAAAAATATAGCTGCTACCTCACCGGCTAAAACAGCAGCCATGCTGCCTATTTCCTTAGCTATCTGATATATCATTCCCTGATATATCAGCTCAGCTTTTTCATTACCGGCAGCAATCTCTTTCTCAATTTTTCTGCCATCGGCTGTCCCTAAATAGGCAGTCAATCCTCCTTTGCCTACAATCTTTTTCTTCATCTCTGCTGCTTCTGGTTTCTCAGTAAAAATATAATTTGTCAGATCTAAGGCAGGCAACGTGCCGGTTCGTTCAGGAGAATAGGGGCCTCCCTGGTTGGCATTATTAACATCTACAATACGCCCCTTTTTAAGGGCAGCAATGGAAATTCCTCCCCCCAGATGGACGCCTATCTGATTGAGAGCAAAAAAATCCTTATCCAGAGCAGCAGCCGTTTTGCGACCAATGGCCTTTAAATTTAAAGCATGAGACTGGCATTTTCTAGGCAACTCAGGCAATCCCGAAAGTCGGGCTAATGCTTCAAATTCATCGACTGATACCGGATCAACAATAAAAGCCGGTATATCAGCCTCGGCAGAAATTTCTTTAGCCATTATGGCCCCTAGATTAGAAGCATGCTCACCATTTTTGCCAGCTTTTAAGTCAGCAATCATATCTTCATCAACAAGGTAAGTTCCTCCTGGGATAGGGTCTAACAATCCACCCCGGGCTACTACAAAATCAAAATCCTCCTGAGAATAGCCTGCTTCTCTCAGACGACCTATACATAATTCAAGCCGCCAATCCAACTGTTCTATTATACGAGAAAAGGAGTTGATTTTTTCACGTTCATGGTTGATGTTTTTTTCCCATTCTGGACTTTTATCTGTAAAAACAGCCAGTTTAGTAGAGGTAGAGCCTGGATTTATAACCAGTGAGCGCATAAAAGTTACACCTACCCTTCTTATTCATCTTTTAATAAGTTTGCCAACCTCTCATAGGCAAGCTCCTCATCAGGGCCTTCGGCTCTAATAGTAACCCTATCTCCAGCCCGAGCATCCAGGTTTAAGACACTGATAATGCTTTTGGCATTGGCCAGTTGGCCAGATTTTAAAATTTCAATTTCTGCTTTAAATTTACTAGCTATCTCCACAAAACTTTCTGCTGATTTGGCCTGCAGACCATACTTGCTAGTAATTTTTATTTCACCTTCAATCATGAAAATTTACCCTCCCGCTTCCAAAATAAAACTTGTTATTGACTTCTGGTTAGCTGGCGATAAGCCTGATATAAAGTTTGCGTTACATCACCAACCTGTCCCTTAGCAACCTCTTTATCATTGACCTGTATTACAGGCATTACCTCTGTTGTTGTTCCTGTTAAGAATATTTCATCTGCTGCTAAAAACCTAGTAAGGGCAATGCTTTCTTCTTTGACCTCTAATCCTTTTTGGGGGGCTATATCTTCTATCACTGTCTGACGGGTGATTCCTTTCAGAATATAGTTAGTAGCCGGTGGTGTTATTAAGGTGCCTTTCTCCACAATGAAAACATTTGCCGAGGATCCTTCGGTGATAAAACCGTCTCTTTCCATCACAGTTTCGTAGGCAGCTTCTCTTTTAGCTTCTTTCTTGGCCATTATATTGGGCAGCAAAGCTATTGATTTGACATAACATCTAGACCATCTTTCATCAGGTCTAATTATAATTTTAACCCCCTCTTTAAAGTAACTTTCCGGCTTTTCCCCCAGGGGTCCTGCCTTCATCACCAATACTGATTCCAAACCGTCAGGATAAGCATGCGTTCGAGAACAAACACCTCTGGTCAATTGAAGGTAGATCTTTCCATTTTGCTGAGAATAATCTGTTGAGGCCAGATACCTTTGACATTCCTGCTCCAGTTTCTCCAGAGGGGGACAGTCTATTTCCAGCTCAGCAGCCGAAAAGACCAGCCTTTCTAAATGTTCTGTTAATTTAAAGGGTTTTCCCTGATAAATTGCAATTACTTCATAAACTCCATCAGCAAATTGATAACCTCTATCTTCTATATCTATAGTAGCTTTTTCTCGGGGAATAATCTCTCCATTTAAATATACTTTTTGTTTCATTTTTAGCTGGCCTCCTATTTTATTTATAAAATTATGTTATTGACCAAAGTAATTAATAAGTCTAAAAAGCAGATTAAAAAGCAGACTGATTATAATCATTGTGGTTATAGGGAAATAAAAACTAAAATTTTCTCTTTCAATCCTGATATCGCCAGGTAAATTTCCTAACCAGGGTGGTATTCCTCCAAAACTCAATAAAAAGCCAATTATTAAAAAGACCGCTCCTAGGATCAGAAAAATTCTTCCGGGATTGTTATAGCCGAACACTGGAGTTTATCCCTCCAATCTCGCCTGGTTCTCTAAAGCAAATAGCTCTAAACCGTTTTCCGTTGTTATTTCAGCCAGTTCTGATACTGGAATACCATGGCAATCAGCCATCACCTCTGCTACATGAGTCACAAAAGCCGGTTCATTTCGTTTGCCTCTCTTTGGCTCAGGTGCCATATAGGGGCAGTCTGTTTCCAGCAAGATTTTATCCACCGGGGTCTGAGAAGCTATTTCCCGCAGCCAGCTGAGATTTTTAAAGGTTAAGAGACCGGTAAAACCCAGATGAAAACCCAACGCAATAACTTCCTGGGCCATTTCACTGCTGCTAGAATAACAATGGATAACTCCAGGAAGATTTTGAGCTTCTTCCTTTAAAATTGCCAGGGTATCTTCCTCGGCCTCTCTAGAGTGAATAATAACAGGCTTATTAAGCATATTAGCCAGTCTCAATTGGGAGCGAAAAGCTTTTCTCTGTTCCTCCCGGGGAGAATTATCATAATGGTAATCAAGACCTGTCTCACCAATAGCCTTTACTTCTTCTTCCTGGGCCAGCTCCTTAATTTCTCTGGCCACTTCCTGATCAAATTGGCTAGCATCATGGGGATGTAACCCCACCGAGGCCACTATTCCCTTATAGTGCTTGGCCAGTTTGATAGCTCTGCGGCTAGAAGAAAGATCTGCGCCTACCGTCAGGATATTAATCAAACCAGCTCTTTTAGCTCTATCGATAACCTCATCTCTATCTCTGTCAAAACGAGCAAAGTCAAGATGGGCATGAGTATCAAATAATTGCAAACCTGTCCCTCCCTATTTCTTCTAAAAGCAACTATAATTTTTGTATTTTGTATATATTTTATTAGTTTTATTATATCCTTCACCGACTATATATGCAAGACTTCAGGAGTTTTAGCTGCTGATATCTTAAATAAAAGAGCTTTTAAGGCCTTTAATATAATTCAACAAAAATTTTTTTCTTCCTTTATTTGAGGGGCAAAAGGGGTAAATATTTGACTGGCATTTTAACTCCCCTCTATTTATGGTATAATTATCATGTTCATTAAAATCAAAGTACGGCAAAGTTGCAGGAGGCTAAAAATGAAGATCTATTTTGACAATAGTGCCACCACTCCCTCTTCCAGAGCGGTGGTTAAAGCAGTCCAAAATAGCCTGACCCATAAATTTGGCAATCCTTCTTCTGTCCATCAGAAAGGAGTAGAGGCAGAAAGAATATTGAAAAAAGCTCGTTCTCAGGCTGCTGAAGTGCTAAATGTGAAGAGCAAAGAAATATTTTTTCTTTCTGGAGGTACTGAAGCCAATAACCTGGCGCTTCGAGGAGTAGTTAAAAACAAAGATCAGGAGGGGCCTCTTCATATAATATCAAGCTCCATTGAACACGATTCTGTCTATCAAACTCTAAAAGAAATTTCCTCTAGTCCCCAAATAAATGTCACTTTTATCAAGCCCAATGAGCAGGGAATTATAACCTCTCAAAAAGTGGAAAAGGCTCTTCGGGCAAATACGATACTGGTGAGCATTATGCTGGTAAATAATGAAACAGGGGCAGTTCAGCCTATTAAAAAGATAGGCCAAATGCTCAGTAATTCTGCTCCACAGACTCTTTTTCATGTTGACGCCGTTCAGGGGTTAGGTTATTTACCCCTAAAGCTCAAGGCCTGGCAGGTAGATATGGCCAGTTTTAGCGGCCACAAGATTGGTGCGCCTAAGGGCACTGGCTTTCTCTGGCTTAGAGATTCTCGCCTGTTAGAGCCGCTAATTAGCGGGGGGAAACAGGAAAAGGGGTTGCGCAGTGGCACAGAAAATGTGTCTGGAATTGCAGGTTTGGCCGCTGCCTTAAAAGAAATACCCCGTTTCTCTAGCAGTTATCAGTCAAAGCATCTTCCCCTAACTGACCTGAAAGAATATTTCATCCAGCAGCTAGAGAGTAAATTACCAGAAGCCCGGGTCAACACACCTCAAAACTCTGCACCTCATATAATCAACTTCTCCTTAAAAGAGATTCCTGGAGAGGTTATGGTCAATGCTTTAAGTAGCCGGGGCATATTTATTTCGCGGGGCTCTGCCTGTCATGCCCGCCAGGGAGATGACAGCAGGGTATTAAGGGAAATGGGAGTAACCGGACCCTGGTTAAAGGGGGCTTTAAGAATTAGTTTTAGCCGCCAGAATACAAAAGAAGAAGTCGATGGATTTTTTGCTGCGCTGTTAGATGAATATCAGCTATTGCTCTAACCATTGTTAAAATTAGGAGGAATAAATAATGTATGATCTGATAATAATCCGCTACGGTGAAATGGGTCTTAAAGGAAAAAACTTCTCTAAATTTTCTCAGGCCCTAAAAGATGATATTAGACGTCGATTAGCCGGCCTGCTGGAGTTTAAGATTACCAGTACCTATGGGCGTATTTTTCTTGATTTAAACCAGCCTATAGCAGAATTGCCGCCAGAGGTAGTCCGGACTTTGCAGTTGCTGCCTGGAATAGCCTCTTTTAGTCCAGCTGTTACCCTCAAGCCCTCTGCTGAAATAGATAAATTAGCTGACATCGGCAGCAAACTAATAGAAAGTGAACTAAACGAAGGGTCTCTTAGCTTCAAGGTAGAAACAAATAGAGCAAACAAAGATTATCCCTTTTCCAGCCCTGAAGTGAGCAAAAAAACCGGCGGTATGATCTACCAAAAAATAAATAACTTATTAGAGGACAAAAAACAAAAATTAACGGTAGATGTTCACAGTCCTGATATCCAGGTTGAATATGATATCCGAGACAGCGGTATTTATGTTTTTTACAAAAGATTCAGTGGTTCAGGGGGGCTACCCTTAGGCTCAGCAGAGTCAGCTTTGCTACTCCTCTCGGCCGGAATTGATAGCCCCGTGGCTGGCTGGCAGATGATGCGCAGAGGGGCACAGATAAAAGCCCTTCATTTCCATACCCCGCCTTATACTGGAGAAAAAGCCCTGGAAAAGGTGCGGGACCTCAGCCAAAAACTGGCCCGCTATAATGGCAGTACCGAACTCTATATCTGTGAAATAACTGACATTCAGAGACAAATTAGGGAACACTGCCATAAAGATTATAGCATAACAATATTGCGCAGAATGATGCTGCGAATAGCCACAGAGTTGGCTAAAAAAATTAACGCCCAGGCCCTGGTGACTGGAGATAGTCTGGGGCAGGTGGCCAGCCAGACAATTACTAATTTGCGGACTATCTCCTCTGTAGCCAGACTTCCTATTTTAAGGCCCTTACTCACCTGGGATAAACATGATATTATTGGAATGGCTAAAAAAATTGGCACCTACGAAATCTCTATCAGACCTCATCAGGATTGTTGTTCAATCTTCGTGCCGGAAAATCCCATTACCAAACCACGCCCCAGACCTACAGAAAAAACAGAAAAAGCTCTTCCTATAGAAGAACTTGTTCAAACGGCCTTAGATGAAATAGAAAAAGAGATAATTACCGCAAAATAATTTATATATTTCCTCTTAAAAAAAGAAAGGTGATAATATGGTCATATCCTCAGAACAATTTTCTGCCCTGGCAGCAATCCCGGATTTGATTCTAAAAAAGGAAGAAAGTCTTAGCCAGCACACCACAATGCAGGTTGGTGGTCCAGCAGAGCTCTTTCTGCTGCCAGAAAGCCAACCAGCTCTAGCTTCGGCAATAAAAAAGCTGACTGATTTAAATATTCCCTTTAACCTCCTGGGAGAAGGCAGCAATATTATTCCAGCTGATGCCGGGATTAAAGGGGCTATAATATCTACCTGCCGATTAACTAGCTGTAATATTGTTAGAGAAAACAGACTTGTAAAGGCTGAAGCTGGCATAAAAATGACAGATTTTTGTCAGCAACTGGCAGAGGCCGGACTGGGAGGTCTGGAGTTTGCCTCTGGTATTCCTGGTACTTTAGGTGGGGCTATCTTTATGAATGCCGGTGCTTATGGAGGCGAAATAAAAGACCATCTTCAGGGAGTTGAGGTTTTAAACACAGCTGGAAAATCTCATGAGCTTTCTGTGGAGGAGTTAGAATTGGGGTACCGCAGCAGTTTGCTGCAACGAGAAAAGCTCTTTGCTGTCAGAGCCACCTTCAAGCTTAAAAGCAAATCTCCTGAAAAAATCAAACAGCGCATTGCGGAATTGAAAGAACGACGCTGGGCCAAACAGCCAATGAATAAACCCAGCTCAGGTAGTGCCTTTAAAAGACCTCCCGGACACTATGCCGGAAAACTCATTGAAGAAGCGGGCTTCAAAGGCTTCCAGCTAGGGGGAGCAAAGGTATCAGAAAAACATGCAGGCTTCATCATTAATACCGGCCAGGCCACTGCTCAGGATATAATCAGATTAATGTCAACTATTCAGAAAAAGGTCCAGGAACAATTCGGGGTATTGTTAGAGCCTGAACCCAGGTTTATAGGTGAATTTGACGAGCTGCCTTAGTCAGTTATGGCTTTCTCACCCCTGATGATTGCTTCTTTGCAAGAGCGAGGATATTGTTTAATCTGATATTCCAGTTGCAATGCCCGGCTTTTGCTCTTAAAATCCTGATAATAAACCAGTTTAACTGGCCTCCTGCCCCTGGTATAAATAGCTCCTTCGCCCCTGTTATGTTCTGTTACCCTCCGCTTGACTTCAGTGGTATAACCGGTATACAGAGTTCCATCTCTGCACTCCAGCAGATAAACATAATGTCCCTTCTGCACCGGAGGGGATATAGCTTTAAAGTTTTTCATTTTTTAGGCTAATTGAGCTTCAAGCTTTACCAGATCTAAAAGATGCTGCTTCTCTTCTTTTATTAGCTGGTTTAAGACCTTCTTGGTATTACCTTCATTGTGGGGCAGCATTTCCGTATAAAAGAGAATGGAATCCTTCTCAGCCCCAATGGCCAGTTCAATAACCTCACTCAGCTCTGAAAAATCCATATCGGCAACTTCAGCTTCAGCCGGGAAGACCGAAAATTCCACTAGGGCATTAAGATATGCACTCACTTCTTCATCATAGAGGTATTCAACTTCTTCTCTGGTTTTGCTCTTAACTGCTTCCTCCAGGTCCGAAAACCTTTTATAATGGTCCTCTTCATCGCTGGCCAACTTCAAAAATAATTCTCTTATCTCATCATCTTCAACCTTATCGGCCTGATACTCATAAAATTCCTGACCTCTTTTTTCAATATCTTTAGCCATTTCCAATACTTCTACTGAATTAAATTTTTCCCGCAACATATTTAATCATTCCTTTCCCTGTTAAAATCATAATTTTTATTACTAATTAGTATTTTATCATAAGAGTAGCTTTAATTTAAAGATTAATTTCTGGGATGTTTACCATAAATTAACTAAAAATAATGCCTGGAGCAACTAGCCACAACATATAGGGTTAGAAAAAAATTACCCCCCTACATATAGTACCATTTAGCCTTCAGCTATTTATTTCTCCATCAAAATTTGATATAATCATTTTGTTGAGTTAATTATACTAAGAAGTTGAATCTAATGACAGGTACTATCAACAGTCAAAATGATGATTATTTTAATCGAGGAGGATTATTTATGAAAGATGAACTGGATTTAACTGATAATGCTAGAGAGATACTTAAAGCTCGTTATTTAAAAAAGAATACCCAGGGAGAGTTAATCGAAACCCCTGCGGAGATGTTTACCAGAGTGGCAGAAAATATAGCCAGTGCCAATACCGAATATGGTGAGCCCTGGGAAGAAGATGCAGAGAAATTTTATCAGGTAATGAGCAGGTTAGAGTTTCTCCCCAACTCCCCAACATTAATGAATGCTGATAATGATCTGCAGCAATTGAGCGCCTGTTTCGTATTGCCAGTCGAGGATAGCATGGAGGGGATCTTTGACGCCATCAAAAATTCGGCCTTGATCCATAAAAGTGGCGGTGGAACAGGTTTTAGTTTCTCTCGACTCCGGCCTAAAAATGATAGAGTTAAAAGTACCGGAGGCGTTGCCAGTGGGCCAGTTTCCTTTATGAAAATCTTTGATGAAGCAACCAATACCGTAAAACAGGGAGGCAAACGCCGGGGGGCTAACATGGGGGTCTTAAGAGTTGACCACCCTGATATAAGAAATTTTATCACCTGCAAAGAAGAAGAGAGTATTTTAAATAATTTCAATATCTCAGTGGCCCTCACTGATAAATTTATGACCGCCTTACAAAATGAAAGCGACTACCCCCTGATAAACCCTCGTAACGGAGAGGAGGTAGGACGAGAAAAGGCAGAAGAGATTTTTGATTTAATTGTAAAGATGGCCCACAAAAATGGTGAACCTGGAATTATTTTTCTCGATAGAATAAACGCCGATAACCCCACCCCTGCCCTGGGTAATATTGAAAGCACTAACCCCTGCGGAGAACAACCTCTCCTCCCCTATGAAGCCTGCAATTTAGGCTCTATTAATCTGGCTAAAATGGTCCAGGGAGAAATAGGCCAGGCCAGAATAGATTATGAAAAATTAGAAGAGACTGTCCGCATTGCAGTTAAGTTTTTAGATAATGTCATTGACATGAGTGAGTTCCCCCTTCCTGAGATTGACCGGCAGGTTCAGGGAAATAGAAAGATTGGCTTAGGAGTTATGGGCTACAGTGATATGTTAATAAAGCTGGGCATCCCTTATAATAGCCAGGAAGCCGTGCAGACTGCAGAAAATGTCATGAGTTTCATCCAGGAAAAGGCCCGGGAGAAATCTCATGAATTAGCTAAAAGCCGGGGGCCCTTTCCCAATTATCCAGATAGTGTCTTTGATAAACCCTACCGTAATGCCACCACTACTACTATAGCACCTACTGGTTCTATCAGTATAATTGCTGGTACCAGCAGTGGTATTGAGCCTCTCTTTGCTCTATCTTTTAAGAGAAATGTGCTGGATGATACTTTTATAGAAGTTCATCCTATTTTTGCTAAATTAGGTCAAAAACGTGGTTTTCTGGAGCAAGATCTGCTAGAAAAAATTGCTGAAAAAAGTTCGATTCAGGATCTTGCGGAAATCCCTGCTGATGTCAGAGAGATCTTTGTCACCGCCCATGATATAAAACCAGAATGGCATATAAAAACCCAGGCTGCCTTCCAAAAATATGTAGATAATGCAGTCAGCAAGACCGTTAACTTTCGTCATCAAGCCAGCAGAAGCGAAGTAAGGGAAGTTTATGAACTGGCCTACGAGCTAGGTTGCAAGGGTGTCACTATTTATCGTGATGGCAGTCGCTCTGAGCAGGTCCTCACCACCGAGGATAGTAAAAAGCAAAAAAGGCAGTCCGGCATAACCAAAAGACCCCGTCCCACGGTCACTGTAGGAACCACCGAAAAAACCCTCATCGGCTGTGGCAAGTTGTATATTACCATTAATTCAGATCAGGAGGGCATCTGTGAGGTCTTCACCACCACCGGCAAGGGAGGAGGCTGTCATGCTCAATCTGAAGCAATTAGTAGACTGGCCTCTTTAGTGCTGCGCAGTGGAATAGCCATAGAAGAAGTAACTAAACAGCTTAAGGGTATTAGATGTGAAGCAGCTATGATTAGAAATGAAGTCAACAACCTCTCCTGTCCCGATGCCATCGGCAGAGCTATAGAGATTTTTAAAGAAAATGCTGATAATGGCAATATTGATGCTACTAAAATCCAGCATAATTCTGAAATAGTCAAGAAAAAAGCTGCCCAGGCTGCCAGGGGTATTCAGGGAGAAACAACCCGGCAGCCCGGTAAATTGCGCAGCTGCCCGGAGTGCGACAATATTTTAGAAAGTGATGGCGGCTGTGTGGTCTGTCGTAGCTGCGGCTGGTCTCGCTGCGGCTAAGCAAATAACTTTATAGCTCAACCCAACCCCGGGCGGCCATAGCTTCTGTAAGCCTCTTAATTGCCACCATGTAGGCGGCCGTCCGGAAAGATACATCTCTTTCTTCCGCCATTTCATTGGTTCTATTAAAGGCACTTACCATAACCTTTTCCAGTTTTTCATCAACTTCTTCCCGGTCCCAATAGTAATTATACATATTTTGAACCCATTCGAAGTAGGAAACTGTCACTCCACCAGCATTGGCCAAAATATCAGGAATCACCAGCACTCCATTTAATTTCAAGAGCTTATCAGCTTCCGGGGTAGTGGGGCCATTGGCTGCTTCAGCTATCATCTTAGCATTGATATCCATGGCATTATCTTTATTGATCTGATTTTCTAAAGCGGCAGGTACTAAAATATCACAATCTAATGAAAGTAATTCTTGGTTGCTGATGTTCTTCTCACTGCCTGGATAGCCTGAAACCACACCTTCTTCCAGCTTAAACTCCCTTAATTTTTCTGCATTTAAACCATCAGGATTATAGACTCCTCCGCTGGAATCATTGGCGGCAATAACTTTACAACCCAGCTCACGCAGAAATATGCCGCTAAAACTACCGGCATTACCATAACCCTGAATTGCTACTGTAGCCCCCTCAAGGTCTAAGCCGATTTTTTTAGCTCCTTCTCGCACGGTATACATCAAACCTCTAGCCGTGGCAGAATCCCGGCCATAGGACCCCCCTAATATCCTCGGCTTACCGGTGACCAGCCCCGGAGAATAAACGCCCTTGATCTTAGAAAATTCGTCCATAAACCAGCTCATCACCTGGGCATCGGTATAAACATCAGGAGCAGGAATATCTTTATCAGGTCCAATAATAGGTTCTAAAGCCTGGATAAATCTTCGAGAGAGCTTTTCAAGCTCACCTTTGCTCATCTCTTTGGGGTTGCATAATACTCCCCCCTTAGCCCCTCCATAGGGTATTCCTACCAGCGCACATTTGAAAGTCATCCAGGCGGCTAGAGCTTCCACTTCCTTCATCTCCACCTGGGGATGAAACCTAATCCCTCCTTTGGTAGGACCTAAAACATCGTTATGCTGACAGCGAAAACCCTTAAAGACTCTGATCCCCCCATCATCCATCCTCACAGGTATGGAGACCGTTAAGGTCCGCATAGGCTCTTTTAATAACGCCCTGACCTGAGGATCAAGATCCAGCTCATCGGCGGCATCGTCGAGCTGTTCTAAAACCACTTCATAAATTTTAAAATCATCTTTTTTACCCATGATTTTTGCCCCCCATTTAATTGACTTGATAAAGACCTTATAGGTTCACTTCACAGAGTTCCAGCAAAACCCCCCTAGCACTTTTAGGATGTATAAAGATAATTTTCTTATCGCCAGCCCCCTGACTGGGCTTTTCCCCAATAAATTCTACTCCTGAGTTTTTTAAATCTTGAACCCTATCATCAATATCGGAAACTTCCAGAGCTAGATGATGAATGCCCGGGCCTCTTTTTTCCAAATGCCGGGCAATAGGGCCTTCCTCTCCTAAAGGTTCTAGTAGTTCAATCTTACTCTCTCCCAGTTTAAGAAAGGCTACTTTCACCCCCTGTTCCTTTACTTCTTCCTGGCCCTTATATTCTAATCCCAGAGCATCACGATAAAATTTCAAGCCCTCTTGCAGGCTCTCCACTGCTATACCAATATGATCAATCTTCATATTAACCCAACCTTTCTTTAAAATTTGCCATTAGTTCCTCCATGGCCGAATAGGGATCAGTCTTTTTGGCAGCTATCTCTTGCAGCAATTTTGCAAAAGCCGGGCTCTCCTTTAAAGGGTCAAGATATTTTCTTTTGAGACTTTCTTCTAAAAGATGTATTAGATGATTGCTGATAATTTTACCTGGCGCTTTTTGGTTTTCTCCCTTTTCAGTTAAAAACTCTTGATGCTCAGCAATGGTCTTATTGAGCTCCGCAATGCCCTTTTCAGTGGTGGCAATTGTCTTGACAATAGGGACTTCCCACCTATTTTCTGCCTGTTCTCCAGCTGTATTCCCCAATCGCAGCATCTGTTTTAAAACCAGTTCCATTTTATTTACCTCAGGGTGGTCAGCCTTATTTAAGACAAAAATATCACCAGCTTCCATCAGACCAGCTTTAAAGGCCTGAACTTCATCGCCAGCTTCAGGCACTGTTACCACCAAAGTGGTATCAGCCAGGCTTACTATATCTATTTCATTCTGGCCGACTCCCACTGTTTCAATAACAATCTTTTTATAGCCAGCTGCAGAAAGAACTACCACCGTATCAAAAATCGCCGGATTCAAACCACCCAGATAACCTCTAGTGGCCATACTGCGGATAAAGACATCTTTATTAGTGCTGATATCGTCCATACGGATCCGGTCGCCTAATAAAGCTCCACCGCTAAACTCACTGGTAGGGTCAATAGCAATCACGGCCACTTTATTGCCCTCTCTTACCCAGCCCGAGACTATTTTCGCTACTAAGGTGCTCTTACCACTACCAGGGGGACCGGTAACACCCAGCAGATAGGCTAATTCACTGCGAGAATATAACTCCTTTAATAAAGGAAATACCTGCTGGCGTTCATTTTCTATCAAAGATATTGCCCTGGCAATCACCTTTTCTTCCCCGGCAAAGACCTGCTCAGCAGTTATTTTCATCTTATTCTGCCAGCTCTTTCTCAATAAATTCTACAATCTCCTTTATAGGAGTTCCTGGCTTAAATATTTCTTTAATGCCTATTTCCTTTAACTCCTGATGATCACTATCAGGGATGGTACCTCCAGCCAGCACCAAAATATCCTCCAGGCCAGCCTCCTCCAATTCATCCATAATAACAGGAAACAATTCCTGATGAGCTCCAGATAAAATACTCAAACCAATGACATCAACGTCTTCCTGCAGAGCAGCCCTGACAATCTGAGCTGGAGTCTGGCGAAGACCGGTATAAACAACCTCCATGCCCGCCTCTTTTAAACCTCTAGCAATAACCTTTGCCCCCCGATCATGACCATCAAGACCTGGTTTGGCAATCAACACTTTAATATTTTTTCCAGTCATTAAAATCTACCTCCACCCTAGCCAATATTGTTTAGAAATGCCTGGCTTCATATTCACCAAATATATCCCGCAGAACACCACATATCTCACCTATGCTGACATAATCTTTAACTGCAGCCAGAATAGGATACATAAGATTTTCTTCCTTTTCAGCTGCTTCCCTGAGCTTGGTCAGATGTTTTTCAACCTTGGTGGTATCTCTATTAACCCGCACCCTTTGCAGGCTCTCTTTTTGAGACTGCTCCAGTTCCGGGTCGACTTTAAGAATATCTTCTATTTCTTCTTCCTCTTCTTCCTGGTATTTATTAACTCCTACTACAATCTGTTCCTGGTTATCAATATCCTTTTGCATTTCATAAGCAGTTTCCTGTATCTCCCGCTGCACAAAGCCAGCTTCAATAGCCTCAGCCATTCCACCTAATTTATCAATTTCCTCTAAGTAATCCCTGGCTTCTTCAACTAAGGTATCTGTCAAACTCTCTATTAAATAGGAGCCTCCTAAGGGGTCTATAACATCAGCTACACCTGTTTCTTCAGCTAAAATCTGCTGTGTCCTGAGAGCAATTTTTACCGATTTTTCTGTAGGCAGCCCCAGGGCCTCATCAAAGGAATTGGTATGCAGAGACTGAGTACCTCCTAAAGCTGCAGCTAAAGCCTGGTAGGCTACCCTGATGATGTTATTTTCCGGCTGCTGGGCTGTCAGGGCTGCCCCGGCGGTCTGGGTATGGAAGCGCAACATACAGGATTTATCTTTTTTAGCCCCAAAACGCTCTCGCATAATCTCAGCCCAGAGGCGTCGGGCTGCTCTGAACTTTGCTATCTCTTCAAAAAAGTTCATCTGGGCATTGAAGAAAAAGGACAGCCTCGGGGCAAAATCATCGATATTTAACCCCCGCTCCAGGGCTGACTCAACATACTCAATGCCATTCCCCAGAGTGAAGGCCAGCTCCTGGATGGCATCTGAACCTGCTTCCCGAATGTGATAACCACTAATACTAATAGAATTCCAGCGCGGCAACTCCTGGGAGCAAAATTCAAAGATATCCGTTACCAGTTTTAACGAGGGCTCTGGAGGGAAAATATAAGTGCCACGAGCAATATACTCTTTTAATATGTCATTCTGCACTGTTCCAGCCAGTTTACTCCGATCCACTCCCTGTTTTTCGGCAACGGCCACATACATAGCCAGCAGAACAGCCGCTGGAGCGTTGATGGTCATTGAAGTGCTTACTTTATCCAGGGGGATTTTATCAAAGAGGGTCTCCATGTCCTTTAAGGTATCTATGGCCACACCGACCCGGCCCACCTCTCCCCGGGCTAAGGGCTGGTCTGAGTCATAACCAATCTGGGTCGGCAGGTCAAAAGCCACACTTAATCCCGTCTGTCCCTGCTCTAAAAGATATCGATACCTCTGGTTGGTCTCCTTAGCCGTGCCAAAACCGGCATATTGCCTCATCGTCCAGAGCCGACTGCGATACATCGTGGCATAAACCCCTCTGGTATAAGGATATTGGCCAGGAAAGTTTAATTCTGACAGATAGTCTAAATCATCGATATCCAGAGGAGTATAAAGTGCTTCTAGTTCTATATCAGAAGCAGTTTTAAATTCTTTCTTTCTACTTCCAAAATTATCTACGGTGGGCTTTAACTCCTCTTCTAGCCATTCCTGATAATAATCTCTTAATTCATCCATGCTCTATATCCTCCTCTAAAGCAAAATTTATTGATTAGTCTTATTCTATAACGTTAGCCAATAATTCCTGGCCAGCCTGGAAAGCAGCCAGATTCTTTTCTTCTGTTCCCTGAGGCACTCTTCTTTCGATAGCTCTTTCCAGACAGCTAGAATCTATCTCCGGCAAAAAGCTATCCACAACTCCCAGGGCCACCATATTTGCCGTTACTTCCAGGCCAATTTCTTCCCGGGCAGTAGTTATAATTGGTAAAGAATAAAAATTTGCCCTTTCAGGGTGATAATAACCCCCGCCAAAGCTATCATCGGCTATGACCACACCTTCATCGGTAACTTCTTCACCATATTTTTCTAAGCTCTCTTCAGTAAGACATACCAATATGTCCGCTTTAACCACCTTTGGATAGTCAATGGGTTCATTGCTGAAGATAACCTCCGCTCTACTGGCCCCGCCCCGGGATTCCGGACCGTAGGACTGGGTTTGCACCACATATAATTCTGGATCAAAGAGACTGGCTTCAGCCAAAATTATCCCGGCCAGGATCATTCCCTGACCCCCGGCACCGCTTAATCTTATTTCTTTTCTCATCACTGGTCATCACTCTCCTGGGCGGCAGTAATGATCTGCTGATATTTTTCCGTATACTCTTCTTTCTCCACCTGGTATAAGATTCCCGCAGGTAGCTTATCCTCTTTTTCCTCGGGCGGCAGATCCTGATATTTTCTGTGATTAATAATATGCTCCTTCTGCCAATTCAACATATCCCGGGCCCCGCCTAAATTATTGCGCCGTCCATAATTTACGGGACATTGGGTTATAGCTTCAACAAAGGTTAAGCCCTGATGGGCAAAGCCCTTTTTAAAGATTCTTATTAACTGGCGAGGCTGTTGAGCTGCTCCTCTAGCCACAAAAGTCGCTCCAGCTGATTTAGCTAGTTCACAAAGATTGAAATTTTGGTCTATATTGCCATAGGGAGCAGTGGTGGCAGTGGCCCCGGTGGGGGTCATGGGAGAAAACTGCCCTGCCGTCATACCATAGATGTTATTGTTAAATAAAATAACTTTTAAGTCAATATTTCTTCTACAGGCATGGATAAGATGGTTACCGCCGATTGCAGCCCCATCTCCATCACCGGTAATAACAATAACTGTCAAATCTGGATTGGCCATTTTAACTCCGGTGGCAAAGGTTATAGCTCTACCATGAGTAACATGGAGAGTATCAAAATCCAGATAACCAGAGGCTCTTCCTGAACAGCCTATCCCTGATATCACCACAGTTTTATCCTGGTCTATACCACTGCGAGCAAAACCTCTCAGTATGCTGGCCATGACAGTACCATGCCCACAACCAGGGCACCAGATATGGGGCAATTTATCTTCTCTTAGATAACGGTCAATATCTTCTACCATTATTTACTTACCTCCTTTATCCTGGTTAGTATTTCATCAGGAGGAATAATAGTGCCATCATATTTATTGATTCCTGAAACCTCTGCATTTCCAGCAGCTGCTTTTTTAACTTCGCCTATTAGTTGCCCCCTATTTAGTTCAGGCACGATAATCTTTTCCACCTTATTGCTTATTTCAGCAACATAGGATTCAGCAAAGGGCCAGACGGTTTTAAGTTTGACCCAGCCGGCCTTAATGCCTAACTCTCTGGCCTGTCTCACAGCACTGATAGCCGACCTCGCTGTAGAGCCATAGGATAAGACGATAATTTCTTCATCCCCCTGCAGTTCATCCTCTATAATTATAATATCCTGCAGATTCTCTTCGATTTTGGCCATCAATCTATCCATCAGCTTTTTGGCATCTTCAGTCTTACCCCTGGGAAAGCCAGTTTTATCATGAAATAATCCGGTGGAGTGATATCTAAAACCCTCGCCATAATCTGGCATCGGGGGGATATGATCAGCAGTCTCTAAATAGGGATAAAAATTATCTCTATCCTCTGCTGCCGGGCGTTTTCTTGTTATTAATTCCACCTCTGCCGGAGCTGGAACTCTGACCTTTTCGCGCATATGCCCAACAATTTCATCTAAAAGCAAGATAACTGGAATTCTGTACTTTTCAGCCATATTAAAAGATTTTATAGTCAATTCAATAGTCTCTTTCACAGTAGAGGGACTTAAAGCTATAATGGGATGGTCACCATGAGTTCCCCAGCGGGCCTGCATTACATCGCCCTGGGAGGGAGAGGTCGGCAGTCCAGTAGAAGGACCGACTCTTTGAACATTAACTACAACACAGGGGGCTTCTACCATTATACCCAATCCTAGATTTTCCTGTTTTAATGAAAATCCCGGACCACTGGTGGCAGTTATTGCTTTCTCCCCTGCCAGGGAGGCTCCAATAACACAGCCCATGCTGGCAATTTCATCCTCCATCTGAATGAATTTACCACCTTGAGCAGGTAATTTTTGGGCAAAACCTTCAGCAATCTCTGAGGCTGGAGTAATGGGATAGCCAGCAAAGAAACTGGCCCCAGCAACTAGACCTCCTTCAACAACGGCTTCATCTCCCTGCAACAACATAACTCTATCACTGGTTTTATCCTGCTCCGATAAAATTTTATTCGTCATTTTCTTTCACCACCTTGAGCACAAAATCGGGACAGCTTAATTCGCAGTTTTCACAACCGACGCAATTATCTGGATAGGCAATCTCTATTCTTTCCGGCCCCAGCTCAAGAACTTCCACTGGACAGACCTCAACACATATACCACAGGCTTTACACCAGTCAGGTCGAGCCAGGTTAACTTTTCCTCTTTTAGCCACCGCCATCAGCTCCTTTGTTTACCATCCATTTTGTTAAAAAATGAACGCGATTGCAGTTAAACTTCTATAAGGTCAGCCAAAAACCTGCCTAAATTTTGAAAAAGACCGGCACAGGGCCGGCCTTTTTTTCTATTCTTCTTCCATATGGGGATAACGATAATCTCTGGGAGGAACCAGGTTCTCTTTGATTGTCCGAGGAGATAACCAGCGAAGGAGGTTGAGCTTACTGCCAGCTTTATCATTAGTTCCTGAAGCTCTGGCACCTCCAAAGGGCTGGCGGCCTACGACTGCTCCTGTGGGTTTATCATTGATATAAAAGTTGCCAGCAGCCTGGGTTAATATTTGCCGGGCTTTTTCGATGGCCTTACGCTCTCTGGCAAAGATTGAACCTGTGAGACCATAGGGAGAAGTCTCATCACAGAGTTTAAGGGTATCTTCATAATCCTCCTGGTTATATAAATAAACAGTTAAAACTGGTCCGAAAATTTCTTCTTCCATGGTTTTAAAATTAGGGTTAGAGGTTAAAATTATTGTCGGCTCTATAAAATAACCCTCGGAGTCATTATAGCTGCCTCCACAAATAATCTTAGCCTCTTCAGATTCCCGAGCATAATCAATATAAGAAGTGATATCAGAGAAGGCTTTACTATCAATGACAGCATTAACAAAATTTCTAAAATCATCTACTGGCCCCATAGCAATATCGCTGACCTCAGATATAAGCTCCTCTTTAATTTCCGGCCAGAGCTTTTCAGGGATATAGGTTCTAGAAGCTGCAGAACATTTCTGACCCTGATACTGAAAGGCCCCCCTTATTAAAGCTGTGATAAGCGCCTTTTTATCGGCCGAAGGATGAGCAAAGACAAAATCTTTGCCTCCTGTTTCTCCTACTATTCTAGGATAGCTATTATATTTATCGATGTTCTCACCCACTGTCTTCCACATCTCTTTAAAGGTCCTGGTTGAACCGGTAAAATGAACCCCGGCTAAATGGGGGTTACTCATCACTTTAGGTCCTATCTCACGGCCCGAACCTGGAATAAAGTTGATAACTCCAGCTGGCAGACCAGCTTCCTGATATAATTTCATCAAATAGTAATTAGAATATACCGCCGTGGAAGCCGGTTTCCAGACTACTGTATTACCACAGACAGCCGGTGCTCCAGCTAAATTTCCTGCTATAGAAGTAAAATTAAAGGGAGGTACGGCAAAAACAAAGCCCTCCAGGGGCCTGTATTCCATCTTATTAATCTCCTGCGGAAGAGAGGCCGGTTGTTCTTTATAAATCTGGCTAAGATAATAATTATTAAAACGGAAAAAATCTATTAACTCACAGACAGCATCTATCTCAGACTGATAAATATTTTTGCTCTGCCCCAGCATGGTGGCAGCATTAATGGTAGCCCTCCAGGGCTCAGCCAGAAGGATTGCTGCCCGGGCAAATATAGCTGTTCTATCCTCCCAGGACATAGCTGCCCACTCTTCTTTGGCTTCCAGGGCAGCAGCAATAGCTCTTTCAACTTCCTCTGGACCGGCTTTGTGGTAGCGAGCTAACAAAATACTATGGTCATGGGGACAGCGAATTTCACCAAAATTGCCGGTTTTAATTTCTTCTCCAGCAATAATCAGCGGTATTTCTACAACCTCTTCTTTCATCTGCTGTAACTTTTTCTTAACTTCTTTTCTCTCAGGACTATCAGGTCGATACTCTAATATAGGTTCATTTTCCGGACGGGACAGAGAAAAAGTTCGGTTATGACCCAAAATCAATCACCTCTGTTAAGATATTTTGTGTTAATATTAAACAACGGAAGGTTCTAAAATTAAATCTCCCCGTTCAAAGCGTCCTAAATCAAGCTTTAAATCCATGCTTAACTCCTCATCGGCAATCATTTCAGCCAGAATAACTCCTGTCATTGGAGCAATCATGAAACCATGACCACTAAAGCCAATAGCCATATAAAAACCTGGTACCTCTTCCGCCTCAGCAATAATCGGCTGACGGTCAGGTGTAATATTATAAAGTCCAGCCCACTGCCTAACTACTCTAATGTGTTTTAAGGGGGGTAAAAGCCTGGTGGCCTTTTTGGTCATCTCCTCTAAAAAGTGCCAGCTTGCATTGATATTATAACTCTCCGGTTCATTGGGGTCCCCATAACCCATAAGGAAGGGACCTTCCGGGGTTTGCTGACAATAAATATTATAGGAAAATGACATAACCATTGGTCCCTGCAGAGGAGCTACTTTTTCAGTTACCAGTATTTCATGGCGCTCTGATTTAACAGGAAGCTCCAGATCCACCATCTCACCTATCTGCTGCGAATAACCGCCGGCAGTATTGACTACTTTATCAGTTTTGATTTTACCCTTATCAGTTAAGACAGCAGTGATTTTATCGTTCTTTTTTTCAATATCCAGTGCTTCTGTATAGGTGTAAATTTCCACTCCTAATCTTTTAGCTGCTTTGGCGTAGGCTTCAGTTACTAAAAAGGGGTTAGCATGACCGTCAGTGGGGCAGAAAGCACCTCCAACAATCCCCTCCAGATTTAGATGAGGAACTATCTCCTTAGCTTCCTCAGGCGTTACTTCTCGGGAAGGTATATCAAACTTGCTTTGCACTTCCAGGTTTTTCCTAAATTGCTCCATCTCTTTATCTGAAAAAGCCAACAATAGATATCCCTTTTGTTTTAATTCAATGTCTCTTTTGACTTCCAGCATCTCATTCATCTCTTCAAAGATATCCATGCTTTTTTTCGCTAATTTGCAATTCATCTCTGTACCCCATTGCTGCCTAATTCCTGCACCACAACGACTGGTGGCCCCACTGCCAAGATAGGCTCTTTCTAATACCACTACATCCTTAACCCCCAGCCGGGCCAGGTTATAGGCAACTGCTAAACCCACTACCCCTCCACCGATAACGACTACCTTTGCACTATTTTTCATCAACATCACCTGCTATTTCCATCATTTTTATCCCTTCTAAAGGAGGACGATTGGTGGGCATTTTTATCTCTTCACGGCCGCAGTTCTGTTGATTGGCCAGAATTCTATCTATCAATTGCAAACAGGTACTACCTCGACAGGGACCCATCCCCAACCGACAGATCCTTTTTATCTCTTCTATGGTTGTATATCCTTCATCAATCACCTCCTGTACTTCTGCTAGAGTTAAGTCCTCGCAGCGACAGATGATTGTATTATCTGAATCCATAAATTAGTCCTCCCCTCTCTTGAAATTTCGCACCGTCAGTATCTGCTCCCTGGGCATAGCCAGCCAGATAATAGCAGTTTTGTCCTGAGACTTGCTATTTTGCACCTTTTCAACCCTCGCCTCTCCCACTACTTCACCGCTGCGGTCTAAAGCCTGAACCTTTTCCCCTTCTTCAGGCAGAGGAGAGTACTCATAGGGTATTCTAACTACCCCTTCCTCTTCGCTGTAATTATAATCTAGAACAAATATTGCCAGGCCAGGACAGTTAGCTATACACTTACCACAACCAGTGCAGGCTGCAAAATCCAATTCTGGCAGATCATTTATGTCCTCAAACTCTTTGATAGCCCCAATAGAACAGCTATAATAGCAGGGATCACAGGGGATTTCAGTAAAACATTCAAATACGGCCACTGGCCCCTCTTTTAAACGTTCTTTAGAGGGCAAACTATTTTTAACCTTTCCAGCTTCGGGAATACCGGTCTTTTCCAGCATCTTCATTCCTCCTGACTTTATTTAATCCCTTTCTCACATGTTCTCCAACGGGCCCTTTCCTTAAGGCCTTTAATTTCTCTCGGGTGGTTTTATCTTCCGCTATTAATTCTTTTCTATCAGAAAGTATATCCTGGGCCACATTTATGGCAGCCAGTTCACCTTCTAAAATGGCAGCCGTAGCCTCTTCTATTCCTGCTGAGTCACCAGCAATATAAACTCTGGGGTTGCTAGTCTGCAGGCAGTCATCTCTCACTGGCACATCGCCTCCCAATTCTGCCACATAAGCCATCTGACATCCCGCCTGAATAGCCAGATCAACTTTTGGGGTCAGGCCTACGGCCAAACATATAGTATCGACAGCGAGCTCTCTGGCTGTTCCAGCCACTAATTGCCAGTCATCATCCAGTTCTTGAATCACAGCCCCCTCAACCTCTTCCTTACCCTTGGCTTCTCTGATGGTATGGTTTGTCAGGATAGGAATTCCAGCTCGCCTTATTTTGCTGGCATGTACGGCATAACCTCCTATACTTCCAGTTGCTTCAATCACCGCCTTTACTTTGACTCCGGCCTGTAATAATTGATAGGCAACGATTAATCCAATATTACCTGCACCCACCATCAAGATATCTTCTCCAGGAATTATTCCATATTGGTTCATTAAGGTCTGCACTGCCCCGGCTCCATAGATACCAGGAAGATCGTTATTGGGAAAGGCCAGCATCTTCTCTGAGGCTCCTGTGGCCAGGATAGTCCGCTTAGGTTTAAGCTTATAAAAACTGTTATTGTAGGAATACCCTAAAACATCATCTTCATAATAACCCTGGGCTACTGCGCCCTTGAGAACTTTGATCTCCTCTCTTTTAGCTAATTTCTCTTTAAAAATTTCAGCTATATCAATTCCTCTGGTGCCAGCAAATTGCTTATGGGAACCAAAAAATTGATGGGTCTGTTTAACCAGCTGTCCTCCTAAAAAATTATCCCTTTCCAGCAGATAAATGTCTTTTAGCCCTAGCTCATGAGCTTTAATGGCTGCAGCCAGGCCAGCCGGACCACCTCCAACAATTGCCAGATCACATTTTTTCACTCAAATCACCTCTTCCCTCCTGCTCTTCTACGACCATACCTTCCTCAACTTCAACTACACAGGTTTTTACATTTGGCTCACCATCAACTACCATAAAGCAGGAGGAACAATTGCCGATTGCACAAAAAAAGCCCCGAGGACGGTGGTGCTTTGAACTAGTAGAGAGTTTCCTGATTCCCGCTGCATGGAGCGCCGAGGCAATTGTCTCACCGGGATAAGCGGCAATTTCCTGGCCGTTATAATAAAAGGTAATCTCTCTATCTCGGGCAAAATCTAAGATTGGATGGTTTTTTATCCTCATTATCTTTAGATCCTCCTTTGCTCCTCAGTAAAATACTTCTATCTGTTTATTATATTTCTTCCTTCAGCCTCTTTTTCCTGCCAATAAACCCTGATTATTACAGAATAGTTTTAAAGTTAATAATTCTGTTTTTTAATGCGGTAAAGTAAAAATGAGCAGCATCTTCTGACACTTAGAGAAGATGCTGCTCACCGGCAAAATTATTTCTTGCTGGGATCCATACCCTTTATCAACCAGCCTAAAACTCCTATATAAAAGCCATAAAATATAATTACCCAAATTATAGTTTCAATATCCATATTATCAACCCCTTATTCTTGGCGTTCTTCAGGAGACAACATCTTGCCTTCACGCAAATTATCAGCCAGAAAATCATTGAGGAAAAACATCACCAGTGCCAGCAAGCCCCACTGAAAGATCATTGTTCCAGTGCTAAAGACTTCAAAGGGATGCCACCAGTCATCTGGATGCCATTCAATAGACTGCATCACCCACCAGCCAAAAATGATAATAAACATTACAGGAAAGAGTCTGATACAATAACTCCACCACTTGCCTATATGAATATCACTAATTGCATTAACTTCAGCCCGGGCATCTTCAACTCCATATTTCATAATTGCAATGGCTACCAGGAGGCCACTGATTAAAAGGCCAACTCCCCAGACCCAGTCTTGATTATCTAAAAAGTCTATCCAGATAGCAGAGGGTATTCCCATGATGAATATTATCAACCCTGCCAGGAGAGCTGCCTTCTTTCTCTTCAAGCCGGTATCGATAAGGTTGGTAGCTCCAAGCTCAATCATGGCTGTTAGAGACGATATTGCCGCCACAGAAAGAGCCAGGAAAAAGAGGGGTGCAACAATAACTCCTCCAGGCATATCTACTAAAAGTTCGACAATATAAATGAAGGTAAGACCAACATTACCGGCATCTAAGATAGCTTCCCCTTCTGCCACTGAGGGAGCCATAGAAAAGACCGTGATTAAAATTGCTGTACCGGCTAAAAAACCAGCCAATACATCGGCAAAGGCTATAATACTACTATTCCGACCAATATCTTCTTCTTCTCTAGAATAAACAGCATAAACCATTAATAGGCCCCAGCCAGCTCCTGTTGACCAGGCCGCCTGAGTGAAGGCCTCTAACCACACTCTTCCACTTAATAATTCTCCCCATTCAGGTACAAATAAATACCTCAAACCAACGAGAGCGTCAGGTAAAAATAAAGCCCTTACTGCCAGGATTGCTAATAAAACAAAGAGCGATGGCAGGAGAATATTTATTACCTTTTCTACTCCACCTTTAATTCCTCGATAAATTATGGCTACTGTCAGAGCAGTCGCCAAAAAGTGAAATAATATCGTCTGTCCGGGGCTGGAAATAAATCCTTCCCAGAGAACTTCTCCTTCAACTCCTGGAGAAATTGCCCCGGAAATGCTGAAAATAAAATATCTTAAAGACCAGCCAGCAACTACAGCATAATAAAAGGCAATTCCTAAAGAGCAAAAGGCCAGCCAGCCTCCCATCCAGGTGTATTTCTTACCCATGAAATCTCTAAAGGCAGCTATATTACCTACTCTGGTTTTCCGACCAATTAAAAATTCTCCAATCAGTAACGGGATGGCCCATACTATTACCGCTACAGTCAAAGCAAAGAGAAAAGTTCCTCCTCCCCACATACCAGCAATCCGAGGAAAGCGCCAAATATTACCTGTTCCTACAGCCATTCCAATGGAAGCAGCTATAATTCCAAACCTGGTACTAAAATTATCATTATTCTTATCCATAAGCTAATCTCCCTCCTCTAAATCAGTCCGACTACTCAACAAAATACGGATGTTCCTGGCGAAAGAATAAAATTATTAACTCTGGTATGAATTTTCTTACTTTATGAACCAAAAATAAACGCCTATACTTCTGCATTCTCTCTAGGTTAAATTAATATAGATCTGTACTAAATATCCCCCCTTTTTTTATTTAATTAAAGCTAAAAGTAAAAATCCTTATAATAATTCCTTGCAAAATTACTATAAGGAATTTCTGCTATATAATTCTTGGTTAATCAACAAATTCCTTCATCAAAAGAGCAAATTACTCAAATAACTTACTCCAACTCAATTATTATTTTTTATTTAAGCAATTTATTAGCTGACAGGATAGAGAACTGTAAAAGGATCAATCTGCAATTAAGGGTACAAATCTGACGGCCTGTAATTTGCGGCGAGAAAAGCTATCCTGGTTTCTTTTTGTCAGTAAAACTAATCGCTGCCCAAACCCCTGGCTTAAGGGCAGAATCATTTTTCCCGATACCTTTAACTGCTCTTTTAATTCTTGAGGTACCTGAGCACTGGCAGCACTTACCAGGATTTTAGCAAAGGGGGCTTTCTCCCTCCAGCCTTTAGTCCCATCCCCTATTTTAACCTCAACCCTATCATAACCTAACCGGGAGAGGGTCTGTCGGCTCTGCTGCCCCAGCTTTTCTCTTCTTTCAAGGCCATAAACCTCTTTAGCGATTTCTGCCAGAAGAGCCAAAACATAACCACAGCCACTGCCCACTTCTAAGACTCTATCTCCAGGGCTTATTTGCAGCTTTTCCAACATGTAGGCGACAATATAAGGCTGACTTATGGTCTGCTCCTCTCCAATCGGTAAGGGCCTATCATCATAGGCAGCTTTTTGCAATCTTTTCTCTACAAAAAGCTCCCGGGGCACCTTCATGAAGGCCGCAAGTACTCTTTTATCTTTAATACCCCGCCTCTTTAGCTGTTTTTCCACCATTTGTTCCCGCTGTTGCTGAAAAGACATTGCCATCTCCCCCTCCCCTGGATAGGCAAGATACCTAGCAAAATATTTGCAGAGTATTTATGAGCTACCTCAGGCTTCCTTGGCCTTAAATTGCTTCTGACTTTTGCTCAAACTGCATCTCATAAAACCTAAAATATTCTCCTCTTTTTCTTACTAATTCTTTATGGGTACCCTTTTCTCTAATTTTACCGTCTTCAATAAAGATAATCAGATCTGAATTCACGATAGTGGATAGGCGATGGGCAATAACAAAAGTGGTTCTCTTGGCTGTTAGTCTTTCAATTGCCTCCTGGATCAACTTCTCTGTTTCTAGGTCCACAGCAGAAGTGGCTTCATCCAGGATTAAAATCTGAGGGTTTTTCAAAAATGCTCTGGCAATGGAAACCCGCTGGCGCTGTCCGCCTGATAATTTCAAACCCCGCTGCCCTACTTTCGTATCATAACCATCAGGAAGATCAATAATAAAGTCATGAGCATTGGCAGCTTTTGCCGCCTCTACTATCTCTTCTCGGCTAGAACCAGGTTTTCCATAGGCAATATTTTCTTCCACAGTATCAGAAAAGAGATAATCATCCTGCATCACCATAGCAATACTGCTTCTGAGGTCCCGAACAGAAAAATCCTTTACTGACCTACCGTCAATAGTGATCTCTCCCTGTTGATGCTCATATAATCTGGGTATTAACCTAACTATTGTAGTCTTACCAGCTCCACTGGGCCCTACTAAAGCCGTCGTCTGCTGTGGTTCTACATTAAAGGAGACCCCCTGCAAGACCTCTTCCTCGTTATCGTAGGAAAAATGAACATTGGTAAATTCCACTCTTCCTTTGAGTTTGGGTTCTTGAGGAGATTTTGAAATCTCCGTTACAATAGCAGGAGTCTTTTCCATATGGTCATAAAACCTCTCCAGACTGGAAAAGGTATCACTTAAATCCTCTGACATATGAACAAGCCGCAGAACGGGGTTGCGAAATTGTTCTAAATAAAAATAAAAGGCTACCACTGTTCCCACTGAAATAACTCCAGTGGCAGAAATATAACCACCGAAAGCCAGAACCACCAGAATACCAAGGCCATTTAATAACCTGGAACCTGGAAAGAGAATGCTGACATATCTCAAAGCCTCCAGGCGATAGTCGGTATGGTCCTGGGTTGTCCTGCGAAATCTACTGAGCTCATTTTCTTCACTAACAAAGGCCTTAATAACCTTTATTCCTGCCAGATTATCCTCCAACCTATCATTCATAATAGCCTTTGCTTCTCTAGTTTTTCGAAAAGCCCTGTGCATCCTTTTCATCAAAAAACGAGAAAAGGCTATCAGAAAGGGCACAAAAATCAGGGCTACCAGTGTTAGCTGCACATTTAAAGTTAACATAATAACCACTGTTCCAACGAGCAAAATCCCGGACTGAACGATGGCTTCTGGGCCATGGTGGATAAACTCCTGCAGCTTATTTAAGTCATCTACTATTCTAGACATCAGTTCACCAGTTTTTTTGTTATCATGAAAACTCATGGATAAACGCTGATAATGCTGGTAAAGTTCATCCCGCATATCCCTTACTACCTCTTGGGCAATGCGATGACCATGAAAAATAGAAACTTTTTCTACCACGGCCTGGATAATAAAGACCAACAGAGCAATCCCTGCTAAAGTAAAGATACCTGTCACATTACCTGCTGGAATAGCCTCATCGATAATTTCACGCATTATTAGAGGTGGTATCAATAGTAAAATTGCTCCAACAACATGTAAAAACTGGATGCCAAAGAATTGTTCTTTATACCTCTTAAGATAAAGCTTATAAAATTTCAATAACATATCTCTATAAGTATAGTTATATTTATTAGCCTCTTCTTCTTGTTCTTCATTATCTCTCGGCTCAGTCTTTTTTATTTTGGACAACTCAATCTCCCCCTATATTTATCAGCTATTAGATATAGCTGGTTATTTTTCATAAAAATTATATCATAGCCCCTTGTTTATAACAAATAAAAAAGTCAGTCTCTCCTATTCTATACTAAAGGGAGTAAAAACATCTTGAGCAAAATTAAAATGCTCCAGGAGAACATTTTTGATGCGCCTGGCAGCCCTACCATCTCCATAGGGATTGGCTTTTTCTGCCGTTGACTGATAAAAATCTTTATCATTAATTAACCTGCTGGTTAAAGAAATAATCCTATCCCGGTCAGTGCCGGCCTTTTTAACAACCCCCGCCTTGATAGCCTCAGGCCTTTCTGTTGTCTCTCGTAATAAAACCACCGGTACTCCCAGCCCGGGAGCTTCCTCCTGGATTCCTCCTGAGTCTGTCAACACCAGATATGATTTATGCACCAGGTTGATAAAGGTTAAATAATCAAGGGGTTTAAGGAGGTGAATCCTCTCTTCTCCCGCCAGGAATTCTTCTGCTATCCGCCTTACTTTAGGGTTTAAATGGACAGGAAATATCAGTTCTGTCTCCTGATGCTTTTCAATAATCTCTCTGGCTGCCAGGAATATATTTTTCATGTTAGCCCCTAAGTTCTCCCGACGGTGAGCCGTTAACAGGATCACTTTTTTCCTTTGAAAATCCACCGCGCTTAAAGGAAGTTCTTCAGGCAGAGCATAGTCTTCACCGACTATTTCCTGGACAGCATCAATAACCGTATTGCCGGTAATAAAAATTTTTTCAGCTACAATTCCTTCCTCCCTCAAATTATCCTGGTTTAGTCCAGTGGGCGCAAAATGAAGATCAGCCAGCCTATCGGTGAGACTGCGATTTATTTCCTCAGGGAAAGGGGAGTATTTATCGCCAGTCCTTAAACCTGCCTCCACATGTCCCAGAGAAATTTGTTGATAAAATGCTGCCAGTGATGCCGCCAGGGTTGTAGTTGTATCCCCATGGACAAGTATCAAAGCCGGTTTTTCCGACTGTATAATCTCTGTCAGGCCGGTTATACATCTAGCCGTCAGGTCAGCCAACCTCTGTTCTGGCTCCATTAGTTTTAAATTATAATCGGCTTTAAGAGAAAAAATATCAAGGACCTGAGTCAACATCTCTTCATGCTGACCGGTCAATATAGTTTTATGGCTAAAGCTTTTTTCTCTTTCCAATAATTTTATCACCGGTGCCATTTTAATAGCTTCGGGCCTGGTGCCAAAGATCGATATTATTTTAACCGGGGCTGCCACCACAGTAAAACCTCCTTAAGAACAGCAAGTCCTAATGCTTCTTTATAAATTATAAACCAAGAAGAGCATAAAGTCCAGCAGAGGCCTTAATTATAATCACGTTTGAGAATAAATTCATTTGTATAATCTTGCAGGAGTTTTTGCAATCATCTATAAATATTTGATTGAAGACACAAAATTTTATAAAAGGGGGAATTTTCGTGTTAGACACATTATTGGAGTTTAATGACGTTATCAATGAAATTGTATGGGGGCCTCCTTTTTTAATCCTGCTAATTGGTACCGGACTTTATCTTACTATCCGCATTGATTTCTTTCAATTTACTCATCTAAAAGAAGCCTGGGACCATAGTTTTGGCAGGTTCTTTCGACGCGAAGAAGAAAAAGAGGGAGGAATTTTAACTTCCTTTCAGGCTGTTAGTTCTGCGATGGCAGCCACCCTGGGTGTTGGTAACATAGCTGGTGTTGGTACTGCTTTAGCCCTGGGTGGGCCAGGCGCCATGTTCTGGATGTGGATCTCCGCCCTAGTCGGGATGGCTACTAAATTTGGAGAAGCTGCTCTAGGACTTAAATACCGTACTGAAGACGAAGATGAAGAGGGTAATGCCCGCATATCCGGTGGAGTTATGTATTACATTGAAAAAGGAATGGGGAAAAACTGGAAGTGGCTAGCCGTTCTCTATGCCTTTTTAGCCGGGGTAGCTGCCTTTGGTATTGGAAATATGGTGCAGTCTAATACCCTGGCCGAAGCTGCTGCTGATGGTTTTGGGGTTCCCACCTATGTAACCGGTATTGTCGTAGTTGTTTTTGTTGCTCTGGTTACCCTAGGAGGAGTTAAAAGAATTGGTAAAGTAGCTGAAAGGCTAGTACCTATTATGGCCATTCTCTATTTTGCAGGAGGATTAGTTATCCTGATTCTCAATATCGGTGCTATTCCCGGGGCCTTTAGAGATATTTTTTACTATGCCTTTAACCCCGCCTCTGCCGTGGGTGGTTTTGCCGGTGCTGCTGTTCGCCAGACCCTTCAATTTGGTGTTGCCCGGGGTATTTTCTCCAATGAAGCTGGCTTAGGAGCAGCTTCCATCGTCCATGCCCAGGCTAAAAATACTCCTGCCCGTCAGGGCATGTGGGGAATCTGGGAAGTTTTTATTGATACCATCATCGTCGCCACAATGACTGGCCTTATTATAATAGTCACCGATGCTCTGCCCAGTGGTGAAACAGGGGCAGTTCTAGCAACTGTAGGTTTTGAAACCGGCCTCCCCGGTCCCGGTGGATATATTATAAATATAAGTATTATTATATTTGCCTACACCACCATGCTGACCTGGTGTTTCTATGGAGAAAAGAGCTGGGAATATATCTTCGGAGAAAAGGTTGTTCTCCCCTATCGGGTTCTCTTCCTCGGCTTTCTCTTTGTTGGTGCGGTAGGAGCTTTAGAACCCATCTGGCTTTTAGCTGATACCATGAATGGTTTAATGGCAGCTCCAAACCTGATAGCACTTATAGTGTTAGGAGGTAAATTAGCCAAAGAGAAGGACAGCTTCTTAGAATCTAAAAAACACTCCGCCTAAGGGTAAAGGCTAATAATTAAATAAACTGCCAAACTTCCCGTTAAGATACATTAACGGGAAGTTTTTTTATTGGCTTCTTTAGTTATAATCTGTTAAAATAAAGTATAGACAAAGTTCTTTGTTTAACAATTTTTTTATTCTAAGGGGAGGCAGATTAGCATGGGAATTTATTATAATTTTCCAGCCGAGGATGACATGAACTGTCCAGTAAAGCTCTTCACTTCTCATAGAATATATCAGGAAATTGAAAGGGAAGCTTTAAATCAACTGTTAACCGCAGCTACTGTGCCAGGAGTTTTGGCTGTTGTCGGCATGCCGGATTTGCATCAGGGATATGGCCTGCCCATTGGTGGAGTGATGGCCAGTGAAGAGGGAGGACCCATATCACCTGGAGCCGTGGGCTTTGATATTAACTGTGGGGTAAGGTTGCTTAAAACAGGTCTGACTCTGGAAGAACTAAATAATCTTAGCAACAATTTATTACAGGAACTGCGTAAGCGCATACCTGCCGGCCTGGGCAAAAGTTCCTCGCTTAAATTCTCTGAAAGTGAATTCAAGCAGATTATCACCCAGGGACTTCCGGCTTTAGCCCAGTTAAATCTCCTGGATGAAGTCATATTATCAAGGTGTGAAGACCAGGGCTCCTTCCCTGGAGCTGATAGCTCAGCTGTCTCAAAAAAAGCTATCAATAGAGGTATAACACAGTTAAACACCCTGGGCTCAGGCAATCATTTCTTAGAAGTTCAGCAGGTGGTGAATTCCCAGCCAGAGAGTGACTTTAAACAGGGAGAAGTTGTAGTTATGCTCCATACTGGCTCCCGGGGTTTTGGCCATCAGATCTGCAAAGATTATTTAAAATTAGCTGAAAAATGTCAGCAGAAATATAATCTCTCTTTTCCTGTTAAAAACCTGGCCCATTTCCCCCTAAATAGTCCTGAAGGACAGGACTATTTAGCAGCCATGGGTTGTGCAGCCAACTTTGCCTATGCTAATCGAGAATTATTGACCCAGCGTCTTAGAGAAATCTGGCGGGATTTATTTCCTCAATCAGAGTTAAAGCTCTATTATGATCACACTCATAATATAGCACGCTGGGAAACCCACATTATTGCCGGCCAGGAGCAAAGGGTCTTGGTGCATCGCAAGGGCGCTACCAGGCTTAGCAATGATACTCCTGCTCTTATTCCTGGTTCCATGGGCACCTCCAGTTATGTAGTCAAATCTTTAAATAGTGAAAATACAGCCCTGGCCCTGCAGTCAACAGCTCATGGTGCTGGCCGCAAAATGAGCCGCACTCAGGCTAAGAAATCTATAACCCAGGAGCAGCATCGTTCCAGTTTAGGGGAAGTTAAAGCGGTTTCTTCCAGCGGCGGGAATATGCTCGATGAATCACCCCTGGCTTATAAAGATATCTCCCTGGTTATTGATTCCCTGCAGGAAAGCCAGCTGGCTCATCCTATAGCCCGGTTAAAACCCTTAGTGGTTCTCAAAGGATAAAGATAATTAAAGCCCCTCTTTTAAGAGGGGCTTTAAATTACTGACTTATTTCTTAAATTGCTATTTTATAAGCTATTTTTATTCAAAGACAATGGCCGCTTCAGGGGCATTGACTTTAAAGGTGAAGCTTTGGAAAAGGAATAATTCGACCTCTTCCTTGTCATGGCCATTATATCCTAAAGAAATATCCTGACCGACGAATAATTCAAAATCATCTCCTGCTGCCAGCAACACACTATTATCTTCAAGCTCGGGAACGAAAATTAATTCTGTCCCTAAAAGTTGTTCTATCTTTTTGAAGAGTGGATAACAGGCTGACTCTAAGTCATTCATTAGATTATAGTGCTTCTCGCCTAGCAGTAAATAATAAGGCTCTGTTACCCCTTCTTTAAAGAGCTTTTCTTTGGCGTTAAAAATAGCAGAATAAAAAGAAGAAGAATTATCTGTCGGTATTTCCACCGGGTCATGTTCTTCTTTAGCTGCTGGAATAATTCCAGTAATATCTGCCTCTGGCAGCCCGAAAAATACTGCTTTATTTTCTATTTCTGCAGCCAGCTCAGCAGCTTCTCTCACAGCATCGGCATCAGCATCTTCTGCTCCTCGAGCAAAGGCTGCTAATTCTGAACGTTCTACTTTGATGGGAACTTCAACCTCTACCAGGTTTAAAGAGGAGCGCTGACACATATCTGCTCCGGCAATATTGCTGGATATTTCTTCTCCCCGGCCAGTATTAACAGCAGCGGTCTCTAAACCAGAAGGGCCAACAAAATTAACTACCTTTCTGGCATTTAATCTCATATTTAAAACTTCTTTTGCTTCCTCATCTAAAAACTCCCAGGTTTCACCGGGAAAAGGAGCTAAATCTCTATTGAGTATATCTACCATTTTATTTCCCCTCCTTTAAACTGCCTATTCCTAAGGAACTGTTGCTAGCTGAATCATCATTTTCCTCTTCTTCCTCATCCTCTATCGAGGTAATCTCGGCCTCGGTGAAGAGAAATTCTCTTAACATCTCATCCCAGGTTTCGCTATTTCTCCTTAGCCATTCCAATCCCATGCAGGCATGTTCAATTTCTTCATCCCTATTATGAGCAACAATTTTACGGACCTGCTCATCTTCAGTGGCTTCAGCTCTTTGATTATACCAGTCGACAGCCTCTAATTCTTCAATTACACTCTTAATAATTCTATGGTATTCAATTGCTTCCTGAGACAATGACTCTAACGGTTCATGATACTCACTCATTTTTTTCCCTCCTTAATTTGATCGGTCCGAGCTATATATTGATGAAATTTTAGCCAGATTCACTACCATTATTCTAATATTTCCTTACTCTATTGTCAAGTTTTCCTAATTTAAGCTTATTATAAATCTCTTTCCCTTAACCACTCTGCTAATTCCATTATTTTTTCTTCTTCTCCATAATACTCCACCAATTCTTCTAGAGCATGGTACATGGCTGTTAAATTTAAAGTGCAGCCCCTAAGGGCTTCTTCTACTTCTTTAATCAGATGAACATTCATAGCATCACTGTAGATGCTGGTATCAGCTATTCTGCCTTCTTCTAACTTTAAACCCAGTTCTATTCTTCCCCAGGAAAATCTGGTTTCAAAGGTCATATCAAAGTCAGGAGTTTTACCAAAGCGCCATTCCCAGCTAGCATACTTGCGATAGAGATCGCAGACCTCCTCTTTTAGTTCTGGATCAACATAGGTAGGAGATTTTTCTGCTTCTCCATACTTATCATAAAAGGAAGCAATTATACTCTGTTGTATGTCTTCTACCGTGATCCCCTCTTTAACATCTCCAAGATTAATGACCTTATCCCGGGCCCGTTCTATACCCTTGGCATATAACTTATCAGGGGCGACACTCAAGTGATTATTTAATCTCTTCATATTGGTGTTTACTAGAATAGAACCATGATGATAGGCTGCTTCAGCAGAAAAATAATAGGCGTTGCCAGCAAATTTTTTGTTTTGACAGAAGAATTCATCATCCTGAGTTAGCTCTGCCTCAATTCCCAATTCCTTAACGGCATCTAAAATAACTGCAAGCTGTTTTTCTTTATTGAAATTTTCCAGCCGGGTGATAAAGGTGAAGTTTTGATTTCCCAGGTCATGATAAACAGCTCCACCTCCGGAAAGGCGGCGAGCCAGATTACCTCCATCTCTTTCCAGACAGGTACAGCAGCAGGCCTGCCAGGCATTTTGATTACGGCCAATGACCACCGTATTTTCATTTTGCCATAAATACAGAATAATTTTATTTTCTTCTACCTGATGGAGCAAATATTCCTCCAAAGCCATATTAAACCATGGGTTATAATTAACAGAATAAATAACCTCAGTTTCTAGTTTATTCACTTTGATGCAAGGCACCTCCTTCTAAACCTAGCGCTGCTTCGTGGATCACTTCTGAAGTAGTGGGGTGGGCAAAAATTGTCTCTCCTATCTCCTTGGCCTTCAAGCCCTGCTCAATTGCCAGGGTAATAGTTGCTATTAGATCAGTGGCATGCATACCTACTATAGCTCCGCCTAAAAGTTTTCCGCTGTTACTGTCAGCAATCAGTTTAGCAAAACCCTGGCGCTCTCCAGCAGCCAGTACTTTGCCATTAGCACTATAGGGAAATTTAGCAACTTTTATTTCATAGCCCTTCTCCTTCGCCGCTTCTTCTCCCAGGCCAACAGTGGCAATCTCTGGAGAAGTAAAAATAGCCGAAGGAACTGCCTGATAATTCATAGTGGCACTTTTACCGCAGATATTTTTGGCAGCCACTATCCCTTGATGCATGGCTACATGGGCCAGCAGGTTTTTATTAGTCACATCTCCAATAGCATAGATATTATCGCAGTTTGTTTCCATCCTTTCATTAACGGCTATCCCTTTTCCCTGCTCTGCTTTTTCCAGGCCCAGTTTCTCCGTATCTATTCCTGATAAACTAGGAACCCTACCTACAGCAATCAAGGCCAGATCTGCAGCCAGAGATTTTTCTTCAGAATCCTCAATATATTGTAATTGTAGTTTTTCTTGCTCCCCTTGCTCTTTTAAAGTTGAAATTTCTCTTAATTCGCTGGAAGTGTGGAGGGAGATTTTCTGGCGGCGGGCAGTTCTCTGCAATTCCTTCACTATGTCTTTATCAATACCTGGTAAGATACTATCCATATATTCGATAACTGTTACTTTAACATCTAAACTGGCAAATAGGTAAGCAAATTCCATCCCAATTACGCCCCCGCCGACTATGGCCATTTCCCGGGGCAAGTCTGTTAAACTTAAAGCTTCCCTGCTGCCAATCACAGCTGGCAGGTCCCGTCCTGGTACTGCTAACTCGGCAGCCTTAGAACCTGTTGCGATAATAATATTCTCTGCCTGAATCTCTTCAGTAAAATTTTCTCCTGTAACTTTAATTTTATTGGGCTCCGATAGATTTCCCTGACCCTCAATAACAGTTATATCTTCATTTTTTAATAAGTATTCTATGCCCTTTACCAGCCGAGCTACCACTCTATCCTTTCGCTGGCTGATTTTATTCATATCATAAGAGATATCATTGATGTTAATGCCCATAGCAGAAGCATTTTTAGCCTGTTGGTAAATATTAGCTGAACTCAACAAAGCTTTCGTGGGTATGCAACCCCAGTTAAGACAGGTTCCCCCAATATTTTCTTTTTCAATCAAAGCCACTTTAGCTCCTAATTTAGCCGCCTGCAGGGCCGCTACATATCCGCCAGGGCCGGCCCCCAATACCGCAACATCAAAGGAATTTTTTCTATTTTCACTCATAATTATACCTCCCTCTCACCTGCTAAATTGTTAAAGACAAAAATAACCAAAAAAATAAGCCCGGCTTAAGCCGGGTATTAAGTTTTCAAGTTATAAACATTATATCTTATTTAACTTAAAGCAGCAAGGACAAAAGAATAATCAGGGCAGGAACTCTAAAATTAATTCTCTGGTTTTTTCTAACTGAGTAGCAAAAGAAATCTGGGCCTCTCCATCACCCTGCTGTTCTCCATATTGGCCGAATTGAGCATGGTTTCCTCCGCTAATTTCATGGTACTGAGTTCCAGCAGGAAGGTTTTCCTGTCTTTCCTTGAATAACTCTTGGTCCATTACCTTATCTTCGCTGCCATATATTGAAAGCACTTTATAATCACTGGCGGCAATATCATCATCACCAGCTGGATAAGCCCCTAATAAAATCAAGCCGGTAAAATTCTCGGGCTGCTCCCGGGCCAAAAAGCGGGTAGCCATTGCTCCCCCCAGAGAGTGTCCCAGCAGGTACCAGTCAGTAATCTCTTGATAAGTGGCTGCAATATCCTCAGCCTTTCTCCAGCCTAAAATAGCTAATTGATAGGGCATCTCCACTAAGAAAACCGGATAACCCCTGCTAGCCAGCTCAGAGGCCAAAGCAGCATAGGAACCAGCCTTTATCTGGGCGCCAGGATAAAAAACAAATCCCGGTTTTTCCACTTCCTCGTTCTGCCTGGCCGGCCAGAAGGAAAAATAATCTTCTGCTTCATAAACCTCCACCTCTGGACTTGATTCCAGGTAAGAAAAGGCTTCTTCGGCTGGACCATAACTGAGGTTCAACCAGTAAAAAACTCCTCCCCCCACCAATAAAAGAAACAGGAGTAAAGCTATTATATATTTAGGTTGTAATATTTTTTTTAGCATTATTTTCGCCGCCTTCTTCCACCAAATATACCGCTAGCCAGCTCAACTTACTCCTTCTATATTCACATTGACCGAGTCAACTGCTGCTCCAGTTATTTTATTTACCTTTATCCTGACTTTTTTCTGAATATCTTTTGTGACGGCAGGTATATTTGCCCCCAGTTCAACGTTAATATTCAAGTAAATATCAATAGAGCGGTCTTTAAAATTTATCTCCACTCCCCTGGCAAAGTTTTTCTTGCCTAGCATATCTACTATCCCACCGGTAAATCCACCACTCATAGCAGCCACTCCTTCAACCTCCAGGGCCGCTATGCCGGCCACAATAGCCAGTACCTCCTCAGTAAGCTTCATAACCCCCAGTTCAGAACGGTTAGTCTCTAACATCCAATCACTCCCTGAGACCTGCTGATGAATTATTACGGCCTGGTGTTGCTAAACTAAGAAAGATAAAATTCATCCTGCAATTTTTTAAAGCGGCTCTCACCAATTCCCTTGACCTCTTTGAGTTCCTTTAAATCCGCAAAACCATTGTTTTCTCGACGATATTGCAGAATGTTTTCGGCATAACTTTCACCAATACCCTTGATCTCAGTCAATTCTTCCTTGCTGGCCTTATTCAGGTCATATCTACCCTTTTTCTCTTTTGGTTTATGCTTTTTGGTTTTACCCAGTATGTCTTTATATAATTCCTCATATTTGCGAGCCGAATTATTCCAGCTATAATCCAGCTTCATTATTTTCTGTTGTAATTCCGCAAGTTTTTCTTTATCTTCACCTAAGGCAGCTGCTCTTTTCACAGCTTCGATTAAGGCCTCTCCATTATAATCTTTAAAGGTAAAACCATTGCCCTGATCCCTGGCATAGTCCGTCACCGTATCTTTTAATCCTCCAGTCTCTCTCACTATCGGCACTGTGCCGTAGCGCATGGATATCAATTGTCCCAAGCCACAGGGCTCAAAATTAGAGGGCATTAAAAAGAAGTCTGCCCCGGCATAAATCTTTTTGGCCAGTTCAAAGTCATATTTTATTTCTACCGCCACCTGTTCAGGGTGCTTGCTGGCCAAGTAACGGAAGAAATTTTCATATTTCTCCTCTCCAGTACCCAGCAAAACAAATTGCATATCAGTAGCCAAAATATCCTCTGCTGCATATTGAATTAAATCCAGGCCCTTCTGCTCAACCAATCTAGTGATTATTGCCAGCATGTTTTTATCAGGGTCTACAGGTAAACCTAAAGTTTCCTGTAATTTTGATTTATTTTCCCTTTTACCTATCAGGTCAGGGGCAGCAAAATTAGCATAGACCTCACTATCAGTGGCTGGATTAAAATCCTGATAACTTATGCCATTGATAATCCCGGTTAAGTCATCACCGCGCATCCTAAGAGCATAATCCAATCCTTCACCATATTCCGCTGTTTTAATCTCTTCAGCATAGGTCTGACTGACAGTGGTTATTTTATCAGCATGCATAATCCCGGCTTTCATGAAATTAACTAGTCCATCATGCCTGATGCTACCATCATGCCAGTAACTATAATCAATCCCCAATACATCAGCAATGCTCTCAGGACCAAAGACTCCCTGATATTTAAGGTTGTGGATGGTATAAATAGTTTTTATATCCTGATAAAAACCATACTTTTTATAATTATCCTTTAACAGCACAGGTAACAGAGCTGTCTGCCAGTCATGACAGTGGATTATGTCCGGCTGAAAATTTATTTTTGGTAACATCTCTAATAAACCTCTTACAAACAGAGTGAATTGTACATGGCGGTCAGGATTATCATAGAGAGAATCTCTAAAAAAGTGTTTCTTGTTGTCAATAAAATAATGAGGAACTCCCTGGTGGATTAAGCGATTTACTCCAATATATTCATTGCGCCAGACCACATTGGTCCTAAAATGAATTAAATGTTCTAAACGACGGCGGTATTTTAAGGGTATTTGACTGTACTCTGGCAGAACAACTCGCACATCAAAACCCTGTTTTTTCAAAGCAGCTGGCAAAGAACCAGCAACATCACCTAGACCACCTGATTTAACAAAGGGAGCAGCTTCAGAACTAACAAATAAAATTTTTGGGGCTGACATATCAGCACCTCCAGATATCTACAGGATAAGTTAATTTTATTAAAATAAAAGATGACTGTCAAACCCCGGCAGCTTTTTCCCGATACATCTTGCAGGTTTTTCCCAATATATAAAGAAATAATATAATAAATACAGATTTAAATTTAGGAGAAATTTTCTTTCAGGAAGGAGCTCCAGCTATGACTGCTCATCTGCCTTCAAATTATGATCGGTATCTTTTTCACCAGGGAAGACATTTTCAATCATATAAATTCCTGGGGGCTCATCCAGGTTATCACCAGGGCAGCCAGGGGGTTCGTTTTACAGTCTGGGCCCCCAATGCCCGGGAAGTTAGTGTAATAGGTGATTTCAACGATTGGAATCCGGAACAAGATAAAATGGAAAGAATTAAGGAGTCAGGTCTATGGACACTTTTTCTTAATAGCGCCCGGGTCGGAGACAAATACAAGTTTTACCTCACAGGTCCCCAGAACTATACCAGAGTAAAGGCTGATCCCTATGCTTTTTATAGTGAAAAAAAGCCAAAAACTGCTTCTATCGTCACTGATCTCAATAAATACAACTGGCAGGACAATGATTGGCTAAAGAAGAGAAGGCAGACTAATATCTACAAGCAACCTATCTCCATTTATGAAGTCCATCCAGGCTCCTGGAAACGCGATAGCGAGGGAAATTGGTTGAACTATCGCCAATTGGCCAATAAATTGATTAAATATGTAACCGAGATGAATTATACCCATATTGAACTCCTTCCAGTGGCTGAGCATCCCTTTGATGGCTCCTGGGGATATCAGACCACTGGCTATTATTCAGTGACCAGCCGCTATGGTTCCCCGGAGGATTTTATGTATCTGGTGGACAAATGCCATCAGGCCGGAATTGGGGTTATAATAGACTGGGTGCCCAGTCATTTTTGCAAGGATGACCATGGTTTAAGAAAATTTGATGGTACTGAATTATATGAAAGTGCTGATCCCCTTAAGGCTGAAAATACCCAGTGGGATACATTAAACTTTGATTTTAACCAGTCTGAAGTCTGGAGTTTTCTGATCTCCAATGCTATTTTCTGGTTTGACAAATATCATATAGATGGCATTAGAGCAGATGCTGTAAGCAATATGCTCTACCTTAATTACGGCAAAGAAGATGGAGAATGGGTTCCCAATGAATACGGGGGAAATGAAAATATTGCTGCTATAAAATTTCTCCGCAAATTGAATGAAGAAGTCTTTGAGCATTATCCCGGGGCGATGATGATAGCAGAAGAATCCACCTCCTGGCCTCAGGTTACCGGCCCTGCCTATGTTGGTGGACTTGGCTTTAACTTCAAGTGGAATATGGGCTGGATGAATGATATGCTGGAATATATGGAATCAGACCCCATTTTTCGTAAATGGGAACACAATAAGCTCACTTTTTCCTTGATGTATGCCTATTCAGAGAATTTTATTCTCCCTCTTTCTCATGACGAAGTAGTCCATGGCAAAAAGTCACTGTTAGATAAGATGCCTGGTGATTACTGGCAGAAATTTGCTAACTTGAGACTCCTATTAGCCCATATGGTAGCTCATCCAGGAAAAAACCTGCTCTTTATGGGTGGAGAATTTGGTCAGTTTATTGAGTGGAATTACAAGCAGGAGTTGGACTGGTTTTTATTAGAATATGATAAACATCAAGCGCTCCAAAAATATTCAGCCAATCTTAATGAAATTTATCTGGCTCAGTCAGCCCTCTGGGAGCTTGATTACCAGGAAAAGGGCTTTAGCTGGATTGAACCCAATGATTACAGCCAGAGCATTTTGAGTTATATCCGCTATGATTCTGCTGGCAATCATCTTATAGTGGTCTTAAACTTCACTCCTGTGCCCCGCGATAATTATCGAATCGGCGTTCCTGCAGCAGGAAATTATCAGCTAATATTAAATAGCGATGCTCCTGACTACGGGGGCTCCGGTTACTGTGAACAGAAAATTTATTCTACTGAAAATAAAGAGTTCCACGGGCGGAACAATTCATTGAACCTAACTCTGCCGCCATTAGCAGCTCTTTATTTGCAACCTGTTTAATTCAGGCCATTCTTTAACCAGGCCAGTTTTTTAAAAAATCAGTCTGTTTGACTGCTCTATGCTCTTCCACAATTACTATCCAGGAGGGATAAAATGTCTAAAAAAGAAATAGTAGCTATGTTGCTGGCCGGAGGCAAAGGAACTCGCCTCGGAGTGCTAACGAAGAATATAGCCAAACCAGCTGTACCATTCGGGGCAGAATATCGTCTAATTGACTTTCCTTTGAGTAATTGTACCAATTCAGGCATTGATACGGTGGGTGTTCTCACCCAATATGAACCTTTAGTTCTCAATTCTTATATTGGCAATGGAAGTTCCTGGGATTTAGACCGCAGGGATGGTGGGGTCACTGTCTTACCCCCCTATTTGCGAGAAACCGGGGGTTCCTGGTATAAGGGGACTGCCGATGCTATCTACCAAAATATTAATTATATCGACCTTTACGACCCTGATTATATTTTAGTATTATCCGGGGACCATATTTATAAAATGGATTACTCCCGCATGTTAGCCCAGCACAAACAATGGAATGCTGAAGCTAGCATTGCCGTCATGGAGGTGCCCTGGGAGGAGACCAATCGCTTTGGAATTATGAATACCGATGACAAGTGCCAGATTAAAGAGTTTCAGGAAAAACCCGAGGAACCGAAGAGCAATTTAGCTTCTCTAGGAATATATATTTTCAACTGGCCCTTATTAAAGGATTATTTAGAAAGTGATGCTCAGAACGAAGATTCAGCCCATGACTTTGGCAAAAATATAATCCCGGCCATGCTCGGCGAGCAAAGAAAGGTCTTTGCCTATAACTTTGATGGCTACTGGAAGGATGTAGGAACTATTAAGAGTTACTGGGAGACCCATATGGATCTTTTGGCTGAAAAAAATAAAGGTTTAAATCTTTTTGACCGCAGCTGGGTTATTTCCAGTGTCAACCCCAACCGCCCGCCTCAATTTGTCAGCCGAACGGCCACTATTTCTCATTCCATGATTAACAAGGGAACTAAAATCTGTGGCAAAGTAGAAAATTCCGTTATTTTCTTTGGCGTCGAAATAGAAGAAGGGGCCGTGATAAAGGATTCAGTTATAATGCCAAATGTCACCATAGAAGAAGGCGCCTATGTCAACAAGACCATCATGGGCCAGGATTCTATTGTGAAAGACAATGCCCGTATTGGAGTAGGTGAAACTCAGGAATTTGATATTACAGTAATCGGCGAAGGAGAAACTATATCCAACGGCAAAATTATTGAACATGGGTCTGTCATCGGTTAATAAAATTAAAGGAGGTAACAGCTTATGAATAATGTAATGGGTATTATCAATAACAATCCCCAGGGGATTTCACTGAAAGAAATAACGGCCCATCGTTCTCTGGCTTCCACCCCTATTGCAGCCAGACATCGCTTGATAGACTTTCCCCTTTCTAATATGGTTAATTCGGGAATTAAAAATGTAGGTATCCTTCTGGAAAGCAGATTTCGCTCCCTGCTGGACCATATCGGTCCCGGAAAGGCCTGGGGTTTAGATACCAAACAGGACGGTCTTTTCCTTTTACCACCAGCCCATATCTATGGCAATAATCAAATCTATAAAGGGGATATTGAAAATCTCTATACTAATTTAGATTACTTACATCGCTCCACCCAGGAGTATGTAATAGTTGCCTACCCTTTTATAGTCTGTAACCTTAACTATCGCAAGGCTTTCAATCACCACATTAAGACTGGAGCAGATATAACAGTTATCTATAAAGATTTAGAAACGATGCACCGCGATTCTCACTACACCACTATTAAAACTGATAGTGAAGAAAAAGTTCTCGATATGAAAGTTAACCCTGATACCCGCAAAGAAACTCGGGTCTCCCTGAAAAGATATATCATGAAAAAGGATATTCTTTTAGAGATAATCGATAATTGTGTATCCACTGGTCAATGGGATTTTGAAAAGAATGGCATAGCTTCTCATCTAAGTCATTATGATGTCAGGGCCTTCCCAGCCTTTGATTATATCGCTATCACCGGTTCAGTGAGCGAATATTATCGCAGGAATATGGAAATGCTTCAACCTGATATCTTTAATAATCTTTTTGAAGGTATCGGTCCAATCTTTACCAAGCCCAAGGATGAAGCAGCCACCAAATACACCACTAATTCAAAGGTTAACAATCTTTTAGCAGCCAATGGCTGCTATATTGATGGAGAAGTGGAAAGCTCTGTTCTTTTCCGAGGAGTAAAAATTCACCACGGGGCCAGGGTGAAAAATTCTATCATCATGCAGAAATCTGAAGTTAAAGAGAATGCTGTTTTGGAGAATGTTATTATCGATAAGAATGTGCGCATAAATCCAGGTAAAGAGTTGCGAGGGGATCCAGCTTTTCCTTTAATAATTGAAAAGGGTTCGGTGATATAAGGTTAAAAATCCTTAATTAAAAAGAGCCGCCCTTCTCTAAAAAGAAAGAGAAGGGCGGCTGCAATTGATTTGTTTAAAAAAGTATTTTTTAAGCTCACTCATCCCTTTATTCCTCGCTATAAAGGACCATCACGCTATGGGGGGGAACATCCACCTCGGAGCGAGTAAAGCTCTGCAATACATCAATACCAGCTTTATTATCATCTACTACCACATTGTAAGTCTTCTTCTCCTCTAAATCAATATTAACCCATTCCCACCAGGCATTATATATTACCACAATCTCATGCCAGGGGTCTCCACCAGCATGGGGGCCCAGACGGAAAACTATTATCCCTTCAGGCGATTGGGCGAATTTTAAATATTTTTTTATGCTCCGAGCTCGAGGCAGGCGAAAGGCAGGATGGTTTTTTCTTAAATTAATAAGTCCTTTATAATAATGGAAAACATCCTGATACTTACTCTTTCTATTCCATTTTAAAGCATTAATATCATCACCGGCCTTATAGGAGTTGTCATGGCCATATTTAGTCCTGAGAAATTCTTCTCCGCCCTGCATAAAAGCTATCCCCTGAGAGGTCATAATAATAGCTTGAGCCATCTTATCAAGATAAGCCCAGGTCCGAAGGGAGTCATTGGGGCAGGACCTGGCTAATTTATCAAAGAGAGTTAAATTATCATGGCAGCTAACATAATTTATTACTTCCCCGGGGTCCTTAGCAAAACCTTTTAACTTTTTATTATACTTTATCTCCCCTACCACGCCTCTTTTAACCTCAGAATAGAAATCAGACCAGCCACTGGCAAAACCGGAATCATCGCCATCATTGCTACCTTTAATGGCATTGCGAAAATCATCATTAAAGACAGCTATCCCCGTCCCCCTTTGCTGACCCTTGACTAATAATTTTTCCTCAGCCAGTTGGGGGGGCAGAGCATACCAGGGCTCACCATAGAGCAGAATATTGCTATTTATTTTCTGCAATCTCTCCTTTACAGCCAACATGGTTTTTTTATCTATTAACCCCATGAGGTCAAAGCGAAAACCATCAATATGATATTCTTCAGCCCAGTATGATACTGAATCAACGATAAATTTACGGGCCATTTCTTTCTCTGTAGCAAATTCATTACCCACTCCCGAACCATTGGCTATTTCCCCCTCTGGAGTATGGCGATAAAAATAGCCCGGAGCTATCTTGGTAAAGGGTGACTCTTCTGTATAATAGGTATGGTTATATACCACATCCATAATAACTCCTATATTACGGTTATGGAGTGCCTGTACCAGTCTTTTAAGCTCTCTGATGCGAGAAAAATCAGCTGGATTACTGGCATAGGAGCCCTCAGGAGAATTATAAAAATAGGGGTCATAACCCCAATTATAATCCTCAGGATCATTGTCATCAACGGTAGCAAAATCAAAAACAGGCAGCAACTGGACGTGTGTTATCCCTAGCTCTTCTAAATGGTCTATCCCGGTACTCAAACCCTGATAGTTGCTGGTCCCGCCCTCGGTAAAGGCTAAATACTTACCTTTATTTTCCATCCCCGAGTCTTTATGCATACTAAAATCTCTAATATGGACTTCATAAATAACTGACTCTAGTTTATTTATTTCAGGTCCTTTATCTTCCTGCCAGCCAGGAGGGTCAGTTTTGGATAGCTCCACTATCAATCCCCGCTTGCTATTGGTCCCCACCGCTTTAGCCCAGGGATCTACAGTCCTTACCAGAGAGCCCTCTCTCTCGATTTCTAAGATATAAAACTTACCATGGAGATTTTCTTCCTGCCAGGCCGACCATTTATTTTTTGCAACCTCCATCAATTCAATGGTGGTAACAAAATTCCCCTCTTCCTCTGATGCTATTTTCACTGTTACTCTTTCTGCATTTTTTATCCAAAAATAAAAATAGGTGATACCCTTTTCCACCCAGATGCCAGGCATCGATTTATGACAAAAATTAAGTTGATGATTTCTTTTATTAGCAATCACTAGAGTGTCTTCACCTCTCAATGAATTTCCTCCTTAAAGAAAAAGTTATTAATTAATATATTCTGATTTTGTAACCAATTTCCTTTTTTATTTTACTTAAAAGTAATAATAAGTTATAATAGGATTAAATATATTTGTTTAATTGATTCTTTCTGAGGAGGATTATTACTGATAATGAATTTGAAAAACAAAACAAAGGTTGCTTATTTCTGTATGGAATTTGGTCTGCATGAAGATTTTCGTATTTATTCTGGTGGTTTAGGTGTTTTAGCTGGCGATACCATGAAGGCGGCTAAAGATATGGACCTGCCAGTAATCGGAATTGGGATAATGTGGAATAAGGGTTATACCCGCCAGCTAATAGATGATTATGGACGACCCTATGATAACTATGCTCCTAAAGATCAGAACTATAAACATGTTAGCGATACTGGCATCAAAGTTTCAGTCAAAGTTAAAGATAAAGATGTTACCTGTAAAGTTTGGAAAGTTGATAAGTTCGACAATAAACCTATATATCTTTTGGATACCAATCTCGAAGAGAATGAAGATATGAAATGGATAACTGATAGGTTATATATGGGTTCCTCTGAAGAAAGGATTGCACAGGAGATAGTTCTGGGTATTGGAGGAATTAGAGCTATACGCAAATTAGACTTAGATATTGATATCTATCACTTCAATGAAGGTCATGCCGCTCTTGCCGGCACAGAGTTGATTAGAGAATTGATTAATCAAGGCTATGACTTCTCTGAAGCCTGGAAAAAAATACGGCCAAAAATTGTTTTTACCACCCACACTCCTGTTGAAGAGGGTAATGAATCTCATCCCATTGAAAATTTAAAGGATCTAGGAGCTTTTAATGGCCTTACTCAGGAAGAGATGGAGCAGATAGGTGGAAATCCCTTTAATATGACTGTGGCCGGGCTCCGCCTGGCTTCCAGGGCTAATGGAGTGGCCCGTCTCCATGGTATTACTGCCCGAGATATGTGGAAACATGTTGACAACAGTGCTCCTATTCTCTCCATAACCAATGGAGTCCATCGACCAAGCTGGGTCGATGAAAGAATGCTGGAGGTATTATTTAATAAAAATAAAATAGCCAAGCTCCACCAGGAAAACAAAAAAGAACTGCTTAAATATATAGAGAAGGAAAATGATCAGAAATTAAATCCCGACCGGTTGTTAGTGGGTTTTGCTCGTAGAGCAGCCAGTTACAAGAGGCCTGATATGGTCTTCTGGAAAATAGACCGCATCAGACATCTTTTAGAGGAGCAGAAAATTCAGTTTGTTTTCTCTGGCAAAGCTCACCCGGAAGATAATGTCGGTAAAGATATTATCGCTCATATAGTCTCTATATCTCGCAAATTCCCTCATAGTGTGGCCTTTTTAGAGGATTATAATATTGAAATCGGAAGATTGATGACCAGAGGTTGTGATGTCTGGTTAAATAATCCTCGGCGACCGCTGGAGGCCAGTGGTACTTCTGGAATGAAGGCAGCGATGAATGGGATATTAAACTTCAGCACCTTAGATGGCTGGTGGTCAGAAAATTGTCAGCATGGGATCAATGGCTGGCAATTTGGAGATGGTTATGTAGGTGAAGGCCAGGATGATCATGACCTCCATGCCCTTTATGAAGTTCTTTTAAATGAAATAGTCCCCACTTACTACGAAGATCGCGAAAAATGGTTGATGATGATGCAGTACAGCATCAAAACAACTAAGGATAAATTCTCCGCTCAAAGAATGCTTAAAAATTATTATGAGATGCTTTATCAGATTTAGAGGCTGACAAAATCCCAGCTGCTGGATTTAAGCAGTTGGGATTTCTTTATTTTAGGCTTAATCTTTAAACAAAATAGACAAAATCAAGGCTGTTTCAGCACCTTAGTCAACTAACATATTGCTGGCCAGCTCCTGGCTTACTTCCTGACCCTGAAAATATTTAACTATCTGCAGAGCAAAGGGCAGGGCTGTCCCTGGACCCCGAGAGGTTATAATATTGTCATCCTCAACTACAGGCTTATCATCCTGGTAATCATAGCCTGTAAACTCCTGAGCAAAACCGGGATAACTGGTGAAACTTATATTTTCCAGCACTCCAGCCGCCTTTAATACCAGAGGCGCAGCGCAAATGGCACCCACTAATTTTTCCTGAGCCGCAAATTCCTGGATTAAATTTAAAACTCTCTTTTCCCGTCGCAGGTTTTCAGTACCAGGCATACCTCCTGGCAGCACAAGGCCGGCAAAAACCCTGTGATTTATATTTTTTAATCTCTGGTCAGCCTCAATTTTAATTCCATGAGCACCCTTCACCGTTATTTCGCCTAATCCGGCACAGATGACCTTTAAATCCGCTCTTCTTAGAACATCAATGATCGTTACCGCCTCTATCTCCTCAAAGCCTCGCGCTAAAGGCACTACTATTTTCGTCATTTTTATCTACCTCCCGGAGAATATTTTATTTACCCTTAATGCCGACAAAATCTAATGACAGCAATAATCAGTCCTGACCATCTTCTCTAAACGACTAGCTTCCTGCTTTAACAATACCTCTCCTCTATTTTTGATCTTTTCAATTACCGAAAGCAATTCCTCTTCAGGCAGCCCCTGAGTCCCTGTCTCTTGCAAAGTATAAAGAGCATAATAAACAATCCAGACCTGCTGTCTCTCCTGCAGAAGAGTAAAGGCAAATTCTCGAGCCTTCTCCCTGTCAATTTCTAAATAAAGAGCCAATTTGAAACGAGAGTTTATACCTCGAAAATCTTCTGTCAACTCCAGATCCTTCTCCAGGCGGGGAATTAACTTTTCCCCTTTATCAGGTATGGCCCGGCCAATTTTTTCTGCTATTCTTTCGGGATCCACCTCATTTTTGCTCAAGAGCTGCTGCAAAGTGAGCACTAAAAACTCCTCTGTCTCCTGCTGCCAGAAGTTAGTCCAAACTTTATTTTCCAGGGGCAGAGAAAAACTGCGCTGGGCAAATTGTAATTTTTCTTCTTGAGAAAAATCAGCAAGATTACTCTGGATATGGGGCCAGTGTCTGGCCTTGGCCTTTTTAGCCACTTGAAATAATTCCCGCCCTTTATCAATTTTTTCAAGGGATTTAAGGTAACGATAATCCTGCAGATACTTACCGGCAAAAAACAAAAGCAGGGCTCCATTTAGCAGTAATAAATAAAATAACCGGGTGTGCCAGTAATTTGCTGGAGCCAGGGAGCGTAAAAATTGTTCTCTTCGAAATAAGCCACTTCCCAGTAAACCCTCTTCAAAAAGATAATCATCAATAGAAGTGGTGGCAGACCTAACCTCAGCAATTAACTGCTCTGATGATAGCTCCAGTCCCCTAGCAGCTGCTACTTCAGCAATTGCTCCCACCACTCTTGGGGCAGCAAAGGAGGTCCCTGTGGAGCGATAGGGGTTTAAAGAATAAGAACTAAATTCTGAAGGCAGATATCTAGTAATATCACCGGAAGCAGCCAGATCAACCTGTTCCCCGTAGCTGGCATAGGGGGCAACCCTCCGGCTGGTAGCAGCTGTTACCGCTAAAACAGAGTCATATTTAGCAGGATAAAAAACCTGTTCATCTCCACTATTGCCGGCTGCAGCAACGACTATCACCCCTAATTCTTTTAAATCTCGAAGCAAGCTTTTCTCCTCTTCCTCTGCTACGGAAAAGGCTAAACTGATATTCACCAATATCCTGGTATCTTCTTCGCTAATAGCATAATTTTTTATATCCCTGAGGTGATTTATTACGTTGACCCGGTTTCTTTCCGGACCCCCGGCAGAAATCTCCAGAGTATAGATATCAGCTTTAGCCCTTCCCTTAGTATCGGCAATTATATCCCGCACCAGTTGACCATGGCCAGGGAAAGCCTGTAAAGTTCTTCCTGATCCTCTAGCAGGAACTGGCCTGAAATCACTATCAATAACAAAAATGCTCACTGGATGCTCTTCTGGAGTGGTAAGGAGATATAAAGGGAGTAAAAGAAACAAAGATAATAGTAAAAGAACCATTCCTTTCTTCATGCTTCCTACTCCCCCTTTTTATTATAAATTTCCTGACAATTGAGCCTGATATAAAGGTGAAGATTTTTCCAGTTCTTTTAAATCCACCCTATTTATAATCCTGGCAGCAGCTTCTCCTGCTCTTTTAATTATCTCTGTCTCATTCACATTGGTTAGCTCTCTATCCTGCAGGATATACTGGCCTGCAACTAAAACATCCTTAACTTCACTACCCCGGGCCGAATAGACCAGATTGGGAACCAGGTTGCGCAGCGGTTGCTCCAGAACGGGGTTTAAAGAGGCCTGATTTAAGTCAATAGTAATTATATCGGCATATTTGCCAGCCTTTAAAGAACCTACCCTGTCCTCTACCCCCAGGCAACGAGCTGCATCAATGGTAGCTAAACGCAAAACCTGCCAGGCCGGTAAAGGCAGTGGACTCTCCTTTTTGATTTTGTTAAAAAGAGCGGTGAGCTTCATCTCATTAAACATATTGTTGCAGTTATTACCAGGAGCCTGGTCAGAGCCCAAAGCCGCCTTGCTGGAAACCTCTAAAAATTCCTGCAGGGGAGGAACTTGACCATCGATAATTCCAATACTGCCAGAGCAGATAATTAATCCTGCCCCGCTTCGAGCCAGGGTAATTGTTTCTTCCCTATTAGCTTCAGTCAAATGCACTGCCCTTAAAGAAGAATTTAGCAGACCCTGCCGGGCTAACCAGGGTATGGTTCGACTGTCATAACGCTTAAGCATCTGATTATGCTCTCTTTTACCCTGAGCCACATGCATGTGAATACCGGTATTAAATTTTTCGGCTTGCAAATAAACCTTTTCTAATAACTCCTGGGATAGCATGTCCGGGGCCTGGGGTCCTAAGAAAAAATCTATGGTAGCAGGGATATCATCCTTTTTTAGCCACTCCAGTGCTTCCTGTAAGTCTTCCTCTCCTTTTTGCCGGTCCAGGGAATAAAGAGAACCAGGTGTTGAATCCTGCTTCTCAGCCAGTTCGTTAATTGTTTTGGCCAGAATAGCTCTAGTGCCAAAATTTTTGTGCTGGTTCACCATGCCGGCCAGATTACTGCCAAAATCAGCAAATAGTGTCGTTCCACTCCTGACAGCTTCCAGAAGATTAAGGGCAGTACCGGCCTCCTTAGCCTCTTCATCTAAATGTTGCGAAAAGGGCCAGAGTCCTCTCTCCATCCAGTCAGTTATATCCTGGGCCACCCCCCTGAGCAAGGCAATTTCAGTATGAATATGACTGTCAATTAATCCAGGCAGCAGTAATAAATCCTCACCACTGATCTTTTTCTCGGCTTTATAATTTGCTACCACCTCTGCTGAATCACCGATAACAGCAATTTTATCTCCCTTTATCCCCAGGGCAGCTTCAGAGCGATACCCTACTCCATCTCCTTCCATAGTTAACAGCCTGGTGTTGTAAAATAACAGATCTAAAGCCAATAGCATGCCTCCTAAAAAATAACAATTTTTAGTAACGCAAAAGCTCTAAATTTTATCAGCTACCAGAAGATAATAACGCTCATTTAAGATCCGACTGTACTCCAGTTTAAGTCCTACCTCTCTGATAACTTTTTCTAAACTCTCAAAGTCCAGACGGTGCTCTAAAGCCGGTCCTTTATCCATTTCCTTTTTCCTCCAGTCGATCACCAGCAGACGAGCCTGATCTTTTAAGAGAGGCAGGTAGCACTCTAAAAAGTCCGCTGGTTCTTCAACTTCATGAAGAATATTTGCCATCAACATCATATCGCCTCTGGCCGTTAATTGTTCTTCAATTTCAGTCCCACAGGTGCCGCCTTCACCTACCTGATAGGTCTTAATATTATCAAGAGCCCGCTCCTGCATCCGTTCCTTTAAATCATCTAACATCTCCTGGGAAATATCAAAGGCATGGACCTCACCTGCAGCTCCTACAATCTGAGCTGCTGGCAAAGAAAAATAGCCATTGCCACAGCCTACATCTAAAAAAACCTGCCCCTCCTTTAGGCCACAGGCCTGGAGTATCCTCTGGGCTGGAAGAATTCTTTCTCGCTCTTTTGAGTGAAGTTTATCCCGATTAGCTGGATTAAAAACCTTTGCCATATCAGCCACCTCCAATTAAAGCTAGACTTTAAGTCAACTTCTCTTCTTCACTGAGCACCTCATTCATACTGCCTGTCCGATATCCCTCTAAATCAAGAGTAATGTAGGTATAACCAAGCTCTTTGAGTTTAGCTACTATCTCCTCCCTTTTAGTTAAGAATATCTCCATATCCTCAGGCAAGACCTCAATCCGAGCAGTATCATTATCGTGATGCCTAACTCTAAGCTGCTTAAAGGCAAAATCTCTTAAAAACTTCTCCGCTGCATCAACTCTCAGCAATTTCTCTGAGGTTATTTTATCACCATAGGGAAATCGGGAAGAAAGACAGGCAAAGCTGGCTTTATCCCAGGTAGGTAGTTTGAGTTTTTTCGATAACTTACGAATATCTTTCTTGTTTAATTTAGCTTCAAGTAAAGGGCTGCGGATTGATAATTCTTTTAGAGCTTTTAACCCCGGGCGATAATCATCTATATCATCATAATTTGACCCATCTAGTACAGTGGTGATATTTCTCTTTTGAGCCACCTCTTTCACTTCATTAAACAACTCTTTCTTACAGTGATAGCAGCGGTCCGGTGAGTTTTGAGCGAAATTTTCGCTAGCTAATTCTTCCGTGTAGATCAAAACCTGTTCTACTCCTATCTCTGCAGCTATCTCCTGGGCTTTTTCCTGCTGCTCCTGGGGGTAAGTCTCTGACTTAGAGGTGACGGCTATAACCCCCTCGGTTAAAATATCAGCAGTTACCTTTAAAAGCAAAGTGCTATCTACTCCTCCAGAAAAGGCCACTGCTGCACTATCTAGCTCCGCTATAATTTCTTTAAGATCATGATATTTTTTCTCCAATTGCTGGTCTTTAAAGGATAAAGATTCTATGTTTACCATTTTATTTCCTCCAATCAAAGGCCTGAGTTTAAATTATTTGTTTCTTTTAAAAGTTTATATCCTGACTCTCTTAATTTATATTATATAATATCAAAAATCCTCTTTAGATAAAACACCTGCCTGCCAGACTCCTCTGACATGCCAGTCAGCAGAAAAAGCCACTAAATCAGCCCTTTTCCCTGCTGCTATCTCACCGGTAGTTTCTAGTAAGTCCAATTTGCGAGCAGGATTGGTGCTGGCCAATTGCCAGGCCTGCTGGAGATTTAAATCTGTCTCCTGGTAGAACCTCTTGACGGCCTCCAGCATTGAAATGGTACTACCTGCCAGCTGCTTTGACTCCTTAAGACGGGCTTCCCCCTCTTTGATCTGGACCTTTAAACCGCCTAATTCATACTGCCCATCCTCCATCCCGGCTGCTCTCATGGCATCGGTTATCAAAATTATCTGCTCTAAGGGTTTTACCCTCCTAACCAGCCTTAAAATTGCCGGGTGCAGATGAATTCCATCGGCTATCAGCTCCACAGAGATTTTATCATTATCTAAACAGGCCCCCACTGTACCTGGTTCTCGGTGATGCAGACCTAACATGCCATTGAAAAGGTGGCTGGCATGGTTGATACCGCTGCTAAAGGCCTGCTGCATAGTTTGATAATCGGCCTTGCTGTGGCCAGCGGCAGCAATTATTTCCTGCTCTTTAAGTATCTTCAGCAGACTAAAAGCCCCCTCTATTTCTGGAGCTAGAGTGACTATCTTCAATAAATCTTTTAGTTTACTTTGCCAGCAAGAAAATAATTCTGGAGAATAGCTTTTAATATGAGCCGGGTTTTGCGCTCCGGCCTTTTCCCTATTGATGAAGGGTCCTTCTAAGTGCACCCCCAAGAGATTGGTATCTGGATTTTTTTCCCTGTAATCTTTAATATTATCCAGGACCCTGTGAAGCTTTTCATTGTCAGCAGTTAAAGGAGTTGCCAGGTAACCTGTCACTCCCTGCCGCAGCTTATAATCAGAGATGGCAGCAAGAGCCTTAAAGCTACCATCCATAACGTCATAGCCCTTAGCGCCATGAATATGAATATCTATTAAGCCAGGCCCCAGATAATCACCGGCCAGATCGATTTGTTTATTCTTAAGCTCACTTTCCTGACAATATTTTTCGGGAGGAAGACCACTTCCATAGTCTTCAATTTTCCCTCCGGCTATTAAAAGCCAGCCCTTGGCCGGAAAAATCTCCGGAGTCAGCAGACGAGCTCCAGTTATTAAAGTTTTCATAGTAATATCCTCTCTTATAAAGTAATATTTTATTCCTTCAACCCACTTCCAGTAAGGGGAATAACTACAGGCTCAGGGATTGAGTTGTTCTGCTGGCAAAACTTCTTCATTCCTGCCCAGGCCACAGCAGCAGTGGATTCTATATATATACCTTCTCGCCCTAAATATTCCCGGGCCGCTATTATCTCCTGCTCATCAACGACTACTACCTCTCCTTGAAATTTTTCCACCACTTCCTTCATTTGAGTTAACCTTGGAGGAGCAGGGATTGCTATTCCTGAAGCTACAGTATCAGTAGTAAGTTTAGAAATATCAAGGGCTTTTTGCTTAAATAATCGATAAAGGGGAGCACATTTTTTGCTCTGCACAGCAATTATTTTAGTATTTACTCCTCTTTCCTCTAACCCCTCTGCCACTCCCAGCAACAGCGAGCCATTTCCTGCAGGCAGAAAAAGAGTCCCTGGCTCACCAAAATCAGCCAGAATCTCTTCCGCTAAAGAGCTAACACCGGCTATAAAAAGGGGATTATAAATATGAGAAGCATAGACCTTCTTTTTAGCTTCCCTTTGTACCCTTTGCATAACTTTCTGCCGGTCACCGGCTATAGGGCGAATTTTAGCTCCATAAGCCGATATCTGCCTCACTTTAGAGCTGCTGGTATTCTCAGGCAGAAAGATCTCACAGTCTATATCCGCTGCCGCGGCATAGGCAGCAATAGCAGCCCCGGCATTACCAGAAGAATCTTCTATAATTTCTTTAACCCCCTGTTCCTTTAAAAGGCCCAGCATCAACCGAGCTCCGCGGTCTTTAAAAGAACCGGTGGGCTGATAGTAGTCAAGTTTAAAGGCAACCTGATAACCCTGGTGTTTATGGTGATAAACCGGTGTTTTAACTTCCCCTAGCGAAAGTTCCGTAGTTAAATCCGAGCTTTTTTTGTTAAGCTGAAAAAAACCCCCGCAGTTGCAGAGAAAATTTTTGCCAGCCATATCATAATAACTGTCACACTGAGGGCAGTAATATTTTAACTCTTCTCTTTCAGGACTATCTTTAAAGCTGGTCATTCTACTGAGGACCCTTTAATTTTGATGGGTTCTCCTAGGGGCCGTCCTGCCAGAAAAATAAATTGAGCTTCGGCAGAACTGCTCTCTAACTCCAGTGAAGAGCCGGCAGTTAATAAATAACCTTCGTCTTTTTTAATGGTAACAGGAAGAGACTCTGCCGTAAGCTCTCCGGCCAGGAGATAGATTACCCCCTGGTGCTCCGGGCTCAGTTGAATATTAAAGCGACCTGTTTCTTTTATCTTTACCTCTTGAAAAATAACTTCGGTCTTAAGCTTTAAAGGAGAACCAGGCCCCACAATAGTCCTGACATCTAAATTATCCTGTTTTTGCCGGGGAATATCTTCGGGGTTAAGCTTTTGATAACCGGGCTCTGATTCCTTCTCAGGCTTAGGAATATTAATCCATAACTGTATCCCTCTGCTGAGCCCCTCTCCTCCAGGGGCCTCGGAATGAACAATACCCCTGCCAGCATTAAAGGCCTGAACTCCGCCAGTGGGAATTTCTTCTTCATTGCCTAAATTATCACTATGGAGAAAGGAGCCTTCCAGCATATAGGTTATGGCTTCAAAGCCTCTGTGCTCATGGGGAGCAAACTCATTAGGAGGTTCCACATAAAAATGGTCTAAGAGCACAAAGGGATCAAGATAATTAAAACTATTGCTTGGAAAAAGCCTTTTGACCTCTGCTCCCTCTCCTTCAGGTTTTAAAGCACTGACAATCTTTTTGTTTTTCTTCAGCATTTTTTCCACCTCTCCAATTAATTTATTTTACCTCGATTAAAAGATATGATATCATAGATTGGGAGTACAGGAGGGATAAAATGACAACCTGGCGTTTAATTACCTATCAAGATTACGATGGTTTTAAAAATATGGCCATCGATGAAGCAATTATGAAAAGCCACAGCCAGGGACAAAGTCCGCCAACTTTAAGGTTCTATGGCTGGGATCCCCCTGCTCTTTCCCTGGGTTATTTTCAAAAACTGGAAAAACGCATTGATCTTAAAGCCTGTCAGACTCAGGGTATCGACGTGGTGAGAAGATTGACTGGCGGTCGGGCTATATTACATGACCAGGAGCTAACTTATAGTTTAACTATCAGGGAAGATTTAAACCTTCTGGACTCTTCCATCATTAAAAGCTACCGCCAAATAAGTCAGGGACTGGTCAAGGGACTGAAAAAGTTAGGTTTAGCTGTTACTTTAGAACCCCGTAAGAACGGTCAAAAATCACCAAAAGGAAAGTCAGCTGCCTGCTTTGATACCCCTTCCTGGTATGAGGTAGTGATAGAGGGCAAAAAGTTGATTGGCAGTGCCCAGACCAGAAAAGAGGATACTATTTTACAGCATGGTTCCCTGCCCCTTAATATTGATGCTGAACTTATTTTTTCTCTCTTTAAAATTTCTTCCCCCCAGCGTCGACAAAGATTGATCGATATCTTCAATCAGAAATCTACTGCTTTAGAGGAGCACCTGACAGAAGATGATGAGCTCACAATAGAAAGGTTACAGGATTGTCTGGTAGCAGGGCTGGCAGAGCATTTTAAGGTGGATATCCAGCCTGGTTCATTGTCGGCGAAAGAGGAAAATCTGGCAGAAAAGTTAAGCAAGAATAAATATAGTCAATCTGAATGGACGGCCAGAAGATAGGCTGATAATATTTTAAGTTGAGGTGCAATATCATGACTAAAAATAACAGGCGCAAACGGCTACCTGACTGGTTAAAGAATAAGGATTTGCTCCAGCAGGGTATGCACACCACCAAAAACCTATTACAGGGGCTGGATTTAAATACTGTCTGCCAGGAAGCTCGCTGTCCTAATATTGGAGAATGTTATGCCAAAAAAACAGCTACCTTTATGATTTTAGGGAATAACTGTACAAGAAATTGTAAATTTTGTGCCGTAGAATCGGCTCCACCTACTGAACCCGACCCTGAAGAACCAGAACGAATTTTAGCAGCGGTAAAGAGATTAAAACTAAAGCATGTAGTAATAACATCAGTCACTCGCGATGATTTGCCTGACGGTGGTGCTGAACAATTTGTTAAGACTATTAAAAAATTACGTTCCTATGACGATAAGTTGACTATCGAAATTTTAACACCTGATTTCCAGCACCAGAGAAAACCGCTGGAAAAAATAATTGCTGCCAGACCAGATATATTCAATCATAACATTGAAACGGTACCAGAACTTTATTCTGAAGTAAGGCCAGAGGCCAACTATCAGGGCTCTTTACAGGTTCTGGCCACCGTAGCCAATAGCCCGGCAGATATCTTAACTAAATCGGGTTTAATGCTGGGTTTAGGAGAAACAGAAGAGCAATTATATCAGGTTTTTCGTGATTTAAGGGAAGTAAATTGTGATATCCTGACATTGGGTCAGTATCTGCAGCCAACCAGGGCCAATATTGCCGTCCGGGAATATATTAACCCCAAAAAATTCCAGGAATATAAAGAACAAGCTCTCACCTATGGTTTTAAAGCTGTAGCTGCCGGCCCCCATGTCAGAAGCTCTTATTTAGCTGAAGAGCTCAGTCAAAATATCACTGTTTAAAGTGAATTCCTAAAATAAAATCTAAGTTAATAAGAGGGGTATCCTTGAGGATACCCCTGCTAATATTTTATATTATAGAGCTATTTGCTGGCTCGAAATAGATCCAAAAATCTATCTTCATATTGCCGGTAAACTCCCCAGCGATCTAGTTCCTTTTTTAAAGTTGCAGGCTTTGCCTCACCGGCTTTAACCTTGCTGAAAAGACGTTCTATCTCGTCTTTAGCAGCTATTGGGAGCCCTTCAATGGTTCTGGTAACTCGAACCTGCCCACCCTTTCCTCGGGTTAAATAACCCTGTTCTTCCATTTCTGGCAGATGGGCTTCACTGGCACTTTCCGCAATGAATTCTTCCACAAACTTCATTAAAGAGACATCCCAGAGCTCTTCTAAACCTGATAATATGACTGTCAAAAACCTATCCTCTTCAGAGCTTTCTCTCTCCAGCCTTTCAGCCGTCTCTTCGATAGTCTTGCTCACCGTCTCTACGCTATCAACCTTTTGCTGAAAGCTCATTTTATATATTAAACTGGCTAAATCAGGTTTGCTCTTAGCTATCATCTCCAGAGCCTGTCTTGCTTCATCACTGAAACCCTCAGCCTTCATAAGATATCCCGGTGTTATTAGTTTAGGTTTATCCCAGGTTATCCAGCCTTCTCTAATTCTGGTTTCAGGCCCTTCTTCGGGATAAACTTCCAGATAAGCTGGCTCTGTTAGGACATAGTAGTGCAGACTAGTTTTCCCCTGGCTGGAAAGAAGTTCATCAGGAGATTTAAATATTTCTGTCTGCTCAAGAGCTCGTTTTATTTTATCTTGATTTGACATTATTATCACCTCTCTATCCTTAATAATTTTACTAAAATTTTATTAAGGCTTTACTCTAACTAAATTGATCTCAATCTAAGCTGCCTCAGCTTTTAAAATTTGTAATGATCTCCCTTTCAAATTCTGCTAATTTATTTTTGAAGCTCTCATCATCTTTTTTGACTTCGTCGTCTTTAACTGATAGAAAAGCCAGGGGTTCCTGACCTGCTATCTTCTTAAATTGCTTCTTAGAACGACCACTACCTCCTCCAGCATGGGTAACAAAGAAAGCTAGTCTGGGTAATACTTCACTGTTGCCCAGCAGAAAAGTTCTTATAGCCGGAGTTATAGAAGCCGCCCAGATAGGGCTGCCTACCAAAACAAGGTCATATTCCTCTAAATTATGAGAAAACTGATTGATCAAAGTCACATTTGCCGTCAAGGCATCAAAACTGGCCTTCAGGAGATAAAGAAAACCTTCTCTCTTCTTCTGGTCTTCAATTTGAAGAATATCAGCAGTAAAGTTCTCCTGAAGCTTGCCGGCCAGTTCTTTTGTTGTATTGGTTCGAGAATAATAAACTATTAGAGTCTGCAAAGTATCACTCACCTTTTAATAAGGCATCCAAGGGTTTTTTGGAAATTTATTGTTGCTAGTATTATATTAGTAACTGGAGAGAAAAGCAAGCTTAATACTGCAAATTATCAAATTAAATTAGTTAAAAACACAATAATAGCAAAAAGCAGCAGAGAAAAAAGCGCTCCCTGAAAATATCTCTTCCAGCTTAAAGAAGTTCTAATAACGGCATGAAGATTTAATATAATAAAATAAATTGATATTATAGCTATAATCAATCCCGTCGATATATCGTAATAATTAGCTATTAAAAATTCTGCCTGAGATAAGAAAGTATCTGGAGCAGCCATCGCCAGTATATAGGATATCATTCGATAACCAAGGGGAAAAAATAAAAAACCCAGCAGGTATCTACTACCTGATAATAAGATTATAACATAAAATAGAGTCACCTGAAATATCAAGGCCATTAATCTGCCACTGGAAATAAACATAGCATCATATTCTGAATCTATATCTTCCCCGGCCTGGGTATTTAAAAATTCAAATTCCATTTCATAGCCCAGGGCTGAACCAGCTAAAAACAGACCTATCTCCGTCAAAAGTAGAGTGGCTAGTACAGCAATTAAAATTATTAAGAAAAATAATTTGAGGGAAACTCCTTTCCGATAAAATTCCATGATTTATTCCCCTTCCAACACCTGCCTTAGTTCCTGGTTGATAAACCTATTCCCGGCCACTATCTCAGCGGCGTTATATTGAATCTCTTCTCCTGAAAAATTAGTGACAACTCCCCCGGCCTCACTGATTATTAAAGCACCGGCGGCAATATCCCAGGGAGAGAGCCTGACCTCCCAAAACCCGTCAAAAACACCTCGAGCCACCTGACAGAGATCAAAGGCTGCCGAGCCCGTCCGTCTTATCCCCCCCACCAAAGGCAAAACTTGAGAAAACATGTCAATAATATCCTGAGAATTGCTCTGATGGTCATAGGGAAAGCCCGTAGCAATTACCGCCGTCGACAGATCCTTATTATCTTTAAGTTCCATCTTTTCACCATTTATAAAACTCCCCCCCTGACGCTGGGCCTCATACATCTCCTCTAACATGGGAATATATACCACAGCCTTATCAAGCTTGCCATCTATTATAAAGGCAAGGGATATTCCAAATATATGAAAACCATGGACATAATTAACTGTACCGTCCAGAGGGTCAATAATCCACCATCTGCCAGTTTCTAAGCTATCTCCAGTGATATTCCCGCTCTCTTCGGCCAAAATTTTGTCGGCAGGAAAATTATTTCTGATTTTATTTAACAAAATTTTCTCTGATTTCTGATCAACCTCTGTCACCAGGTTTATCTTTTCTTTTTTATTACTTACTTTATATGTGCTGCGAAAATAATCTCTTTGCAACTCTCCTACCTCTAAAGCCCAGTCCTTCATTTTAGCCAGCATGGGAACACTCCTGTTCTTATTGTATTATTATACAGCAAATAAAGCAAATATACTTAAAAAACAGGTGAAATACCTGTCTAAAGTGAGTATTAAAACTTTACCAGTGATATTTAAAAAAGTTACCCTCTTCTTCATAGGGGGCAGTGCTTCTTTCTATTTCCAGCATCTCTTCTTCTCCCAGGGTAGAAAAACTTTTAGCCAGCTCAATATCTTCTCTTAATTCTTCGAGGGTACTAATTCCTATGATTGAGGTAGTTACAGGGAAACTCCAGACATAATTAAGGGCTTTTTCAATACTTTCCACCCCTCCATCGGGAACCAATCTGCCCTGAGCTAAAGTTTTCATGGCTATAATGCCCATCTCCTTCTCTTTAGCTCTTGATAACAACTCATCCTGAAAGGGCTGATAATGAATATCAGCTGCATTTAAAGAGAGTAAGATGCAGTCAAAATCATACTCTTCAATCGCCTGTAATAAAACCTCAGGATCTCGATGACCGGTAATACCAATATTATTAATAACTCCCTGCTCCTTAAGTTCTTCCATAGCCCTTATGGCGCCATTTTCTCCTAAAGCCTCATTAACATCTTGGGTGGTCCTGATGTTATGCAGTTGATAAAGATCTAAATAATCTGTCTTAAGTCTATTGAGGCTATCTTCCAGCAGGGATTTTGTTCCTTCATAACTTCTATCATGAGTCTTGGTGGCTAAAAATACTTCTTCTCGCCGGTGGGCCATTACTTCTCCAATATTCTCTTCACTACCTCCATTGCCGTAGGAGGGGGCAGTATCAATATAATTAATTCCTTCATCTAAAGCCTTGTTTATAATTTCAATTGCCTCTTCTCGTCTATCACGCTGCTCTACTGTTGATTCTCCTCCCAGGCTTACCAGACTAATTTCTTCTCCTGTCTTACCAAGCTCTCTTTTAGGTATTTCTGAGGCAGCCTTAATTTTATCACTGCCCAGAGAAGAAATTACTTTTGTTCCTATAGATAGCGAGGCAGTCATAGCCAGCATTCTCCTTAAAAATTCTCTTCTACTTAGCATGAATTTAGCCTCCTGGATTAAGATTTTGCTCATATTTAACTTTATTATAACACAGAGCTCAATTATTAAAAACTAATTTATCGAGGCCTGAAAAATTTCTGATAAAGATATTTGATTAGCATGGTTGCTAATAATAAAAGAACTCCTGTAATTATAATTGTACCTCCAGGAGCAAGATCATAATAAAAAGAGTAGATCAAGCCTGAATTTACTGCTATTAAACTATAAATCAAGCTTAACCAGATTGTACTTTTAAAACTCCAGGCCAGTTGCATCCCTGCTGCCACCGGAATAGTGATTAAAGAAGCTATTAAAAGAGTCCCCACCACTCTAATAGCAAGGGATATGGTCAGAGCAACTACTACCATGAAAACTATATTAAGAGCCTTCACAGGCACTCCCGCCAGGCGGGCTTCATTTTCATTAAAGGCCAGGTAAAAGAAACCATAATAATATTTTATTATAACTGCTAAAATAATAAAAGCCAGAGGTAAAATCATGTAAATATCCCTGGTGCCCACTAAAGAGATAGAGCCAAATAAATAACTGTGTATTCCAGCGCTCTGTCTGGCAGCGCTGATCAAAATAGTGGCCAGGCCCAGGCCAGCGGCCAGTATTATGGCCAGGGAGAGTTCAGCATAATCCTGGTAATCTTTACGTAACTTTTCAATGGCCAGAGCTGCTATTATAGAAATAATCAGGGCCATATAAAGAGGAAAAACACCGATAAACAGCCCTATAGCCACCCCGGCCAGGGCCACATGAGAAAGGGTATGGCCAATTAAGGATAGCCGGCGCAAATTCAAAAAGACCCCCACTAAGGGGGCTATTACACCCACCATGTTGCCAGCAATGAGAGCCCGGCGCATAAAAGTATAACTCAAGAAATCCATTATTTCACCACCATCAATGTTCGTGTCGGGGTATTATTCTTAAATTGGTCTGGCGCAGGTCATACATATAATCATCATAGCTAAACTCCCTAGCCCTATGAGAATAGACCTGGCCCTCCTCAAAACAAACAACTCTATTGGCATGCCTGCTGATAACCTGAATATCATGAGAGACCATAATGATAGTTTTATTGTATTTTTCCTTTATCTCTCCAATAATACGATAAAAGTCATCCTGAGCTTTGATATCAAGCCCCACTAAAGGCTCATCTAAAATAATTAGATCAGGATCATTGACCATCAGACGAGCAATGAATACCCTTTGCTGCTGCCCGCCAGAAAGATTGCCTATTTTGCGCCTCATAAAACCCTCCATATCAACCAGTTTTAAAGCTTGAGCAATTTTTTCCTCCAGGCTGCTATTTAAAAATTTAATAAATCCCATTTTATTATAGAGGTTGCTGCCAACAATCTCTCTTACAGTAGCAGGAAAACTTTGATTAAATTCCTTAACCTGCTGAGAAATATAACCGATACTGCTCCAGTCCATGACATCAGAAGCAGGTTGGCCTTGCCATAAAATTTCCCCTTTATCAGGAGTGAGATAACCCAAGATGAGCTTAAGCAAAGTACTCTTACCAGAACCATTGGGGCCAATAAAGGCTACAAAATCACCCTCTTCTATAGACAGTCTAACGTTTTCAACAGCTTTTTCCTGCTGATAAGAAAAGTTGATATTTTTAAGCTCTAATAAAGCCATCAGTTTTTTCCCAGCCCTTTTTTAAGATTTTCCAGGTTTTCGTACATAATTGAAAAATAATCAGCTCCCCGCTCAATATCTTCTTCCCTTAAACCCTCCACCGGATTTAAAGTCAGCACCCCTAAGTCAGCCTCTTCAGCAATAACATCCACTGTTCGCGGGCTAGCCAGGGTTTCCAGGAAAATATATTCAACCCCGCTCTCTCGAGCAATCTCTATCAGATCAGCAACTACCCTGGAGGAGGGCTCTTCTTCAGGGGATAAACCAGTAACAGCTACCTGTTGCAGATCATAGTTTTCAGCCAGATAACCAAAGGCTGCATGGGATACAATTATAGTATCCTGTTCCAAATCTTTTAAACCTTCTCTAAAGGCCTGATCCAATTCCGCCAGCTTATTCTGTACCCTTTCTTTATTAGCTAACATCTCCTCTTCTCTGGTGGGCTCCAATTCTATAAATAGATCAGTCAAAACCTCGGCTATGATCTCCATATTGTTAAAATCTAACCAGATATGATTATCATAATCGCCATGGTCGTGGTCATGTTCATGGCCGTGGTCGTGATCGTGGTTTTCCTCTTCTTCTGCCCCTTCTCCCTCATAATAAAAACCTCTGTAGGGTATTAAATCAACATGATCCGTCAACTTTATAACTTCACCCTGCTGCTCACTAACTATTTCTGCACCCCTTTCTCCCCAGGGTTCTAAGCCCTGACCTATATAAATAAATGCTTTAGCTCTTTCTAGGCCTGCTATAGTTCGGGGAGAGGGTTCATATCCATGAGGTTCTACACCATCAGGAACCACTTGTTTAATGTCAAGATATTCTCCTCCAATCCTGTCAGCCAGCTCATAAATTGGATAGATGCTCACATGAACTTCTCCCGCCGTTTCAGCGGCCAGAGTTAAAGGGAATAAAAAGACTATCAGAAAAGCTAATAATAATACAGTCATCTTATTATTCATGGACTTATCCTCCTTTTGCAAATGATTTGCAGTTAGTGGTTTTATCTTAAGTTATTTTTTCTCCTATGTCAAGTAAAGGATGTGATATTTAAATTTAATCTTTAGCAAAATAATGTGATTTATATCATGGAATTTTACCGGCCAATGCCTTAAAATCATAATTGAAGATATAATTTGTCCAGTATAAGTCCAGTATAAGTAAAGTGATATATTTATCCAGGAGGTATCCATGATATGCTACAGCAATGCCCCGGCCAGGATGGTAGAAACTGGTCCCCCGAAGATGTCAGCGAAAAAAGCTGTCCCGCCTGTAATTATCAGATAGAATTTTTTAAATTTGACCTTATGCGTTCCTGCCCCAGTTGCGGGCAGGATGTAATAAATCCAAGGTTTAATCTTGAATGTGCCGAGTGGTGCGAACATGCTGCTAATTGTATAGGAGAAGGGAGTACTCTCTATCAGGAAGTCCAGAGTATTAGAGATAAGATTGGCGATCAGATTAAAATAATTTATTCCAATAAACCCCAGACCTTTGCCCATATAAAAGAAGTAACAAATATGGCAGACAGAATTGGCCGGCGCGAACGTTATAGTCCGCTTACCACTATCCTCTCTGCCCTTCTTCATGAACTAGGAGGAGAGGACTGTCAACTAGAGGAATTAAATTTAGCTTCTATAAAAGTTGCTCCGCCAGAAAATAAAATTGCTAATTGCTGGCAAATTGCTGACTGGTTGTTAAAGAATTACGATCTGCCTCAGCGCTATCAGGAAGAAATTATTGCTAATATTAAAGCCCTGGGGAAAAGAGAGTTGCCCAATCCTTCTTTCTCTATATTAAAAGATGCTCACCGGCTTGCTCTGGCCCGGAAATATAATAATAAAAATTTAAAAAATTTAGCCACTGAGGGAGCCAGATATGTGGCCGATAAGATACTTTAACTTTGCCATAACTGATTATAATTACTTGCTATTTTCTCGGCTGGTAATCCCTGGGCTTCATTGCCATCCCGGCCTCTTAAACTGGCAGACATAAAAAGTGAATTCAGCACGGCCTCTTCGGTAGCTTCAACCGTTGCCTGGAACATTTTATTTAACAATTCTCCCTCTGATTTGATGGCGCTTTTTTTATTACCGCCTTCAGCTGGCTTTTTAGCCCTGATTTTTAATTGACCTTCAGGCCCCCGTTGATGTCTCTCTGTTGAAGAAAAGGCTAACACATACTCACCGCTGCCATTATCCGCCAGAGAACCCACCCGGGCCAAACCCAGCTGAGCTCGTTTGGCCAGTCTGGTAAGCCTAAAATTATCAAGAGGTAGGTCAGTGGCTAGCAGGACAATTACAGAACCATCCTTTCTCTCTTCCTCTTTAGGGCTGGGGATATCACTGGCCAGATTATAAAGGGGTATACCGGCAATCCGCAGTTCCTCCCGCCGGCCAAAGTTTGATAACACCAGAGCACCCAGGCAGTATTCTTCATTGGCCCAGCTCAATTTGCGAGAAGCCGAACCAATACCACCTTTAAAACCAAAGGATACCATGCCTGTGCCAGCACCTATCTCTCCTTCAGCCACTTTGTCAGCTGAGGCGGTAATCAGGGCCCGATGGACATGTTGAGATTTAACATGTCTACCCTGGAGATCATTTAAATAACCATCATTACACTCTAAGACCACCGGATTAAAACTGCTGGAGCTGATACCTATTTCAGGATTGTCACGTAAGATATAATCAATCAGGGCATCCATAACTCTGCCAACATTCAACGTTCCTGTTAATAAAATTGGTGATTCCAGCCGGCCAAACTCCTGAATTTGTGTTACCCCCGCCGCCTTACCATATCCATTAATAACATAGAGGCTGGCAGCTACAGGGTTTTTATAAATATTTTCTCGATGAGGCCAGATAGCCGTAACACCAGTTCGGATTGGACCTTCCCCGGGAATTAACTCCCCTTCACCTTTGATAATCGTCGAGTGTCCCACCTCTACTCCCTTTACATCGGTGATGGAGTTTAACTCCCCCGTGGGCAGCATGCCAGGAATAATACCCCACTCTCTAATCCGCCTTCTTTTGCTCTTTTTTTCTTTCATTTTGATATCTCCTTTAAAATAATTTTAAATTGACAATCATTTTTATCATCTCTTATAAGCAAATACTCATATTTTTCTCGCCGGACAAATATTAAAGCAATAATAGTTTGCTATTACCAGCCATTGTATAGTATAATAAGGGATAAAGAAATTAAGTTAAGACAAATATAATTCTGGCAAGGTGGTGAGATGAATTGTCTTTAAGGCTAAAGTCTACTGAGGTTGCACCTTATTATCTGTTATCCTTAAAAAATACCCTGCAGTCTTCTTTAAAACTCCTGCCTTTAATCATGATTTTACTATTATTACTGGTCTTTGTAAACAGTTCTCCTGATGTAAGGGCAGAAAATAATTTTGCAGAGTATCTAGAAGCAGAAATAGCAGCCTCTTTTTATCAGGATTTTCTGGCTGATTTTTATGAAAATAATGATTTTGAGTCTATCTGGGTAGAGAGCAATCAATTATCACCTCAAGGAGAAGAGGTTTATTCTTTAATCAGTGCCGCCCAGGAAGTAGGACTTAATCCTGAAGATTACAATTATGAAGCAATTAATGACCTCTGGATGGGGCTGCGTTACCAAAGTAATGAAGAATTTCCTGCCGATAAGGCAGCAGAGATGGAATTGCTTATAACTGAAGGATTAGTCCGCTATACCACAGATCTAATCAATGGCAGACTTAACCCTGATACTTTTGCTAGAAGGATATCAATCTCCGACTTAGAGGGAGAGGTATTGCTGGTCTTATCCACTGCTCAGGCAGGAAACGGATTAACTGAAGTTTTTTCTGACCTGCAACCCCAGCATCCTCAATATCAAAAGTTGCTGGATATTAACCAAAGGATCGTCCAGGGAGATATGAGAGTTACAGAAGAAGAGCAGCAGATTATAAATGCCAATTTAGAAAAGTGGCGCTGGAACTCTGGAGAGGGGCCAGCTGAAAACAGCGACAAACACATTTATGTTAATTTACCTTCTTTTACCCTGCAGGTTTACGAGGGAGAAGAGGTTGTCATGGATATGAAGACAATTATTGGTCGACCAGCCCATCAGACTCCGGAAATGAATAAACATCTAACTCACCTGACTCTAAGTCCCCGCTGGTATATGCCTAGATCTATAGCACTTAGGGAGCACTTGCCTAAAATTCAAGAAGACCAACGGCATCTTGAGAGAGGAGGATATCGGGTTTACGAAGAAGACGAAGACGGCCGCTTTATTGAAGTCGATCCCGATGAGATAAACTGGGAAGAGAAGCATGCTGGTAACTTCGACTATTATCTCTGGCAGGATGCTGGCCCAGACAACGCTTTAGGACGGGTAGTTTTTAGGTTCCCTAATCGACAAAGTATTTATCTGCATGATACTCCAGACCAACATATTTTTAACCGAGAAGTTAGAGCAGAAAGTTCTGGCTGTATCAGAATTGATCAGCCGCTGGAACTGGCTCAATATTTATTGGCTGATAATACTGACTGGGATCTACAGCGGATCAACGAAAAAATTCAGGACGGTAATGAAACTACAGTCTATTTAAATAACCCCCTCCCCATCCATTTAGTCTATTTTACTGCAGGAGTAAATGAAGAGCAGGAATTAGAATTTTATAATGATATTTACAATAGAGTAACTGACCTAAAAAATATTCTGGCAAACCTGGATGAATGATAATCCATTGAAAGTGAGGTTAAGCAGCAGATGAAATGCCTGACTAAAAACAAATATGTTTTATCCTTTGGTTGTTTAATAATTATTGCTGCCTGTCTTTTTAGCTTTTTACCCAGTTCTTTACAGGCTCAGGAGCCACTTCGCCTGGGAGATCAGTCTGAAGAGGTGGAGGAATTACAGAAAGATTTACAGAAACTTGGCCTTTATGATGGCCCCATTACCGGTTTATATGGTGATCAGACTCGTTATGCTGTAGAAGAATTACAGCAAATAGCTAACCTTCGTTCTGATGGCCTCTTTGGCTCTAATACTCGTGCTGCTCTGGATAAGATTTCCGGTGATTTAGAAAGTTATCCTGAGCTAACTCTTTATTCTCATCAGGCAGAGGTCTATTACTTACAGCAACTGCTGGTAGATTTAGATTATCTTGAAGCTCAACCTTCAGGACTTTTTCGTTCTTTGACATATCAGGCTGTCCAGAGTTTTCAAGAGGATCAGGGTCTGGAAGCTGACGGAGTAGTTGATAAATCTACCTGGGAAGCATTGGAAAGCAAGTCCTCACCTAGCGCAGGAGAGCTTAGTGAAAGAGAGGCTGAAGAAATAACTCCTGAAGAAGAACGAGATAGGGAAGATGAAACTGAGCCTGAGGAAGAAGAGAAGATAGCGGAAGAAAGAATAGAAGAAGAGCCAGATGAATCCGAAGAAGAAGATAGATTAAACCCCGATGAATTACCTATTTTGCGCCAGGGAGATACCGGAGAAGAGGTCAAAGAATTACAGCGTTTACTGCAAAGCCATGGTTTCTATCCTAGTTCAGTTGATGGCAGCTTTGGGCATCAAACCTCTATAGCTGTAAAACAATTTCAAAATTTAGCCGGTCTCAGTGTTGATTCTGTGGTCGGCCCTAACACCTGGCAGGAACTTTTAGCTGAAGGAAGCGGAGAAGAAATTTATTATACCATCCAACCAGGAGATAGCCTCTGGGCACTGGCCAACCGTTTTAACACCACTCCGGATAAAATTAGATCCCTCAATAATTTAAGTGGTGATAATATTAGAGCCGGAGACAGAATTAGAGTCCCCGGAGAGGGCATAATGACGGCTGAAATTAAAGCTCTAGAGTGGAGTGAGGTAGACCCCTTAATACCTGAGGGTAAAACTTTCACCATAACCGATCTGGATACCGGTTTAAGTTTTCGAGCCCGTCGCCTCTACGGCACCAATCATGCCGATGTTGAGCCTGTCTCTCGCCGGGATACCGAGATAAAAAGGCAGATTTACGGCGGCAGCTGGAGCTGGGACCGCCGGGCAGTAGTAGTTCATATCAACAACATGCTGGTAGCAGGTTCTATAAATGGTGTTCCCCATGGAGGTCAGGATATTAGCAGCAATAATTATAATGGCCACTTCTGCCTCCATTTTCGTGGAAGCCGTTTACATAATAATGGCACCATCGATGATGAGCACCAAGCGGAGGTAGAAAGAGCGGCCAACGAAGAATGGCCTCTAATAACAGATTAAAATACAGCAGCTAAAATTTTAGCAGAGCAAGTATAAAGGCCAGCCTGAAAATAACTTACAGGCTGGCCTTTATTATTTATATTGATTTTTCAGCAGATCAATTAATATATTTTTCCGCCAGATTTTTAAAGTCTTCAATTTCTCCCTCAATTATTTCTAAAGAACTATTCCAGAACTCATAGGAGTTTAGGTCAATATCTACTAAGGCTGCTACTTCTTTTGCTTTATTCTTACCTGTGGCAGTCAATAAAGCCTTGTAATCGGCCAGAAACTTCTCACCTCTTTTTTCTGCCAGAGCGTATACTCCCAGGCCAAAGAGGAGTCCAAAGGCATAGGGGAAATTATAATAATTGCGCCCCGCTGAATAGTAGTGTGATTTATTGACCCACATATAGGGATGTCTGATTTCTGGATCGAGCCCTTCTCCATAGGCCTCTTCCTGGGCAGCTAACATTAATTCTTTAAGTTCTTCGACACTTAAGGAAGCTTCTTCTCTTTGGGCAAATAGTCTCTTTTCAAAGAGAAAACGACTATAAATATCAACGATAACCTGACCAGCCTGAGTAATTTTGTTTTCCAGTATGGTAAAGGCCTGCTCTTCATCAGCTTCTTCTAAGGCAGCATTGGTTACCACCGTTTCGCTAAATATTGAAGCTGTCTCAGCCAGGGGCATGGGATAATCAGAATTTAAAATGCTTTCCTCAGCCAGACAATAGCCATGGTAGGCATGGCCAAGCTCATGGGCTAGAGTTGTCATATCGCTGAAACTGCCGGTAAAGTTGGCTAAAATCCTACTTTCCTGCAGGGGGTGCAAATTATAACAGAAAGCTCCTCCCCGCTTTCCTTCTCGGGGTTCAGCATCTATCCAGTTCTCCTGAAAAGCCCTTTTATATAAAGAAGCCATCTCTTCACTGAACTCCCTTATATTGGCGATGATAAAATCCTGAGCCTCACTATAGCTAAACTCCATCTCCACCTCTCCTAAAGGGGCAAAGAGGTCATAAAAGGGCAGGCCCTGATCATGGCCTAAAACTCTGGCTTTAGTCTGATAAAATTCTCTAAATTTAGGCAGATAATCTTTCATGGCTGTTAGCATGGTTTCTAAGGTTTCTTCTTCCAGACGAGAATCCAGCAGGGTCTCCTCTAAGGGGCTGTCATAGCCTCTTTTCTCCGCCAGAGTCAAGACTTCTCCCTTGATACTATTGAGGGAAGCTGCCACTGGCTCCTCAATCTCATTATAAGATTCAAGTTCAGCTTCATAACCGGCCTTTCTAATTTCAGGATCGCCTTTATAGGCTAGATTGCGGACCTCGGACAAAGGTAACTGCTTTCTTTCTCCCTCTATCTCCACTTCTACCATTAAAGTTGAAGTCAATTTTTGCTGCAGTTTAGTCCAGGCCGAGGAACCTGTTCTCTGTAATTGAGAGGCCAGCTCCTCTTCTTCGGTGGATAAAAGGTACTGGCTCTTCTCTCTCAGCTCTGCCAGGAAAAACTCGTGCTCCTGCAACAACTCTGAAGCTACTATTAATTCCTGAAAATTTTCCAGCTCGGCCAGCCAGCTTTGAAAATTAACCTTCGGTGCTGTCAAGCGAGTGGCCTTTTTTTCTAATTGCTCAATGTATTTTAAGGCCTCATTATTTTGAGCATCTACACTCAGTTCCAGTTGAGAATACCCCATTAATTTTAAATAAGCTTCATGAAATTTTTGCAAAGCAAGAAGAAATTCTTCTATGGCCTCTATCTTCTCAGTAAAGTTTTCCGGCTGCCATTCCTCCAGACGATGCAGGAGCTCGCCCAATTCTGTTAGATCTTGGCTAAAGCTATTATCGGCAAAACTCTGATACAGATTGGATAAATCCCAATGATTTGGCATTAATTAACCACCTTTCTGTAATAATTAATAAAGCAAATAAAAGCTATTGATATTTAGAGACCCACCTTTGCCAGCACCTTATCAAGCTCAGCTTTCACCGGGACAGGCTCATTAATCTCAGCCAGGGCAGTATCAGGGTCCTTCAACCCATGGCCAGTCAAAACTGCAACTATGGTACTTCCGGCCAGTCTTTCCCTGTTCTCCGGCAATGATAATTTCTTTAATAGACCGGCTACAGAGGCTGCTGAAGCAGGCTCAGGAAAGATACCGGTCTTACTGGCAATTTGACTATAACTTGCTAAAATTTCCTCATCAGTTACTTCGCTGATAAAACCCCGTGATTCTTCAGCAGCTTGCACTGCTTTCTCCCAGTTTACCGGGTTGCCAATTCTAATGGCTGTGGCCACTGTTTCTGGTTCAGCAATGATTTTATTTCTGCTAATAGCTGCCGCTCCAGCAGCTTCAAACCCCCACATTGCTGGTAATTTCTTGATCTTTTCAGCCTGATGGTACTGACGAAAACCCTGCCAGTAAGCGGTAATATTCCCGGCATTACCTACCGGTATCGCCAACACATCAGGGGCTTTTTCAAGCTGTTCACATATTTCAAAGGCCGCTGACTTTTGGCCCTGAATACGATAGGGATTAAGAGAGTTGACTAAAGTTACCGGATAATTATCACTGATCTCCCTCACTAATTCTAAGGCCTGATCAAAATTTCCTTTGATGGGTACCACCTCAGCTCCATGTATCAGGGCCTGAGCCATTTTCCCTAGAGCTATATTACCTGCTGGCACTACTACTATGGACTGCAAACCAGCTCGTGCTCCATAGGCTGCTGCTGCTGCTGAAGTATTGCCGGTAGAGGCACAGATTATAGCTTTACTTCCCTCTTCCTTAGCCTTGGTAACAGCCAGAGTCATCCCCCGATCTTTAAAGGAGCCGGTGGGATTAGCCCCATCATATTTTAGATATAGATCAATATCAACCTCCAGTTCTGCTGTAAGTTCAGAGGCTTTAATTAAAGGGGTGTTGCCTTCCGCCAGAGAAACTATCTCTGTATCCTCTGTAACAGGCATAAAATCCCTGAAAGCATCAATTATTCCTAACCATTTCTGCAAAAATATCACTCCTCTACAACTAAATAACTACCTCTAGTATCGGGCTGAACGGGAAATACCGCCGCTTCAATCCCTTCTTCCTGCCAGACCTCCATCATTTTATGGGCAATTTCCTCTATGTTCTCTCTCGCCAGCACTAATATGGCTGGACCTGCTCCGCTTAAAGCTATTCCCAAAGCTCCGGAATCATATCCTAACTGCAGCATTTTTTCCCAGCCCTTTAGGTTATCACAGCGATAGGGCTGATGTAGCCTATCCTTCATCAAAGCCTTTAACTCCTGCCAGCGCCCTGAGGATATTGCCAGGGGCAGTAAAGCTGTTCTTCCCAGGTTAAAAGTAACGTCTGCCAGAGAAAAGGAAGTCGGAATCACAGATCGCTGAACCGCTGTTTCGCTCGTTAATTCAGGAACTATAATAGCTGCCTCTAAAGCCGGATGGGGTAATAGTTTATCCCAAAATATTTCCTCAGTCTCATTATTATAACTGGCTATAACCAATCCTCCCTTTAAAGCAGGGACTATATTATCAGGATGTCCTTCAAGCTGGCAGGCTAGACTCAGCAACTTTTTGGGGCTCAAGTCCAGCTCAAAAAAATGGTTAGCAGCTACTAAAGTACCTGCTATAGCAGTAGCACTGCTGCCTAACCCCCGGGCAGGACCTATTGCCAATTCTTCTTTGATTTTTACACCGGATAAATCCCTGCCAGTTTCAGCTGCTAAACAGGCTAGAGTCTGTAGCAGTAAATCATCCTTTGCTTCGATAGAAATCTCCCTTCTTTGAGGCCAATCTATTAAAATCTCTGTTTGTATATCCTGAGATTGCTCCGCCTCTTCCATGGTTATAAAATTGTCAATACTCACTGCTAAACCCAGGGTATCAAAGCCAGGACCTAGATTTGCTGTGGTGGATGGAACTCTAACCCTACAACTCCTTGCCATTATATCCCCCCTTTGGCCTAAATCATCTCAATTAATTTTAAAGTTATATATAGTTATAATTAAAAAGTCATTTATATTATATCATATTAAATCAATAAAAAAAGGCTCCAGCATACCATTCTTTATACTGAAACCTGTTTTCCTGCAGGTTGTTTTTATTGGTGTTCTAAAGTTTTAGGATCCAGGGCATCCCTCAAGCCATCTCCAACTAAATTAAGGGAAAGTACTGTAATAACTATTGCCAGCCCTGAGAAAGTTACGGCGTAATGAGAAAGTCTTATAAACTGACGGGCACTGGCAATCATAAATCCCCATTCCGGTGTGGGAGGCTGAGCCCCTAAACCCAAAAAACTCAATCCTGCGGCAGAAAGAATTGAACCGGCCATAGCCAGCGTGGCCTGGACAATTATCGGGCTCAAAGAATTAGGAATAATATGCTTAAATATTAGCTGCCTGTCATCTCCCCCTAAGGCTCTGGCTGCTGTTACATAGTCCTTTTCTATTACTGCCAGAACAGCGCTGCGCATCAGTCTGGCAAAGACCGGTATATAAGATATACCTACTGCAATCATAAGGTTATTTATCCCGGGCCCCAGGGCAGAGATAATAGCTAAAGCAAGTAAAAAGCCCGGCAAGGCCAGCATTATATCCACTATTCTCATGATAATATTATCCACCCAACCTCCATAAAAACCGGCTAAAACCCCCATGCTACAGCCAAAAAGAACAGCAATCCCCACCGAAATAAAACCAATTCTAAGGGAAATTCTTCCCCCATAGACGATCCGGGAAAATATATCCCGGCCAAAATTATCGGTTCCAAGCCAGTGCTCACTACTTGGCGGCTGAAGGCGGTTCCTAACATTCTGTTGAATGGGATCATGAACAGTTACATAAGGGGCAAAGATTGCTGCTAAAGCTATGATGATTAATAATATAGCGCCTAAAATAGCTTTTTTATTAAAAAATATTCTCTTCATAGTTTTTTTGTATTTACTTTTTTGAGGCTCACTATCTGCTAATTTTTTAACTTTCTTTCTTTTGCTGGTAAACATCAACAATCCACCCCCTTATTTGTATTTGGTCTGCAGACGAGGATCTAAAAGACCATAAAGCAGATCAACAATAAGATTAACTAAAGCATATATTATGGCAAAAACCATTATTGTTCCCTGAACCAGAGGAAAATCCTTTGTTCTAATGGCATCAACTACCATCCTGCCCACTCCTGGCCAGGCAAAGATTGTTTCAGTTAATACAGCTCCGGCCATTAAGGCTCCGAACTGCAGGCCAATTATAGTTACCACCGGGATCAGTGCATTTCTTAAAGCATGTTGATAGATAACTCTATTTTCATTTACACCTTTAGAGCGAGCTGTTCTAACATAATCCTCCTTTAAGACATCTAACATTGTAGACCTGGTTATTCTGGTTATATTGGCAATGGTCACCGTACTTAAAGCTACCGTGGGAAGAATAAAATAACGAATATCAGGCATCATTCCTGAAGAAGGTAACCAGCCTAACATAACAGAAAAAATGATGATCAGCATCAACCCCTGCCAGAATACAGGCATGCCCACTGCTGTAAAAGTAATAATGGTAAATAAATTATCAAAGAAAGAATTAGGCTTGGCAGCTGATAAAACTCCAATGGGAATACCGATTATTACCGAGAGAGTAATGGCCGACACCGCCAACACCCCACTATTGGGCAGCCTTTCAACAATCTCAGTAATCACCGGCTTGCGAGAGCGCAGTGAGCGACCGAAGTCTAATCTTACTGCCCGGCTCATCCAGTTTATATACTGTACCGGCAGAGGGTCATTTAAACCCATCTGTTCTCTCATAGTCTCCAGCTGTTCAGGAGGAGCCTGCTCACCTAACATCAACATGGCCGGATCTCCAGGTGTTATATGAATTAAGAAAAAAACAAAGATAGATACACCTATAAGGACTGGTATTAAAGCCAAAAATCGCTTAACTGTATATTTGCCCAAGGCAATTTCCTCCCTTCACTCACTGAATTATCGGAAAAAATAGTAAAATATTGGTTCAATATACCCGGGAAATAAGAGGCGGAGAAAAACTCCGCCTCCTTAAGGGTTATTTTTCTTTATAGATAATTAAAACTTTAATTTTTTGTTACCCGACTAAGGTCATGATGACCGGCAGGATGAGGAATAAATCCTGATATATTATCTCTTAAAGCATTAACCTCCATGGTGTGAACTATAAAGACCCAGGGCGCCTCATCGGCAATAATTTCCTGTGCTTCTAAATAGGCTGCCAATCTTTCATCAGGATCAGAGCTTGTCCGGCCAAGATCTAATAACTCATTGACCCGTGGAGAAGCCCAGAAAGTCCTGTTACCGGCGGAGCCAAAATTATCTTCATGGAAGAGGGCATAGAGGCCATAATCAGCATCTCCAGTTACGGAAACCCAGCCCAGGATGAACATATCATGCAGTCCATCAGCTGTATCCTGCAGATAGGTGCCCCATTCCAATACCTGAATTTCAACATCTATCCCTATAAGAGATAAATCAGCCTGTAACATCTCTGCCATCTGCATTCTCAAAGGATTATCATTGGTCCAGATGGTAGTGGAAAAACCATCAGGATAACCAGCAGCTGCCAGTAGAGATCTAGCTAAATCATGGTCATGGGCATAGGGCTCCAATTCAGTATTAGCACCCCAGACAGTATCAGAGATGGGTCCTCCAGCTCTAACGGCCTGACCGGTATATACATATTCAACAATTGCATCAATATCGATGGCGTGGTTAATGGCTTTTCTAACTCTTACATCATCATAGGGTTCCTTTTGAGCATTAAAACCAATATAAGTGGTGGCAAAGGTATCATGCTTATCCAAATATACACCAGGAGCTTCTTCCAATCTTGCTTCATCAACGGGGTCCACTACATAAACTATATCAACACCACCAGTTTCCACTTCAATGGCTCTAACTGTGGTCTCAGGAATAGCTCTAAACCTAATGGACTCTACCAGAGCATTATCTCCCCAGTAATCATCATATCTCTCTAAATCTACATGAGAACCCGTTGACCAGTTGGCAAACATAAAAGGACCTGTTCCTACGGCTACTCTAACTCCGTAATCATCCCCTGCCTCTTCCACAGCAGTTTTATTCAGTATACCTGTGACTGAATGGGCCAGATGACTCAACATAGGAGCAAAGGGATATTCAGTTATTATCCGAACAGTATAGTCATCAATTACTTCCACACTATCTATAAAACCTACTATAAAGGCGCCTGCAGCAGCAGTTTCGGGATCCTTTAATCGATCTAAAGTGAATTTAACATCTTCAGCTGTAAATAATTCGCCATTGTGAAAATAGACATCCTCCCGGAGTTTGAATTCCCAGGTTAATTCATCAATATCTTCCCAGCTAACAGCCAGACCTGGTAGTAACTCTAAATCTTCATTCTGATAGACTAAGGTTTCATAGATCTGAGACCGAACCCGGGCTGAAGGCTGGTCATTTTCTCCATGAGGATCAAGAGAAGTGATGTCAGCACCTTGAGCTACAATTAAATTTTCTGCCTGAAGTGTTCCTCCCCCTAAAAGAACAACAGCTATTAACATCACCAAAAAATAAAATACTCCCCTTCTCAACATATAAATTCTCCTCCTTTGTAGAAATTATTAAAACTATAGTATTATAATATTAGCACAAAAATGTAAAGTTGTAAATAGTTTTCTGAAGATTATTCCATCTATTTTATAAATATTTATCAAAGTAGTTGTAATAGCAACAACCATTGA